>Ga0209702_10004102_pt1 | contig 21756 bp, 20 predicted proteins | sample FRY01_FD_187210 | JGI IMG/M metagenome (GOLD analysis project Ga0209702, IMG submission 187210) | Freshwater microbial communities from Lake Fryxell liftoff mats and glacier meltwater in Antarctica - FRY-01 (SPAdes) (version 2) | ecosystem: Environmental > Aquatic > Freshwater > Ice > Glacier... | reverse complement strand
CCTGCATCAAAGAAGAAACGTGAAACGAGACTGGAAGTCAGGCAAGCAGCTTGACTTCGGCTCAAGGCTCGTCGTGTGGAACAAGCCGGCAAAGCGAGGTGGCGCAGGGTTGAACGACGAGGAATGGGTGGCACTTCCCGACAAGATGGTCCTGCGTTACGTCGCGGCCAAAGCGAAAGGGCGGGATGGAAAGATGAGAACCATTTACCTCGTGACGACACTCCTCGACGCAGATGAATACCCCGCTGACGAAATAGCCGCCGTCTACGAGGAGCGGTGGTCGATTGAAGTGAAAATCCGCGACATCAAGACTACGATGAAGTTCGAAATGATGCGGGTAAAAACACCTGAGATGGCGCACCGAACGATGAAGATGATTCAAATCGCCTACAATCTGGTGAAGGCCCGGCAGGCCGAGGCGATAAGAGGAGAGGCAATCCTACTCGGAGAGCTCGGCTTCAAGGGAACTCTCGATCTGATCGATAAAAGTCGTGCCGGCTTTGCTGGCCTGGTTCTGCGCCCCAGGCTCCTTGCCAAGGCAGTAGAAGACTTCGAGGCCGACTTGAGAGATCGGGTTATCCAGATACGCCCCGGCCGTCAGGAGCCACGAGCGACAAAAAACCGTCCGAAATCCTACCAATACATGACGAAACCAAGGCACGAATTCACCGAAATTTTCCATCGCGAACACTACAAGAAAGCGGCCTAATCCCGTGCCATTCTCGCCTGACCCCATTCCCAGGGTGAACGCTCCGGCATCGTCCGGCAGCGGCGGCAGTGGTTTCGTTCCAGAGAGGTAGAGATCTTCGTCTTTGGCCAGTCCGGAGGGCATTGCGGTGAAGAGCAACAAAATGAAGGGAATAAAACCCGGTAGGGATGAGAACTTCATGAAAATATGCTAACAACAGGTGAGCGGCACAGCGCTGGGTTGCATATGCTAGGAAGGCAAAGAAGAGCTGATACTTCAAGGGTAAATCCCGGCCCCGGGTGGCCCTCACCCAATCAGATCATGGAAGACATGACCATGCACGTCGGTGAGTCGGAAGTTACGACCGGCGTAGAGGTAGGTCAGCTTCTCGTGATCGAAGCCGAGGAGATGCAGGATGGTGGCGTGGAGATCGTGGACATGCATGGGATTCTCGGTCGCTTTGAATCCGAACTCGTCGGTCTTGCCGTACTGAAGTCCGCCTTTGGCGCCGCCGCCGGCCAGCCACATCGAGAAGCCGTGGTGGTTGTGATCGCGGCCCAGTTTGGTGTTGGCGTCGTTGGAACCGGGAGTGGGGAGTTCGACGGTGGGAGTACGGCCGAATTCACCGCCCCAGATCACGAGAGTGTCCTCGAGGAGTCCGCGCTGCTTCAGATCGAGGAGAAGGGCGGCGATGGGCTGATCGGCCTGGGCACCGAGCTGGCCGTGGCCTTTTGCAATCTCGGAGTGGCTGTCCCAGGGCTGCCCGGCCCCGTGCCAGACCTGGACAAAACGGACGCCGCGCTCGACGAGGCGGCGGGCGATGAGCATCTGGCGACCGTGGAGGGTGTCGCCGTAGAGCTCGCGAATGTGGGCGGGCTCGCGCTCGACGTTGAAGGCGTCGGTCGCCTCGATCTGCATCTTGTAAGCGAGCTCGAGCGAGTGCATGCGGGCCTCGGCCTCGGGGTCGATGGCGCTGCCCTCGGCGTCCTGCCGGTTCATTTCCTGAATGAGATCGAGCTGGCGGCGCTGCAGTTCCCTCGGCATGCGCGGGTTGCGGATATCGGGGATGAGCTTGGAAATGAGGGTGTTCTTCGTGTCGATGTGGGCTCCCTGGTAGGCACCGGGAAGGAAGGCCGAGCGCCAGTTCTGGGTCTCGACGATGGGGACCCCGCCGGGACAGAGCGAGACGAAGCCGGGCAGGTTTTCATTCTCCGTTCCAAGTCCGTAGGTGATCCAGCTCCCGACACTGGGGCGCACGAGATTGACCCGCTCGGCGCCGGTGTTCATGAGCATGAGCGAGGGCTCATGGTTTGGCACGTTCGCATACATCGAATTGATGACGCAGAGGTCGTCGGCCATCGCCGCGACTTTCGGGAACAGGTCGCTCGCCCAGAGGCCGCACTGGCCGTGTTGCGAGAAATTGAAGGGCGACTTCATGAGGGCACCGGTCTTGCGTTCGGTCTTGAGACCTTCGCCGGGCATTTCCTTGCCGTCGTACTTTGCGAGAGCGGGTTTGTAGTCAAAGGAATCGACCTGCGAGGGGCCGCCGTTGGCGAAAATGTGAATGACACGTTTGGCGCGCGGCGCGAAATGGGTCTTTCCGGGAGCGAGGGGATTGAGGGAACGGTCGCCGGCCTGGAGGGCGGAAAGATAGGGGCTAAGTCCGAGGGCACCCATGCCCATGCCGGCGCGTTGGAGAAACTGACGTCTGGAAGTGTATCCGTTCATGATCGTAAAAGGGGAGGAGGGTCGGGAGTCGCCGGATTCAGTCGATGAAGAGAAAGCGGTTCGTGTTGAGGAGGGCCTGGGCGTACGCGCCCCAGGCCGAGGCGGGAGTAGCGGGGCCCGAGTAGGACTCGGCGAGCTCCCATTTCGGCCATCGGTTGTCGAGGTCGGTGAGTTCGGGATTCCAGCGGATCGAGTCAAAGCTGGAGTCCTTCTCACGGGGATCGACGATGAAATAGATGGCCTCGTGAGAGGCGATCTTTAGTTCGGGGATCTTCACCACGAGTTTGTCTTTCGCGGGATCGAGGATCTGATCGAAGACGATCCCGCCGCTGCTCGTCGCCACCTTGACGCGGACTCCGTTGCCCTTGCCGACATTGAATCGCAACACGACGCCGTTCACGGCGACACGCAGATCCGCGGGGGCGCGCCATTCGTAGATGAGACTCTCTTTCTCGGTGGAGCCGGGGTGGGAATTGCCATTCGCATCGGCGGAGAGGTAGCTCAGCGGGTTGTCCTTGAGAGGGCGCTCTTTGCCGACCTGCCAGGTCTCCTTGATCCAGTGCTGGAAGGGCTGGAAGGTGACCTTGCCGGTGGTCTCGTCGACGTTTCCCCAGCCGTAACTCCACTCGGTGTTGGTCTGGCGTTTGCCCATGCCGGCGGTTTCTGCTTCAAACAGCGTCACAAAACTCTCGGCGAGCTGGCGGTCGGACTCCGAGGGGGCCTTAGCAAAAACGGCGCGGTGGAGCTGGGCGATGCGATCCTCTGCCGCCGAGGTTTTCTTCGCGAGGATCTCGCCCTGGTCCTGGACGAAGGGATTGTTCAGGGTGAAAAGGGCCTGCATCGGGATCGTCGTCGAGGGACGCTTGCCGGTGGTCTCCTGCGGGTTCGAGAAATCGAAGTTCCGGAACGTGGGATTCAGATTCTGCCGGTCGATGAAGGCATAGACGGAGCGGCGATTCGCGAAAGGCGGCTCGAGGATGTTCACGGGACGACCGAACATTTCGCGGTCGAGATTATCGGCCACGTCGAGCATGCCGTCACGCATCTGCTCGAGCTCGAGGCGCTTCTTTTTGAACTTCCAGAGGAGACGGTTTTCTGAATCGACGAGCATGTTTTCAGTCGCCTTTTCATTGACCGACTGCTGCTGCCAGGTCTCCGAGGTGAGGATGAGGCGGTGCAGCTTCTTGAGTGACCAATCGTTCTCGATGAACCAGTTCGCGAGCCAGTCGAGCAGCTCGGGGTGATCGGGGCGCTCGCCCTGGAGACCGAAGTCGTCGATGGTTCGCACGATGCCCTCGCCGAAGTGCCACATCCAGACGCGGTTGACGATGTTGCGCGCCGTGAGCGGGTTGCCGGGATCGACGATCGCTTTCGCCATCTCGAGCCGGCCGCTGCCCTTCGTGAACTCTTTCGGAACGCCGCCCTCGGAGGCGATCGCGAGGAATTGGCGGGGAGCGAGTTCACCGGGTCTGCCGGCGTTGCCGCGGATGAAGACGTGCTGATTGATGGGCTGGGCGCGGTCTTTCAGGATGATGGCCTTGTCCGCCTCCATCCCCGCATCGGCGATGAACTTCTGCACCTTGCCCTCGAGGGTGTTGAGCTTGCGGCGATCTTCGCGATCGATCTTGGCTTTCAGTTTATCGGGCTGAGCGGCGAGAGCGGGATTCTCTTTGGCGATCTTCTCGAGGACGGGTTTTAGAAAGTCATCGACCTCTTTCTGCACCACCGCGAGATCGGCGAGGTATTTGTCATACTCGGGACCGAGCTTCGGCTCGCCGATGACGGGAGTCTCCTGGGCGAGGGAGTTCAGGAAGATGCCGTAGATGCTATAGTACTCCTTCGTCGAGATGGGGTCGAACTTGTGGTCGTGGCACTTCGCGCAGGAGACGGTGAGCGCCATCGTGCCGCGAAAGGTCGTATCGACGCGGTCATCGAGGATCTCATCCTGACTGCCGTTTCTACTGAGAGAAAGAAAGCCGAGGGCCGCGAGATGCTTTTTATCCGGCGTCGCGGGATCGACGATCTGCTCGGCGGCGAGCTGGTAGAGGAGGAACTGATCGTAGGGGAGATCTTCGTTCATCGAGCGGATGAGCCAGTCTCGGTAGGTGTAGCTGTAGATGAAGCGGCGCTCCCGACCCGCTCCCTCGTAGCCTTTCGTATCGGCGTAGCGGGCCACATCCATCCAGAGCCGCGCCCAGCGTTCGCCATATTGAGGCGTGGCGAGGAGTTGGTCGACGAGGGCGGGCCAGACCTCTTCATGCTTTTTCGGATCGGTGATGAAGCGCTCGATCTCCGCATACTTCGGCGGCAGTCCGAGAAGGGCGAAGTGGGCGCGGCGATAGAGAGTATAGCGATCGGCGCGGGGGGCCGGGACGACACCGGCTGCGACCTGCGCTTTGTGGACAAAATAATCGATGGGGTTTCCCGCGTCGGCGGGGAGGGCTTCGGGCTTCACCGGCTGGAAAGACCAGTGTTGGGAGGGATCGGTCGCTTTTTCAGCCTCGTCGTAGGCTGGCCAGGGGAGACCCATCCCGATCCAGGTCGTCAGCTTGGCAACGGCGTCGGCGGAGAGTTTTTCGCCTTTCTCGGGCATAGACTTGATCCCTTTTTCTCCGGTGTGGAGGACTGCCTTGATGAGGATGCTCTCCCCGGGTTTTTCCAGATCGACGACCTTGCGGTAATCGCTCCCCGAGAGCCAGCCCTCACGATGGTTCAGCTCGAGACCGACCTTGGCCTTCGTGCCGGTGTGGCAGTCGAGACAGCTCTCGGCGAGGAGGGGGCGGACTTCTTTTTCAAAAAACTCAATCTGCTCGGCGCTGAAGGCGGGTTTGGCCGGATCGGTTTCTGTGACCGTCGCGACCGGGGCCGGCGCTGCCTTCGCAGCCGCTTCGCTGGCGGCAAGGGCGAACGTGAGCGAATCCGTAACCGAAAGCACCGCAAGAAAAAGGAGGGGACTGTAAGAAAAATGACGCTTCACCCTACATAGTCGGCTACGCTCGGATAGCATGCAATGAGCGTCTTTGCGGACAATTTTACTGACCAATTTGAGCGTGAGAGACGTTCTCTCCTTGGTCGAGGTGCCGTCCCCTGAAGTGAAACAGACAACCCGGTTGACAAGCGCAGGAAAAACCCCCGTAAAACCTGCAAAAGACTTGTAGTCAACCGGGCTGCCGCTTTGGTTTCAACCCTTTTTGTCGTTCGATCTTGGGACCGTCTAACAAGATCCATTAGAGCACTACCCGTGCCAACTGTTCAGCTAGGAATGCCAAAATGAGAGAAATTTTTGACCCCGCTGCCGCGATTCGTCCGGCCCGTCCCAACGATGTTCCCGGTATCCTCGCGATGATACACGAGCTTGCAGAATTCGAAGCGCTTGGTCATCAGGTGGTTGCGACGGAGGACGACTATCACGCGAGCCTGTTTGGCGAAAATCCGGCGGCGGAAGCACTCGTGGCCGAGGTGGAAAATAATCTTGTCGGCTATGCGATTTTCTTTTCGACCTTCTCCACATTTATCGGCCGGGCCGGGATCTGGCTCGAAGATTTGTATGTGCGGCCCGACTTCCGCGGCCTCGGATTGGGGAAAGGACTCCTCAAAGCGGTCGGTGAGATCGCCGCCGCCCGGAATGCCGGACGCTACGAGTGGAGCGTGCTCGACTGGAATCGCAACGCCATCGACCTCTACGAGCGGGTCGGAGGCGAGATTTTGCAGGAATGGCGTATCGTCCGGCTCGATCAACGGGGAATACGCGCCCTACCTGAAAAATGAGCCTTGCTGAAAATCTCCAGTCCGTCCTCTCCGCCATCGCCGCCGCAGCCACCCGTGCCGGTCGCGATCCCGGGTCGGTCCGCCTCGTCGCGGTGTCGAAGACCTGGCCAGCCGTCACCGTGCGCGAGATCGTCGAGGCCGGCCAGCTCGTCCTCGGCGAAAACAAGGTGCAGGAACTCCTCGAGAAAGTCCCGGAACTCCCCGCCGAAGTGGAGTGGCACCTCATCGGGCACCTCCAGCAGAACAAAGTCCGCAAGGTCCTGCCGCACTGCGCCTTGATCCACAGCGTCGACTCGACCGACCTCGCCCGCCAGATCAGCCGGATCGCCGGGGAGCTCGGGATCACCGCGCCGATACTCCTGCAGGTCAATGTCGCGAACGATGACGCGAAGTTCGGTTTCCCCGTAGCGGGGGTGCGGGACGTGTTCGGGGAGCTCCTGGCCCTGCCGCATCTCGCGATCCGGGGGCTCATGACGGTGCCGCCCTACGATGACGATCTCGAGAAAGTGCGCCCCCATTTTCAAAAGCTGCGGGGGCTCCGCGACGAACTCGCCGCCGCGCACCACTGCGATTTGTCCGAGCTCTCCATGGGCATGAGCCACGACTTCGCCGTCGCGATCGATGAGGGCGCCACCCTCGTGCGGATCGGCTCCTCGATCTTCGGGCATCGATGATGGGGAACACGATGATCGGGAACCAATAAAACGGCTCGCTCGCGCATTTTCGGAAACCTTTCCTTCTTTACAGCTCACTCCTTTGCTCCTACTCTCGCGCATGGCCACCCCATCCACCACCTCCCGATCCGTCGTCCCGCTTCTGAGCATCATGATGTTCCTACAGTTCTTCACCTGGGGAGCCTGGTTCGCCACGCTCGGCCAGGCGCTCGGGACGAACGGACTCGGCGATGTGATCGGCAGTGCCTACAATGCCGCGCCTCTCGGGGCGATCATCGCGCCGCTCTTCCTCGGGATCATTGCCGATCGGTTTTTCCCCTCGCAGGTCGTCTTCGCGGTGCTCTTCCTCCTCGGCGGGGTCTTTCTCTTTCTCGCGGCCCAGGCCGGTGCAGCCGGGAATGGCGGACTCCTCGTGAGCTACTGCGTCGCCCACATGCTCTGCTACATGCCGACGCTCGGGCTGGGGAATACGATCACCTTTGCGAACCTCGAGAGGCTCCAGTTCCCGAAAGTCCGGGTCTGGGGAACGATAGGCTGGATCGTCGCCGGTCTCGTCGTCGGATTCCTCGGCTGGACCTCAAGCCTTGAGATCTTCAAGCTCGCCGCCGCCAGCTCGATCCTCCTCGGGATCTTCTCCTTTTTCCTGCCCCATACGCCGCCTCCGGCAAAAGGCGAGCCCATCAATCTGCGGGCGCTTCTGATGCTCGATGCGTGGAAGCTCTTAGCAAAGCCCGGCTTCCTCGTCTTCATCATCTGCTCCGGGCTCATCTGTATCCCGCTCGCCTACTACTACGCCTACACCTCGAACTTCCTTGCCAATGCCGGCTTCGAGCAGGCCGCCTCGACAATGACGATAGGGCAAATGTCCGAGATCGTCTTCATGCTCCTCCTTCCCTTCTTCTTCCGCCGTCTCGGGGTGAAATGGATGATCCTCATCGGCATGGGCGCGTGGGTGCTGCGTTATGCGCTCTTCGCCTTCGGCGCCCCCGACCAGGTCGCCTGGATGATCTTCGCCGGCATCGCCCTCCACGGGATCTGCTACGATTTCTTCTTCGTGACCGGCTTCATGTATGCCGACAAGATCGCCCCGCGGGCCGTGAGCGGCCAGGTCCAGGGACTGCTCGTGTTTGTGACCCAGGGGCTCGGCATGTTCATCGGTTTCAAAGTGGCCGCAGCCAAGTTCGCCGAAGTGCCCGGTTACACTCCGCTCAATGACGCGATCCAGGCCGCCCGTCCTGTCGTCGAGCTCAGCTTCGGGGAAAAAATGGCCAAACTCTTCTCCGTCGATCTACCAGCCTCGATCGACCCTGCTCTCCTCGGCACGACGATGGAGCAGTGGAAAGCCTTCTGGATTTTCCCCGCCATCCTCGCCGCGATCATCGCCGTGATCTTCTTTGCCACCTTCTGGGACAAGACACGTGTGACAGAGGACGAGTGAAGTTGCTGCCCTGTTTCGCCCTTTCCGGAAGGTAGGGCGAACCGTCCCGGTGAGCCGTCGGGCCTGCGGGGGATCCTTCAACAATCGCGGCTCGGCGGGGACGCCTCGCCCTACCTCGATGAATGGAGTCCGTCCTCAGCGGGGCAGGTCTGCGGGGGCTTTCTCGAGTCTTTCGATTCCGGTGACCTCGTGGTAGAACCACGGCACGTTCGTCTTGCGTTTGTAGATCACGGTCTTCGCCTGGTAGCCCGCTCCATCGTGCACACGCCAGTCGCTGAAGCGGTAGATGTCGTTGCGCCAGTCCATGCGGATGAGTCGATGCGTTTCGGAATGGAAATAGAGGTCGAGAGCCGGGTCTATCGCACCCGAGAGGCGCAGCCCGAGCGTCTTCGCTCCGTCTTCTTCGACCCCTTCGAGCGATTCGATCACGACTTTGGGATCGGTCAGGGCGACGAGGGTCCAGGCCCACACGTCAAACTTGGCCGGCTCATCAGTGCGGTCATTGCCGCCCACCCACCAGTAGGCGGGAGCTTCGAGGATGGAATCGCGGGTGCTCGCCGCCGTCGCCTCGATGAGGATGGGACCGGAGTTGAAACGTTCTTTCATGCGGAAGACCCGGAGCAGTTTTTCCTCGCCTCCCGCAGCGGTGATGACGATGCTAACGAGATCTTTCGCTTCGGCAGAGGTTTCAGAATTGCCGCCCTCGGCCAGGAAAGTGACAAAGGAAATAATGAGGAAAAAGGCAACGCGGGGACTCATGGCCGAAGCGTAGCGCAGTGTCTTAAACTGTGACAAGAAAGGAATCCGGCCACCGGGAGGGCCGAGCGGACGCGTATGCGGTGATCCTCCCCGCCTCAGCCCCCGCCTCAGCCCCCGCCTGCAACCCTGTCAGGTCACCGGGCATACTCTGTTGACTTGAGTGGATTTTCATATCAAAATCCATTCATGAAAGTCGATCCCTTCAAAATGAAGCGCGACACCGCCGCCGGGGAGATCTCGTGTGCGGCGATGTTAAAGGCGTTGGCCGACGAGACTCGTCTGGCAGTGGTGCGGCAACTCCTGAAACAGCCCTGCCATGTGGGCGAGTTGCAGGCGGCACTGCAGGTCGAGCAGAGTTTGCTCTCGCATCATTTGAAGCAACTGCGGGAGGCGGGGATCGTCGAGTCCGAGCGCGACGGCAAGGCGGTCCTCTATCGGCTCACTTCCTCGGTCGAGCTTCGTCGCAAGGGCGAGATCATCGACCTGGGCTGCTGCCAGATTACTTTTCCAGCAAAAGAAAAATGAAAATCCCTCCCTTACTCCTCACTCTGGCGATAGCCCTGACCTCGTGCTCGAAAAGGGAGGCTGGTGAAACCATCGTCCTCACCGGATCGAGTACCGTGGCACCACTCGTGGCCGACGTCGCAGAGCGATTCGAATCGACACACCCCGGTGCAAAAGTCGAAGTGCAAACGGGTGGATCCTCGCGCGGGATCGCCGACGCCCTCTACGGCCGCGCCACCTTCGGCATGATCTCGCGCGAGCTGAAACCCGATGAGTCCGCGCTCACCGCCTACCGCATCGCCGTTGACGGGGTCGGGGTCATCGTCCATCGCGACAATGTCGTGTCGAATTTCACCCGTCAGGATCTCATCAATATCTACACCGGAAAAATCTCGAACTGGAAACTGCTCGGAGGAGCTGATGCGAAGATCACCGTTGCAAGCAAGGCCGAAGGGCGCGCCACCCTCGAGGTCTTTCTTGATTACACCGGTCTCGACAGCGCCGACATCGTCGCTGATATCGTCGTCGGTGAAAACCAGCAGGCGATCAGGACTGTGGTCGCCGACCCCAATGCGATCGCCTATGTCTCGATCGGCGCGGCCGCGAGCGAGGCGGCCGCCGGGACCCCCGTGAAGCTGACTCGCTGTGACGGCATCGAGCCGACCAATGAAAATGTGGCGGCGGGGAAGTTCCCCATTATGCGCCCGCTTCAGATCGTCTCCCGGGGAGAAGTGCCGGTGCTCGCCCGCGAGTTTCGCGACTTCCTCACCGCGTCGGAGAATCGCGACCTCATCGAATTCCATCTCTATGTCCCGATCACGAAGTGACAGGATCCTGCGGACCTGCCTCGGATTCCTCGCTTTCCTCTCAGGGAGTGTCGTCCTCCTTATCGCAGTCTTTCTCGTGGCCGGGGCGATGCCGGCCCTGCGCGACGGCGTCCTCCCGCGGCTCTTTCTCGACGAACATTGGCAGCCGGGATCGGAGCGCGATCCGCAGTACGCCCTGCTGCCGATGCTCGCGGCCTCGATTCTCGTCACGGCACTGTCCATTCTCATCGCCGCGCCGCTCGGGATCGCCGGGGCGGTCTTTCACCAGTTTTATCTGCCGCATCGACTCGCTGTGTGGAACGAGCGCGCCCTCGAACTGCTCGCGGGAGTGCCCTCGGTCGTCTTCGGACTCTGGGGTCTCACCGTGCTGGTGCCGATGATCAATCGCCTTCATCCTCCGGGGCAGAGCCTCCTCGCGGCGGGGATCGTGCTCGCCCTCATGATCCTCCCGACCGTCGCCCTCACGAGTCAGTCAGCCTTGCGTGCGGTGCCGCAGACGCAACACCTCGCTGCCGCCGGCCTCGGGTTGGGGCGGGTCGCGACGGTCTGGCATATCGCCCTGCCCGCCGCGCGCCGCGGCATCCTCGGTGGCGTTCTCCTCGCGATCGCGCGGGCGGTGGGGGAGACCATGGCAGTGGTGATGGTGTGCGGCAATATCGCGAAATTTCCCCAGAGCATCTTTGATCCCGTGCGGCCCGTCACCGCGACGATCGCGCTCGAGATGGGCTATGCGACGAGTTCGCACAAGGCACTCCTCTTCACTGCCGGTCTCGTCCTCGTGCTGCTGACGGCGGCCCTCGTCGGTTGGTTGGCCTTTCGAAAAGGGAACGACGAACCGGCAGTGAACTGAGCTTGGCACCAAACGATGGCCCACCCTGTTTCACCCCGCCCCCGTCGTCCTGGAGACCTCGCTCTCGGCTTTGCCGGGGCCCTCGCCTGTGCGATCACTCTCGTGGTCCTGGGCTGGATCCTGTGGGATCTCGTGAAGCTCGGGCTGCCGCATCTCTCGTGGTCCTTTCTCACCGGGGAAGTGTCGGGGGGCGGGCGCAGCGGCGGGATCGGTCCGGTCCTCGTCTCGACGGTGATGATCCTCGCTTTCGCCCTCGTCTTCGCGATTCCGCCCGGGGTAGGTTGCGCGGTCTGGCTTTCCGAGATGGTGAGACAGGGAAGCCGACCGGCGCGGGTCATCACCGGTGCTGTCGATCTCCTCGCGAGTGTGCCTTCGATCGTCTTTGGTCTCTTCGGGATGAGCTTTTTCTGCCAGGTCCTCGGGCTGGGTTTTTCGATTCTGTCAGGGGGGCTCACCCTTGCATGCATGATCCTGCCGCTCCTCGTGCGGACAACCCTCTCGGCACTGCAAAGCCTCCCCGCCGACCTGCGGCCCGCCGCCGCCGCGCTGGGACTCACGGGAACGACGACAATTGCGAAAATACTACTCCCCGCCGCCCTTCCCGGCATCCTCGTAGGGATCACTCTCGGGGTCGGTCGCGCCCTCGCGGAGACCGCCGCTCTTATTTTCACGAGCGGCTACGCGACGCGATGGCCGGACTCGCCCGCCGATTCCGGTCGGGCGCTCTCGGTCCACATCTACGATCTCGCCATGAACATCCCCAACGGCAGTGCTGCCGCTTCGGCCTCGGCTCTGGTGCTGCTCGTTCTCATCTTCCTCATCAACGCCGCTGTCGCCACGCTCGCGGCTCGCTGGCAACGCCGTCACCTTTCCACATGACCCCGACTTCCTCCCGCTCCACCCCCTCCGGCTGCGGCTGTGGCGGACTCTCCCTCTCCGGAGTAGCCGTCCGTTACCGGGCTTTCACCGCCGTCCGTGACGTCAATCTCGAGATCCCCGACTGCGGCATCACCGCGCTGGTGGGGCCGTCCGGATGCGGAAAAAGTTCGCTCCTCCACGCCATGAACCGGCTCACCGATCTCATCCCCGGCTGCCGTGTCGAGGGCAGTGTGCGCGATGGAGCGGGGACCGAGCTGACCGATCCCGTCCTCGATGTCCTCGCCCTGCGGCGACGCATCGGGATGGTCTTTCAAAAGCCGAATCCATTCCCCCACTCGATCCGGCGCAACTTCGAGATCCCTCTCCGCGAGCATGGGCTGCCGCGTGCCCTCATTGCGGAAAAGACCGAGCAGAGTCTCCGCGAGGTCGGTCTGTGGGAGGAAGTCTCGTCACGCCTCGATGAGAGTGCGATGAAACTTTCCGGTGGACAGCAGCAGCGCCTCTGCATCGCGCGGGCCCTCGCCCTCGATCCCGAGGTGATTCTCTTCGACGAGCCATGCAGTGCGCTTGACCCGATGGCTGCGGCCGTGGTCGAAGAGCACATCGCCGCCTTGCGCGGTCGGGTCACAGTCGTCATCGTGACTCACAATCTCGCCCAGGCCCGCCGCATTGCTGACCGCGTCGGTGTCTTCTGGATCCGCAACGGTGCCGGCACGATTGTCGAAGAGGGGGCGGTAGAAGAAGTGTTTGAGTCAGCCGGTGATGCCGATGCGCGGCGGTATCTGGCGGGGGTTTGGGGGTAGAGGCGGATGCAGCGGGGGAATTATTGACAGCCCGCATGGGTAGGGTTTCACCCCATCGTCGAATGGGCGATTAAAATCTAACTTCGAACATAAGCGGCACTGCGTCCCATTCTTCAACACCACTCATCCGTATTTCCATCCACGTGGCAGCCACTCACGATCGCATGAAAAACAGAAAACTGACGATGTTACAGATTGATGTTTCCGGGGATGACATCCGGGAAATGAACGACCGATACCAGTCGGGCATGTGTGACACTGGCACGGCAAACGCCTTGTCACTGGCCCTCCGCAAGGTGATCAAGCCCGAATACACTCCTAATATTGAGTTCGCCCCGAATCACAGCGCGTGCCTTCTCCGGATTGGTGAGGACAAACATTTGCTCCCTCAGAATGTCTACTGGTGGCTTCGGGATTCCGAGAACGGAATCGAAGTTAAACCTTCTCAATTCTCTTTTTCAATACACTCCGAATACCTGAAGAAAAAGGGGATAGCGCGGACTCACCTCCCCGATCCCATGGCTCTGTCAGCTGACACAGTGACCTCCATGGGGTGAACACCCCATTGTTTCGAATGGCGAGGGGCGAGAATTGTTTTGCAACCATTATTCCAAAAAAGGAGCCCAGCACATCATGCCCATTCAACTACAGGAAAGCAACGACGAAGCGACTGTCTCCGTGCATGTCAGCGGGAAGCACGAACGTGGCTGAATGAGCCGCTACCCGTAACGTGAAGACGAGCCCTCAGGACCTTGACCACCCGCCGGAGCTGACCGGGAACACCCCGCCAGCGAACACGGGAGTGGTGGTCTCGGTTCGCGGCAGTGTCGTCGACGTCCGTTTCGAGACCGACCTGCCTCCGATCCACAGCATGCTCCGCACGGGAGTCGACGGCAGCATCGCCATCGAAGTGCTGGCGCAGCGCGACGCCCGTCATGTCAGGGGGATCGCCCTGACTCCGACTCAGGGACTCGCCCGAGGCATGACCGTAACGGACACCGGGGGACCGCTCATGGCTCCCGTCGGCAAAAAGATCCGCTCCCGGATGTTCGATGTGTTCGGAAACACGATTGATCGCGGTCCCGCTTTGACAGATGTCGAATGGCGATCCGTGCATCGCGATCCGCCTCCCCTGACGCGACGTTCCACCAAGTCGGAAATCTTTGAAACGGGGATCAAGGTGATCGACGTGCTCGTGCCGCTGGAGCGCGGCGGAAAGGCGGGTCTCTTCGGCGGTGCCGGTGTGGGAAAGACCGTGCTGCTAACCGAGATGATCCACAACATGATCGGACATCAGGAAGGGGTGAGCATCTTCTGCGGGATCGGCGAGCGGTGTCGCGAGGGCGAGGAACTTTACCGGGAAATGAAGGAAGCGGGAGTGCTGCCCGGCATGGTGATGATCTTCGGTCAGATGAACGAACCGCCGGGCAGCCGCTTTCGTGTCGGCAATGCGGCACTGACGATGGCCGAGTATTTTCGCGACGACGAACACCGCGACGTCCTCCTGCTGGTGGACAACATCTTTCGCTTCATCCAGGCGGGTATGGAAGTTTCCGGCCTGATGGGCCAAATGCCGTCTCGCCTCGGTTATCAGCCTACGATGGGAACGGAACTCTCGGGCTTTGAGGAACGCATCGCGAATACCGACAGCGGGGCGATCACTTCGATCCAGGCGGTCTACGTCCCGGCGGATGATTTCACCGATCCCGCCGCCGTGCACACCTTCTCGCACCTTTCCGCGTCCATCGTGCTGTCGAGGAAGCGGGCCGGCGAAGGATTGTTCCCGGCCATCGATCCGATGCAGTCCACTTCGAAAATGGCAACCCCGGGTATCGTCGGCGAACGGCACTACGAGCTGGCGCAGGAGACCCGCCGCACCCTCGCGCAGTATGCGGAGCTCAAAGACATCATCGCGATGCTGGGCCTGGAGCAGCTCTCGCCGGAAGACCGCAACATCGTCGCCCGTGCCCGAAGGCTGGAGCGATTCCTCACTCAGCCATTTTTCACCACCGAACAGTTCACCGGTCTCGCCGGAAAACTCGTCAGCCTGGAAGACGCACTGGACGGTTGCGAGCGGATCCTGAACGACGAGTTCACGGACTACCCGGAGAGCGCGCTCTACATGATCGGCGCGATCGATGAAGCGAAGGCGAAAGCGAAAGCTGCGGCGAAGACCGAATCAGAGAAGGCGCCCGCTCCGCAAAATCCTTGCCTATCATGTCGTCAAAGGCAAGGTGATGGCCGCCGATGTCAAAACGATGATGGCGAAGACCGCCAATGGCGCCGAACTCGACATCAAGGTCGACGGAGACACCGTGATGGTGAACGATGCGAAGGTCGTAAAAGCCGATGTCGCAGCCAGCAATGGCGTGATCCACGTCATTGACACGGTGCTCATGCCACCGATGAAGAAATAAGCGGCTCAGCAGCGCTATTTGACCGAGCGGGCGGTGGACATGTTCCACCGCCCGTTTTTTTTCTGCCAGAGGAGCAATCTGGGGAGAACATCCATTCGCTGCTACTCATGACACGAGGTAGCCTTCTCACTTCCCTTCGAGGCGCTAGCAGCCTGTCGGACTTAGAGCGTCTGAGCGAGGGAATTGGGGTTCGAGTCAGAATTTTCCTGAGTTTGAGGAGTTTGCGTGAACACAAATGACGAAAACGAGGGGAAATTCGGGCCGAATCTCTGATTTCCGCAGCCGGGCGGGATAAGTCCGACAGGCTGCTGGGTATGTTTGGCAATGACAAGCCAAAGACAACGACAACGATGCCCTGAATCTGCGTCCCACTTGCGTTCGCTCAAGGTCGGGTTTCACCCCATGGCAGACCGACCGCGATTGGAGCAATCTTGCTTCCTACTACCAACCCACCCACACATGAACACAACCACAACGACTCTCAATGGCCTGATCGAAATCTGCAAAGGCGGACAGGACGGCTTCCGCGAAGCTTCCGAGAACGTCAAACACTCTGACCTCAAAACCGTGCTCTCAGAATATTCGCTCCAGCGGTCGAAATTTGCGGGCGAATTGCAGCAACTGGTCATCGGTCTGGGCGAGGAGCCCGAGACATCGAGTAGCATTACCAGCGCGATTCATCGCGGGTGGATCGATTTGAAAGCCGCCTTCACCAAAGGCAGTGACCACGCCATCCTCGCCGAGTGCGAGCGCGGTGAAGACCATGCCGTGACTGCTTACCGCGATGCTTTCGCCGGGCAGCTGCCGGCCAACATCCGCGAGACAGTCTCCAGGCAAAGCGCCGCCGTGCAGGCCGCGCACGATGACATTCGCGGCCGCCGTGATGCGTGCGCCGGATAAGCCGGAGGCACGTCGCTGAACGGCCTCCGAGCCGGCATCTTCTCCTCATCCACGCTTGTGAGCCCATACCCAAAATTCGCAGCAATGATCGCGACGTCCGCGGTCGTGATGTTTCAGCTCAGGCGACGGTTGGGGAGGTCTCCTGGATGAAAGCGATGATTCCGCACCATTCGATTGCGATTCTGACGAGCGAGCGCGCCCACATTTCCGATCCCCGTGTCCGGACGCTCGCGGACGGCATTATTGAGACGCAGCGCAAAGAGATCGCTGAGATGAAGGCGCTGATAAAAGACCTTGAGAAGAAAGAGTGAAGTTCATAAAAGCAAATCCCATGTCCGTAAAAAGCATCAATCCCGCCACCGGCGAAGTCATGAAGAGCTTCGAAGCACTGACAAAATCCGAAGCGCTGGAGGCCGTCGAGAAGGCGCATGAGGCCTACGGCAAATGGCGGCACACGAGCTTCAGGGAGCGGAAATCCATTTTAATGAAGTTCGCCGGACTCCTCAGGGACCGCGCAGACGAACTTGCCGAATTGATCACACTCGAAATGGGCAAACGCATCTCGGAGAGCCGCGCAGAGATCACATTTTGTGCGGAGATTGTCGAGTTCTATGCCATTGGGGCCGAAGAATTTCTCTCTGACCATCCGCTCGATGTCGAAGGGGCGGACGCCTACCTCCAGTACACGCCGATCGGTGTGCTCGTGGGCGTGATGCCGTGGAACTTTCCCTTCTACCAAGTGGTCCGCTTCATCGCTCCCAACCTGATGGCGGGGAATACCACGCTCGTCCGGCACGCGAGTATCGTCCCTCAGTGCGCAGAGAAGATCGGCGCGCTACTGCAGGAATGCGGGCTTCCCGACGGGGTCTTCACGAACCTGCTGATTCCACATGAATTATTGGAACCACTGATCGCGCACAAGCACGTCCGTGGCGTCTCTCTAACCGGTAGTGAGGGTGCGGGCAGCTCTGTTGCCGCGCTGGCTGGAAAGAATCTGAAGCCCACCGTTCTGGAACTCGGAGGCAATGATCCGTTCATCGTGCTGGAGGATGCGGATTTGGAAAAGACCATCGAAATGGCAATCAAGGGGCGGATGACGAACACGGGGCAATCATGTGTCGCTTCCAAGCGATTCATCGTCGTCGAGAAGGTCGCGGAACCGTTCCTCGCCGGACTGAAGAAGGGGATGGAATCAATGAAGCTCGGAGATCCCATGAGCCCCGATACCGATGTGGGTCCGCTTTCCTCCGAAAGTGCCGCGCAGAAACTCGAAGAGCAGGTTCAGAAGACCGTGAAGGCCGGCGCGACCGTGGTCCTCGGAGGCGGACGTCCCGATCGGGAGGGAGCGTACTTCAATCCCACCATCCTCACCGATGTCACGCCCGACATGCCGAGTTACGACGAGGAACTCTTCGGACCGGTCGCGACGGTGTATGTAGTAAAGGACGAGGATGAAGCGGTCAGATTGGCGAATGATTCGTCCTATGGACTGGGGGGCTCGGTCTATACCCGTGATCCAAAGCGCGCCCGGGCCATCGCGGAATCCGTTGACACCGGCATGATGTTTGTGAACCAACCGACGAACTCGCAAGCCGAACTACCCTTTGGTGGTATCAAGAACTCCGGATACGGACGGGAACTCTCAAAGCTCGGAATCATGGAGTTTGTGAACAAAAAGCTGATCCATCTCGGCGAGGCTTGAGCCCGGATTCACTCATCCACCATTTCACTCCCCACAAACATACCACTCATGAATCAAGAAACTCTATCGACTTCCGATCGTGCTTCGGGTGCCATCCTCGGTGCTTTCATCGGCGACGCCCTCGGCTTGGGGCCGCATTGGTATTATGATCTCGACGAATTGCGGAGGGATTTCGGGCCATGGATCGATGGCTACACCACGCCCAAACCCGCCCGCCGCTACCATGCCGGCATGCAGGCGGGAGATCTTTCGCAGGCCGGGCTGATCATGCTGGAACTACTGCGCTCGCTGGCCGAGTGTGATGGATACGAAGCCGGGGATTTTACGCGCAGGCTGGATGACAAGATTCTTGCGAAGTTCGATGGCTACCCATTTAACGGGCCCGGGGGTTACACCAATCATTCGATCCGCCAGACATGGCAGGCCCGGACAAAGGATGGCAAGGAATGGGGTGAAGCCGGGGGAAATGCGGACACCTCGGAAGCCGCCGAGCGCGTAATTCTACTCGCGGCATGCTTCGCAGCGGACCCCTGTGTCGCAGCACGCCATGCCTACGAAAACGCCAGGCTCACGCAGACCGACCCGCTCGTGCTGCAACACAGCGTCGCCTTTGCCAGCGTGATCGCGGCTATCATCCGCGGCGAGGCTCTCGACAGCGGGCTCGCTGACAAGCTGGTGAAGCTGGTGGAGTCGGGCGAGATTCCCTTTACCTCGCCCACTTCCATCGCATCCAGCAAACGCACGCCGGGCGAAGACCCTTTCGGCTTCGCTTCACCCGATGCACTGATGCTGCCCTCGTGGATCGCTGAAGCCACGCACGATCCCGGGACGCAACTGGAGCCCGCGTGGAAAGTCTCCCTGGTTTATGGCATGTCCTGCGCGATTACCTCTGTCTTGCCCGGAGCCTACTACCTCGCGGCGCGCTTCCCCGATGACTTTGAGAGCGCCGTGCTCCATGCGATCAACGGGGGCGGACAGAATATGTCGCGGGCCTGCCTCACAGGGGCGCTCATGGGGGCGCAGGTGGGGCTGTCCGGCATACCTCCCCGTTTCATCGATGGTCTTGCAGATGCTGAGGAAATCGTGGCACTCGCAAAGCAGATCACTCAAGCCGGGGAACATACCAACTGATGAATGCCTCACTGGCTTTCTCAAAGGCCTTCCCCGCAAAAGCACTTTCCTAACAATCGAACATCATGAGCAATAAACTATCCGGAAAAAAAATCGCGTTCCTCGCCACTGACGGCTTTGAACAAGTGGAGCTTACCGAACCTTGGAACGCCATCAAAGACGCGGGTGCCGAGGTCGTTCTCGTCTCCCTGAAGAGCGGCAAGATCCAGGGCTTCCATCACGATGAAAAAGCCGATCAGTTCGCCGTCGACAAAACTGTGGAGAATGTTTCCGCCTCCGAATTCAACGGCCTTGTCCTGCCTGGAGGGGTGTTCAATCCGGATGCGCTTCGGGTGAACAAAAATGCCGTCAGCTTCGTGCGCGACTTCTTCACCCAGCAAAAACCGGTCGCAGCCGTCTGCCACGGCCCGTGGATGCTGATCGAGGCGGACGTCGTCCGTGGTCGCAAAGTGACCTCATGGCCCAGCCTGGAAACCGATTTGAAAAACGCCGGCGCCACGTGGGTCGACGAGGAATGCGTCTGCGACCAAGGTCTCGTCACTAGTCGCAATCCCGACGACCTTCCCGCGTTCTGCGAGAAAGCCATTGAGGAATTCAGTGAAGGCAAGCACGCGGGACAAACCGCCTAACTCACACCCGCAACCCTTCATGAGCACACCCGCTACCCATAAGGAAGTCCATCTGGTTTCCCGACCCCGGGGAGTCCCCACCCTGGAAAACTTCGAGGTCGCCGAGACCGAGGTTCCGTCAGCGGATTCCGGGGAAATTCTCGTCCGCAACCTGTGGCTCTCCGTCGATCCCTACATGCGCGGCCGAATGAACGAGAGCGAGAGCTACGTTCCGGCGTTCAAACTCGGCGAACCGATGGAGGGCGGCTGCGTCGGGGAAGTCGTCGAGTCCAATAACAAGAAATTCAGCGTCGGCGATCACGTCCTCGGCAACCAGGGCTGGCGCGAATACTGGACCTCCGATGGTAAAGGAGTCAGTAAGATCGACACCAATGCCGCCGAGCCTCAGAACTATCTCAGCATCCTGGGCCTCACCGGCATGACTGCGTGGGTTGGGCTCAATGAGATCGGGAAGCTCAAAGACGGCGAGAGCGTTTTCGTCTCAGCCGCCTCCGGAGCCGTCGGCTCCATCGTTTGCCAGATCGCAAAGATCAAAAACTGTCGCGTCGTCGGCAGCGCGGGTTCCGCCGACAAGATCGCCTGGCTCAAGTCCGAGGCGGGCGTCGATGAAGCGTTCAACTATCACGACACCGATGACGTTTCCGCCACCCTCGCCAAGCTTTGCCCCGACGGCATCGATCTCTACTTCGACAACGTCGGTGGCGATCACCTCGCGGGTGCCATCGACCACATGAACCACTTCGGACGCATCGTCTGCTGTGGCATGATCTCCGGCTACAACGATGAGAAGCCGAAGCCCGGTCCGGCGAACTTTTTCAAGATCATCGGCAAACGGATTCGGATGCAGGGCTTCATCGTCCGCGACCATCAGGATCTCCAGGCGGAATTCCAAAAAGAAATGGGCGCATGGATCCGCGACGGCCGCATCGTGTGGGAGGAAACCATCACCGAAGGAATCGAGAACGCCCCGAAAGCCTTCCTCGATCTTTTCGATGGAGACAAGATGGGCAAGGCGCTCGTGAAGGTGTGAGGGCTACGACCGGATCGAGCCTTTTTGCTGCTTGCTGGCGTTCTTCACCTCTTCTCGAACTTGGCCCCATGTGATCAGGCCGAAGACGAACGTTCCGCCAAAAACGTTGCCCAACAAGACCGGGATGAAGAACCCGAAGATCCCGGCGATCAGGCCCAACTGTCCGGTCAGCATCAAAAAGGCCATCTCGACCGATCCTGCGATGATGTGGGTGAAGCCGCCAGCGGCAATCAGCCATGTCATCACGATGATAATGAGGAAATTCTCCCGGTCGCCGGCCGCCAGCATCCAGTCCAGTGCCGCAATCAAAAGACCTGCCGGCACCGCCTTGGCAAAGCCGATCCACGCGCCGTTTTCGGTGGCGTGTTTGCTGATCTCGGTGACGCTGGCGAGAATGTCCGGCTCGAAGGTCGGCATGAAGGCGATGAAAGCGGCGGCGATGAAGCAGCCGATCACGTTAGCCCCAAGCACGATCCCCCACAGCCGCGCGACGCACCAGAGCTTATCGAGGCTCGGTCGCGCAAACAGCGGCAACACCGTCGTCAGCGTGTTTTCCGTGAACAGCTGCATCCGACCGACGATGACGATAAGAAAGCCGAAGGTGTAGCCAAGACTTTCCAGCAGTGGTAGCCATGTCGAGTCCGGCAGATAGGTCTTGAAGAGGGCCTCTCCGACGACCGAAAAGCTGATGCAGACACCGGCGGCGATGCCCGACCAGAATAGGGATGTCCAGGGGCGCCGCAGTTCCTCGTCACCCTCGCGGCGGACAACCTGATAGACCAGCTTGGCCGACAGGTGGGACGCCTCGCGAACCGCCTCTTCTTGTTCGGGTTCGTTATTCTCCTGTTCAACGCGATCAGACTCTGTCTGCTGGCGGCGGGATTCGCTTTCCTCTGTGGAGAGGTAACTATTCACCACCCTCGCCCGCCCGAGTAGTCGCTTCGGTGTAAAAGTGCCGCTAGAATCGCGGGTTCAGCGCTTTGCTTCATCGACGAGCGAGTCGCCCAAGGTCCCTGGAGTCTGAAGCAT
>Ga0209702_10004100_pt1 | contig 21764 bp, 23 predicted proteins | sample FRY01_FD_187210 | JGI IMG/M metagenome (GOLD analysis project Ga0209702, IMG submission 187210) | Freshwater microbial communities from Lake Fryxell liftoff mats and glacier meltwater in Antarctica - FRY-01 (SPAdes) (version 2) | ecosystem: Environmental > Aquatic > Freshwater > Ice > Glacier... | reverse complement strand
TTTAGTGTGAAGACCTCGGTCTTCTCGGAAGGAAAGGGTTTATGGGAAGCAGGATTACCAAGCATTTATTTCTTACAGCAAGCCTCGTCGGCGCAATGACCACGACTGCATCTGCTGGATTTGTTGCCTCCGGTGCGAGCTTCTCGGTCGTCAGTAGCGCGGGCAGCGGCACGCTGTCAAACACGCTCACACAGATTTCGTCTTATGTGTGGACCAACACGGGATCCTGGCTTGCCACCAACGCATCCGTGTCGTGGACCAACAACACCCAAGGTTGGAACCCCACCACTGGAATTGGATTCACCAACGCCAATATCGTCATTCGAAACAACACAGCAACCGCTCAAGATTTTCTGGTGACGGTTGCAATGCTTGGATCAAGTGTCGGCCCACATATCGCATCCGGATCGATCGGCGGCCAATATGTCAACGGCTCTGGATCGCTGGGAAGTTTGACGAGCACCGGTCCGCTTTGGAGCGCTGCCATCGACACGACAACGGTCAATTCTCAACTGAACAACGCCTTGTTTTTCGCGCAGCCCTATCAAGTGGTATCGCTTGGCAATTTCAATTTCAACAACATTCCAACTGGGTCTATCGGCAGCAGCGCATCAATCAAGTTCTCGATGCGGCTCTCGGCGGGCGGCGAGGCGAGCTTCAGCAGTGTGTTCTCGTTTCAAGTTATTCCAGCACCCGGGGCGATTGCGCTACTTTGCATGATTCCACTCACTCGTTCGCGACGACGCAATTAATTTCGATCGAAATTCACGAACGCTTCTACTCAGCGTGTGCGAAAAATCGCCACGCTTTTTTCTTCACGCTTTTTTCTCATTGAAAATCAGACTCGCAGTTCTTTGGACTGCGGAAGATCCGCAAGGCTCGAAAGGCCAAAAACCTTGAGAAATTCGGTGGTCGTTCCATACAACATCGGTCGACCAAGCTCCTCCGCCCGGCCAACGATGCGAACCAATCTGCGCTCGAGCAATCCCCGCAAGACTTCGCCGCACGCCACGCCACGAATCGACTCAATCTCGACGCGCTGTATCGGCTGGCGATACGCAACGATGGCGAGCGTTTCAATCGCTGGCTGCGTCAGTCGTGTCTGTTGTTTTTCGCCGCGCAGTCGTGCGACAATCGGCGCGAATGCCGGCAGAGTAAGAACCTGTCGACCCCCCGCGACTTGTTCGATCTTGAAGGCGCATCCACCCGCCTTGTAAACCTCGTTCAGCGCATCGACGGCGTCGCGAATGGCGCTTGTAATTTTGCTCTTGCCAGCGATGCCGAGAAGTTCGGCAATGCGCGCATCTGAAAGTGGCCGATCCGCTGCGAAGAGCAGTGCCTCAACGCGGCACTGCAGCGAAAAATTCTCGCACGGAATCTCTTGAGAGTTGGCCGAACCATTCACGCCCGGCGATGCGCTGTCGGATGCTTCTACTTCTGCGGGCTTTTGAAAAGATGGTTTCGCAACCATATTTACTTTCGACGCGACACCGCGAGTCTCGCACGCGCGAGTGACTGTTCGTTCTCGATCGTCTCGCGCTGCGCCAGCGTCAGTGGTTTTTCGTTGACCGCATTCACCTTGGCATCAGCCGTCGCAACTTTCTTGAGCGCATCTTCTGGATCGATGGTCGACGCAACCTCTGCGCCATCGGCTAACAGAACAAGCGTGTTGTGATTCATCTGTGCGAATCCACCGTTGAGGATGAATTCCTTACTGCCACTTGCCGCGTCGATCCGGCAATGCCCGCCGCCAAGTTTCGACAGAAATGGCGATGCTCCGCGCATCACTCCCTGCTGTCCGTCAAATGCTTGGAACGAGACATAGCTCACTTCGTCATCAAGTACGGCTTGGGATGGTGTCACGATTCTGCAGTGAAATGTTGTCATACGGGCTCCGATTGTGATACTAACCTGTGATGGTTGAATCTGGCGGGCCGCAGGTCGCAAGATTGAAATTGCGATACTGAGAATCTTCGGTCACTTCCCGCACAATCCACGGTGACAACCACGGCGGAATCGCGTAGGCGTGTTGGGCGCACGGCAATTCGACTTCCGCAAGCACCAGCGGAAAGTCCGAAAACTCGTCAATTTCCCAGACCAAACCGTCGGCCGCAACACGGTGGCGCTTCTTCGTCACCCGACGGCCAGCCGTGTTTGGCCAGATGATCTGGAAAGCCTTCAAAGAAATCTCATACTCCGATTCCTGGCGGACCAACCCCGCACCGCGTTTGTGATTGATGTGAAATTGCTCGCGACCATCCAGCAGCACAGTTCTGCGAAGGCGGCCCATCGCAGATCCATCGGCGCCAGCGAGATATCCCTGATCGATTTTCCAAATGTCATGACTGCTTGGCAACGGCGGCAGACCTCGCAGCAACCAAACGCGTTCAATCTCCAGCCCAGCTTTCACGCCGACTTCCCAGTGAGTGACGACCACTGCGCGACGAAATCTGCCAGCACCAATTTCTGGTTCACATTCGCACGCAGATTGCGCTCGGCCTCGGCGATGACCTGTGGCACCCTCGACCAATATTCCAACTTGGACGGCACCTTCACGCTTGCACGCATGCGCCGCAAAACTTCGGCGCCAATCACCGAAAAAACAAGTCCCGTCGCACGGCGGTTGGCCGCCTCTTTGCTCGCATTTTCATTGCGCTTCACCGCAGCTTCCGCGACGGATGATGCGAACTCATTCATCAACTCGCTCATCGACAGCGGACACTCCCCGCGCTCCAACTGATCGATCATCGGCACAAGATTGCCGTGCAACGACTTCAGATCCAGCGCGACGGCCGTCACGGCTGCACCAGGCGAACCAGCGGCATACATCCTCACAAATTCACGCTGCGTGCCAGTCACTTCGCCGAGGTTGTGATCCAACCATCCATTCATCGCAGCATCGCCCAGCGGAAAAAAGGCGAGCGCTTGACAGCGACTTCGAACAGTTGGCAACAAACGGTCAAGGCTGTTGACCACCAAGATGATGATTGTTCCGGGTGGCGGTTCTTCAAGCGTCTTGAGCAGAACATTCTGCCCATCCACTTCCAATCGCTCGGCCTCGTCAATGATGAAAACTTTTCCTGCACCCATCACGCTCGTCGTATAAACCGACGCTTCAAGTCGGGCTCCACTACTTGAGAGACCGCCAATCATATGCTCGCGCAGTACCGCAACTGGAATATTGTTCTGCTTGCGCTCTCTGATTTCACGGTCTGCGCTTGCGCCCGCCAAGTCCGCGCGAATGACGCAAATGTCAGGATGTGTTCCAGCACGCAGCGCAGTTGCACTTGCTGTATCGACCCTCGGCGCACATTTCGCCCGTTGCGCATCGCCAGACAAAGGATCGACAAGAACCGCCGCCGCGCGCACCGCAGTCGTGCACTTGCCTGTTCCAACTGGCCCATGAAAAATCCATGCGTGCGGAAAATGCCCTGAAACCATGGCGTTTCCAAGCGTTGCAAGGGCGCGGTCTTGTCCAAGAATCGGACCATCGAGCGCGACTTTGGCCAGCGCTGAAACATAGGTGTCACCTGGCGCATCAAGCGGCGTCTCGCCGCGCGGTGCGCGCACACTTCGAGCCGCCGGCGGACGCGTGGCCATCACCGCGGAACCTCCACAAGCAATGATCCTTCTGGCGTGGTTTCCTGCGAACCCTTTTGAATTTGACGACGCAACTCTTCACCGTTGACCAGCAACTTTGGAAATTTTTTCTTGAGCGCATCGACCTCATCGGAATAGAGCATCGTCTTTGCGTCGTATGCATTTGCGCCAAAGAGACCAATCGTCACGATGCTCATGCGACGATCATCGTCGTGATTGTAAAAGGCTAGGAATCCTTGCGCGCGCAATCGCTTGGTGTATGCCTCTGCCTGCTTGCGAATTTCTTCGAGTGATATTTCTCCAGACCCAAAGTCGCTCCATACTGCGACCTCAAGTGAGAATAAACTGCGTGCCTCTGGATTTGCCTCTCGCGCCCTGCGTAAATCAAATGCGCCCGTGCTTCCTGCGCGCGCCGCTTCAACTCGACTGAGAAATGATCGCGCAAATGGACGATCGTTTCCATCAACAAGCGCCTGAACTTCTTTCACCAGTGGTTTGGCGGCAGGATCCGTTGGTCCAGTGAATCGTCCCACCATGACAACCGATCCATTTGATCGCGCGCGCGCAAACGCATTCTTCAGCAGTGGATATCGCTGACGCAACTGCGCACACGCTGCCTCTGCGAGCGCGAAGTGATCTTCGCCAGAAAAAGTGAGCAAAATGATTCCCCATCGGCGATCATCCTTTGCAGATGATTTGGCGGTGGTTGCTGTGGCCGCGCCTGGCGCAACCCCGTGCGGTGCGACAGGCTCCTCTGCGGGAGCCTTTGGTTGAACCGTGGTCTGCGGACTGCCAGGCATCGCCCAAGTAGGTTTCGCTGCGGCGGCAACAGCCGCTGTGGTCTTGCCAGCCGTACCGCCGAAATTAGAAGTGTCGCCATCCTCACCAATGACCTCGCCGCTATAGAGCGCATCGGGGTCGGTCGTTTCCTGAGAAAGTGCTTTTTTCTTGGAATTTTTAGGGGTTTCACCACATCCAACAAGCGCCCACAGCATGGCACTCGTCAACACTGATGTGATCGATAATGAAGCTGTGGGAAACATTCACTATGGATTATAACTCGCTTCAATAACACAATTTAAATTGTTGAAGTCTTGCGATTCAACGGGTCGATATGTATCTTGAGTCCAAGTTTGGGCTCACACAAGGATGTCAAGTAACGATGTCGGGCCGATGCCTAAGATGGATCTGAAGCGGCGGCCTTAGGAGTTGCATCATGTCAAAGACCACACACGCCTCGACATCCGCTTCTGTCGCTTCTGTCGCATCAGTCGCATCTTGTACCAATGTTCGGCCGATCGCTAGCGAGTTGGCCGATCACTCCCAAGAACATGCGCGACATCTTGCGCAGCTGCGAGCTCTTCCAGAAGTGCGCGCCCAGCGCATTGTGAAAGTCAAGCAAATGATCGCCGATGGAACTTTCGACACCGAACAGCGCCTCGCAGTTGCGATTGACCGCATGTTGGCAGAACTGCGCAACCACTGATTGCGCGGTTCTGCGCTGCGAAACTGATTTCGATTCAGACATCCAGGGCTATAGACTGACGGCGTGAATTCCACCGCCCTTTCATTTGTGACATTCCTTACAACTCTTACAATTGTTTGTGCATCGCCAGGGCAAGCCCCGCCCGTCAACGGAATGCGACCGTCCGATGTTCGCTGGGATGCGATCGAACATGCGACCGTCTTCAAATCTCCAAACGAGAAAATTGACGACGCGACGATCCTGATGCGCGATGGTTGGATTGAGACTGTTGGCCCCAGCGCGAATGTTCAGGTGCCCGCTGGCGCAACGATTCACAACGGCCGAGGGAAAACAATTCTTGCCGGCTTCATCGAGCCATCGCTGCTCATCAACTCGGCCGCTGCTGCGAAAAAAGCAGCCAGAGATTCTGGCGCTCATTGGAATGCATTTGTAACGCCCCAAGTTTCGAGCAAGGATCTCCCGCTCATTTCTGCTGATATGCGCCAAGAGTTGCGAGCGCTGGGATTCACGGTCGCCGCAACCTATCCCGACTCTGGAATTTTTCGGGGCGAAGGATCTGTCGTTCTGCTTGGAAACGCTCCCAGCGGCGACCGAACCATCGGTGATGGCGCTGGCCAATTCGTTGGATTTGGTCGCTCGCCACGGGGCGCATTCAGCCGCGGTGGTGATGAGGGTTCCGCTGCTATCTATCCCAATTCCACAATGGGTGCTATGGCATTACTGCGCCAAACATTTCTCGACGCTGGTTGGCGAGCGCAAGCCATCGCAGTTTGGAATGCGCATCCCGCTGGAAATGATCCGCCGGTCGCCGCGGCTGCACTTGATGCACTCGCGCCAACCGTCGCCGGCAAACAGCGTGTTCTCTTTGACGCATCGGCCGATCTCGACGCGCAGCATGCTGGGGTTCTTGCTCGTGAATTCAAACTGAACGCATCCATCTTGGGCAGTGGCGGTGAATTCCGATCGCTCAATGAAATCGCACAGCTCCATCTTCCAATCATTGTGCCACTGGATTTTCCAACCCCTCCCGATCTCTCGTCGGCACGATTAAGCGAGAGTGTCTCACTTCGCGAACTCGAAAGTTGGGCCGTTGCTCCTTCGAATCCCGCCCGACTTCTCGCGGCTGGTGTTTCGGTTTCCCTCACCACGGCTCGACTCAAGGATCGCAACGCATTTCCAGCTCGAGTACGCGAGGCGCGTGAGGCAGGACTCAGCGAAGCGCAATTAATCGCGGCTCTCACAACAACGCCAGCGGGCCTGCTTGGTATGAGCGACACGCTTGGCACGATCGCACCCGGCCGAATGGCGAATCTCACCGTGAGCGATGGTCCGCTCTTCGCCGAGGATTCGCGGATCACCCAAGTGTGGATCGCGGGCCGCGAGTACGACGCGGCGGCGCTGGGCGAATCACCATTTGATAGTGAGTTCGCCGCCGCGGGACGATTCTCACTTGCGCTGCTAGATGGCGCCACGCGCACGCTCACCATTGACGCAAAGAAGAAGACCGTTGAATTTGAATCGGTCGCGGCCGATGGATCAAAGCGCAACTTTTCCGCGAGCAAGGTTGCTCTCGAAAATCTGCGCGGACGCTTTGTCATCGAGGGTGATGCGCTTAGCCTTGTGGGTCCACTGCGATGCACATTGCGGCTCGACCGCGAGCGTGTCACAGTCGAAGCGCAGACAGCCGATGGAGGTTTCACACTGTTTACGGCCATGGCGATTGCGCCTGCGCCGGTCGTTGCGACTGCGCCGGTTGTTGCGCCTGCGCCGGTCGTTACACCCGCGCCAGCCGTTACACCCGCGCCAGCCGTTGCACCCGCGCCAATCACCGTTCAATCCACCACACCACCAACCGCCACCGACGAAAAACCGGCCGATCCCAAGGATGCCAAGCTGACATCGGCGAAGAAATCCAAAGCGGTCGTTCGACCTGATGTCCCAACCACATTTCCATTTGGAGATTTCGGATTCCCAACTATCGCCTCGCGTGAATATGTGATCTTCCGCGGAGCGACTGTCTGGACAAGTTCGTCCGCTGGCATTCTTGAAGACTGCGATGTCATTGTGCGCGATGGTGTCATCGCGAAAATTGGCAAAGACCTCGCCGTTCCCGCTGATGCGAAGGTCGTTGATTGCGCAGGTCGCCACCTCACGCCTGGATTGATCGACTGTCATAGCCACACTGGCATCGATGGCGATGTCAACGAATGGACTCAAGCATGCACAGCCGAAGTGCGCATCAACGATGTCATCGATCCCAACGATGTCGATTGGTATCGCCAACTCGCAGGTGGCTTGACCTGCGCTAATCAACTACACGGAAGCGCCAATCCAATCGGTGGACAGAACAGTGTTGTTAAGTTGAAGTGGGGATCTCCGCTTGAGGATTGGCCAGCGACTGGCGCGAAGCCCGGCATCAAGTTCGCCCTGGGAGAAAATGTTGTTCGCCCCACGGGTCGATATCCCCAAACACGCATGGGAATCGAAGCTTTCTTGCGTGATCAGTTTCATGCAGCGCGCAATTACCGCGATGAACAACGCGCCTTTGCCGCAAACGCCAATCGCCATACGATCATTCCGCCCCGCACCGATCTCGAACTCGAAGCGCTCGCGGAGATTCTCGAAGGCAAGCGAATCATTCATTGCCATGCGTATCGCCAAGACGAAATCCTCATGCTCATCCGTCTTGCCGATGAATTCGGCTTTCGCATCGGCACTTTTCAACATGTGCTTGAGGGATACAAAGTGGCCGACGCCATCGCTCGTCACGGCGCGGGCGGATCTTGCTTCAGCGATTGGTGGGCATACAAGATGGAAGTGATGGATGCGATTCCGTGGAACGGATCCATCATGCATGATCAAAAAGTGCTGATGTCGTTCAACTCAGATTCCAATGAACTCGCGCGTCACCTCAACACCGAAGCGGCCAAGGCCGTGAAGTACGGCAACCTTCCACCGTCCGAGGCGCTGGAATTTGTCACCATCAATCCGGCGCGACAACTTGGACTCGGCGACAAGACTGGCAGTATCGAACAGGGAAAAGATGCGGACCTTGTGCTGTGGTCGGGCAATCCACTTAGTCCGCTATCCATTTGCGAGCAAACATGGGTCGAAGGAACAAAGCGGTTCGACCGACTCGACGATCTCGCCGCTCGACCAGCGCGCGAAGCACTTCGTCAAAAACTCATCGTCGCAGCTCTTGAACTGAAAGACAAAGAGAAACCCGATGCCGACGGTGCAAACCCAAAGACATCCACAGAGTCAAAATCGAGCGAGACCACGCCGCCAATCGCTGGGTTGCGCCAGCGCATGCTTGAATCGCGTGACGACTGGCTGATGGATCTCTGGCGGCGCGGACTTGATATTCGATCGATTCGTCGCGCGGGCGACTGTGGATGCACGGAGGCCGGACTATGATCGACCTGCTTTCTGTTATCGCATCGGGCCTTCTCGCGCAAAGCACGCTTACGCCAGCCCCCGCCGCGCCATCAATTCCAACAATCATTGAACATGCAACGATTCATACCGCGGTCGCAGGCGCGGCGGCCATCGAGAATGGATTTGTCATCATCGATCGAGAGACGATCGTCGCAATCGGTACAGGAACACCCCGAGGTCCCAACGATTCGCCGCCGCCAGCCAACGCAACTCGGGTGGACGCGACTGGCATGCACCTCACGCCTGGATTCATATCAAGCGCAACGACGCTGGGACTCATCGAAACCGACCAAGTGCGCGCCACGGATGATCGAACCGAATTTGGTCGCTTCCATCCCGAAGTTTCGGCGTGGCTAGCAATCAATCCTGACAGCAATTTGATTCCTGTTGCCCGCCTCGGCGGCGTGTTGTTAGCGTTGGTCTTTCCACAAGGTGGCAATGTGTCTGGCGAAGCGAGTTTGATTCGGTTGAATGGTTGGACGACCGAAGATCTCGCCGTTGTTCGCGATGCTGGAACAATTCTTCGCTGGCCCGCTACCGAAACAGCGCCACGCTGGTACACATCCAAGAGCGCCGACGAGCAAGAAAAAGATCGTCGCACCACACTCCGCGCATTCAATGATTTCTTTGACGCCGCACAGGCATATTCCCGCGCACGCACCGCAGATTCAGCGCTACCGATCGACCTGCGATTTGAGCGACTGCGGGATGTGCTCGACGGTTCTCGCCCGCTGTTCATCGAGGCCGCAAGCACGGGGCAAATCGAATCTGCAATTCTCTGGTCCACAGCGCGTGGCATGAAGCCGATCATTGTCGGCGGACAGGGTGCGCCCGCTGTCGCAGACCTTCTCATCGCCCACCAAGTTCCGGTCATCGTTCAAGGAGTGCTGAAACTTCCGCGCTTCGCACACGAAGATTACGACTCCGCATATTCACTTCCCGCGCGCCTTGCCGCCAAGGGAATCACCGTTGCCATCGCAACTGGCGACGAGCCATCCAACGACCGCAATCTGGTGCATCACGCCGCGATGGCCGCTGCGTTTGGTCTTCCAAGAGAAGATGCCATCGCATCCATCACTCGAGTTCCAGCGCAACTCTGCGCAGTCCAAGACCGATATGGCGTGATCACTGTGGGTCACAGCGCGACCATTCTGCTCCATGATGGTGATCCGCTTCAGGTGACAACCAACGTCAAACGCGCGTGGATTGATGGACGACCAATCGATCTCGATAGTCATCACACACTACTCAAGACGAAGTACGACCGTAAGTATCAAGAATCAAACAATGGCGCTAACGCACCGGCGCCTTCAATACCCACTCTGAAGTGATCGCTTTTCCATCAATTGGCGTCCAGGTGATCCTGACGCAAATTTCATCCTCGGGTGCGGTTGCGAGTGGTGGAACCAACGCGTGTTTGAACTCATACATTCGAATGGTCTTGTTCCAACACTCTCTGTTGATTGCTCTGTCGTTGAGGTCATAGAATTTCTCGGTGCGCCTGTCCGGAACCCCGAACTCCACCGATATCAACCCGTCGGCACGCGTTGTTTGCCCGTCCATATCTTTGAACTCAACACACACAACCGCCGCGTCGATGGTCGATCCGGTTTTACATTCAAGTCGACTTAGCCCGTGAATCGCGCACGAGACTGGGCCATATGGATAAGTAGTAACGCCGACGGTCCCGCGTTGAAAGGATTGATCACAACCCATTAGAATTGTAATGATGACCAACATGAAACGGCGCGTCGCAGACATAATCGGCAATAGTACGGGTACGATTTGATCATGATGCGCATCCACTTGATCGTCGTCGCCTCCCTCACATTCCTAAGTGGATGTTCGTCGCAAGAAACGGTGCAGTCCACTGAGATAGACGACGGATCGATGGACTCCGCCGAGACAGAATCTGGCGAAATGATTGCTTCGGCGGCTGCGGCCGACGAAGATGGACTGGGTACTCCGGCAGCGGGGAATGCGCCAGCGCCAACAACGGCCGATCCGCCTGCACCAGCAGCGACCGATGTGCCTGCGCCAACAACGACCGATGTGCCTGCGCCAGCAACGACCGATGTGCCAGAACCAGCAACGACCGATGTGCCAGAACCAACAACGACCGATGTGCCAGAACCAGCAACGACCGATCCGCCCGCGCCAGCAACGACCGATGTGCCTGCACCAACAACGACCGATGTGCCTGCACCAACAACGACCGATGTGCCTGCGCCAGCAACGACCGATGTGCCTGCGCCAGCAACGACCGATGTGCCTGCGCCAACAACGACCGATGTGCCTGCACCAACAACGACCGATGTGCCTGCGCTAGCAACGACCGATGTGCCAGAACCAACAACGACCGATGTGCCAGAACCAACAACGACCGATGTGCCAGCACCCGCAACGACCGATCCGCCCGCACCTACCCCAAATCAAATTCCAAACCCACGCTTCGATGTCGAATTCGTTGGTGAAGAAATCGTCATCTCAATAAACGGCCGTCGTGTTGCCAAGGAGCACATGCGCCGTACCGACAATGCGGTTGAAATCATTGGAACACACGGTCAGGTATTGCAGACCATTCCAATTCCACAGCCAAAGGAACATCCGCCAGTGATGATTGGCGTGCGCTTTGAAACGCCAGGCGAGGCGCTGCGCAAACAACTCGGCAGTGAAGTCGCTGAATATTCGCTGGTCATTGCAGTCATGGAAAACGGTCCTGGCTATCTCGCTGGAATGGAAGACTTCGATTTAGTCACAGCGGTTGATGGCAAAACCCCTGCAAATCCCGCTGCAATTCGAGCTCGACTGAATACTCTCGCACCAGGCGATGTCATCACATTAACCGTGCGCCGCGGCACAAACACCAAAGACATCACCATGCAATCGCGAGCGTGGAAACATGTTCCAATTCCAGCGCAACTGCAACTTCCTCCAGTGGTCCCTGCTACATCTGCCAAGATGCCGGGCACTCCAAATGCGCCGTCGGACACAAATTTGCGCGGGCGCCCAGCTGCGGCTCCGCAACAAACCGCAACACCGTAATTGGTAAAAACGAGTTGACCCGTCAGACCATCTCAATACGCGAGTACTGATCGAGGTTGAGAACTGTTATCTCGCCGTCGTCGAGTCGCATCTCAAGTCGATCCAACCACAAACGATCATCCTTGCTGTGCGCAAACCACGCACCCGTGGTTGCCTGACGCCAACGCTCAACGGTCCCCTCGACCGCTGTAGTCCACGCACCATCTGGATTCGGCAACTGTTGAATCACCTTCACGCGCATGCCAGACTTGATTGGAACACTCTCGTACATGCCAAGAAGTATACGGGGACACCAGATCAACCAATCATCAAAGCGCCCTAGGACCGACCACCGCAAGCGCCGCGCCATGAACCTTCGCCGCAACCAACGCCTCCGCGGCGTGTTCATTAACTTGAGCTAGGGTGAGACGATCAACCGCTGCCACAACTTCGGCCAATGTGCGCACCTTGCCCAAGCGAAAGATATCGCCCGTCAAAGCCGCCGCGCGTGCCATCGTGCTTTCGCCGCTCATCACAATTCCACTCTTGAGCCCTATGACCGCCCGCGTGAATTCGCTCTCGCTCACACCCTGCGCCATTTTCAACAATTCTCCGCGAATGCAGTCGAGCGTCTCGTTGGCGCGCTCTGGCGTGCTACCCGCATAAATCGTGGAAATCCCCCGGTCACGACCACACGCGTAACTCATGCCCACCGAATAACAAAGTCCGCGCTTTTCGCGCACCTGCGAAAAAAGTCGATTGCCCATTCCACCGCCACCAAGAATCCGAACCATCAATCGGTGCGGCAGACTCGCGGAGTCTCGCTCGCGCGGCGCTGGAATCGCCAAGCACATGTGGGTCTGTGCGGAATCTTGCTTTTCAAAGATCGATCCCATCACAGCGGGCGCCGTCTCGGTGGGTTCGACTGACATCCCACTCCATCCTTCAAGCATGCGCTGCACAATTTCGCAGCTCTGCTGTGCCTCAACCGCTCCAACGATTGCCAGAATGCTGCCGCCGGGCTTACACCGCTTGCGCCACGCCGCATGCAGGCTCTGAGGGGTCAATGACTTGATTCCGCCCTTGGTTCCATACCCATGCTGGTTGAATGGATTGGCGATTGATATCTCGGTGATCTTGATGCCGACGAAGTGCTGCGGATCATCGGTGAGCGATCCAAGGGATTGCAACGCCAATTCGCGGCTTGCCTCAAGCGCTTCGAGCTCGATACGAGGGCGCAACACCAGGTCGCAGAGCAAATGCATGGTCTCAACGAACTGCGCGGCAAGGCAAGTCGCGCTCACCGTGATGCAATAGCCAGAGCTCGATGTGGCGCGCTGAACGCCGAGTCGATCAAGTGCGTCGCTGAATTCTCGGCTCGATCGCTCGCCAGCGCCGCGCATGATCACCTCCGCAAGCACCGTCGATTCGCCGCTGCCGAGGTCGCCGATCGGATCTCCGGCACAGCCGACCGGTACTGTCCAAACGATTGTCACAGTTGTGGCACCGTCGATTGGTTCGACCGCCAATTTCATTCCACCCGCGACCGTGAAAACTTCAATGTTCTGCGCCTTCACTTTTTTGCCTGTTTATACTGGGAAAACCACTCATCCAGCCCATACAGACCCACCGGCTGATTGCTGATCCAGTGCGCCAACCGAAGCGCACCGAGGGCGAATAAATCTCGATCTTTGGCGTGATGTCGCAAGCTCAACAACTCCCCAGGTCCATCGAGTATCACTTCATGATCTCCTATGACTTCACCTTGTCGAACCGACTCTATCTCATTCGCCGCGATTGATCTTTCCGCCCCGCGGCGAATTGCATCCGCTAGCGTAATCGCAGTCCCTGATGGCTTGTCGAGTTTCTTGGCGTGATGCACCTCACGAATCGAGATTTTGAAGTCGTCGGCCAGTAACCGCGCGGCTTCTTCGACCAGATACCGCATCACCGCGATGCCAATTGATGTGTTTGGAGCAATCAAAACAGGAATCTGGACAGCCGCAGCGCGCAAAGCGTTGTGTGTCGCAGCTGAAAGTCCGGTTGTTCCAACAAGAAGCGCACGCCGCGCCCGCACTGCGCTCTGAATTGCCGTCTGCGCCCCCGCATCACTCGAAAAGTCGAGGACAACATCGAAGTTTCTCTCCCCATCGCCCGATGAAGCATCGAGACTGTGACGAACACTCACACGAGCCCTGCCTTGAGACTCGACACACGCCCTCTCAATGCGCTGACCCATCCTGCCAGATGCCCCATTTAGGAAAATTTTCAGAGGTGCCACTTGACAAGTAGGGGGTGAATATGGAATCATGTTGTCAAGTTCCGATCACGAACAGTCGATAACATTATCGACTGTTCATGAGTGAGCGCCTTCAGTTACGCAGGCGAACACTCTCTCCGACGCACAAGCGTAACTATAAAGGAAGCCCCACATGGCAAAGAAGAAAAAGGCTGCGAAGAAGGCTAAGAAGAGCCGCTAAGTCGCAGAGACTGAATGATTTGTACCGAAAGCCGGCACAGTGCCGGCTTTCGGTGCGTTTTGTGGTTAATTCCCGCGTAAAGTGCTACTATTTTCAACCATGCCACACATTATTGCCGAGCCGTGTATTGGAACAAAGGACGCTTCTTGCATCGAAGTATGTCCTGTCGATTGCATTCATCCAGTAAAGAATGCTGCGAAACATGGAGAGGTTGCTCAACTTTATATCGATCCCGAAACATGCATCGACTGCGGATTGTGTGTTGACGAATGTCCCGTGCAGGCAATTTTTCCAAAGGATGATCTTCCCGCGGAGTGGTACAAGTACATCGAAATCAATGCCAATCATTTCAAAACACCAAATTCTTAAAATATTTTTTTGAATGGGTTGGGGGCGGCTAAAGAGTGTCTCAAGTGTGCGTCGGGGGTGCCATCGCGGCCATCCACCCAGCGCTGTCGCCGAGCCTCACTCGGATTCGGTGGAGGACTTGTTCACCCCACTGATACTGTCCGGCTTTTCGGTCCAATCCTTAGTCTTGTCGCCCAAATTCAGCTCGGATGCCATCGTCTTGCGATATCCCAACTTGCGTACAACTTCGAGCACATCCGTCCAACTTGGAAATGTCTTGTGATTGACCCTTTTGAAGGTGTCAATCGCCAACAGAAATGTGTATTGCTCGCGAGACATCTCGCCTTCCTCGGCTGACTTCACAAAGTCGGTCAATCGACGGCCGGGACCTCGGCGACGCTCGAGATTTGATGGACTCGCTGGGGTGATATCGCGGCGATCCACCCCAAGACGACGATCAACAACCGAATCATTCCCGTGCTGTGGGTTGCTATCACCCGTCGATTCATTGGATGGCTTTTTATTTGTCATGTTTGTCGTGGTGCTTCCTTTCCTAGCGTTCAACAAGGGTACTGTAGTCTTTCACGCGAATCTGCCCGATGCCCGACGACACCGACCATCTTGATAGACCACTCAACTGGACTGCCGCTGTTTTAGGCTGGATTTGCCCTGGTTTTGGCCAAATTGTGCTTGGTCATCGACGACGCGGACTGCTGGCGATGTTTGGAATTCTAGGACTTTTCTTCGGTGGTCTGCTCATCGGTGGTGTTGATTGCGTCGACCGACGAGAAGATCCGCTTTGGTTTTACGCGCAAGCCGCAGCTGGACCCGTCGCCTTCGCCGCCGACTGGGCAAATTCTGGTTTGCTCAAGAGTGGAAGAGTTGGTGAATTGGTTCAATCGCCGCCAGCCCGTCCTGGCACTCAACCGCCGCTGGTCAGCACTTTCAAATCCGTTACGGTCGCCAGTGAAATCGGAACTCTCTACTGTTTTCTGGCGGGCCTAATGAATTTGGTCGTCATCTTGGACGCTCTCAAGCGACCACCCCATTCGCCAGAACACTCAACAGGGGGGAGCAAACGGTGATGATGCATGATTTTTTCAATCCAAATCTCCTGCTTGGCTGGATTCCACTGCTCGAACCAGCTGGAGCGCTTGGAACGATTTGGTGGTTGCTCATGATTCCGTTGGTCTTTGGAATTTCCATCGCATATCGCGCAACGCACGAAGAATCGCTCGATCGATTTTGGTTCCGAGTCGTTGCTTTCACTGTGAAATCGACTCTTGCGATGGGATCGCTCGCGGTGCTGCTCTACCTATTCGTGTATTGGATCATTCCGATTCTGCGAGTCGGCTAGTTCGAGCGACGAATCCCGCCACCTGGGCGGTTCTCTTTGGTCAGCGGCGCAGATCGCAACCTCTTGGCCCGGCTCTTTCCAGTAAATGATTCCTTGCCAGCCGATGGAAACGCTTTCTTCTTTCGATTGGGTTTCGGCACCGCTGGGATATCGAACTTCAGTTTGATCTTGCCAACCCGCGGCTTGCGTACTCGCGCGGGCTCGCGAACCGCTTGGGGACGCGAAAACTCCGCGAAATTTGGCAGTTCTATGGTCTTGATCTCTTCGCCCACCAATGTGCAGACTCGCGCCCATGCGGAACGCTCTAGGAAATCAACGAATGTAAAACTCTCCGCAGCGCCGCCGCCGTGACCGGCGCGTCCAACTCGATGCACAAAGTCTTCTGGCATGAGCGGAACATCGTAATTAATCACGGTTCGGATGCGCGGTACATGAAGACCGCGGGCAGCGACATCCGTGGCCACTAAGCAATCAACCTTGCCATCTGCGAATGCCGCGAGAGCCTCATCTCTGCTTCGCTGCGAGCGATCTCCGTGCAGAAGTCCAACTGTAATCTTGTTTCTGCGCAGTGCTTGAGCAACCCAACCCGAGCGTCGTCGAGTGCGCGCATAGACCACAACACCGCGCAAGTGTCGATCGCGAATCAACGCCAACAAGAGTGCGACCTTGTCATCATCATGCACATCACAGCGAACATTTCTGCGATTGATTGGTACATTTCGCACGCCAACCTCAACTTTAACCGGATCGCGTAAGAGCGCCAACACTCGCGATTCAATTGACTGCGGCAGTGTTGCGCTCAAACAAATGACTTGACGGCCGCTGGGAATCGCACTGAGCAATTGTTCGATTTGCGGCAGAAAACCCATGTCCACCATGCGGTCAGCTTCGTCGATGACAAAGGTTTTCACATTGGCGAATGAGATCGAACCTTCGTCGAAAAATTCGCGCAGTCGACCTGGCGTTCCAACAATGATGTCTAATCCCGCACGAACCATCTCGCGCTGCGGTGCGATGGGACTCTTGCCATACACCGATCCGATGCGAAGAACGGCGCCCTTTGCTGCCTCGGCGAGATCGCCCGCGACTTGTTGAGCGAGCTCGCGGGTTGGAGAAACCACCACGGCCCGCAGCCGATCAAACGATTCCACGAATCGCGCGCCGCCAGCACCGCGCGTTGCCTTGGGCGGTTCGCTCAGCAGATTGCCCATCAGCGGCACACCAAACCCCAGCGTCTTGCCAGTGCCTGTTGGAGCCAATGCGAGCAAATCCTTTCCCTGCAATATGGGCTCGCGCATTGCGGCCTGAATTTCGGTTGGCTCTCCAAAGCCAAGCCGAGCCAAACTTTCAAGAAGGTGCTGTGGAACCGATCGTACTGGCGTCTCTTTGGTCACTTCAACACAAGAGTAGTGTCACCGTATTCTTTACGCGTGGAAATTCTTCTCATTGTCATTGTCGTTGCCCTGCTGATCCCGCTGATTTGGTTGATTGCGACTTACAACGGTCTTGTTCAGGGACGCGTCCGTGCAGAAAATGGGTTCAGCCAGATTGATGTGCAACTGAAGCGCCGATGCGATCTCATTCCAAATCTCGTCGAGGCCGTCAAGGGATATATGACACACGAACGCGAGACACTCGAGGCGGTCATCGCCGCGCGCAATTCGGCCGTCGCTGGACTTCAGACGCTGGGATCGAAACCACGCAATGCGATTGCCTTGCAAGCGGTCGCTGGTGCAAGCGGTGAGCTCGATCTGCTCTTGATGCAGTTGCGTGTTTCAATTGAGAACTATCCCGACCTTAAGGCGAGTACGAATGTGCTTGGGTTGCAAGAGGAGTTGGCTTCGACGGAAAATCGCATCGCCTTTTCGCGACAGGCATACAACGATGCGGTGATGATCTTCAACACAAACACCGCCATTTTCCCAGCAAAAATTGTTGCTTCGATCTTTGGATTCAAGCCACTGGCGCTCTTTCAGGCGAGCACTGATGATCGTGTTCTGCCGCAAGTGAAGTTCTGATTTGGCCATGACGAGTTTCTTTGAACAACAAGATCGTGCGCAATCGAAAACTGGTTGGCTCATTGTGCTTTTCCTCTTTGGGGCGATCGGCGTTATCGCATCGCTCGCGCTCCTCACGGCGGTGTTCGTTCCCCAGCAAATACCTCTGGCGATCGGGATTGGTGTCCTGCTGGTGGGCATTCCATTCTTGTTCAAGTTGCTAACTATGAGTTCAAGCGGTGCGCTTGTTGCTGAGTCGCTTGGTGGAGCCAGAATCGACCCAGGATCGCGAGAGGCGAGTGAGCGAAAGATTCTCAATGTCGTCGAAGAGATGGCGATCGCCAGCGGCATGCCTATTCCGCCCGTCTATGTCTTAGACGAAGAATGCATCAACGCCTTTGCGGCTGGCAAAACGCCCCAAGACGCGGTGATTGGAGTCTCGCGCGGTGCGATCGAGTCGCTCAGTCGTGATGAATTGCAGGGCGTGATGGCGCACGAATTCAGCCACATTTTTCATGGTGATATGCGCATCAACATGCGAGCCATCGCCGCAATTTTCGGCATCATGGCTGTGGGATACATCGGTTATTTCTTGCTTCGCTCGACGCTCTATGCCCCGCGCGGTCGTCGTTCTGATGGCAAGACTGTTGCGGCCATAGCTGCGTTTTCGATTGGTCTCATCGTCATTGGATGCATCGGGACATTCTTTGGCCGACTCATGCAAGCCGCCATCAGCCGACAACGAGAATTTCTCGCCGATGCGAGTGCTGTTCAATACACAAGAAATCCTGCTGGGATCGGTGGTGCGCTGCGCAAGATTGGCGCACAATCATCAGGGACGCTGCGAAACGCTGCGGCGAGTCAATTCAATCACATGTTCTTTGCTGAGGGGATGAAAACTCTCTTCGCTTCCCATCCGCCTCTTGCGCAGAGAATCGCGCGGATTGAAGCGATGGCTGGCGGCGTGTTGCCAGATGCGACACCGCAACAAGTCAGTTCTGTGCAACAGGGTCACACCGAGCCTGCGGCACAACACAAGGATGTCGGCGTTGGCAGTCTTGTATCGAGTATCGCAGCGATTGGCACGATTCCGGCCGGCACTCTCGCGCGGGTTCGCTCTTCGTATGCGCAGTGTGGCGATACGGTGCACGACGCCGCGCACAACGCTCAGGGCGCGCAGGCGATCATCTTTGCGGTGCTTGCGGCGACGGATCACGCGCAATCCAATCAACAGCGTGCGTTGATCGCCGCGCGTATGCCGACAATGGAACCGTTGATTGGCGCGTTGGAACCACACACACAAAAACTTTCTATGCAGCAGCGGATCGCTATTGTCGATGTGGCCTGCGCAACTTTGGTTTGTGGAACACGCGAGTCCTATTTGGTCTTTCGTGACACTCTTTCGGATTTCGTGCGAGTGGACGGCACCATCAATCTGCTTGAGTGGGTTGTTCTTCAAATACTTCTCGTGCGGGTTGAATTACCCATTGCTGTTCGCCAAGGTCTTCTTGTTCCACAATCCAAAGCAAGCCATCGCAGCGTTGCGGCGGCGACTGGGCGCACGCTTGGAATACTCGCCTTACAAGGAACCAACAATGAACAAGATGCGCGGCGTGCATTGCAAGTTGGTCTGTCGATCGCCGGGCTTCCAGCTCTGGAATTGCCCCCAACAAACGAACGGACGCTTGACTCGATCGCTGTTGATCTCGATGTGCTCGCCAATCTTCGACCTGCTGACGCTGGCCGATTGATCAGTGCGGCGAGTGCGTGTGTGATGGCGGACCAAGTCACGACCGACCGCGAGTATTTGCTTTTGCGAGCACTCTCTGAGCGTTTGTCGGTTCCGCTGCCGACGACGATGTAAGATTCTGTTGAAGCAACACACCTGATTGAATTCTTCGTATGACGACTCGTTTTGAAATCCTCAAGCATGCTGCGCCGATGGTGATCTCTTGTTGTCACTTTGGGGGTCGCTTGTTTTTTGTGTGTGTCGTGTTTGTTGTGGCTGGCTGCGCCGCACAGGAAAACTCTTCTGATGAACCATCTCAAGCGGTCATTCCACCAACGGCCATTGCGACAACAGAGTCTGATGAAGACACGATTGCGCCACTTTTCACCGCCGACGCCGCGAGTGCGACATCTCGTTCTGGTAACTCAAGAGCACAAGCCAGCTCCGCAGCAACGAAAGATGCGGCAGATAAGACTGGTGGTGAGACCACACCAGAGACCGATGCTGCTCACAAGAAAGATGCGGCACCAGAGAAAGATCAAGCAGTGCGATCCGAGAAAGACGCGGTGACTGACCCAACTGACAACCAATCTCAACAACGCACATCGATGCCAAATCGTGGGCAAAAGGAGAAGAAGAGTTCGACTGTTGGTGGTGTTCGCAAAGCACTCCCTGTCAATCGCGCGGCCGCGGCGCTCTTTGGAAAATGGAAAGTTGATCAATCAAATTCAACACCTGGTTTCGTTCGAGCCGATTCCATCCTCTTTATCGCCGATGGGCGGATGCGCATCTGGCGTAACGCCGCAGCAGAAGATGGGCGATGGACATGGACTAAATCTGACGGTGTAAAGACTGGCGGTTTGGACAACTTCCCGCTTGCGCTGGGTTTGTTTGAACAGGAAAACGGCGTTATGACCATCTCTGTGGACGGCGAACGAAAAGTTGCTTTGACCCCCGACAGACTTTTCGTTGCGCCACCTCCATTTCTTCCCGCACCGAAGGCCCCCTAGACTTTCATCATGTTTAATGATGTGCGCAATCCTGATATCAACGATGCGATCACTCGCACTCTGGCGCGTCATCCTCGACCACTTGGGGGCGACACATTGCGGTCCACAGGTACCGCCACGCTCAGTTTGACCGACCAGGTTCTTAATAACAAACCTTCTCAATCGGGTGAACATCCTGTTCAACAGCTTGGGATACGCAAGAAGCCTGATTGGCTGCGTGCGCGCATGCCTGGTGGCGAGGGTTATGTTCGGCTGAAGAAAATTATCGACGAACACAAGCTGCACACGGTCTGCCAAGAAGCGAGTTGCCCCAACATGGGTGAATGTTGGAGTCGTGGGTCCGCGACCATCATGATTTTGGGTGATACATGCACACGCTCGTGTGGTTTTTGCAATGTCAAGACTGGTCGCCCACTAAAAGTAGACCACGACGAACCGCGCAGAGTCGCCGAGAGTTTGCGATTGATGGGATTGCGACATGTGGTGATCACAAGTGTCAACCGAGATGAACTTCCAGATGGCGGCGCTTCGATCTGGGCCGAAACGATCGAGCGTGTTCATGAGGCGTGTCCCGACATGAGTGTCGAAGTTCTTGTTGGAGATTTTTGTGGAGATCACGATTCGATTCGTGTGGTCTGCGATGCGAAACCTGAGATCATCAGCCACAACATGGAAACGGTTGCGCGGATGCACGCGGCGGTTCGTCCGCAAGCGAAATATCAGCGCAGCCTTGATGTCCTTGCGACTTTCAAGTCACGAGGTCTTGTAACGAAGACTGGCCTCATGGTTGGAATCGGTGAACGGGATGATGAGGTTCTGCAGCTTCTCGATGATGTTCAGGCGGCCTCAAAGGCTGATGTCCTGACAATCGGTCAATATCTACAACCCACTCGAAACCACCTCCCGATTGACCGTTGGGTGCATCCAGACACATTCGCCGTTTTTAAGAGTGAGGCCCTGGCCCGCGGCTTTCGCGTTTGTGAAAGTGGTCCGTTAGTTCGCAGCTCCTATCACGCCGATGAGCAGGCGTTACAGCTTGGCAAATTGTGATTGGGCTTGCTTTGTTGGACCAGAATGTGTTTTTTTGACGGTGCTTGGGTCATTGACAAAAAAATAAGAGTTTCATTTGTCTGTGACCGCTTTCAATTACACAATTCCTATGGTTTAGTAGAAATTATTTGGAGGGATATCGAGTGGAACTGAGTCATACAATTCGCGCTGCGATGCGCCGTGCTGCTGAAATTGCTCTTGCGGAAGAACGCCGCGGTGGTGGTCGTGAACCAATTGCGTGCACA
>Ga0209702_10004098_pt1 | contig 21769 bp, 27 predicted proteins | sample FRY01_FD_187210 | JGI IMG/M metagenome (GOLD analysis project Ga0209702, IMG submission 187210) | Freshwater microbial communities from Lake Fryxell liftoff mats and glacier meltwater in Antarctica - FRY-01 (SPAdes) (version 2) | ecosystem: Environmental > Aquatic > Freshwater > Ice > Glacier... | reverse complement strand
GTTTTTCACAAAACTGGGACATGACAGCATCACCATACCAGGACTCGGTCTCGTCAATATAGGCTGGGGGTATGTACTCGTGAGTATATTTATCATCACAGCGATGGCGAATAGTGTCAATATTACTGATGGTCTTGACGGTCTCGCTGGAGGACTTCTCGCACAGAATTATTTTCTCTACGCATTTATCACTTACAACGAAAAACTCTTTCTCCTCTCAACCATCTGCGTGGTGATAGGCGCAGCGTTGGCTGCATTTCTCTGGTTCAATATCAAGCCTGCACAGTTTTATCTCTGAGATGCTGGAGCACTTGGTCTCGGAGGATGACTCGCTGTGATAGCTCTGATGACGGATACTCTCGTGGTTCTCGTCATCGTATCGCTCATCTATATATGGGAAGTCGTCTCGGTGATTATCCAGATTACGAGTAAAAAATTCCGACATGGTAAAAGAGTTTTCCTCATCGCTCCATATCATCATCATCTCGAAGCAAAGGGTATGATGGAAGAAACAATTGTGATGAGGTTTTGGCTTATGGGGGCACTTCTCTCTGCGAGCGGACTTATATTTTATTTCCTTCCTTCATTATGGTAGCTCGCTCCTACATACTTGATACGAAAGCAGTTCAACGCAATAGTCCTCTCGTGCTCTCAGCACTCCTGACGGCAAATGTAAAAAAGCATCTCACAGGAGCTGGACGGGGAGATCTCTCAGAGCTCATTTCCACTGTGACATTTTTCCGAGATATTGTCACAGTTGTCACGAGTAAGCCTATTATCAATTTTGAGCTTCGTATGTATGAGGGAACACTCAGAGATATGCTCTCAAAAACACTGGTTCAACACGGATTTGAAAACAATATCCATCTTCATTTTCGATAATTTTTCTTATGAAAATTTTTCAGAAAATAATGCTCACGATTTTAGGAGTTGTTATCGTGTGGATTTTTTGGTCGAGTATTGATATCGCAGCGTATCAAAAACATCATACAAAATCATCTGTCACAGGAGAGCAATCATATCTCACGGATGTTGTCGTCAAGCGATGACCGATTTCAGAAAAATGGGTTATCGATATGATAGATGCTGCGAAGAATCGTGTATGGGTATCGGTATATACTTTCACACTTCCAGTTATGAGAGAGTCACTTCAGAGAGCTCAGAAGAGGGGAGTGGATGTCCGTGTCATCCTGGAGAAGTTTCCATTTTGAAATACAACCATCAGTCGAGAAACTGAATCCTTTCTCCGAGAAAATAATATTCCCCTTCATCAGAGTGGAGAAAACCAATTCGCCTTTATGCATGCAAAATTTATGATCATAGATGCAGATTGGATAGTAGAGACAGCGAACTGGACACGGGCTAGTTTTTCTACTAATAGGGAATTTTTTATCGTCGGGAAAGATGAGAGTATTTTGCAGAATCTGACAAGTATTTTTGAGTCTGATTTCTGATGAGGCATATGATCTTCGGGTGATGTGAGGTTGCTTGTTGGACCGACGAATGCTCGAGAGAGGATTCTCTATTTTCTCGAAGAGGCACAGGAAGATATAGATATCTATGCTCCGAGTTTTTCTGATGATACATTGATACGAGAATTATCCGAACTCTGTATGGAAGGGAAGGAGATACGACTTTTGCTTGCGAGCTATGATGACGGGCGAGAAAAGAGGCAATATGGTAATTGTGTACAAGTACGTTACATGAAAAAACCTCTTCACGCAAAGGTACTTATTCGTGATAAAAAAGCGGTTTTCGTAGGAAGTTTTAATTACACCAAAAATTCACTAGAGAGAAATAGAGAAGTCTGACTTTTTCTCTCATGAGAAGTCACAAAAAGTATCTCAGAATCATTTGAATCCGATTGGAAACTCTCTGAAGTTGCTCTCAGATAAAAATCTATACTATGAATAGCATGTTACGTCATATAGCAATACCATTTCTCTGAATCCTTCTGTGAGTTGGCCTCTTTTTTTGGTGGCTGAGTTCATGGCCTGCCCAGGTAATAGCTCCAGATGTTTGAGAGGATTTATTGTGGCGATCAATTCAGAAACAGGATAACTGATGGGAGAGGACTTCTTACTCAGACTCTAAAAAAGCAGATTTTGTGAGTTACCAACAGTGAGAAATTATTCTCTATGGAAAGTGACAAGCACCGCAGGTAGAGAGAAAAGATACTATAATAAATATTTTGATAAACGATGGTTCGTGGGTGATCCGTTCACTTAATCAATCTCAAAAAATAGAAATTAACAGTGTTGGTATAAAAGGAGTCATAACAGGTGTCGGATGAGTATATGTCGATGTAGGAGAAAAAATGGTGGCAAATTTTGATGCTGATATGACTCTCAATGGAGTGAAATTGTTACCAGCATTTCTCTCTCGTGACGGAAAACAAGAATTTTTTGATATCTGAGAACAAAAAGAGCTCATCCCAGAAGACCTCTGGACAGTGTATGTGACATTTTTCCCACGAGATCAAGAAAAGGCACTCTGAAGTGTTTCAAAGAAATTTCTCGATACAATGCTTCGGACGCTTCTCGCGAGAGAACCTAACTCAGCAAATTCAGGGATGTTTCGCCGTGATATACGAGTACGAAATTCTCTGGAAGAAGTGAAATCACTCGTAGCAAAAATCAATGCAGGAGATAGTTGCTGATGAGAGGGTTCAACATGTTTTAATCTCCTCAATGATATATTTCGTCGAGAGAGATGAAATTTTCCAGAAGTATTTCTACCACTCGAGCACGCAGTCCAGGCATGGATGCAGCTCGATAGTGAAGCTCAAGAAATAGGCTCTTCCTGGTCAAGTGTTTTTCGTACCTATCATACACAACTCATCGCAGGTGATGCTCGTGCACGAGTCGTGAGAGATAAATCAATTCTTGAGATGATAAAGTCCGGTACAACTGTATCAAGCCTAGAAATCTGGGGATATCTGACTCAGATGCTTGCAAGCCAGAAACTCGGAAGTGCTTATTCCCTCCAAATTGTTCGAGAGATGATACGTATAGGCGAGACACTACAACGCTCTTCTGATATCCCGAGCGAGACGAGAACTCTACTCGCCAAAAATGCCATAGAATCACTTTCAAACCTCAAAAATATTCTTGAAAATACCTACTTTACACAAAAGGAGTATTGGTTCGTCCTCCGAAAAGACATCATAGATATCGAGGGGAATGCTATTCAAAATCAGGTATTTATCAATGACCTCCAAGAACTCATAAAACAAATAGATAGCTCATCTCTGATTCACTCTAAAAATCCATGAGAAGAAGAAGACCTCCGTGTTATACGAGCCCAATTGGTATGGTTTAATTGTATTTTCTCACGAAATGATGAATATGTGACCAATCCTCGCATATGCCGAATAACAAAGGCTGGATAAAACGGCAAACTCGAAAAATTAAGTTGTGTCAAAGCAGAAAAACAATACAATTTCGTATATATAAGTTACCTGCAATTATAAAAGACGATAGTACTATAAAATGAACGATATGACAAGACATCAAAATTCGGGACACTTGAGCCATCAGACAGCCGACATAAAAACCGAACCTTTAGCAAAAGCAAAAGAGCCATTTTTTCCCCAACTCTCCTACTTTGACATAATTAAATACACTTGGAAATGCAGCTAATTAAAAACAATCCATATCGGACAATTGGGTTACTTGTTGGAGCAACAGCAAGAGAACAGGAAAAACAGATCCGAAGACTAAGACAATTTTTAGACGCAGACCAAGAACCAGAAGACGACTTTAGTTTTGCTACTCTTGGCAACATACACAGGACAATGGACAGTGTAACCGAAGCCGCCTCAAAACTGCACCTTGACAGCGACAAGATGAGTGCTGCATTGTTTTGGTTTTATAAAGGAAACCCAATTACAGACGAACCAGCATTTGACGCTATAAAAGATGGTAACATAGACCAAGTGCTGAATATTTGGACAAAACTCACGAAAAATGGCGAAGTATCTCAACGCAATGCTTCTGCTTATAGTAATTTAGGGACGCTTTATTTAAGTGGTGTTTTGGAGGGGACAGATACAAATGAAAATATTTTAGAACAAGGCATTTCTTTAAAGATAAAATTTCTCGAAAGCGATTTCATAAAGGATTTCAAAGTATTAGCAACAGACGAAACTTATAAAACAACAAAAAAAGAATTGCAACTTCTCTTCTTACATCAAATTCAAAATGAAATTGAGAAAAGTGGTGGAATAAATTCTGATAAATTTCTTGAAATTCTTAACAAACAATCTTTTTCTGCTAAAGAAGATTTTCTGAAAGGATTTGTTCAAAAACCAATTGAACAAATAGAAAAGAAAATTGAAGAATCCAAAACAAAACGGAAAGCAAATAAGGCAAATGCTGTAAAAATTGGAGAAGCACTTCATAAGCAGACTTCTGAATATTTGAAGCAACTGAAATCCATATTAGGAGCATCAAACATTAAGTATTCTTCAATTGCTGACAAAGTTGCCAATGAAATTTTGCAATGTAGTATTGACTTTTTTAACCATTATCAAGAAAGTGAAAGCGACAGCGATTACTTTGAATCAGCTTGGAAATTGGCAAAATCAACAGAATCAATTGCTATTGGTAAACTCACAAAAGATAGAATATTAGATAGCTTAAATACGCTTGAAGAAATGAAAGACAAAGAAATTTCAAAAGCGGTACAAGTATTGCAAACCATTAAAGATGCCTATGAAACAAACAAAGCAAAGATTAACGCAGAAGTTCTTTCAATGCCTTTAGGCTACAATCAATCAATTAATTGGAGCAAAGTAAATGAGATGATAGAAAGCTCTCTTGATTGGGATAAGGTTGTAGAGTTAATTCTAAAAGTAATTCCTCAGAAAAATATTGATAAAATTAAAAACACAAACAAACCCTCCCAAATAAGTGAATATAAAACATTGGCTGATTTCGTAATAAGCAAATTAAACTACTCGCAAATAAACAAGGTAAAATATATATGCTATTGGAAGGAAGTCTCACCTATATGGTCTGCGACAAAGAATATAGCCACAAAAAAAACTAAAGATGCGTGTTACATCGCAACAATGGCATATGGACATTATGACCATCCACAAGTGTTAACTCTTAGGCAATTTAGAGATGAAGTTTTAACTAAATCAGAATTCGGAAAATGGTTTATCAAAACATATTATTACTATTCCCCAAAAATGGTAGAGAAAATGCAAAATAAAAAGGTTCTGAATACTTTAATTCGCAAAGGACTTAATCAATTTATAAAACTAATAAAATAATGAAAAAACAAATAACATTCGCAATACTTCTATTTTCTTCATTTGGTGCTTTTGCACAAGTAACCAGAGAGGAATTAGACAAGGAAATAAAGCCTTTAACTGAAAATGTAAAAACTCTCCAATCAGGGAACAGCAAACTAAAATCTGAAATTGTAACACTAAATACCAAACTTTCAGTTGCTAATACAAACATTGATAGTTTAAGTAAAAGTATTGATAGTTTAAGAAATCAAATGCAAGTCAATGACGATGCAATTGCTCAAACAGCAAGTGAACTTGGAATTAAAATAAAAGAAACAGGTGACCAAAATGCTGGTGAAATCAATAAAGTGTCTGATTCTTTAAGCATAAACTCTCTTTACGGAATTATTGGAGTGCTTTCATCTATCCTGCTTTCTGGGCTTTTGTATTGATTATTGAGAAAAAGACAAAAAATAGATAAGACTGATTTTATTGACCAATTGAGTAAAACAAAATCTTCTATCGAAGAAAGTTTGGTAAAAGAGTTTGGTAAACAAACGGATTTAATGGAAACACAATTACAATTAATTGAGCAACAAAAAACAACTTTACGAGCAACGCCAAACGCAGAGCCAGACCATTCTTTAGCGTTAAAGGTTGCTAGTGAGATCAATCTAATTGAAAGAAACATCAACTTGATGGATTCAAAAACAAAAGGATTAAAACAACTACAAGCATCGGTAGGAAAATTGAAAGACAACCTTTCAGCCAACGGATATGAAATGCCTGAGTTGTTGGGCAAACAATTTCATCAAGGAATGAAAGTAATTGTAACAAGTTCGATTCCTGATGAAAACCTGGAAAATGGTTCAGAGATTATTTCAAAAATTCTGATTCCTCAAGTAAATTATAACGACAAAATGATTCAAACAGCACAAATCGAAACATCAAAAGGCTACTAATAATAAAACAATTTTCAAAAAATGTGAATTCAGATATAATTAATGAGTTGTTTTTAACAATTTGTTAGTCTAGATCCTAAAATAATTTTCAAAATATGAGAAACAAAATTGATTATGGTATTGATTTGGGAACAACCAATTCGGCAATTGCCAGAATGGAAAATGGAGTTCCAACTATTAAAAAGTCGGACACATTAAAAGATACAGTTCCTTCCTGTATTCATTTTAATAAAAGACAAGATATTCTTGTTGGTGATTCTGCCTTTAATGTAATGAAAAACGACAATGCAAGAGCTTTAAAAACATTGGAAAAAGGCAAAACTAACACCTTTTTAGAGTTCAAAAGAACAATGGGGACAACCCATACTTACGAATGTTCCAATATGAATAAAAGTTTTTCATCAGAAGAGTTGTCTGCTGAAATTCTAAAAAAACTTAAATCCTTTATACAAGATGAAAATGTTTCTTCCATTGTAATTACCGTTCCTGCAAAGTTTCTGAATCCGCAAAATGAAGCAACAATGAAAGCCGCCGAATTAGCGGGTTTCAAACATGTTGAACTATTACAAGAACCAGTGGCTGCCGTCACTGCTTACGGTCTTGATTCTAAAAACAAGGACGGCTATTGGTTAGTGTTTGATTTTGGGGGCGGAACATTTGATACTGCCTTGATTAAAGCAGATGAAGGAATTTTAGCAGTAAAAGATACAGATGGTGACAACTGGCTGGGTGGTAAAAATATAGATGAAGCCATTGTTGACCAAATTATTATTCCAAACCTACAACAGAATTATGCGATTGATAGTGTGTTGGAAGACCACGACAAAAAAGAAATCCTCAGAAATGCTGTAAAGTTTTTTGCTGAAGAAACAAAAATTCAATTATCATTTAAGGATTCTCACAATATACTTTCAAATTTAGGAGACCTGCCTTTTGAAGATGAAAACGGAAATGAATTAGAAGTAGATGTTTTAGTAGCTCAAAAAGAAATGGAAAATGTGGTTGCACCAATTTTTCAAAAAGCAATTGACATTACAAAAGAACTTTTAAAACGAAATAACCTAAAAGGTTCTGACCTTGGAGCATTGATTTTAGTTGGCGGTCCGACTTATTCACCAATCCTTCGCAGGATGCTCAAAGAGCAAATAACTGACAAGATTGATACTTCGGTAGACCCAATGACCGTAGTTGCAAAAGGTGCAGCTTTATTCGCTTCAACAATTTCAGTTTCTGACGAAGTAAAAGAAGAAACAAGAGATAAAACCAAACTCCAATTAGATATCAAATACGAAGCCACAACGACTGAATTGGATGAAATGGTGAGCCTAAAAGTGCTGAAAGAAAAAACAACAGGCACATTTCCTGAAAAGATTTATGCAGATATAGTTCGTTTTGATGGTGCTTGGTCTAGTGGCAAAAAATTAATAGGTGAAAAAGCTACACTTGTTGATGTGCATTTAGTTGAAGGAATGTCAAACTCATTTGAAATTCGTACTTATGACGAACAAGGAAATAAATTAGAATGCCAACCACACCAATTCAGCATTTTGCAAGGTATTGGTGGGCTTGATGGAATGCATATTCTAAACCATCACATTGGCATTGCAAAGTTTGTCCACTCCGAAGGTAAAGATTTATTTTTTCCAGTAAAAGGTTTAGAAAAAAACAAAAAAGTTCCAGCAATTGGCATAATCAATGGCTTGAAAACAAGAAGTGCAATAAGACCCGGAATGATTAAAGACATCATTCGTATTCCAATTTATCAAGGTGAATATGATGCAGAAGGAACCAATCCAGTGTTGAACAATTTAGTTACAGAAGTTATTATCACTGGAGAAACAATGCCTGCATTGCTCCCAATGGGAAGCGATGTTGATATAACGATCAAAGTTGACAGGTCTCAATTAATGAAATTCACCGCTTATTTCCCTTTGTTAGACCATACCGAAGAATGACAAATTGAAATCAAACAAACCGAACCACCAGAAGAAGAATTTTTATCTAGGGAAATTTCTAAAGCAAAACAAATAGCACAAAAAGTAAATGCTGATGATATCTTGGAAAAATTAGCAGTTCTTGAAAAACAATTGGAAAACGAAAAAGGAAGTGCAGATGGCAAATTAAAAATCCAAGACGGTTTACGTAAGGAATTACTGAAACTGGATAGTGCTGAAAAGGTTGCGGAATGGCCAAAGATTGAGCAAGAATTGAAAGATGATTTTCATGAGTTGGAAGATTTGGTAGAAAAAATAAAAGCCAATAGTGATCGTGAAGATTTAAATATGGATAAAGTTGAAACACATATTCAAGAATACAAGAAAACTATTGAGCAAGTCATAAAAGACAAAAACACTAAAGAAGCTAAACACTTAATAAGTGAAATTGGGACACTAGATTACAATTTGCGTAATGCAGTTACAGGAAATGCGATGGATGTTCAATTCCTAAAGCATATAGACAGCGACTTTAATTCATACCATTGGAAGGACAAGAACAAGGCAAGGCAGTTGGTAAACCAAGGATTACAATTTGCAACAGCAGGTAACACCACAGCAATTAGACCCATTTTAATTCAGTTGATTGATTTAATGCCTGATGATGAAAAACCAAAAGATACTTTAGGCTAAAATTTAAAAATATGAAAACACTATTAAAATCAACTTTACTGCTATTAGTAATAATCCTCTCGTCTTGCGAATCTGATCAGAATAGAAAAGAACGTTTGGCACTTGAGGAACAACAACATATTGAAAGAGTGGCTCGTCTTGAACAAGAAAGGAAAGAACAGGAAATTCACGACAGATATATCGACAATTCACTACGTACAGGAGCAACTCCATATTCTCACTACTATGGTGGAAATTCTACTTGTAGTGTTTTTGGTTGTTCCGAAATAAAAGTTAGTACGAGTAATTCAGATGTCTTGGTAACCATTAAGAAAAATGATAAGGTAGTTCGTCACGCTTTTATTCAGGCAAACGACAGTTATACTTTTTCATTCCCGAATGGTACCTATCAGACTTTCTTTTATTATGGAAAAGGATGGAATCCTAACAAAGAAATGAAAAAATGAGCACTAAAAGGTGGATTTATTACCAATGAAAATTTTGGGAAAGATGACCCTCAATTGCTGAACAATAGTGCTTTAAGTTATGAACTTATTTTACAACAAAATGGCAATTTCAGCACTAGGCCGAGTAATCCAGAAGAAGCGTTGTAAAAATTAAATTAATGATTGCAACTTACAAATCCATACTTCCAAAGAACTTTTCGGTTAACGAAAAGTATTCCGTTATGCTTTTTATTAAGCAAGGTAGTAATGCGGAGACATACAGAGTAAAAGGGAAAGACGGTAAACTGTATTTTCTTAAACTTTTTAATTATGCTAAACTACACCGTTCTGCATTTGATAGTGAAAATAACATACTTGAAATAGAATTTCTAAAATCTATCAAGCATCCAAACATTGCTGCCTATAAAGACAGTGGAGAGCTAATATTTGAAGGAAAGAAATTTGGCTACTTGTTGCTAAATTTCATTGCTGGCGAAACATTAGCAGAAAGAATATCAAGAGAAACAATTTCAACAATTTACGATGTAAAGCAATTGGCAACGGGTATTTTGGAATGTCTAAATTATCTACATAATTTGCCCGAACCAATTATACACAATGAAATTACACCTCAAAATATAATGATTGATTTGTCAGGCGACATTCCGCAAGCAAAAATTATTGACTTTGGCTATGCTCGTTCATTTCACCAATCTACCAAAGCTTTTAACAAAGAATGACTTAATTTAAACTATGTTGCTTCTGAATGTTTTAATAATATATATTCGCAACAGTCGGATATATTTTCAGTTGGTGCAGTAATGTATCATTTGTTATTTGGCATGCCTCCTTGGTTTAAAGACATTTCGAAATATAAGGCCGATAGAACGAAAGCCGAAGATGTCATTATTGAAGAACGTAAAAAGCCGCTTGCATTTCCAAAAGTTTCCAGTGATATAGTGGACTTTGAAGAATCCATTTTAAAAGTTCTTAAAAAAGCACTTCAACAAGACCCCGAAAACCGTTTTCAGTCAGCAAATGAATTTATACAAGCATTGAATGGTGAAATAGAATTAGAAGATGTGGAAACAGTCCAGAAGGTGAAATCTGATGACGAAGACGAAAAGAAAATCAAAACGCAGAAAGCCAAAGGGAAAGGTTTTGATGCTATTGCAGGAATGCAGCACTTGAAAGACCAGTTGCAACACGATATTATAAACTTTATTGAAAATCCCGAAGAATATAAAAAGCACAATTTAGGTTTACCAAATGGAATGTTGCTTTATGGTCCTCCTGGGTGTGGCAAAACATTTTTTGCAGAAAAATTTGCAGAGGAAGCAGGTTATAATTTTATGAAGATTATTAGTTCTGACCTTGCAAGTATTTATGTTCATGGTTCACAAGAAAAAATCGGAAAACTTTTTAAAGAAGCAAAAGAGCAAGCCCCAACGATTTTATACTTTGATGAATTAGATGCAATGATTACATGCCGAGATAAAGCATGAAACCATCAAGGCGGAGAAGTAAATGAGTTTCTTTCTCAATTGGACAATGTTGGAGATTCATGAGTTTTTGTAATTGGCTCAACGAACAAACCTAATTCCATTGACAGAGCAGCATTAAGATCGGGTCGTTTAGAAAAGTGGTTTTATATTCCACCACCTGATCATGAAGCAAGAAAAGCAATGTTTGAATTGTATTTGAAAGACAGACCTCTTGACTTTGGAATTGATTTTGGAAAATTGGCAACACTTACTGAAAACTATGTTTCTAGCGATATTAAATTATTAATTGATGAGGCATCAAGAAAAACCATTAAGGACAAGATAAAGAGAATTTCAATGGATACCTTGGAATTTATAATCAAACATCAAAAGCCAACCGTTTCACTTTCGGAATTGAAAAAGTATGAAGGAATTAGAAGGCAGATAGAAGAAGAGATTGAAGAAGATAATTTCAATGACAGGCCAAGAATCGGTTTTAGAGTTTAATACATAAAATATGGCAACAATTTCATTCGACAAAATTTTACTCAAAACAGCCTTTTGTTGCATGGCATCAGACGGAAATATTGATAAAAGAGAAATTGCCTTAATCAAATCAATATGCGAAAAGTCGACATTGTTTGAAAACTTCAATATTCAAGAAGAAATAAATACTCTTGTAAAAAAAATTAACACTAGAGGTAAGGAATTTATTTCTTCTTATTTTGACTTGTTAGATAAATCTTCGTTTACGGAAAAAGAAGAATTGATTTTAATTGACTTTGCTATCAATACAATCAAGGCAGACGATAAAATTGATTATTCTGAAATTAAGTTTTTTAAAGTAATCAGACATAATCTAAAAATTAGTGATGCAAATATTTTAGCCGCTTATCCCGACATTGAACAATTTTTAGAGCAGGACATTATAACAGAGTATTATTTAGAAAAAATCACGAGTCAGTATTTAGACACAGCGGAACTGCCTCAATTTGAATTAATCCATTCTTTTGACTCAGGATTGCTTGAAAACTTGACCATGGAATGAATAGACAGCCAGCCCAAAAAGTAAGTTTTATTGTATTGTATCATTTACGATCCAGATGACAGAATCATTTTTTTCTCTATACTTCAAAAATAATACGCTCTTCATATGGTAAAAAAAATAAAAATTACTTGGGTTCAAGTGATGGCCCTCATCGCTCTTTTTGGTATTCTCCTCGGAGTTATAGGCACAGCATGGATAGCTTTTATCCCAGTATCTACAACGGTTCAGACAGGTACTCCAGTTATTTCTGCAGAAGTTAATCTGTAATTGATATGTCACTCCAAAAAATAGGGAGATTTCTTATTCTGTTTTTTGCAGGCTTTCTTCCTTGGTCTGTGATAATCTCTGTAACAGGCACAGAGAAGCTAGACATAGAGATGTTTCGATTTGCAAAGGAGATACTTTTAGCGTTGATCTTATTGGTCGGGCTGACCGATATGTGATTGAAAAAATTTCGTCCAAAATTTGATTTACTCGATGGAGCTATTCTAGCATATACTCTCACACTTGTAGCCATAAGTATCTGGACAAAGGCATCTCTTGTAGGAATCGTATATGGCCTGCGTTACGATACAGAATTTTTGATAGCTTTTGTATTTTTTCGTCAAGTGATTCAGCTATGGAATATCGGATTCAGAGACATCGGTCGAATATTTATCATCTCCGGAGGTATCATGTTTTTTATGAGCATACTGATTCGTTATGTTTTTGGAGAGACGTTTTTGACACTTTTTGGATTTAGCGAAAAAGTAAGTGTCTGGGATGAATCAGGGCCTCCTCCTATTTACCATGGTATTCCTGGAGCTTCAGTTGTACGATTTCAAGGTATGCTCGAAGGGCCAAACCAGATGGCTTTTTTTCTCCTCACCTACTTGGGTACGTATATCACCCTTTTTTATAGATTTAAAAAATATCAATTCATCAATTCTGTTATTATATTTTTTCTTATCTTTCTTCTCGTGCAGACATACAGCAGGAGTGGATTGGCAGGATGATTGCTCGGTGGATGAATATTATTTTGCTACTTTATGCTTCATCGCATATATCATTATCGTCGATCACCACGACGACGTATCCAGTGGAAAAAGATTGTGACAACGTTATTACTGATATGCTGAGTGTGAGTATTGGCGGTACTTCAATTTGGGCCAAAATTTACAGAGATTATTGCGAGAAAAGGCTCTACATCGGCGCATTTTGAGCGTATGTATATAGGGTATCTACGTTTTCTCGAACAACCACTTGGGCACGGACTTGCTCAGGCAGGCCCAGCGAGTCGAGCTATCGCAGATGTAAACGAAAAGGAAATTCCTATCGCCTCTCTTGCTCCTGAGATGGCATATTTATCTGATATATTTGTTGCTCGAAATCCAGATTTTATTTTTAGCACAGAGCATTACTATATACCCGAGAGTTGGTATATCCAGCAGCTCATAGAGGGTGGAGTAGTCTGATTTTTCTTTTTTGTGATGATTTTTGTATTACTCTTTGTGAAGCTGCGAAAACAGCCAGCACTCTGTGCGACTCTAGCATGAGTCCTCGTGATGAATACTTTTCTCCATTCGTTTGAATCCGTCCATACATCACTTATCCTGGTTCTGATTTTAGCGAGCAGGATACAGAAAGACTAGATTCATCGTCCTAAAATAAAAAATACCTATAATTCATTTTATGAAAATAGCTATCATCCATGAAATGCTTATCAAGCTCTGAGGTGCGGAGAGAGTTCTTCTAGAAATCATAAAAATGTATCCAGAGGCTGATGTATTTACGCTCATGTATGATGAGAAAAAAGTGGGAGATATTTTTCCGAAAAATAAAATCCGTTGCGATACACCTGCTCAGACACTCTTTTCTCTCACAGGGAAACCACGCCTCTCTCTGCCTCTGATGCCTCTCTCTGTGAAAAAAATAGATCTCACGGGTTATGATCTCGTTATCTCGAGTTCTTCGGGGTTTGCACACTGAGTACGATTACAGCAAAGAGCAAAGAGAAAAAAGCAAAAAGAAGGATTCTTTCATATTTGTTATTGCCATTCGCCAGCGAGGTATCTCTGGGATGCGACTGAGGAAGTACAGAGAGAATTCGGTGTCAAAGTACAAAAAACAAAGAGCAAAAAGCAAAGAGGAGGATTTTATTGATACCTCAAACAAATACTTGTGTGACCGCTGGTTCGGTGACTCTTTTGGTGGCTTCGTCGAGTAGATCTCAGAGCTTCTCGTAGTCCTGATATCTACATCGCAAATAGCCGTGAAGTCCAAGGGAGGATTCAGCAATACTACAACCGAGATTCCACCATTCTCTGGCCTCCAGTAGAAACTGCTCGATTTTCAGTTGGCCCAATACATCTTTCTCAGAGAAATTATTATGTCCTCACGAGTGCTCTCACACCATTCAAGAAAGTGGATAGAGTTATCAGAGTGATGAATAAGCTCGGAATCAATCTCAAAATCATCGGTGACGGTGCACAGAGAGAAGAACTCCAAAAAATCGCCTGAAAAAATATCGAATTTCTCGGAAGAATATCGGACGAAGAAGTGCCTCGAGTCTATATGAATGCCAGATGATTTCTCATGCCACAAAAAGAGGATGCAGGAATAGCTCCCCTCGAAGCAATGGCAGCAGGAGTGCCAGTTTTTTGACTCGCTCAGTGAGGACTCCTCGAAACCAATATTGATGGTGTGACGGGGAGATTTTTCCATGAAGAAACGGACGAGAGCTTTGAGAAATGATTCCTCATATTTCATCGCGAGATAGGGGAGGGGAAATATGATAATTCGGAAACTATGATTGTTCAGGCAAAAAAATTTGATACTCTGAACTTTCAGCGTTGATTCCGAGAGGTTGTGGACCGATTTGGACAGTAATATTTTTCTTGCCTTTTTATTTTTTCGGTTATACTCACGCATACTGTTACAATTGTGGGTTCTTAGCTCAGTCGGTAGAGCAACGGACTCTTAATCCGGCGGTCCTGGGTTCGATTCCCAGAGGACCCACCATTCGACTCGCTTCGCTCGCTCATGGTTTTACAACCAACGAGTTGAATGCTCTGTCATCGACTCTGAGGGCTGAGCCCTCAGGCTCAAACTCGAACGAGAGCTTGTGTCGAAGAGCAATGCGAAGTCGGCGCGAACCATGCCCAATTTTTGGGGCTTCCCATGGAATATGTCTCTGAAACAACGTTTAACATTAAACGATTAACATTTAACTTTTGCATCTATGGCTAAAAAGAAGGAAATCAAAAGAATAGTCAAACTCCAGATCAATGCTGGTGCTGCTAACCCAGCCCCTCCGATTGGTACGGCTCTATGACCCACGGGTATTCAAATTGCGGACTTTTGTAAGCAATTTAATGACAAAACTCGTGATAAATCAGGCTGGGTACTCCCAACTGTTATCACTATCTATGATGATCGTAGTTTCACATTCATCACACGTGAACCACCGATGACCAACCTCATCAAAAAGGCTATCGGTCTCGAATCTGGTTCAAAAGAACCACATAAGGTGAAAGTCGGTAAACTCACAAATGCACAGATCAAGGATATCGCAGAACGCAAGATGCCAGACCTCAATGCAAATGATATAGAAGCTGCTATGACGATTGTCCGTGGATCAGCACGATCTATGGGTATCGAGTGCGAGTAGTATGTTAGATATTAGATTTTAGATAGTAGACTTGGCGAACTGGAAACAGTCTAGCTTCTAACTTCTATCTTCTAATATCTATCCCGGCCCCATCGTCTAACGGTTAGGACGCAGGCTTCTCATGCCTGCAATTGGAGTTCGATTCTCCATGGGGTCACCAATTTGCCTTTGCAAAAGTATAAGAGAATAGAAAAAATTAAAAGAATGGAATTTCAATAATCTCTCGGAAACCTGCCTACCGGCAGGCAGGCGGGGGATTTTTACAATTTACCCAATCTGCTTCCACGCAGCCTCCGGTTCACTGAATATCTGAATATTTGCTGCTCGTCTAGAGTCAATTTTTATTTCATCCAATCTCAAAACAAGATTGTAAAGATTTTTTTCACAGCCTTTTTATCATTTTTGCCGAGGATACCAATTTTCTTTTTGATACTCTCTGTATCGACTGTAAATATTTTCATTCTTATGTAGGACTGAACGGGGAGGCCGGCAATATTGAGATCAATGATTTCGTGATCATCATCGAGTAGTCATGCTGATGCGGTCGTGATCATCGCAAGTGTGGTCAATTCCTCTTTGCTTGAGAGGACGAGTGTTGGGCGAGGCTTTGAGAGAGCACTATCCACAAACGGAAAAGGTATGATAACCACATCTCCAGTTTTATAATGAGTCATACGCCGTATCATTATGCCATTCCGAGAGTGTGCTTTCGAGATTTTGTAAATCTTCTGGGCTTTCTTTTTGGAGAAATACTTTATCTCCCTGGAATCGAAACACGAGCTTTGAACCTGAGTGGAGTCAGAGTTTTCTTCTGATGCTCACAGGTATGGTCGCTTGTCATTTTTGTGTGAGGGTAGTGCTGATCATAGAGAGGTATTACAAAGTAATACAATTTTAGTGCTTTTCTGTGAATTATCAAATAATTATTGTGAATGTAAGTATGTTATCCGATATACCTCCACGCCGCTTGTGGTTCATGAAACATTTGTAATTTTCCATCCTGGATAAGCCAGATACTGGTGGAAGTGTGCGTGAGGAGATGACGGTCATGAGAGACGATAATGCTGACGCCATTGAAGTTCTCGAGCATGACTTGAATAGCATTTTTTGAGTGAAGATCGAGATGGTTCGTTGGTTCATCCATGATGATGACATGCGGTCGCGTGAGGAGCATTTTCGTCAGTGCGACTTTCGCGCGTTCACCCCCTGAGAGGGTAGAGATGACCTGATGCCATTTTTCATTTTGTATGAGGAGACCTCAGAGCATCGTACGGATTTCCTGCGATTTACTGTGTCCTTTATTGAGCTCGTCCATGACAGTGGCTTCAGGATTGAGATTGGCGAGGACTTGTGAATAAGAGCCGATGGTGAGACTTTGGTTCTTGTTTATTTCTCCAGCGAGAGCAGGGATTTCTCCGAGAATAGTTTTGAGAAAAGTAGTCTTACCAGCTCAGTTTCTTCAGATAATACCGATTTTATCATGTTTTGTGACGGTGATTTCAAATGGTATATTTACAATAGTCTCAGAATAGCCGACTTCGAGGAATTTGAGTTCCATGATTTTCTCAGGGAGGTGAGAGGTCGTTTTGAGCGTAATTGGCTTCACGTGTGCTTCACTCTTTGGTTCGGGAATTTTTTCCATCCGTTCAAGCATCTTGATACGACTCTGGACGCTTCCCGCAGTGCTCGCTTTATACCGAAATCGATTGATATATGCTTCTTGTTTTTCGAGCTCTCTTTGCTGGACTTCATAATGCTTGAGCTGGGTATCGTAGCGTTTTTGTTTTTCTATCACATATTCATCGTAGTTCCCTGGGTAGGCATGGAGTTTTTTCTCTGAGATTTCGATTATTTTTTCACACGTGTTATTGATAAAAGTCACATCATGGGAGATAGAGATGATGGCCTTTTTCCAGAGACGACAGAAGTGCTCGAGAAAAAGTATACCCTCGATATCCAAGTGGTTGGTTGGTTCATCGAGGATGAGTATATCTACTTCTTGTATGAGAAATTTTGCTATTTGTACCTTTGCCTGTTCACCTCCCGAGAGCTGTGTGACGGGTCGGTCGAGATAGGTCTCATCAAATCCGAAATAGGTAAGAATTTTTAATTGGAGATCGTAGAGCTCATATCCATCACATAACTTGAGATGTTCTTTGATTTCACGGCTTTCGTCTCGATGGTCTGGATTTCACTCGATATCATGAAGCCGATGAATGCGAGATGTGATCTCTGGGAACACCTGAAGCATCTCTTCTCTGAGTGTATGTTTCTTATCCTTCCAGAAGAGGTCTTGTGTGAGATAGCCTATCCTGAGCCCTGCAGCACGATCTATCTCTCCATCATAGTCGTCATCGAGACCGACGAGCATCTTCAGAAATGTAGTCTTTCCTGAGCCATTTTTTCCGATGAGTGCGATTTTATCCTCACGGTTTATCTGGAGATTTGCTCGGTCGAAGAGTTCGGTGTGGCGTATAGATTTCGTGAGATCTGTGATTTTGATAAGTCTCGAGGCTATCGTCGGCTTGGCAGAGAGGAGATATTTTGGGAGAGCATCTATGGCTCTTTTGGCAAATGTTTCTTTTTTCGCGAGCGTGTTCTCGATATCGAATTCTTTTTCGAGGTATTTCATGAGCCGCTTCATCTTTGTCTCTTCTTTGATTTTCTCTGTGATAGTCGCGAGAAAACTCGTACAAAAGAGCTCCACTTCTTCAAAAGTGAAATCAGGGTGGGCTTCCATAACCTCTTCAATTATTGGTTGAAGAGGGGAAACGGGCATCGGATCATCGTAGCTGAGCATCTGAGTCATAGGTGCCACTAGAATATGGGATTTTGGTTATTTACAAGAAAACTTGAAAACCATAAAGTAAACCTATAATAAGAGTATCTCCAGTGGAACGGAGAAGCTACAACATCAAAAAAGTTAAAACTCGGGTGGAACCGTCTTGTTAGAATCTAGATTGTAGACGTTAGAATCTAGATTCACTCAAATACATGACCCCGGTACATGGAATTTTCTGTGTATCGGGATTTTTTTAATTCATTTTTATGACTGATTACTCTACTATTCCAGATTGCTTTTACCGTATATCGATAAAGGCACTTGTATTGGACGAGGAGTGAAAATTTTTACTTTGCAGGGAAGATGATGGTCGTTGGGATTTTCCAGGTGGAGGGTATGATTATTCTGATAAGAGCCCAAAAGAAGCACTCATTCGTGAGCTTCAGGAAGAGATGGGTGTAGAGCTTGTCTCCATGGAACAGAGCCCTAGTTATTTTGTGACTGCGAAACACCGTAAGTGATTTTTCCTCGCAAATCTCTTTTATAAAACAACGCTCAAAAATCTCGATTTTACTCCGAGTGAAGAATGCCAAGAGGTTCGATTTTTTACGACAGAAGAGGCTCTCAAGATGGAGTTATTTCCCAATGTCATCGCTTTCTGTCATCAATATACGCTCTAATTTATGTCCCAAGCCTCGCTCACATTTTCTTGTAACGATACTATCGGCATCATTCATGCTGTGACGGGAATCTTCGTAAACCATGGCATCGCCATTGCTGATTCTCAAACACATACTGAGGGTGGTGTATTTTTTGCCCGATATGTCTGGGAGACAGATCAATGCCGTATGGATGGTGTGGATGCTGATATTGCTGATATTCTTCGTGATCAATTTGGTGGAGCGCTTCATATCCGTCTCTCTTGTGGCGAATTGACTCGCATTGCACTTCTGTGTTCTCGTGAGCTTCATTGTCTCAACCATGTACTCGCCGAAGCTGAGCAAGGCGTTCTCCCGATTTCGTGTACTTCTATTATAAGCCATCTCAAAGAAGGAGAAAAAGTGGCGCACCGATACAGTATACCATTTCACTACGTTCCAGACACAGGAGATGCTACGAGTCGTGAAGCGGCAATTTCAGAAATTATCACACAATATGCCCCTGATGTTGTCGGATTGGCGCGTTATATGAAGGTTCTCTCGGGTAATTTCATCACTTCTTCTGCATCTCCGATTATCAATATCCATCATGCGCTCCTCCCAGCATTCAAGGGTGCGAAACCCTATCATGAGGCATATGAGCGAGGAGTGAAAACAATAGGAGCTACTGCGCACTTCGCGACAGCTGATCTCGATGAAGGCCCCATCATTGCTCAGTCATGGCATTCCGTGAATCACAGAGAAAATATCGAAGATATGAAAAAACTCTGACGAGCCAATGAGACAGTTGCTTTTGCGACAGCACTTCGAAAATTCGCAGAAAATAAAGTTATCACTCAGGGGAAGAGAGTCGTCGTTTTTTAATTTTTCTCTATGAATTTGCAAAATAAAACATCCCAGGAAGTACCAAATATAGATATTTATACTCCAGAAGTCCAAAGAGTTATAGCAGATTTTTTGAATTCCTTTTATCTCGCGCTCGATAACTTTGCTGCGACTGTTGTTGGGAAAGAAGCAGATTATCATATGGACACTCTTTGGGTAGGGAATATCTGAAAATCCTACCATATAAGGCTTGGTGCTGGACAAGTGACTGTCGGAGAGAATGGTTTTTTAGAACCAATATTTACCGTATCGCCAGAGCAATGAAGATGGTCTCTCCAGTTTCGAAACGGTGCTCATACTCCTATTATTTTAGAAAAAATGCGGCAATTTACGACTCTTATTCTTCATGGTCATAAATCAGGTATATATTATGTTTGTCCGCCAAAAAATGTGCCAAACTCTGAAGAGACTATTTCTTTTTAATATTTATTTTATGACACACTTTGTCGAATCCCGCATCGTAGCACTTGAATCCCTCGCATTTGCCACAGCACTTCGGAAATTCGCCGAAAATAAAGTTATCATTCAGGTGAAGAAAGTTGCTGTTTTTTTTAAAGTATGCAGAATATTAATCAAAAAATAAACAGGAAAGATATAATACTCATTGATAATAAGATAGCTTATTATAATTTTGAACTGTCTAAAATTGGAAGAATAACAAGAAAAGGAGGCGTAAAAATAAGTAAAAAACCTCATTTAAAAAATTTCTATTTAGATGAAATAGGTAAATTAGAGGTAGAAAAAGAACGAATTCTTTCAAGGGGGCCAGAGTATGTTATTGTTGATTTTGGGATGATTAGGTTTGAAGACCATCAAGTGAGAATAAAAATGTGAAATGGTAAAATTTCTCAACCATTTTTTCTTAACGAATCACGCAAATCTTTTGAACTTTTGAAAGAATATATTGACAGATGCGAATTAAATTCTTTAAAAATAATTTTATTAGATGATAAAATTCTCTCTATCCAAAATTTACAAGAACTTAATTCTATTATTAAAATCCTGACCGTTCAGGATATCATTCATAATGAACTTATTTCTGCAAATAATATTATTGAAATAATGGAAACTGTTGATAATGATTTCATTATTAGATTTTTTTGAGTAAAAGATAAAAGCATTTATTTTAAATATTTATGTAATATACAATCATTAAGTCATAAAATTATTCCCGTTATTGAAACAACTACAAAAAATGAGAAAAATAATTTGCAAGGTGATTGATTTCTTTTTTCTGTAAAATGAAGTGATAATTTACTATATATAATATGGGAAAGTACAAGTATAAATAGAGCAACTTACATATTTAAAACTAATTCAGAAGATTATATGAAATGTATTCAAAAGATATTTGATTTTATCTCTTCAGACCAGCATGCTAAGAGAATGAAGATACGAAGTTCAATTAAAAAAACAGACAATACCTTAAATGCAGTAAAGTTTTTAGAACATGATAATCTTGCAACTTGGTCAAAATATATTGATTCAATAGGTCAATAAAAAAAGTATTTTTAATATTTCTAACCTTTTATTCCATGAAACACATCGTCGACCTCGCGAAAAATCGCGGATTTGTATTCCAGGGCTCAGAAATCTATGGCGGTCTCGCCAATACTTGGGACTATGGTCCTCTTGGCTCTCTCCTCAAGGAAAATCTCAAGAATCTCTGGATACGAGAATTCGTGCAACGAAGACCAGATATGGTACTCCTCGATGCAGCTATCCTCATGAATCCACAAGTGTGGGTCGCTTCAGGACATGTTGGAGGTTTCTCCGATCCTCTCATCGATGATAAAAATACCAAAGAACGATTTCGTGCTGATAAACTAATGGAGAGCTTATTTTATTCTCGTGAAGAGACAGGTACTTCTCGTGATGGTCAACTCAAGGATTACATATCGAAATATGGCGTAAATAATCTCGTTCCAGAATCTTGGACACCAGAACAACAGCATGCATTTATGTTGGGAGAGAAAGTAGAAAACCCGAATACAAAAAAACCAGGC
>Ga0209702_10004096_pt1 | contig 21784 bp, 17 predicted proteins | sample FRY01_FD_187210 | JGI IMG/M metagenome (GOLD analysis project Ga0209702, IMG submission 187210) | Freshwater microbial communities from Lake Fryxell liftoff mats and glacier meltwater in Antarctica - FRY-01 (SPAdes) (version 2) | ecosystem: Environmental > Aquatic > Freshwater > Ice > Glacier... | reverse complement strand
CGGAATGCCAGGTCTGCATAATGTCGAGAATGCGATTGCCGCATTTGCAGCAGTCGATCAACTCGGACTATCTGAAAATGAAATCAGAAATGGTTTTGCCACTTACAGAGGGGTTAAGCGCAGGTTTGAAGTGCACATCAACACCAATGAGTTGGTTTACATTGACGATTACGCGCATCATCCAACCGAAATTTCGGCCTGTGTGAATTCAGTCCGAGAACTCTTCCCAGGAAGAAAAGTGAAAGCTGTTTTCCAACCACACTTGTTCAGCAGAACGAAGGATCATATGGAAGAATTCGCGCATTCGTTGAGCACGTTGGATGAAGTGACCTTGCTCGAAATCTATCCTGCACGAGAAGAGCCAATGGTTGGAATTACTTCTTCTGTTTTGCTAGATAAAATCACGGCCAACCACAAGAATCTGCAAAGCAGAACGGCAGTTTTGGACTCCATCACTAGAGAAAATACGGACGTGCTTTTGACCTTAGGAGCTGGCGATATTGACCAATTAGTTTCACCTATTAAAGCGAAACTGCTGTCATGATCAGGAAAATTCTGAACATATCGGTTTTGTTCCTGTCAGTGGCGGGTCTATTTGTTTCGTTGGCGTTCAGCGCACGCGAATCGGACAAAATCCCGTGCAAGAGCATCAAGATTGAGGTGGATAATTCAGGCGGCAATTTCTTTGTGACCAACGATGACGTGCTGGATATCATCTTCAGTAAAGGCGATAGCTTGGTTGGGAGTCCGATTACATCTATTCCAATTGCGGTTTACGAACGCCAAATCACTGCTGATCCATCCGTGAAAAGGGCTGAGGTTTACACCAAGCACAATGGCGTGTTTGCGGTAAAGGTTTATCAACGCGAGCCGATTTTGCGCGTGTTCAACGTGTATGGCGAAAGCTACTATTTAGACAAGGACGGAAACGTGATGCCGACCAGCGACAATTACACAGCTCGTGTGCCCGTTGCAAGCGGTTTCATCATGGACAAACAGTTCAAAATGCAACGTTTCAACGTGGCAGAAATGACCGACAGCATGAATCAGCGTTCAAATCTAGATGAACTGTTTCAGCTTGCCACTTTCATTCGGAACGATGAATTCTGGAAAGCACAAATTCAACAGGTTCGTGTTGAACCGAACGGAGAATTGACCTTGATTCCAACCGTTGGCGACCATCACATTCTACTCGGAGGAACAGACAAAATGGAACAGAAATTCAAAAAACTGCTCCTATTCTACCGCAAAGGACTCAACAAAACAGGCTGGGATCAATACTCTCACATCAATCTCAAATACAAAGACCAGGTCATCTGTACCAAAAAGAACAGCTAATGGAAAATTCAGACATCGTAGTAGGACTAGACATCGGAACAACCAAAATCGCTTGCATCGTTGGACGCAGGGATGAACATGGCAAGATTGAGATCCTGGGCATCGGCAAATCGGAATCGTTGGGCGTGAGCCGTGGCGTTGTTTCCAATATCGACATGACGGTTCAGTCCATAAAAACCGCAGTTGAAGAGGCGGAGAACAAAACAGGGATTGAGATTAAATACGTGAATGTTGGTATTGCGGGTCAGCACATCAAATCGTTGCAGCACCGTGGCATTTACACACGAGATTCGCTTGATACTGAGATCAGTAAGGAGGATGTCCGAAACCTGATTCGCGACATGTACAAGTTGCAAATGCTTCCAGGTGAGGAAATCATTCACGTGCTTCCGCAAGAATACATCGTGGATAATGAGCAAGGAATTAAGAACCCTGTAGGAATGAGCGGCATTCGTTTGGAGGCCAACTTCCACATCATTACTGGGCAAGTTGCTGCTGGAAAGAACATTCATCGTTGTGCACACAAAGCTGGGTTGCAGGTTACAGAATTGATTTTGGAGCCTTTGGCTTCTTCCGCGGCCGTTCTCAACGATGAGGAAATGGAAGCAGGAGTTGTGCTAGTAGACATAGGTGGTGGAACAACTGACATCGCCATTTTTCAAGATAATATCATCCGCCACACGGCTGTAATTCCTTTCGGTGGAAACATCATTTCGGAAGACATAAAAGAAGGTTGCACCATTATCAAGCATCAGGCAGAACTGCTGAAAGTGAAGTTCGGTTCTGCCTTGGCAACAGAAGCGAAGGACAACGAAATCGTTTCTATTCCAGGATTGAGAGGACGTGAGCCACGTGAGATTAGCTTGAAGAATCTGGCGAGCATCATCCAAGCGCGGATGGAAGAAATTATTGAGCACGTTTATTACGAAATCAAGAACTCTGGCTACGAGAAAAAACTCATTGGAGGAATCGTTGTCACGGGCGGTGGCGCCATGCTGAAACATCTTCCACAATTGATGGAATATGTGACTGGGATGGATGTGCGTGTTGGCTATCCGAATGAGCATCTGGCTGCTGGAAACCCTGACGATGTAACCAGTCCAATCTTCTCAACAGGAGTAGGATTGGTGATGAAAGGACTCGATTTCAAAGATGATTTAGCTGCTCGCGGACTAACCGTTGATGATTGGGCTGAGGGTCGCGAAGGCACGCCAATCGTGAAAAAGGTGATTCCGAAGGAAGAAGAACCAAAAGACACCATTACAGAGGCCGAAGAAGTGGCTGCGGAAGTGGCCGAAGAAAAAAGCTCAAGCAGCCCGTTTGCAGGACTTGCCAATCTCAGAAGCAAGCTTGACAAGTGGATGAATGAGGGAATTGATTGATTTAGAGTAAAAACAGAATAACTACAAACCCAAATAATTAACACTAACCATAAATCGGAGGAAACATGGCTAAGGAAATGATGAATTTCAATCTCCCAAAGGAGGAAAGCTCGATTATCAAAGTGATCGGAGTAGGTGGAGGCGGCTCAAATGCTGTCAACCACATGTACAAACAAGGCATTCGAGGCGTTGACTTCGTGGTCTGTAATACAGACCAGCAGGCGCTCGACATGAGTCCCGTGCCGAAGAAGATTGCGTTGGGCTCTAGCCTAACGGAAGGTCGCGGTGCAGGTGCGCAGGCTGAGGTAGGCCGTAATGCAGCTATCGAGAACCTTGATGATATCAAGGAGATTCTTGGTAAGGATACCAAAATGGTTTTCATCACTGCTGGAATGGGTGGCGGAACAGGAACTGGTGCTGCGCCCGTTATTGCGCAAGCTGCACGAGAACAGGGCATCCTGACCGTTGGCATCGTTACCATTCCGTTCGGATTTGAAGGAAAAAAACGTAAGCTGCAAGCTGATCTTGGCTTGGAAGAATTGAAGAAACACGTAGACACCGTGCTCATTATCTCCAACGATAAGCTGCGCGAGATGTACGGAAATCTGAAACTAAGCGAAGCGTTCGGACAGGCAGATGATGTATTGACAATTGCTGCCAAAGGCATTGCAGAGATCATCACTGTTGAGGGTTACGTGAACGTGGATTTTGAAGACGTTCGTACGGTAATGACCAAGTCGGGTGTGGCCATCATGGGATCGGCAACCACTTCTGGGCCAGACCGTGCCATCAAAGCGGTAGAGCAGGCGTTGGCCTCTCCCCTTCTCAACGACAACAACATTTACGGGGCCAGCAACATCCTCCTGTATATCAGCTCTGGATTGGAAGAAGTTACGATGGATGAGGTTGCGGAAATAACCGATTACATTCAGGAAGAAGCAGGAATGGATGCCGATGTTATTTGGGGTAACGGCACCGATGAAGAGCTTGGCGACAAACTCACGCTTACTGTTATAGCCACAGGTTTTTCTGGGGAGAAACTAGAGCGCGTAACGGGCAAAGAGAATGTGATTCGTCACGTACTTGATCCCCGTGCAAAAGCAGAAACACCGGCATCAGCACCAACAACAGAGCAGAGATCCTCCATCCCTGCTGGACTTTCGCAGCGTCCTGTGCTTTTCGGTACTCCGCAAAACACACCGATTACTCCTGTGGATGAACTGACCACACCTTCAACCAATATGAAGGTAGAGCCAGTTGCTGAAACACTAGTTATTAAGCATTCTCTTTTGGATGATACTATCTCAGAAGAGAAGCCATCTATCATGGCGTTTAAGGTTGATGAAAGCGATGATGAAATCACTGCGTTTCTCGATTCAGAAGCACCTGAAATGAAAGGCGTAAAGGATGGCGAAGAGTTTCCGCTTTACAATGATGATGAGGACGATGATGACGGTGCCGAGTTTGAAATGACTGGCGTATTGGATTCAAATCTTACGGTGCTTGCCGAATCAGACCTCGAACTAACAGCAGAAACCGAAGTGAACGAACTTCCAACAATGGAAGACACGGAGGAAGATGATGAAGAGGAAACCACTGTACCAACTTTCACCCTATTCAAAGGAAGATCTGCATCTGAGCTCACCAAAGATCTTTTTGAAATGGTGGAAGAGGATGAGAATGTGGATGCTGACATCATCACAACGGAAACGGCTACTGAGTTTGAATTCGAACTGAAGCCTGAACTTCCAACTCCGAAGGAAGAGACGAAAACATTCAGTCTGTATGATAATGAACCTGTGAGTCCTGAAAAGAGCTACAACCACGGTTTGACCGAAGAGCCAAAACTCATCACTCGAAGTGAGCCAATCGAAAACCGTGTTGATAACAGCATCGACACGGAAGAAATGCAACGCAAGCAGGCAGAAAGATTGGAGCGTTTAAAAAGCATGAACCAACGTTTCCGTTCGCCAAACAACTTGGCCGAATTGGAAAATGTTCCTGCTTTCAAAAGACGTAACGTGAATCTGCACGACACGCCTCATTCTTCCGAAAGTTCTGTTACACGTTTTGATGTGCGCGATACAGACGAAGAAGACGAGAACGGCAAAAAACGTGGCGGATTGAGCGATGGAAACGAATTCCTGCATCAGTCGGTGGATTAAGAAACGCGTCATAGCGAATAAAAAAGAAGCAATCTCCATCAAATGGGGGTTGCTTCTTTTTTTACCCGAAAATCCTGAGACCCCTCGTTCCTCGGGGTGACAAGCGAGCTGAACTAATTCCGTCTGTCACCCTGACGAAGGAAGGGTCTTCACATTCGTATATTCGTCTCAAATTCGCATAAGTAACCCATGAAAAACCGCAACTGGATTTACCTTCCCATCATCCTTCTCATACTAGTGCTTGCATGGTATTTCCACACCATAATCGCTTACATTTTGGTGGCTGGAGTTATTTCGTTGATTGGCGAACCCCTCATCCGTTTTCTCCTGAAAATTCAATTCAAAGAAAGACACATGCCACGGGCGTTAGCTGCTACAATGACCATTTTTGGTCTACTTTCCTTCTTTGGAGCCATCATCAGTGCCATCATTCCCATGGTGGCAGATGAGGCACGTAAACTCTCCAACATTAGCGTGGAAGAAACCCTTGCCAACATTCAAGGACCCATTCAATCTGCGCAGGATTACATCAACCAGTATAAACTGACCGAAGCGCCAATCGTGCTAGAATCCGAACTCAAAAAACTACTCACCAACCTGATTGACATTTCTGCTGTGGGCGATAGCGTACAGTACGCGCTCGGACTCACGGGCGACATCTTCATCGCCTTCTTCGCCATCACATTTATCACCTTCTTCTTTCTTAAAGACCAAGGCCTTTTCAAGAACATGATTATGACACTTGTTCCAGATGAGCACGAAGTGCGTTTCGGAAAAGTGCTGCACAAAAGCAAACAACTACTTACGCGCTATTTCATCGGAGTGATTATCGAAATGGCCATCGTTATGACCATCGTTTCTGTTGGACTAACCATTGTTGGAATTGGCAATGCCATGCTTATCGGTTTCATTGCTGGGCTGTTTAACGTAATTCCGTACGTGGGGCCAATTATTGGCGCTGCGGTTGGCATTACCATCGGGCTCACCACCAATGCCGAAGGACTGGATATAACGGGACTTTTGAGTCTTACTGGGCAAATGGCTATTGTGTATGCTGCCGCTCAATTACTCGACAATATTGTATTGCAACCGCTCATCTATTCGCAAAGCGTAAAGGCGCATCCGCTAGAGATATTTCTGGTTATTCTGATGGCTGGAAACGTGGCTGGCATTGCTGGGATGATACTGGCTGTTCCCGCTTACAGCATTGGCCGCGTTTTCATAGGTGAGTTCTTCAACCAGTTTAAAGTGGTGAAGGCGCTGACGGGGGAAGGTTGACACTTCAATTGTTGACGGGAAAATCAAACGTCAACAATTCCTTATCTTTGAAAAGTGAAATTCGAATCATGAAAGTTCTACTCGATATAAAAGACAGCAAGGCCAATTTTGTATTGGAGCTATTGGAAAACTTCAAATTTGTGAAGGCGGAAACACTTACGCCACACAAGACCGAAGTGCTGAAAGGACTGAAGAGTGGTCTTGACGAAATGCGTGAGATAGAGGCTGGGAGATTGAAAGGTATTTCTGCGGAAGACCTCATCAATAAGCTTTGAAATTATTGCCGTTCCCAACTTTCAGCGGGAACTGAAGAAACTCCACAAGAAATACCCTTCCATCAAGGAAGACTTTGCAAAGCTTGTCGAAAGCCTCAAACAGGAACCAGACCAAGGCACATCGCTGGGACAGGATTGTTTCAAAATCCGAATGGCCATTGCATCAAAAGGACGCGGAAAATGAGGTGGTTCGCGAGTTATAACCTGTGTCAAGGTGATTAAAAAGTCAATCTATCTGCTATCCATATTCGACAAATAGGAAAAGGAGACGATTTCTGCCAAAGAATTGAGCGAGCTGATCAAGAATCTCTGACCCGATTCATTTCTGCGTCCTCGCGCTGAACTCGGCTCGAAGCGTGCGTTAGGGATGGAAGCGGCATCCTTTTCTTTCCCACTTCTCAGCCTTCGACTTCGCTCAGGCAATGGCGGGAAAGAAAAGATACAGCGGACGGCCTGACCCCGCCTTACAAGGTTTCGACTGCGCTCAACCAGCCAACTGCGGGGAACGCCCAAGAAGTAAGGATTTGATGTATCAAACCCTCACAAGCCAAAAACAATCATCCTTTCTGATGGTTAATAATGCGTAAAGTACCTGACCAAACTTAGCTAGACATTGCGCTTCTTAATCCTTAAATTCGCGCTCGATTTTAGAAAACAGTAAATCAATATATATAGCATGAAAATCTTAGTCCCTATCAGCAAAGTGCCTGATACTACGTCCAAGATCACCTTCACGGATGGAGATTCAAAGTTCAACGAAGAAGGAATCCAATGGATTGTTAACCCATACGATGAGTGGTATGCGCTTGTACGCGCATTGGAGTTGGTTGAAGCTGGCGGTGGCACCGTTACAGTGATCAACGTTGGCGATGCCTCTTCTGAACCTGTTATCAGAAAAGCATTGGCATTGGGCGCCAACGAAGCGGTGAGAGTGGATGTGAATCCTGCCGATTCGTATGTAATTGCAAAGGAGATTGCGGCTTACGCTGCCGATAAAGGTTTTGACCTGGTTCTTCTTGGAAAAGAGACCATAAGCTACAATGGTTCTGAAGTGGGCGGAATGCTTGCTGAGTTTATGAACCTACCGTACATCTCTCTTGCTTCTAAATTGGAAGTAAACGGAGACACCGCCACACTTGACCGTTCGATTGAAGGTGGTACTGAAGTGGTTGAAGTGAAATTGCCGTTGGTTGCAAGTGCTTCTAAAGGAATGGCTGAGCAGCGTATTCCTAACATGCGTGGCATTATGGATGCACGTAACAAGCCTTTGACGGTTGTTGCTGCAAGCGGAGCAGAAGCTAAGACTGCTTATGTTAGCTATGGTCTTCCGGATGGTAAATCGGCCGTTAAGCTGATTGACCCAGAGAACATGGACGAACTAGTAAACCTTCTTCACACACAAGCGAAGGTCATCTAACTCCTATATTAGAAACGATTTAAAAAAAATAGTATGTCAGTACTTATTGTAGTAGATACCAAGAACGGTGCGGTTAAAAAATCATCGTTAGAAGCGGCTCAATACGGAGCCAAAGTAGCAGCCAGCATTGGTGGCGAAGCTGTTGCGCTTACATTGAATGCAAACAATGCCGAGGTTCTTGGAACTGTTGGTGTAAACAAGGTTTTGAACGTAACAGATGCGTCTGTTTCGGCCTCTGACCCACAGAAAGTGGTTGCAGCCATTGTAGCAGCAGCAAATAAAATTGGAGCTAAATTGGTTGTGTTCGCGCACGATTCAACTGGAAAAGCAGTTGCCCCACGTTTGTCTGCAAAATCAGGTGCTGGATTGGTAACCAATGTTACTTCTCTTCCTGACACGTCAAACGGATTCGTGGTTAGCAAAAACGTTTTCTCAGGTAAGGCTCACGCGCAAGTGAACATACTTAGCGATGAGAAGATTATTTCGATTCTTCCAAACGCTTTCGGAGTGAAAGCTGGCGAAGGTTCAGCTTCGGTTGAAACATTTGCAGTTGATTTGAGCGGAATCAATTCAGGAATTACAGTGAAAGAAGTGAAAGGTGGAAACAGCAAGGTTGTTCCGTTGCCAGAAGCTGAATTGGTTGTTTCTGCAGGTCGTGGTCTAAAAGGACCAGAGAACTGGGGAATGGTTGAAGAAATGGCTGAGATTCTTGGCGCAACAACTGCTTGCTCCCGTCCAGTTTCTGATATTGGTTGGAGACCTCACCATGAGCACGTAGGACAGACCGGGGTTGCCATTCGTCCAAATCTTTACATCGCCATTGGTATTTCTGGAGCAATCCAGCACTTGGCTGGTGTGAATGGTAGCAAGGTGATTGTTGTAATAAACAAAGACCCTGAAGCTCCTTTCTTCAAAGCTGCCGATTACGGTGTTGTAGGAGATGCATTTGAGGTCGTTCCGCGTTTGAACGAAGCATTTCGTAAATTCAAGGCAGCCAACGGGTAACTCTCCCCTGCCCCTCTCTAGAAAGAGATGGGTAATCGATTCGCCTCAGGCGGAGAAATCGGGGTGAGTTGGAAAGTAAGTGCATGGATAAGATTAAAATGGGCATATATGGGCTGCAGTACAGCCAAACTCAGACTGGCGCATACGCGTTGGTTCTAGAGCAGGAAGGAGGTACGCGCAGATTGCCTATCATCATCGGTAGTTCCGAAGCTCAGTCCATTGCCATCGAGCTGGAGAACATGGCTCCTACCCGACCATTGACACACGATCTTTTCCGCACCTTCGCACAACAATTCAATATTGATATCCAAGAAGTCATCATCTACAATTTTGTAGATGGTGTCTTCTACGGAAAAATCGTCTGCAACGATGGCAAAAATGAGGTGGAAATTGATTGTCGTCCTTCCGATGCAATTGCACTTGCCGTACGTTTCAAGTGCCCAATTTACACCCACGAATTCATTCTGAATGCCGCAGCCTTCGAGAAGGACGATAGCGATGTAGGCATACGGCCAATCGCTATTGCAGATGACTCACCTGTCAATCAGGGCGGATTCTCACAGCTTACCGAAGAAGAACTCGAACAATCTTTGAATGCGGCATTGGCAAAAGAAGATTACGAGGAGGCCACGCTGATTCGTGATGAAATGAATAGACGGAATAAGTAGGGAGATTTCTCGGTCCAAGTATTTACGACATTCCTTTTAAACCAGGCTACTATGGGGACCATTTACTTCATCGAAGAACCAAAGTGTTTCTAGCTTTTGATAACCTGATTTTTACCTTGAACTCGGAATACCAACCACCATTGACAAACGACTGAGCCAACTAAAAACAGGGTTCTCACTAACTCCTACCATAGATTAAGACAATCAACCGCTTCAACAAGACTGCTTCTATACGTTGATCAGGTGGTAGATAGACATTGCTTAGGAAACAGTCTCAATAAACTTTACTTCAAACTCAAGATACTTCTACAATCTGTGTATAAGCATAAGAATCGCTGCTGTCTAATATCAACGGACTCGCTCGAAAGAAAATATTCCTTTATTATCTTGTTGTTAAGGGTAAGATTTTAACGTTGAACAAATAAGTCAAGTCACCAGTCCTACACAGACTCCCCACCTTTCATTCCCATAGGAATACCAACCGTTTCTTTTAGTATTCCCAAAGGTCATGCTCAAGGATAAAAATATCCTCCTTAATCTTTTCGGCTTCAAGTAGCTGATCAATTCCATTCAACATATAGTCCGAAATCAAACGGTCATAAACATTTTTCTCTTTGTAGATGTAAGAACCGAACATTCGCTTCCAGAAGATATCCTCCATCGTTCTTCTTTCAGCATCGTTCTGTCGGTTAAAAACCTCTGCACTTGCAAAAATATTTCTAGCCTCAGGAAAATATACCCAGAACATCGGCTCCTTACCTCTAACCTCTCCAGTAGCTCTATCAATATTATCGCGAACTGGTTGAATTCCGATAATTCTCACATCAAGTATTGACTTCTGTCGATCAAAAAACCAATCCTCTTTCAACCTAATTTCCTTCACATTAACAGGATTGAATTCTTCCTCAATCACAGTCATTTGCAAATCATATGGAGGATCTGGACTCTCAATATATTGTGTATCAATGAAGCTCAACTTTCTTTCAATCTCAGCCTTGGTCAAAGTCATTGTAAACTCATCGTCCAATCGATCATAAGCGGTAAGGCTTCCTTCTCTTACCGCCTCAATAATGACCTGGGTAAGGCTTCTTCTGTTCTTAATCGGCTGAGTAGGGAAATAAAGAGGCTGATTAATCTTTTCCCTCAGATCCAGTTTTCGCCATATACGAGTAGACCACATCACATCTGCTTCACGCAAATGTGTATAAGGTATCACCTTTCTGGTAGGATAGTGTTCCTTTACGTATACGCCATCCAAGACATTCTGAGCAACACCTTCGAAATTAAGTGTGGCCATAATTCCTAGAATCACTGATACTATGACAAGTCTCTTTTTCATGACAATCAATTTTAGATTAACACCAAAACCTTACTGCATTTTCAAACTTACTGGAGATAATGGTACTGGATTAACGCCAGCAGCAGGCCTATTATTTTCATCAAGCATAACTGCTTTGATATTTTCAATATACACCCGAGACCCAGACCTCAATCTTTTTATTTGATCCAACTCGTTGTCAGGTATTCTACTGCCAACCACTGGTGTAGTGATGAGGTCAGTTCCAACCTGATAAACTAAATCGAACTTCTGTACCTGAAAGAACAACTCGAAATCGAAATTCTTCATTTTAGGAATTACGGTAGGAGCCGCGGCCAATCTAGCTGGAGAGACAAGCCCCTCTTCTACCCCTGCTATCGTAGCTACTGGAGGTGGAACATCCTTAACACGGAATTTAAACTCCCCCATTGGTCTTACTTTACCATCAATTTCAGCACTGACCTTTACGATGGCCTCGCTTCCACCCTTAACCTCCGCAATGAAATTCCCTTTGCCCGCTTGGTTATCAGGAGCAAGAGTTCCTCCCGTTAAACTTGCCTTTACATTTTCTGGAGCCACACCAGGCACAGAAATCGAAACGGGATTTTTGACACCTCGATAAAGTACATTCATCTTGGTAGGGGAAACAACAACACCTGATTTCATCACCATGTATTCACCCTTAAACGGGTAACGCAGATATTGACCAGAAGGTGCTTTGACCTGAATAACGCCAGAATACTCTTTAAGCCCTTCTGTAGTTGCCTTTACAGTATAAATGCCCACTCCTCTATCCACTTTCACTGAAGTTGTGTCTTTTGGGCCAACGATTTCGTTTTTAGTCGTGTCAACTCGTCCAATTTGTACCTGTGGATTCTGCGTGGTACTAAATGCCGCAACGAAAATTTCTGCAACATAATCATCACCTTGAAACACCAAATTAGGAGCAATTACTTTGGCCGCTAGCGTATCAAATTTGAAATCGCTAGCATCAACCTCACGAAATAAGTACTTCACCACATCTGATTCAGCATTTCTCACGTCTGTTTGAATCTTGGTGAGGTTGGTAATTACTGCAGCTAGCGGAATATGATAGAAATTAGCTAAATGCCAACTCTGCTTTTCGTTAGCACTAATTCTCAACATAGTATCTGTGTTGAAGTTGAGCTTTAATGCATCGATAATACTTTGCCCTTTTGCTGGATCCAATTTGGCAATCAAACCATCTTTGAACTCGGTCAATTTACTTGCCAATTCAACAGAAGTATGTGCCCCGCTTTTAGGGTTGCCTTCGTCACCACCAATCATAATGTTTGTAGGAACATCATAATTATCTTTGGAATTAACGTTTTTCAGGGCAAAGACAGAATCCACAAGCAATTGTGCTGCTTCTCGATCAATGACATTCGAAGCGTTTGCCACATTTGCCAAAAAAACATTGGTCTCAGTTGAGTCCAACTTGTCCGTCCTCATGATAAGGTATTGCTTCAAATCCTCTATATAAGCAACCATCGCTTCAGATGAATTCTGAACTTCAATGGCCATATCATACCACTTTTGAACCTTCTTTTGGTCATTGAGAAGAGCAGCCTTAAACGCATCATATTGTGATCCGTTCTTATTTGCGAAATTCTTGTTTGTGACAATCAAACTGTCGTTAATAAGAATGAACGAGTTTAGTATTTCCTTAGATACGTTCAACGCCAACAGGGCGGTGAGTACCAAGTACATCATACCGATCATTTTTTGCCTTGGGGTTTCTTTTCCTCCGCTCATCTTTAGTTCAGATAAATATTTGTAATAGAATTATCCGACTGAATTAACCCTGTGGTCGATTCATCGCAGACAGCATATTTCCATAAACTGTATTGAGAGAACTAATATTTTGTGCAAGTTGAGCCACCTCGGTCTTGTATTTCTTAGCATCATCTACCGATTCACTCAACGTCCCCATAAGATCATTCATTCCGGAATAAAGGCTGTCAGAAGATTCTAAGAACTGTTTGGTACCAGCCAATTGTAGAGCGTACTGAGAATTAAGCTTGGTTATATTTTCCCCCATTTTTTTCATCTCAGAACCAAAATCAACACCTTCAGGTTCAACAATCATTGCACCTAAGGATGCTGACGCTTTCGTGTAAGCATCCGATAGATTTCCAACAGCGTCAGTTGCTTTTTTCACGTTACCAACATATTCTTCTGTGGCCACAGACGCATCTGTTATGTCACTCATTTTAGAGACATTTTCTCCAAGCGAGCGGAGATTATTACCCAAACTTTCAATAAGTTCTGGGCCAATTTTCGCATCTTCCAATAGATTATCCAATTCTTGAGAGGCTGTGAGTCCGTTTTTACCGTTACCACCATGGCCTCCTCCGTCTCCTGGAATTCCGGCCAATTCTGGATAAACCAAACTCCAGTCTGGGTCTTCATGTGGCTTTTCAAAAGCAGAAAAAGCGAAAATTATTGCCTCCGTAGTCAGTCCGACAACCAACATTGGACCTGCACCCGGCCAGTGCTGAATCTTAAACATAGCACCGATAATTACGATTGCTGCTCCGAAGCCGTACAACTTCGCCATGAAACTTTTCCACTTTTTCCCTTGCATGACTTTTAGATGATTAGATTATAAATTTAGATTAGTTAGTAGTTATTCTTTCTCTTAGAAATCGGCTTTATCACGACCAAGGAAGGTCATTACCGTCCTGAATCCGACATAGCACTTAGCAGTATCCTGATATTCGTAGGTGCGAGTTCCAGCTTGGATATAATGTCCTATATCTTTCCACGAACCTCCTCGAATCACTTTTCTCTTTAATGAAGGAGGATCAGAATCTTTTGCTTCATAATAATAATCTGGATTAAGGTCATGAGTAAAGCTAAAGGCACTTTCATCATATGCATTTTTAGTCCACTCAGCAACATTACCTGCCATACAATACAACCCATAATCGTTAGGAGCATATCGGTAAGCCTTGACTGTGTGAAATCCACCATCCGCAACATAATTTCCCCTCAAAGGTTTGTAGTTTGCCAAAAAGCAACCACGGCTATTCCTAATATACGGGCCACCCCATGGATATGGCGACAAATCTAAACCACCGCGCGATGCATATTCCCACTCAGATTCAGAAGGAAGTCTAAAATCTTGCACAAAAGTTTCCTCATTACTCATAAGCCAACTGTTCAGCAATTGTGTTCTCCATATGCAGAATGCCCGAGCTTGTTTCCATGTAACACCTACAACCGGGTAGTCATCATATGCAGGATGCCAAAAGTACATGTTGGTCATAGGCTCATTGAATGAGTATGTGAAATCATGTATCCAAGCTAATGTATCAGGATAAACATTGATGATGTCTCGCTTTATAAACACAGAGCGGTCTTTCATTCCCTGCTCCCTGTTTTCTTTACGAGCCGCTTCTTTCAAGTCAATCCAAAAATACTCGAAGTTCAATTTGCGAGTATCAACTTCTCTCCTTTTATAGAATCTTTCATGCTCTGGCAGATACATTTCTTCCAAAATTTCCATGAACTCTTCATCATCATATTCTATCTCCTCTTCCCAATTAATGCGCTCGCCATATTCGCCTTCCTCCAGAAGGTGATCCTCTCCAATCAGCAAGTGCGCTATAGAATCTCTAACCCAATAGACAAATTGACGATACTCATTATTGGTAATCTCTGTTTCGTCCATATAGAATGCTTGGATGGAAACTGTTTTTGCCTGAGCAGTCACCGCATAAGGCACATCTTGGTCACTTGGCCCCATGTTGTAGCTACCCATCGGAATGTAGAGCATGCCATATGGGTCATCCATGTACCATTCTTCTCGCCCTTGAACACCGGTTAACTGACCTCGTCCGTAATTGCCACAACTTGACAAGCTACTGAGGGCAGCAGCCACCACGCAAATAAAAAGCAGCTTTTTCATGAGTAATTCTTTTGGAGTAGCAGGCTTAGGGAAATAGCCCGCCATAGTGGTTAACATTGCTTGAATAAACTGTTTCATAATTGACATCCCTTGAACTTTATCCTAACCGTTGACTTGATTAGGTATCAGCAATGCTTGAACGAAACTTTTTTTCAAATGTTGCAAAAATCTTGTTGGATTAAAGGAATCGAACATTTCTGTAACGCTGATTCGATACAGGAGATTTAAGCTTGTAGCAATATCCTAACATAATTTCGTGACTACCACTGCTGAAGTTATTAATTCCTGATGTAATAACATCATACGAATACCCAACTCTGAATTCCTTTATCTGAACACCAGCCATGATACCAACGGCATCGTCAATTCGATAAGAGACACCTGCCCAAACCATATTTTTCCAAAGAGCACGAACATTAATATCGAATTGAGTTGAAGCAGCATCAGTCTTTAAGAACACTGACGGATTCAAAGACCATACTGGATCAATATCCCAAGTATAGCCAGCCATTGCGTAGTAATGACGAGCAATTGCAACTTCGCTAACCGTACCATCATACTCAAAATCCAAGGTTGGGGCAGTCAGGTGTTTTGCAGCAATACCAGCATAAAGTTTATCTGTGTGATAATACACTCCGAAACCAAGATCTGGCGCCACGCCATCAGATTGACCCGCAACAATATTCGGGTCGCCATCGTCAATTGGATTCAATTTTGAACCATTAAGTGTATTAAAGAGAACACCTCCCTCAACACCAATGCCTAAAGTACCAGGCCCGAGAGCCAAACGAAATGCATAAGATAAGTTTACACCACCAGAATACTGCGCTCCCAGCTGATCCGATAATATAGAAAGCCCAACACCACCACGTAATGCCTTAACTGTTGCATCAACGTTGGCCATTGTTGTTTCTGGACGACCTTCACCAAAACCAACCCATTGTTGCCGATGCAAAACATTGGCGCAAATCCCGTTGTTACTACCAGCATAACCTGGATTGGCATACAGTCTATTGAACATATTCATAGTAAACTGCGGGTCTTGCTGGGCTTGAACCGTTGTTCCAGAGAACAAAAACGTCATAGATGCAATTGCGGTAAAAATCTTTTTCATATCAAGTTATTCGATTTCCTTCTTTTTCCTTTTTTCCTGATTGGGAACACTCCTTTTCCAAGAGGCGGCTAAGTAAACAAATATTTCTATCAACATCAAGCTGTTAAATCAATTAATCGACTAAAAACCTGCACAAATATCGTTGATTCAGCTATTCATCGCTATCCCAGCTTCTGAAAAGTTTGCCACCAGCGGTCTGGAACTCCATCTTCGCAGGCACGCTGATAATCTGCGTAGCTACATGGAACCATGAAATGTCGCTGATATTTCTCCCCTCGTTTTGATGGATACGGTACTTCCATCCACCAACGGTCGCTACGTTGGCTCTTGTAAAAGATGATGTCATACTGTCCATTCTCGATTGAAACCGTGTATTTGAGGTATTCATTCTTATCGGCAAATGGAAAATCTTTCTTCCGATTGCTGACTCCAGCAAGAAAATACCATAGGATTTGAGCCATCAGTTTAGTTGACTGACGATTTTCACTTGTGTGTAATGAATCATAGAATCCGATTGAAGAAAGTTTGTCGCTCAATCCGGCATAACGTGCAATGGCGCAGGCTTCTTCCCCATATAAACCGTTCGGTTCTGACCTGTAATTTGCTGGAAAATCGGAACTCCGAATGCAGCTCATATCAATGGATAGCGAATCTGCATTCCTGACCACAGGCTCCACATCCTCAATTTTATTCTGGACTTCGCCCAATCGATAAATATCGAAATACAATTTCTTCATCAACTCCACCTCTTTGGGGTTGACGTGATGCGTTTGATAGGCGAGATTGCTGAAATTGAAAAGAACATTGGGCTGATGGAGGATGATCTTCTGGAGAAATCGGTTGGCATTCAACTCATCATCTACGTCTCCGAGGTCGAACCGTGAATCTACACATACCAAATTCACTACCTGCTCCAGTTTTTCGTAAGCAAGGTAATTGGCATAGGTAAGATCCTGACCTCCACCCAAAATGACGGCTATTCCTCCTTGCTTAATGATGGCAGCTACAGAGTTCGAAACTGCGTAATAGGTATCTTCCACCGTTTCGCCCGGACTGATGTTCCCGAGATCAAGGATGGGGAGATTGCCGAAATGGTCTTTGAGCTGGTAAAGCTCCATGCGAATGGCGTTCAGCCTTTCTGAACTTGTCTTGCAATCGCTCCTCCTGTCTTCTGAAACTCCGAATAAAACAACCGAACCTGCTTCAATCTCAGGAAATCCGATTTCATCTAAAAAGGTCTTGATGCGGCTTCCGAGTGTGCCAGCAGACTTACCCTCCAACAAATCAGAAGGAATCGGCTCAAAGAACAGGGCAATATCAGATAGCATTATTTCTTCTTGCGGACGGGACCACGTTTCGGTTTATCGGGTGTTTTGGCAATAATTTCTTTGCAGTCTGCTAAGGTGAGTGATTCTGGCTCTGTTCCTTTAGGTATGCGATAATTTTTTTTACCTACAGCAATGTAAGGGCCAAAACGACCTTCTTTAACCTGCACCACATCATCTCCATCTTGAAACTCATTGATCATGCTCTTCTTGATTTCCTCCCGTTTGGTCTCGATGAGTTGAACGGCAGTTTCCTTGGTGATTGTCATCGGGTCTTCATCTTTCAATGAAACATACGCCTTTCCGTGGCGCACGTAGGGGCCGAACTTTCCGATACCGATTGTGAGTTTTTCTCCTTCAAACTCACCAATTTCTCTTGGGAGTTTGAACAGTTCCAAAGCTTCTTCAAGAGTGACATCTTCCATTCGTGTTCCCGCTGGAATGCTGGCAAACTTTGGTTTTTCCTCATTCTCGGCTTCACCAATCTGAACCATTGGGCCAAAACGGCCTAAACGGGAATAGACATTTCTCCCTGATTTAGGGTCTACGCCAAGCAATGTTTCTCCTGTTGCTTTTTTAGCGTTTTCTGCCGTATCAACGGTGGTAAGGTGAAATGGCTTGTAGAAGGCATCTATCATGGATGTCCATTCTTTTTGCCCTTCTGCTATCTCGTCAAACTCTTTTTCAACTTGGGCGGTGAAATTGTAATCGAGAATCTCGGTAAAATTTTCAACTAGGAAATCGGTGACAACCTTTCCAATATCAGTCGGAAACAACTTTGTCTTTTCGGCTCCCGTAATCTCGGTTCTCACCTCTTCTTTCATTCCCTTAGAGTTGAGAATGATGTAGCCGTATTCGCGTTCTACACCATCCTTTCCTTCTTTCACCACATAATTTCTACTTATAATGGTGTTGATGGTAGGCGCATAGGTTGATGGTCGGCCAATTCCGAGTTCCTCTAGCTTCTTTACCAAACTTGCTTCGGTATATCTGGCAGGAGGTTGCGTGAACCTTTCCATCCCTTCCACCTTTGAGGCATCTAGCTTCTGGCCAACTTTCATATTCGGAAGCATTCCTTTGGTATCCTCTGTTTCATCATCGGTTCCTTCGAGGTATGCTTTCAGGAATCCTTCAAACTTGATTACCTCGCCTTGGGCCACAAATCCAATTTCAGAACTTGACACACTAATATTAACGGTGGTACGCTCCAATTGGGCATCTTCCATTTGAGATGCGATGGTTCGTTTCCATATCATATCATAAAGACGTTGATGACCTGCATCGCCTGTCACCGACTGCTTGTCCATATACGTAGGGCGAATGGCCTCATGCGCCTCCTGTGCGCCCTTGGATTTTGACGTGTACTTCCGCGTTTTGGCATATTCGGCACCATAGAGTTTGGTAATCTCATCTTTGGCCGCATTGATGGCGAGGTCGGATAGATTGACGCTATCCGTTCTCATATACGTGATATTACCCTGCTCGTACAAGTCCTGGGCAATTTTCATTGTCTTGGTAACGCCATAACCCAACTTACGGCTGGCCTCCTGTTGCAGGGTTGATGTGGTGAATGGTGCGGCAGGCGAGCGTTTTGCAGGTTTTTTCTGTAGGTCTGTAACGGAGTAGGATGCGTTTTTACACCCCGCGATGAATGTGCGGGTCTCGTCCAACGTATCAAACCGCTTGGAAAGTTCGGCACGGAACTCCATTCCATCAACCGTGAAATACACTACTACTCTAAAAGCTGATGTTGTTTGGAATCCTTCAATTTCGCGTTCGCGCTCTACAATAATCCGAACCGAAACCGATTGAACTCTTCCTGCCGAGAGGTTCGGCTTTACTTTTTTCCACAGCACGGGCGAAAGTTCATATCCCACCAATCGATCCAAAATTCTTCGTGCCTGCTGGGCATTTACGAGGTCAATATTAAGTGCTCGTGGATTTTCTACCGCATTGAGAATGGCAGACTTGGTAATCTCGTGAAAAACGATGCGTCTTGTCTTCTCGGTTTTCAATCCGAGTGCTTCTTGCAAGTGCCAAGAAATGGCTTCTCCCTCGCGGTCCTCGTCCGATGCCAACCAAACCATGTCGGCTTCTTTGCTCAGTTTCTTCAGTTCGTGAACGATTTTTTCCTTGTCCTTCGGAATCACATAATCGGGTTTGTAGTTGTTCTCCACATCAACAGAAAGCTTTTTTGAAGGAAGGTCGCGGATGTGCCCGAAGCTGGACCTTACGGTAAAATCCTTACCAAGAAAACCTTCAATGGTCTTCGCTTTTGCAGGTGACTCAACAATTACAAGGTTCTTCATGGGATGTGTTCGGTATCAATTAAGGGGTGCAAAGAAAACTATTTATTGAAACGATAGAAATCTAGATACTTCCAGCAGACAAAGGATGTGATTCTCTTACTCAGTTTAACAGGCGAGAAAAAGAAATTGATGCTAGAGGAAGGGAAATTGATTCTGGAAGCACGGAAGTCGCATCTGACAGTAAAGAAATCGATTCTTATAGAGTTAGTTTACCCCTCAACCCTTGGCAGCTTCACAACAAACCGTGCACCTTTTGGTGTGTTGTCTAGAATAGTGATTGTTCCACCGTGCTTTTCTACCAGTAGTTTTACGAGATAAAGTCCAATGCCCGTGCCTTTTGTCTGCCTTACGTTCTCGTTTCCTCTTCTATAAAACCGCTCAAACACTTTCTTCTTTTCGCTGCTCGGAATGCCTTCGCCTCCGTCTGAAACGGAAAGTTCAATCTGAGCATCTTCGGTGCACATCAACGCTACCATTACTTCACTCTTTCCACCATATTTAATGGCGTTGTCTATCAGATTGATGACGATACTATGGATGGCCATTTTGTCAATATCTGCTCGAATTCCATCTTGAATATTTGTTTTCAGCCTACCTTCTTCAAATTCTTTGGAATAGGTGGTCTGAACCTGATTGGATAGAAATTCTGAAAAGTCAACCGTTTCTTTATTCAACGGAAGTCCGCCTGATTCCACCTTATTTACAAGCAGCAGGTTCTCCACCAGAATTTCCAGTCGGTCGGTATCGCCAAGTGCTCTCTTATATATTTGTGTCCTTTTCTCCTCAGGCAGTTCTCTGGTATGGAGCGTTTGCAATTGCAATTTGATGGCCGCAAGCGGAGACTTTAGTTCATGCGTGATGGAGAGGAGAAAGTTCTTCTGCTGTTCGGCCACATTCAGTTCTTTGGCAATGCTTCTGCGAACTGCCCAAAAACCGAGCAGAAGTATGAATACGAAAACAGCTCCTTCGCCCAGCACCATCCAAATACGAAGTGATAGTTTTTGATCTAATTCGGCTTTTTGAATCAATTGTTCTGGACCAATAAGCTCAGTAACGCTTAGAATCTCCAATTTCAGGTTGTAAATTTCTGCGTTGAGCTCAACAAGCATATATGCCCACCAAACGAATTGTATAAGGACATAAATGCCCAAAAAATAAATAAGCACCCCTTTGGGTGCTTTAAACATGAATCTTTGGCTTAACCAAGACATTACCGAATATCGAGTAGTTGACCTTGCTCAAGGGCAAATCGGACTAACCCAACTACATTTTTGACCCTTAGTTTCTTAATCAGATTCCGTTTGTGAGTTTCAACCGTTCTGAGACTGATTTTTATTTTTTCGGCAATTTCTTGATTGGTGTATTCCTTGGCCACAAAATGAAGCACTTGCTTCTCTCTGTTGCTGAGTACCACCTCATCATCTTCCTCATCTGAAGTAATGGATTGGGTCATGATGTCCAACACTTCCTGTCCATAATAGCTGCCGCCATTCATTACAGTCTCGATGGCAAGCAGTACCTCCTGATGTCCCGCATTTTTTAAAATATACCCAGAAGCTCCTGCCTTCAACATTCTTCTAATAACCAGAACTTCTTCGTGCATAGAAAATGCCAAAACCTTGATTTCGGGCCACCGTTGTGTAATCGTTTCCGTGGTGGTTACGTCTAATTTTCCATCCATGTTAATATCCATCAACACCACATCTGGAATTCCTTTCTCAATACACTTAATGGCTTCTGCCCCGTTCCTGGCCTCGCACGTTACCTCAATATTTTCGGCCTTCTCCAAGAGAGATACTATACCACCTCTAAGAATAGGGTGATCGTCTACTACAAGCAGTTTAACTTTGTTCATTCGAGTGGTTTTGGCACATCAATATTAACAAGAGTACCCGATCTTTCGGCACTCTCAATGTCTATTTGTCCGTTCATTGAGTTCACTCGCGATATGACATTGGTTAGTCCAATTCCGTTAGATGCCCCATGAATGTTGAAACCGACACCATCGTCTTCTACCGTCAAATTAAGCGAATCGCCATGGTCAATCAAACTGACAAATACCTTTTTACAAGACGCGTGTTTCTGAATATTATTGAGTAGTTCTTGGAGAATTCGATACAAATTCACTTCTAGCAACTGACCATATCTGGGCTCAAGGTCCACGTGATCGAATTTAACATTAATGCCCGACCTATCATGCAAATTGCTGCATGTTTGATTGATGGCCTCTTTAAGCCCGAAACTTTCCAACACTTC
>Ga0209702_10004095_pt1 | contig 21795 bp, 16 predicted proteins | sample FRY01_FD_187210 | JGI IMG/M metagenome (GOLD analysis project Ga0209702, IMG submission 187210) | Freshwater microbial communities from Lake Fryxell liftoff mats and glacier meltwater in Antarctica - FRY-01 (SPAdes) (version 2) | ecosystem: Environmental > Aquatic > Freshwater > Ice > Glacier... | reverse complement strand
CGGAAATCCCGATATACGGCATTGAACGGTCGCAGGCTTTACTGTTTGCTCGTCGCTCAACACTTTCTCATCCATGGAAAAAACATCCTCCCGCAGAAACTTCGTCAAAGGCGTCGCGGCCACCGCCGCGGCCTTTAACTTCCAGGTCGTCCCGAGCCGCGTCTTCGGGGCCAATGACAGGATCACCCTCGCGGGGATCGGCACCTCCGGCAAAGGGGCGAGCGACATCTCCGGTTCCGCCGGGGCCGGTTTCGAGGTCACCCACCTTTGTGATGTGGTGAACACGGACAAGTACCCCAACATGGGCGGCGGCTGGGTCAAGACCCGCAGCGACTATCCTGATGCCAAATTCTTCGAAGACTGGCGCGAAATGCTCGAGAGCGAAGGCGACAAGATCGACGCCGTCACCGTCTCCACGCCCGACCATGTCCACGCCCACGCCGCTGCGGCCGCGATGCGCAAGGGCTGTGCCGTCTATTGCCAGAAACCTCTCACTCACGGCATCTGGGAAGCCCGCATGCTCACCGAACTCGCCGCGAAGACGAAGGTCGTGACGCAGATGGGCAATCAGGCTCACGCCAATGATCACATGCGCCGCGTCGTTGAGCTCGTTCGCGCCGGTCTCATTGGCGACATCGTCGAAGTCCACGCTTGGACGAACCGCCCCATCTGGCCGCAGGGCATCCCCGCCTGGCCCGAGAAAGAGGCCGTGCCCTCCCACATCAACTGGGACCTCTGGATCGGTCCCGCCCCTTTCCATGACTACAGCCCGCAGATCGCCCCTTTCAAGTGGCGCGGCTACTGGGATTTCGGCACCGGCGCCCTCGGCGACATGGCCTGCCACATCATGAACATGAGCCATTGGGCGATGGATTTCGCAGCACCCGTGAGCGTCTCCGCCGTCAGCGCCGATGGACGCGGCGCCCAGAGTGACATCTCCCCGCCGACCTGGGCGACGATCGAGTACCAGTTCGTCGCCAAGAACGGCAAGCCGATCAAGTACATGTGGTACGACGGCTACAAAGACGCCGTCTTCAACCCCGAGAAGTGGGCTCTCGAGAGCAACATCGACGGAGGCAAGATCCGTAATCCCAATACTCCGCCTCCCGAGATCCTCGAGGGCATGGACTCCACCGAGGCCAACGGCTACGACAGTCTCATCGTCGGCAGCAGCGGCAAAATCTGGTTCAACCGCAGCAAGAACACCTGGTTCGTGAAGCCCGGTCATCTCATGGACGGGTTCGCCTATCCCGAGCCGTCCATCCCCCGCGCTCGCGGTCAGAACCCGCACAACGAGTTTTTTGACGCGGTCAAAGCCAACGATCCCGAGCTGCCTCAGTCGAAATTCGCCCACAGTGGACCTTTCACCGAGATGGTCCTCCTCGGCAACCTCGCCGTGCGTCTCAACAAGAAGGTCGAGTGGGATTCCAAGACCCTCACCTCCCCCAACTGCCCCGAGGCGGCCAAGCTCGTCAAGCGCGACTACCGCGACGGGTGGAAGTTGGAGGCGTGAGCCTGCAGTTCAGACGCAAACCAGTTCACAAAACCGAAACGGGAGCTCTTTACGGGTTCCCGTTTTTCGTTTCGGCTCAATCAACCGGATCGCAAGGGGTGAGGGCGAAATCAGTTACCGAGAGGGCCGCAGCGAGTTCAGGATGCGGCTTCGGCATAGTCGATGAGTCGGCGGAGTTGGTTAGAAAAGCGGGAAAGGTCAAACTCTGTTTTCAGGACGAGTTCCGATAGTCTACCCTGATAACCCGGAGTAAGCGAGTCGGCGACCTCCAGTAAGTCGTGACGGTGACCGTACCAATCCACCCCGGCGAGGAACAGTGCGGCAGTGCCCAGTTCCGCACGGTCGGGGTGGGGAAAGCAAAGCCACGCAGCAACTTCGAATTCACGATATTGCAATCTCGTGAACTCGAGGAGAGAGGATTCGGATTCGCGGTTCATGGGATTGGCGGCTTGCCTCGAGTATTCTTTTATAATTACGTCCATCACCATGGGAATTCAACCGGTGCGCCCGCTCTCTTCTTTCCCCCCCATCCCGGAGCAAATCGCCTGCAAGTATCGACACCACGCAAACCCGTTCGCCTCTCACAACCGCGATCACTTTACGGCCCGCCATTTTCCGTTACCTTCCCGCCATGAAATGGCCCCTCCTACTCGCAGTCTCTCTCACCCTCGGCGCCTGCGCCAAAGCGGAGGATAGTGAACTCGCGCCCGAGGTGGCGAAGCAGGTCATGGAGGCCTTCCAGGGAGAGGACTTTGACACGGTCATCGAGCTGACCCCGGAGATCGGGAGCGACAGCAAGTGGACCCGGGTCCGCGGCACCGCCCTGCAGCGACGGGGGGAGCAGCGTTTCTTCGACGCCAAAATTGCGGAATCCATCGCCGATTTCGACGCCTTTATCGCGCTGTATCCCGATCAGGATCCCCATCATTGGCAGCGGGGACTTTCCTACTACTACGCGGAGGAGTATGAAAAGGGCAAAGCCCAGTTCGAGCGTCACCAGACCGTGAACACGCAGGACGTCGAGAACGCGGTCTGGCATTTCCTCTGCGCGGTGCGGGCTCCGGGCGGTGACCTCGAGGCGGCGAAAAAAGAGCTCATCCCGATCGAGCGCGACTCGCGCGTCCCGATGAAGGAGGTCCACGATCTCTTCGGCGGACGCGGCAGTGTCGAGGCCGTCCTTGCGGCGGCAAAAGTCGATGAGGACGGGATTCTCTCGGAGAACGAGCGCAATCACCTCTGTTACGCCCATCTGTATCTGGGGCTGTATTTCGAAGCGATGGGCGATGCCGCCAAGTCGGCGGAGCATATCAGACTCGCCGCGTTTGAGTATCCCATGGAGCATTACATGGGCAAAACCGCGCAAGTCCATGCGAAGATGCGGGGAATTTCTGCGGTGAAGTGAGGGTAGTGGTGGTCTCCAGACCGCCACCCGCTTCGGCTTTCGACGGGAGGGTGTCTCCCCCGCGTCATCACGTCCATTGCCCGGTTCACGCAAATTGGTAAGGTGGTAATACCAATGACCCTTTCCCTCGTCCGCAAACATTCCCTCGTCGAAGAAGTCTCGGATCAGCTCGCCGGAGCGATTCGGAGCGGGGGGCTTGCGATGGACGGGCTGCTGCCGTCTGAGCGGCATCTCGCGGAGCAATTCGGAGTGAGTCGCCCAGTCGTGCGCGAGGCGACGAAGCGGCTCGAGCTACAGGGGCTCGTCGAGGTGCGGCAGGGCGTGGGGATCCGCGTCGTCGATCGGCTTCATGCGCCGGTCAGTGCGGCGGCGAGATTGCTGCTGCCGGACGAGGGCGAGCGCTTGCGACAGTCGCTCGAGGTTCGCTCGGCGCTGGAACCGGAGATTGCCCGCCGCGTCGCGGAGCGCGCGAGTGAGGAAGAGATCGCCGGGTTGACGGCGATCCACGCACGGCTCGAGGCGGCACCGGATCTTTTTTCGGCGATGGAGTGCGACCTCGCCTTTCACAGCGAGTTGGCGCGGCTTTCGGGGAATGAGATCTTTGCGCTCATGCTCGACTCCATCACCGAGCTCGGGCGGGAGAGCCGTCGTGCGACCATGTCCGAGGTGGGAGTCGGGCGAGCCGTGAAGCAACATGCCGCCGTGCTCAGGGCGATTACCTCCGGTGATGAAAAAGCCGCCGAAAGGGCCATGCGCGACCATCTCGACACCGCCGTGAGTGATCTGCTCGCGCATCAGGGAAAGGGGGAAGGATGAGGACCGGCACCGGGCATCCGCTAGCATCCTCTGTGGCTGGCCTCTGTGAGGCCGGGTTGCGTCTCCTCCGGAGCATTATACCCTCTCTGGTGCTCGGCGTAACCCTCTTGGGCGGAGCTACTGTCGGCGCGATCGACTTCGCCAAGGAGGTGCGACCGATCTTCGAGGCGCGCTGTTTTGAATGCCACGGGCCGGAGAAGCAAAAGTCCAGTTTCCGCCTCGATCTGCGCGAGACGGCGATGAAGGGCGGCAGCGAGGGCCTCGCGATCGTGCCCGGGAAGAGCGGGGAGAGTGCCCTCATCGACCATATTACTGCTCCGGCCGATGACGAGATGCGGATGCCGCCCAAAGGCGAGCCGCTCTCCGCCGCCGAGGTCACGCTGCTGAAGCAATGGATCGACGCCGGAGCGCTCTGGCCCGACACTGTCGCGGGAGCCGATGAACGTCTTTCCTACTGGTCCTGGCAGCCGCTCTCGAAGGGTGGAGAAGAAATTCTAAAAGTCGGCAAGGGGCATCCTGTCGATCTTTTCATTAGTAACCGCCTCGACGAAGCCGGCCTACCGATGTCGCCCGGGGCCGACCGGCGCACTCTCATCCGTCGACTCTCGTTCGATCTTCACGGTCTGCCGTCGACGCCGGAGGCGGTCGAGGTTTTCGTCGCGGATCCGGATCCGATGGCCTATGAAAAACTGGTCGAGACCCTGCTCGACTCGCCGCATTTCGGGGAGCGCTTTGCCCGGCACTGGCTCGACATTGCGCACTATGCCGATACCCACGGTTTCGAGCGGGACAAACGACGCGATTCGGCCTGGCGTTATCGGGACTACGTCATCGACGCCTTCAACGCGGACACGCCCTACGACCGCTTTTTACAAGAACAGATCGCCGGGGATGTTCTCTGGCCCGATCAGCCCGGGGCGGTCATCGCGACCGGATTCCTTGCGGCGGGGCCCTGGGACTTTGTCGGGCAGGTCGAGACGGCGAGCGACGAACTGCGCCGCGCCGCCCGCGGGCTTGATCTCGACGACATGGCGACGCAGGTGATGACCGCCTCCATGGGCATGACCGTAAACTGTGCCCGCTGCCACGATCACAAACTCGACCCCATCAGCCAGGAGGAATACTACCAGCTCTGGTCTGTCTTTGCCGGAGTGAAGCGTGACGAGCGAGTCGTTAGTGAAGCCGCATCGAAGGAATACGAGAGCACGAAGTCCACCCTGACAAAACAGCGTGACGAACTCGATCTCGAGATACGCCGCATTGAGGGCGATGGGCTCGACCTCGCGGACATCGTCGGCGGCGGAAACGGAACGGGCAACGGCACCGTCGGGCAGGGGATCGATGCGCGCGACGCGTCGGTGCAGAGCGGAAAACTAGGGAGGCTCGACAAGGTGAAGGCCAACCATTTCGCTGCCTCGAAAAACGCTTTCATCGACGGCGTTTTCATCCCCGACGGAGCCGGCGGAAAAACGGTCATCCCGATCAGTTCGACCGGTCTCACCGTGACCGGATTGCCGAAAACGTCGGGAGAGGCCTGGGACCTGATTCGCAACGGCCCGGTCGCGAGCCAGCATTCGCCGGTCGCGGGCGGGATCGATTTCACGAAAGACGGGCATTCGCTGCTGGGCTTGCACGCTAATGCGGGGATCACCTTTGACCTCGCCGCGATCCGGAAGGCGACCGGTGCGGCTGGGATGCGCTTCACCACGAAACTCGCCTACTTCGGACTGGAGGGGGGGTCCCACGCCGACGTCTGGATCTATCTCGACGGGAAAAAGGAGCTCGAATTTCTCAAGCTCGGGCGGAAAGACGGGCTCGAGGATATCGCTCTCGCCCTCCCGGAGACGGCGCGTTTCCTGACTCTGATTTCGGGCGACGGTGGCAACGGCATCGGGAACGATCAGATCGGCTTTGGCGATCCCGGGATCCAGCCCCATCCGCCGCGGAATGTTCCGGCCGCAGAACAGGAGCGGTTGACGCGCTTGCTGAAAGAGCGCGAGGCGATATCAGTGAAGCTCGCGGGCCTCGTCGCACCGACGAAAGTCTTTGCGGTCGTGTCAGGGCCAACGGTGCCCGAGGTGCGGCTGCTGCGTCGCGGTGAACCGGAACAGCCGGCGGGCGATCCTCTCGAGCCGGGAGCCTTCGCCGCCCTCGCGATGCTCGATCCCGACCTAGGCGATCACACGAGCGATCAGGGGCAACGCCGCGCCGCCCTCGCGGGGTGGATTACCGATCCGAGAAACCCCCTGACCCGGCGCGTCATCGTGAATCGTCTCTGGCACTGGGTCTTCGGGGCGGGGCTGGTGAGCACCCCGAGCGATTTCGGGCTCGGTGGAGATCTGCCGTCCCATCCTGAGCTGCTCGACTGGCTTGCGGCGGAGATGGAGAGGGAAGGGGGATCGATCAAGGCGATGCTGCGGCTCCTCCTCACCAGTGCGACTTACCGCCAGGATTCCCGTTTTGCGAACGATGCCCCCGGAGTCGCGGTCGATGCGGGCAACCGGCTCCTCTGGCGGCAGAATCCGAAACGGATCGAGGCCGAGGCGGTGCGGGATTCCGTCCTCGCGGTGAGCGGGAAACTGAATCCCGAGCGCGGCGGTCCCGGCTTCGAGGACTTCACTTACGAAGAGGCCTACGCGCCCATCTATACCTATATCACCGCCGACGACCCGAAGCTCTGGCGTCGCAGTATTTATCGTTACCTTGTCAGGACAACGCCGAGCCGTTTTATGACGACCCTGGATTGCCCTGATCCGGCAAACCTCACGCCGAAGCGGATGACGACCACGACCGCCCTGCAATCCCTCGCGCTCTATAACAACGACTTCATGCTGCGCCAGGCCCGCTACTTCGCCGAACGGCTCGAAGCGAGCGGGGGAGACAAGGTGACGCACGCCTACGCCCTCGCTTTCGGTCGCGAGCCTTCGCCGGAGGAGACGGAAATGGCGCGGGAGTTCATCGGGAAAGAAGGTCTCTTCGCTTTCTGCCGGACGCTCTTTAATGCGAATGAATTTGTGTATGTCGATTGAATCGGAAATCCCTTGTAGCATGGGCATCCTGCCCATGCCCCGTGAAGAGGCCTTCGAAGAGGGAAGAACGCCCCGTCGCTTTCCGATGCCGAAGGGACGGACGCCCCGTAGCGAACGAATGGCCTTTAGTCTTTTACGTTCTCCCAAAATGCATGGCCAGGATGGCCATGCTACCCCCGAAATCTCATGAATCGCCGCCACTTTCTCCACACTGCCGGTGCCGGTTTCGGTGGCATGGCCTTGTCCACTCTCCTCGCCGGGAAATCGGCAGCGGCGACCTCTCATTTCTCGCCGAAGGCGAAGCGGGTCATCCAGATCTTTTGTCCGGGAGGGTGGAGCCAGGTCGATACCTTCGACTACAAGCCCGAGTTGGAAAAGCGCGCCGGTCAGCCCTTTGATCCGGGGGGCGAGTTGCAGTTTTTTGCCTCGAAACCGGGAAATTGTCTACCGAGTCAGTGGCAGTTTCGTCAGCATGGGGAATCGGGTCGCTGGGTGAGCGGGCTCTTTCCCCGGCTCGCCGCCTGTGTCGATGACATGGCGTTTATCTACTCGATGAAAAGCACGACGGCGCTGCACGGGCCGGGCTGTTTCATGATGAATACGGGCCATACCCTGCCGGGATTCCCGAGCATGGGCGCATGGGTGACCTACGGCCTTGGCAGTGAGAGTGAGAACCTGCCCGCCTTCGTCGTCCTGCCCGATCCGAGGGGCTTGCCTCCCGGCGGGATGATCAACTGGGGGGCGGGATTCCTCCCCGCCATGCACCAGGCCACGACCCTCGATGCGAACAACGTGGCTCTGCCCATCGCCGATCTTTTCCCCCCGTCGGGAATACCGGATGTCACGCCGCAACGCGACGCGGCGGGGCTGGGATTCCTTGAGAAGATGAATCAACTCCATCGCGAAACGCGCAGCGGCAACAGCGAGCTCGAGGCCCGCATCTCCGCCTACGAGATGGCGGCGCGGCTGCAACTCAGCGCGCCCGAAGTGACCGACCTCGCCGGGGAGAGTGAGCTCACGAAGAAGCTCTACGCGATCGATCATCCGGAGACGGGGCCGTTCGGACGTCAGTGTCTCCTCGCCCGGCGCATGGCTGAGCGCGGGGTGCGCTTTGTCCAGATTTACTGCGGAGCGGAGAACACGACCGCGAAAAAGATCCGGCCGAACTGGGACAGCCACGAGGATATTGTCAGGGACCATGGCTACTGGGGGGAGGTGCTCGACACCGGTGCCTCGGCGCTGCTGATGGATCTCAAAGCGCGGGGCATGCTCGAAGACACGCTCGTCATTTGCACTTCCGAGTTCGGGCGCCAGCCGGCGGCCCAGGGTTCAAACAAGGGCCGCGACCACAACGCGGGAGCGTTTACCACGTGGATGGCCGGGGGCGGAGTCAAAGCAGGGACGGGCTACGGCGCGACCGACGAGCTGGGCTTCGCTGCGGTCGAAAAGCCGATGCATAGCTGGGAACTGCACGCGACGGCTTTGGAACTTCTCGGAATCGATCACGAAAAGCTGAGCTGGTACCACAACGGCCTCGAGCAGCGCCTTACCGGGTTTGAAGGCAAAGGGGTGGTGCGGGAGCTGATCGGGTGAGTGGGGAGCGCCCCTTCACGAAAACCTAACGAGGTGGACAGGAGTGTCCACCCTCCTTGTAAGAGACCGGCAGGCGCGCAATCATCCGCCCCAAGGAGGGGGGACACTCCCGTCCCCCTTTCGTGAGACCGAGCCGAACGGGCAAAATGTCACCTCTCTCGCAACCACGCCGCCACCGCTGCGAGCTGGTGGGGCTGGGCACCGAGTTTCACGCGGGTGCCATCGGTGCATTTCTCAAGGAGACTCGCGGAAACGGCGTCGAGCGTAGTGCGGAGCCGGGGCAGATCTGCGACATGCGGCAGCAATGAGTGCAGTTCGGGTAGGCACTCGACCGTGATCCCCATGGCGTCAAACTCGGTGAGAAGTGCCTCGAGGGCCGGTTCGGCGACGGCTTTCACCTCGGCGATGTCCGCGTCCCTTTCAGCGGGCAGCGCTCCGAGCAGATCACCCATGGCCCGGAGGATGATGAGATGATAGACCGTTCGTGCATTGTGGGAATCGATCCAGCGTCCATTGCCGGACTGACCCGGTGCGACGCCGATGCGAAATTTCTGCAGGGCGTCGTCGAGGTAGCCCTTCTTTCCACTGACAAGCCCGGCCTGCGCGAGGAGCGAGACGGAGAAAGCGTTGCAGTTGAAGTTGGTCACGAGGCGCTGCCGCATCGCCCATTCGGCTGCCCGCAATCCGGCGGCGGTCCAGGTGGGTTCGTCGAAGAATGCTCCGGCGCGGAGCAGGGAGACTCCGCAGATACCGGTGTCAAACTGGGATCCTCCGTCGGGGTCGGGGGTGACGACCCAGCCATCGCGGACTTCGATCTCGCCTGCCTCCAGCCGCTTGTCTATCATCTCACCAAAGCGAATGTTCTTTCCCCGGAGATCGGGGAAGGGGAAGTGACCTTCCGGTTGCTGGAGGCTGATCAGGACCGTTGCGGTGCCGCGGGCGAGTGCATCGATGGCGGCGAGATCGTCGGGCGCGTGAGCCTGCAGAGACGGACGCAGGGTGGCGAGCCCATCGAGGAGGTAGCCGTAGAAACGGAGCATTTGGTCGGGGAGAGGCCGCCCGGCGCTTAGTTCACGCACGGCGCGGCCCTCGCTCTTCAGCGCTTCGATAAAGAGACGAGTCGCGGCGGCTTCATTCAGGGTGAGCGGGCCCGGTTTGTCGCCGGGGCGGCGTCCATCGGGCAGACCAGCCTGGTCCCCGAGGACAGCCCCCCATTCCGTGATCACTCCGGAAATTTCCCCGAGAGAACCGGAGAGGAGGGCGGCGTCCAGTTTCGCCCGTATGGCCGGGGACCCGTCGATGATTGCTGGGGAGGGACGAAAGAGAGGCTGCCCCGCCATGGACCAGCCGCCCGGGTCGATCCCGACAGCGGTTTCGACCTCGCGAAGAATGGGCTCGTGCTCTGGCGGGGAGGTGATCGACTGAATCGCCCTGGAAGCCTTTTTGACCTGATCGACGAGCGCTTCATCGTTGCGCTCCCGGGCAATCTGGAGGGCCATCTCGAGACGGGCCTCGGTCTCGAAATCGAGGGCAGAGCCCGTTGCCGCCAGATCGTCGCTGTGGATGAGGGCCATGATCACCGCCGCTTCCGAGAGGGAGAGATCCTGATAAAAGACGAGGTACAGCACCTCGGACTGTCTCGCCGGCAGTCGCGCGAGGCACCTGCGAAACTCCCGTGCGGTCTCGTCGAGTTCGACAAGCGGGGGGGCAGCGCTTCGTCGGGCTCGACGTCGAGACGCAGAATCTTCCCCGGGAGTGTCTCGCGGAAGCGCCGCCGTCGTTGTTCCTCCCTCGCGCTGAATCGAATGACGCCGAACCACCAGGGCTTCAGATTTGATAACCCGTGCCAGACCACTTTTCCCCGGATCACTTTGAGGTAGGCATTTTGCAGGACATCCGCCGCCTCGGCATGCGCGCCCTCGCAGCAATGCAGCGCCCAACCATAGGCGTCGGCATGGAGCGGTTCGAGGGCGTTCACAAGCGTGTCGTTCATTCATTTCCCCATGAGTGACACGGGGCGGGGGAATGTATGACACGGGAGAGAATTATTATCCGGAAGTTTTACAGCACGGTCCGCTCCACCACCCACCAGACTCCGGCGAGGGCGATGAGGATGGAGCCGGGGACGACGACGAACTTCCGGTATTTTGCATCGTTCGCGATCCAGAAGGTCGCGAGGAAGGCGATCGCGATGATGGCGATCTGGCCGAGTTCCACCCCGATGTTGATCCCGAGCAGTCCGACGACGAGCGACGAGGTCGAGTCGAGTCGAGTGGACATCACCCCGGCAAACCCGAGCCCGTGGATGAGCCCGAAGACGAAGACGACGAGGAGCCGCCAATGGCTGTAGTCGCGGCGGATGAGGTTCTCGAGGGCGACGAAGACGATACTCGCGGCGATGACCGGCTCGATCACGCCGGGAGAGAGTTTCACCCATCCGGCCGAGGCGATCCAGAGGGTAATCGTATGGGCTAGGGTGAAGGTGGTGACTTGAAAGAGGAGCGGTTTCCACTGCCGGCTCATCAGGAAAAGCCCGAGGACAAAAAGGACGTGGTCTAGTCCCAGGGGGAGGACGTGGAGAAAGCCGCGTTTCACCTCAGAAGTGAAGATCGCGGCGAGATCGCCGGAGTCGGCTGTCTGCCCGACCGCTCCGGTCGAGGCTTCGGGGAGCGGAGTGGCGAGGCCGGTGAGATCGAGGAGAAAGCTTTTCTCCCCGGGGAAGAGGACCGCGTAGCGCTCGACCTGTTTGCCGTCGAGGTGGTTGAGGAAGACCACATTCATCGGGATCGCGGCCGGGTCGGTGAGGGTGACTGACTCGATGCGGAAGCCGGAGAGCCCCTGCGGCAGGGTCGTCTTCCATGAGCCCACGAGCACGGTCGGGTCATCGGGATTCTCAAGCGTGCCGTCGCCTAGTTTGGCAAACGACCACGCGAACTCGGGTTTCACCTCGCCGATCGGTTCGAGGATGAACCTGACCCTTCCTCCAAGAAAGGTGGTCGCGGTCCGGCCCATCGTCTCGAGGGTTTCCCCATCCACGTTCTCGGCAGCGGATTTTTGGAGATAGTCATGCTCTTCGGGATGGGCCTCGAAAGATCGCGGATCGACCTCGACACGGATCTCGGCCTCGCCATTGGAGGCGAAGTACGACCTCACGAGGACATCAGGCACGGGATGGGCTTCGACGCCGCCGGCGATGAGAAGAGGCAGGAGAAAGAGAGTGCGGGGGAGGGGGAATTTCATGAAATCTGCGCGACAATGAACTTTTTTCGTGGGTTTGGGAAGAAATTTACGTCCTTCGGCGGATTCTTCTTGTCTGATCGGCGTAAATAAGGTCAACTTCACGGTGTTATCCAAACCCACCCTACTATGAAAAAACTGTTCGCCATCCTCTCCATCGTCGCCCTTTCCGGTTCCATCTACGCCGGTTGCGGTGTGAAAGTCCCGGTTTCGGGCAAGCTTTCCGCCTATGACGCAGAGAAAAAAGTCCTCAAAGTCGGCAGCGAAGAGATCACCCTCGCCGCCGCCGCCAAGATCGTCGATGCCGACGGCAAAGAAGTGAAGATCGAAGACCTTGTCGGCAAAAAGGTCACCGTCTCCACCGACAAGCACACCAAGAAAGGTGAAGAAGTGAAGGCCGACAAAGCCTGATCAACTCCCCGATCTTCGGATTGATTTTGAAAACCCGGTCTCCGCGAGGAGGTCGGGTTTTTTCGTATTCGAATATGGGCTTGCCAAATCGGGAGCTCCCCGACATTCTCGCCACGAATGAACCTCCGCTTTTTCCTTCTCGCCGCGCTCTCCCTCGCGGTCCCGTCGCTCCGCGCTGAACTGCGACTGCCCGCCTTCTTCGGAGATCACATGGTCTTCCAGCGCGACGCGCCCATTCCTGTCTGGGGCTGGGCGGACCCCGGAGCTGAAGTTGCGGTGCAGCTCGGACCTGACGCTGCTGCTGAGGTAAAGTCGATCGCCGACGGAACGGGACGATGGGAGGCCAAGCTACCCGCGACCCCGGCGACCGCGACAGGGCTCGAGTTCACTGCGAAGAGTGGAGAGAAGACAATCATCCTGAAAGACATCCTCGTCGGGGAAGTCTGGCTCTGCTCGGGCCAGTCGAACATGGAGTGGTCCGTCTCCGCGAGTCTGAACCCGGCCGAAGAGATCGCGGCGGCGAATTTTCCCGCGATCCGGCAGATGAAGATCGATCACCTCACGGCCGCGACGCCTCAGGCTGATGTGAAATCCGCATGGCAAGTCTGCTCGCCGGAGACGGCGGGCGGGTTCACCGCAGCGGGCTATTTCATGGCCCGCGAATTGCATCGCGAACTCGGCGTGCCGATCGGTCTGCTCAACAGCTCGTGGGGCGGTACCCGCATCGAGCCGTGGACGCCGGTCGAGGGTTTTGCCAAAATTCCCGCCCTCGCCTCGATCCACGCGCTGATCACGAATACCCTGCCGACGAGTGAGCCCTACCAAATCAACCTCAAAGCCCATCTCGATGCCGTAGGCGAATGGCAGCGGGCAGCAACGGACGCACTCGCGCAGAAGACGTCGGCCCCGGTGACGCCGGTCTTTCCTCCGGCGCTCCTGCCGCTCACGGCCCACACCGCACCGACGACCCTATACAATGCGATGATCAGTCCGCTTGTCGGCTACGGGATGCGCGGAGCGATCTGGTATCAGGGCGAGTCGAACCACGCCGAGGGCATGCTCTACCATGAGAAGAAAAAAGCCCTCATCACCGGATGGCGCGACAAATGGGGCATCGGCGAGTTTCCCTTCTACTACGTGCAGATCGCTCCCTACCATTACGGTGAAGAAGACCCGACCATCCTCGCCCGATTCTGGGAGGCCCAGACCGCTTCGCTGGAAATCCCAAAAACCGGCATGGTCGTGATCAACGACATCGGCGACAGCAAAGACATCCACCCGAAAAACAAGCAGGAAGTCGGCCGCCGCCTCGCGCTCCTCGCGATGAAAAACGACTACGGCGAGCCTGAAACGGTGGCTTCGGGTCCCGTCTTACGCGAACTTGTCGTCGAGCCGGGGCGACTGCTAGTGAAATTCGACGAAGTCGCCGGAGGCCTGAAACCGCGCGATGGCAAACCGCTCACTCATTTCGAGGTCATCGGCGAAACGGCGGAGTTCGTTCCCGCCACCGCCACGATCGAGGGCGCCGACACCGTTGTTCTCACCGCCGACGCGATCAAAGAACCGGTCGCGATGCGCTACGCCTGGCACAAGCTCGCCGAGCCGAATCTCGCCAACGGAGCCGGACTCCCAAGTTCGGCCTTCCGAGCCGGGACTGTGCCCGACTACGATTTCTTCGCCCTGAAAGTGCCCGAGGCGGCCGAGTATGCCCTCGTTTACGATCTCGACCTGAAGACTCTTGGAGCGGAGATCCAATACACCCTCGATCGCAGCGCGGAAGTTGCGGGGGCCTTTGACCGGGTCGGCTATTTCATGGAGCTGATTCCCTCGGGTGGCGGACGGCAGTGGGTCTGGACCTCGATGGATGCCTTCACTACCGAGGTAAAGAAGCTCGGCGTGCCGACGGTGAAGTCGGGCATCATGCACCAGACCGCGCTGAAAAACCTGAAGGTCCTCAGCAATCTCGACGGTGTCTCGACCGGCGAAGGGCTCGACGGGCAGATCGAATTCTGGCCGCACAACTACGGACCGATAAATGCCGCGAAAGTTCCCGGTGCCTCGGACGATATCTGGGACTTTGGCGATGCGCCGATGTCCCCGCCGGAGGGCTACGGTTCGATGCAGATCCATCAAATCGCCGCGAAAGAGACCGTCTTTGCCGTCAATCAATGGCGCGGCGGCCCGAGTGCGGATCTCGGGATCGGGAACAGTTCGAAGGATCCGAAAACTCGCGACTGGACTTTTTCGGGTAATGCCGGCGGCTTTGAATCGGCCCGGCTGCGGGTCTTTGTCAGGGTGAAAAAATGAAAACGACCGTCTTTCTTTTTGCGTTCCTCATCGCTCTACCGGTTTTCGCTGCCGAGGTAAAAGTATCCGACGCCGAATCGGCCCGCACCGCCGTGCGGGAGGCGAAGCCAGGCGATGTCGTTATTCTCGCCGCAGGTGAGTGGAGAGACGTCGATTTGCGTCTCGACGGCGAGGGCACTGCGGATCAGCCCATCACGATCCGGGCGGAGGAGTCGGGAAAGACGATTTTCACCGGTGCCTCGCGGATTCGTCTCGGCGGCGAGTATCTCGTCGTGAGTGGGCTTCATTTGAAAGACATCTCGGGAGCAAAGGCCGACTGGTTCGAGTTTCGCATCGATTCGAAGCGGCGGGCGAACCACTGCCGCGCAACCGATTGCGCTTTCACCGAGTCTGCCGATTTTTCAGCAGCAGAAAAGGAGAGCCGCTGGATCGGTCTCTATGGCGAGGGAAATCAGGTTGATCGCTGCACGATAGAGGGTAAGAAGAACAAGGGCGCTACCCTCGTCGTCTGGCTCGGCGAGAGCGATCGCGGAGGGCACCGCATCCTTCAAAACCATTTCGGCGAGCGGCCCCGTCTCGGCAGGAACGGCGGCGAGACGATCCGCATCGGCGACAGCGAGACTTCGATGATGACGGCATCGTGCCTCGTCGAGGGCAATGTCTTTTTCCGCTGTGACGGAGAGACCGAGTGCATCTCGAACAAGTCCTGCGGCAACACTTACCGGGGCAACTGGTTTCTCGAGACGCAGGGCACCCTGACTCTGCGGCACGGGAATGACTGCCTCGTCGAGGGAAACTTCTTTCTCGGGAAAAAGCGCAGCCAGACCGGAGGTATCCGCGTCATCGGCGAGGGACATCGCGTCGTCGGCAACCACCTGCGGGATCTCGAGGGCGACGGATTTCGCGCCGCCATCTGCCTCGTCAATGGGATCCCGGACAGCCCCGCCAATGGATACTTCCGCGTCGTCGGGGCGGAGATCAGGGATAACACGATCGTCGATTGCAAAGAGTCCATCGTGCTCGGCTACAACGATGTCGAGGAAGCGACCCTTGCTCCGACTGGAGTGACTTTTCAGGACAACGTCGTCCGTGCCCGCGATGGTCGTCCTGCTCTACGGTTTGAAAAAACAGCGGAAGGAACGGTCTGGAAATCGAACGCGCTCGAAGGAGCGATCATCGGGACTGAGGAACTTGAAGGAATGCGCGGGGACGGACCCAAGCCCCCCGAAATCGCCGCTCCCGGAGAGCACGGCGTGAGCTGGTGGCCCAAAGCGCCGTAGTGGTGAAGATGCCTTGCCAAGGTGGGGCAGACATTCCTGTCTGCCATGGCATTTCGGTGGACCACAAGCCCCATCCCCGCATCGCGCACTGGAAATTTCCCCATCTTCCGCTACATCTCCCCCCATGACACCCCAGGAAAAAGCCACAGAACTCGGAATCGATCTTTCGCCCCTCACCCCCGGATACCTGAACCTCTGCATCCGCAGCGGGAATCAGCTCATTACCTCGGGCCACGTCAGTGACCTCAAAGGCGTGCTCGGCAAGGACCGCAGCGTCGAGGAAGGCTACGCGGCCGCGAAGAACTGCATGGAGAAGATCCTGCGTTCCGTCCACCACACCCACGGCAGCCTCGACGGTCTGCGCTGCATCAAGCTGCTCGGCTGCGTCTATTCCACCGGCGAGTTCACTGATCAGCATCTCGTCATCAACGGGGCCTCGGATCTCGTCCACGAGCTCTACGGCAAAGACGGCGACGGCTACCACGCCCGCAGTGCCCTCGGGTTCGCTGCCCTCCCGACCGGAGCCGCCGTCGAGGTCGAGGCGATCTTCGAAGTCCTCTGAGCGCACAAAAAATGCCTCTTCACCGAAGGTGAAGAGGCATGAAGGTCGGGCGCACCATCTCACGGTGCTCCGGTTACCCTATTTGAAGGTGTAGCGAAACTCGCCCTTACCCTTTATCCGCTGTTTCGCGGAGAGATTCGGATTGATCGGGCGATCGAGGCGAACCTTGCCGCCAGGGAAAGTGATGGTGCGGCGGCTTACCTTGATCCTGGCCGTCTCCCGCGTGCGGGTGATGTCACCGGCTACGTTGACACTGACTTTGAGCGGCCCGGTGAAGGAAGTGTTGGCGATGCCATCCGAGGTGGTGCGGAAAAGCCCGCCTCCCGTGACCGTGGCGGTCTCGTCCGATTTCGGACTCGTCATCCGACCGGTCATGACGAAGGTGAGGGAACCGGGTTTGGCTTCACTTTGAACAGAACCGCGCAGACGAATATCGCCGCGGTAGGTGGTCTGGGCCTTCGCCGCCGGGGCGATGAGCAAAAGACCGGCGCCGAGGAGGAGCGAAGCAGTGAGGGGGAAAGTAGATTTCACGAGATAGATGGGGTGAGAGATGGTGGATCGAGGCGAAGTTCGAGGATTTTGGCCGATGACGGCGGAATTGACAAGCCTTACCTTTTCCGGCCGCCGGAGCCGCTTGATTGGCGGTACCTGCTTACTATTGTCTTCACTCCCCCAATTGCGACATTTTCGTAAAAATTCGTCTTACGCACCTATTCCCTACGCAAACCCGTTCCTGTGAAGAAAATCCCTTTTGCGTTACCATACTACCGTGTCGAGTCCATGACCTGACCTCTTTTAGTCGCCTGCTGCCCCGCATGAATCTGATCCAACAAGGCTCCCTTTCCGCTCTCCTGCTCGCCTCGTCTGCCACCATCGTCGCTGCGGAGGAGAAAATTTCGTTCAACCGGGACATCCGTCCTGTCCTCTCCGACGCCTGTTTTGCCTGTCACGGTTTCGATGCGAAGGAGCGCAAAGCCGACCTGCGGCTCGATACCTTCGACGGCGCCCTCGCCGATCTCGGTGGCTATGCGGCCATCGTTCCCAAAGACCTCGAAGCCAGCGAGGCCTGGCAGCGCATCCTCTCTGCCGACGAGGACGAAGTGATGCCGCCCCCGGAATTTCACAAAAAACTCACTGACGAGGAAAAGACCCTGCTGCGTCGCTGGATCGAGCAGGGAGCCGAGTATCAGGAGCATTGGTCTTTTGTCGCTCCGGAGAAATCGATCCCGGCTGCGCTCCCTGTCGGGGAAAGCCCCATCGATTGGTTCTTACAGGAAAAGTTGAAAAAAGAGGGGCTTTCTCCTGCCCCCGAAGCGGATAAGGAAACGCTTATTCGTCGTGTCACTCTCGATCTCACCGGTTTACCGCCGACCCCCGCGGAGGTCGAGGCTTTTCTCAAAGACACCTCGCCGACGGCCTACGCGACTCTCGTCGACGGGCTCCTCACGCGTCCGACCTATGGTGAGCACATGGCCCGCTACTGGCTCGATCTGGCCCGCTATGCCGACACCCACGGTCTCCACCTCGACAATGAGCGGTCGATGTGGCCCTACCGCGACTGGGTCGTGCAGGCCCTCAATGCGAATCTGCCTTTCGATGAATTCACCCGCTGGCAGCTCGCCGGGGATCTTCTGCCCGAGCCGAGCCGGGAGCAGCTAATCGCCTCGGGTTTCAATCGATGCAACGTGACCACGAGCGAGGGCGGGAGCATCGCCGAGGAGTGGACCTATCGCTATGCGGTCGATCGCACGACCACGGCGGTGGAGGTCTGGATGGGGCTCACCGCAGGATGTGCGGTCTGTCACGATCACAAGTTCGATCCGATCTCGGCGAAGGATTATTACTCCATGTATTCCTTCTTCCACAGTGCCGCCGACCCGGCTATGGACGGGAACAAGATCGACACGCCGCCCATTCTGAAGCTGACCACTCCCGCCGATGAAAAGCGACTCGTCGAGCTGAGCGCGAAGATCGAATCGGTCGACGAGCGCCTCGCAACCGTCGTCGCCTCGCTGAAATACACCGATCCCGCGACGCTCGATCCGGCCCCGCCGGTGACGAAGACCGAGACAATCTGGTTTGAAGATGATTTCCCCAAGGGCACCAAACCTCAGGTTGCCGGTGCGCCGTTGCGCTGGAACGAAAAAGGGAAAGGCCCGGTCCACAGCGGCAACCGGGCACTTGTGCGCTCCGCTCCGGGCGTTGTCGCGCAAGACTACTGGAACGGCGGCGCGAGCTTCATTGTGCCGGCGAACGGAACGATCTTTGTCTACGCCCACCTCGACGCGACCGCTCCGCCCGAGGCTATCATGGTCCAATTCCACACCGGCGGCTGGAAGCATCGCGCGGTCTGGGGCGACGGGGATAAAATCGGATTTGGAAAAGCGGGCACGATCGAGAGGGTCGCGATGGGGCCGCTGCCCAAAGCCGGCGAGTGGGTGCGCCTCGAAGTGCCCGTCGCGAAGCTCGGGCTCACCGCCGGGATGAAAGTCGACGGCTACGCCTTTACCCAATATGGCGGCACGGTGAGCTGGGACCGCCTCGGCGTCACCGCAGAGACGAATCCAGCGAAGGATCCCGCCTGGTCGTGGAAGATCTGGCTCGAGCAGAATCAGGGCAAACGCAACGACCTGCTCCCCGATGCCCTCCGCGATCTCGTGCGTGGCAAGAAACCTGCCGAGTGGAGTGAGGCCGAAGCCAAAAACGTGAAAGATTTCTGGCTCGGCAACCTCTTTGCCGGTGCCCGCGATCAGTTCGTCCCGCTCGAGACGGAAAAGGCGCCTTTTGCCCTGGAAAAGGATAAGATCGAAAAAGCGACGCCGATCACCTTCGTCATGGCCGATCTACCGACCCCCCGGGAGAGTTTCGTGATGGAGCGCGGGCAGTATGACCAACCCGGCGAAAAGGTCTCGCGTGGCGTCCCGTCCTTTCTCCCTCCGCTCCCCGCGAAACCGGCGGATCGTGATTACAATCGTCTCGACTTCGCCAACTGGCTCGTGAGCGGGACGCATCCGCTGACCGCGCGGGTCACCGTGAATCGATTCTGGCAGCAGTTCTTCGGGACCGGACTGGTGAAAACGGGTATGGACTTCGGCTCGCAGGGGGAACCTCCCAGCCATCCCGAGCTGCTCGACTGGCTCGCGATCACTTTTGTCGAAGACGGCTGGGACATGAAGGGGCTAGTAAAGCGCATCGTGACCAGTCACGCCTACCGGCTGAGCTCGGCCCAGTCGCCCGCGCTGCGCGAGCGCGATCCTGAAAACCGGCTTCTCGCCCGCGGCCCGCGTTTCCGACTCGATGCCGAGGTTCTGCGCGACCAGGTCCTCTCCGTGAGCGGGCTCCTCGTCCCGACGATGGGAGGAAAAGGAGTGAAACCCTACCAGCCCGAGAACATCTGGGAACCGGTCGCCTTCGGCGGCAGCAACACGATGAAGTACGTCCAGGACACAGGCGAGGCGCTCTATCGGCGCAGTCTCTACACCTTCATGAAACGCACCGCGCCGCCGCCGTTCATGTCCAGCTTCGACGCGCCGAATCGCGAGCAGAGCTGCACCGCACGGGGCCGCAGCAACACGCCGCTGCAGGCGCTGCAACTGATGAACGACATCCAGCACATCGAAGCGGCGCGCCATTTCGCGCAGCGCATCCTGAAAGAAGGCGGGACCACGCCCGAAGAACGCGTCCGCTGGGGATGGCGGGCGGTGACGGCTCGCTATCCCGAAGCAGCCGAGGCCGAAGTCGTCCTCAACGCTCTGACGATGCACCGCAACCGCTACGACTCGGACAAAGCGGCGGCGACAGAGTTGATCAGCTACGGCGAGAGCAAGGCCGACCCGGCGATCAATCCGTCGGAACTGGCGGCTTATACGCTGGTGGCGAACTTGCTCCTGAACCTGGACGAGGTCGTCGTGAAGAATTGAAAAAGATCATGAACCCCGCCATCACCTACCACGAATACCTCACCCGCCGTCGTTTCTTCGAAGGAGCCGGCCTCAAAGTCGGCGGTCTTGCCCTGGCCTCGCTGATGGGGCAGAAGGCCTTCGGTTCCTCGTCGGGCGCGGCCGCTTCGGACGCGGTCCATCCGCCGCTCCCGGGCTTTCCGAATTTTGCGCCGAAAGCGAAGCGGCTCATCTACCTGCACATGAACGGGGCGCCGTCGCAGTTGGATCTTTTCGATTATAAGCCGGGGCTGCAAAAGCTCTTCGACACCGATCTCCCCGAATCGATCCGCAAAGGCCAGCGCATCACGACGATGACGAGCGGCCAGGCCCGTCTGCCGGTCGCACCGAGCAAGTTCGCCTTTACCCAATGCGGCAAGAGCGGGATGTGGATGAGCGAACTTGTCCCGCACATGCAGGGCATCGCCGACGACATCACGATGATCAAGACGGTGCGGACCGACGCGATCAATCACGATCCCGCCTGCACCTTTGTGATGACCGGCAGTGAGATCCCCGGCAAGCCGAGCCTCGGCTCGTGGATCAGCTACGGCCTCGGCAGCGAGAGCAACGACCTGCCCGCCTTCGTCGTCTTTACTCCGACTTTTCCCAAAGAGAGCCAGGCCCAGGCGCTCTTCACGCGGATGTGGAGCAGCGGCTTCCTCCCCACGAAATACGACGGCGTTGCTTTACGCGGGGCGGGGGATCCGGTCCTCTATGTGAAAAATCCTCCCGGCGTCAATTCCGGCGACAGGCGCACCATGCTCGACGCGCTGGGGCGGCTCAACCAGCGGCATCACGAACGCCTCGCCGACCCCGAGACGCAGACCCGCATCTCCCAGTATGAGATGGCTTTCCGCATGCAGTCGAGCGTGCCCGAGCTGACCGACCTCAGCGGGGAGAGCGAAGCGACCCTCGCGATGTACGGGCCCGACGTGAAGACACCGGGGAGCTACGCCCACAGTGCGATCATGGCCCGCCGCCTCGCCGAGCGCGGGGTGCGCACCGTCCAGATCCTTCACCGCGGCTGGGATCAGCACGGCAGCCTGCCCAAGCTCATCGCCGGTCAGTGTCGTGATGTCGATCAGCCGACCGCCGCTCTCATCAGGGATCTGAAGCTGCGCGGCATGCTCGAGGATACTCTCGTCGTCTTCGGCGGCGAGTTCGGGCGCACCGTCTACTCGCAGGGGGCTCTGACAAAAGACAACTACGGTCGCGACCACCATCCCAAGAACTTCTGCATGTGGATGGCCGGAGGCGGCGTCAAAGGCGGCCTCACCTATGGCGAGACCGATGACTTCAGCTACAACGCGGTTGAGAACTCCGTCCACCTCAACGACCTCAATGCGACGATCATGCATTGTCTCGGGATCAATGACCAGCGCTTCACCTATCCTTTCCAGGGACTCGAGCAGCGCCTCACCGGCGTCGAGCATGCCCACGTCATCAAAGACATCCTTGTGTGAGGCAGGGCAGGGGGCACGTTAACCCGTCCTTCGTGCTGCTTGTGCGTTGTATCCAGTGAAGGTAGCGTCAGGTGATGAAGCTCCGCTCCGCTCATTCCACCGCTCTTCGGGCCCGGCTCGCGATTCTCTCGTTACTGTGCTTTAGCTCGGCCGCGTCGGGAGCCCCGGTATTTGAAAAGGACGTGCGTCCCATTCTCAAAGCGCATTGTTTTCACTGCCACGGCGAGGATGGCGAAACGAA
>Ga0209702_10004094_pt1 | contig 21795 bp, 16 predicted proteins | sample FRY01_FD_187210 | JGI IMG/M metagenome (GOLD analysis project Ga0209702, IMG submission 187210) | Freshwater microbial communities from Lake Fryxell liftoff mats and glacier meltwater in Antarctica - FRY-01 (SPAdes) (version 2) | ecosystem: Environmental > Aquatic > Freshwater > Ice > Glacier... | reverse complement strand
GGGTCACGAACCGCAGAGACGGAACGGTGTCTAGAATTGACCCGAAGACAAACAAGGTAACAGCCACTGTTGAAGTGGGCCGTAGCCCGTACGGGGTTGCTTTCGACGGAACGAACCTTTGGATCAGTAACTACGACGATGCCACGGTGTCAAAGATTGATCTCGGGTGACTATTCGAGTTCCAACACCTTCCACTTGTTGTATGGCCGACTGTTTGGGCTAGATGGCCGAGAGCAGAAGGCTGAACAAGCGTTAGATCACGATCATTCGTCGGCCTTCTAGTCGACCGGCGGCGTCTCCCGCTGTCCGATGGACCATGCGCCCAGAGTGTTGTTGCCCAGCGCCCTTAGAGTTCGCCAGAAGGCATCGCCGGTGTGGCCTCGGAGGCTTGCCGATAGCGTGGGTCTGCGCTGCCGCATCGATGATCACCGGGGCCCTCGTAAGCGCTTCCGGCCGCAGCATTGGGCCCGCTCCGAGCGAGGGGCGGCTCTGAGCAGGGAGCACGACTTGTCTAGTCCTCGCCGAAGAAGTTCGTAGAGAAGCGATCCCAGGCGTCTCGGCTGGTAGAAATCGTCATCTCCGCCCAGTAGCGGCCGGCGTGCCAGTAGAAATCGCGCTTCTCTCCCTCCATCTCGAACACACCGTCCACCGACCCGAAGACTGAGAAGTTGTACTCAGGGATGTCGGCGAACACCTTCCGCAGATTGAAAGTGCGGAACAGGTAGTTCAGGAACAGAGCGATCGACTCGGAGAACTCTCGAAACTGAACTGACTGTCCTCGGAATCGCCACCTGAACGAGTTGCCTGGCTCCATTGCTGCAAGTACAGCTGTTCGTGGTCCTGGGGCATGACCGGCCGCATGTACACGCTGGGTGCCACGAACTCGACGACATCGAGAATGGGAGGCGCACCGCTCGGTGCGTGCGTCTCGAGCAGGGAGAGCACCTCGCCCAGCGTTCGGAGGCTGGAGGTAAATGCTGCTGGGACATCGGGCACCGAGGCCTTCACCAAGTAGCGCACGATCTTGCGGTCGCTGGACGGGAGCGATCCATCGAAGCCGACGATGAATTCGTCGCCGACGAACCGCTCGACGGGCTCGAGCAGCACGGACGACAGCACGACCACGCCTGCGATAGTGCCGTAGCAGTGGTCGTCGACCTGTACGAACCTAACAGGAGGGATCGAATATCGGACCTGATCTTTTCAATTCTAACGCTCGTTGCCTACCTGTCATCCATTTGTAGGCTTTACCCGGGGGATCTGATCTTTACGGGCACGCCCTCGGGCGTCGGCCTTGCCCAAGGCAGATTCTTGGCTCCGCAAGATGAGGTTCGTTCGGGAGCCGAGGTGATTGGCGAGTTGCGCAATCAGTGCGTTGATGGTGTGGGCCTCTCTTGGTATGGACTGAGGGCAGCTCGAGAATCTGTTGAGTTTGCCAGTTAGCGTCGTGTCTCCGATGCCTTTACATTGAGACGAACCGGACTCTGCTCAATGTGGCACAACCGGAGGAAGAAATGCGTCGATAATTCGGTCGCCCGAATCACTCCTTGTGTGCAATACTCACCGCCTGTCCGCTGATCAAGGAAGGATCAGGGTGGAGAAGGACTGGACAACATGGGATCGCGTCGATTGGGGTGAGCAATTACTCGCTCACTTCTTTGGGCTCTCGCGGGGCGGGGGTCCAGTAGCACATCTCGTCGTAACTGACGAGGAATTGGTTCGAGTGGTTGGTATACCTACATCTGACCCTAAAGAGGTGACCGACCGCTTTCTCAAGGTATTGAAAAACAGCACTGGAAGAAATACTGACAAACCTGTGAAATGGCTGGAAAAGGCAGGCCAAAATCGAGAACATCCCAAGTACTACTTCGCCTTCCTAGTCCACAGCTGTTTGATAGCCACGGGTAGTGACGATCCTGACGAGGGGTCCTTCATTGCCAGGCTGGAGGATGCTTTGAAGCCGATTGTAGTGGGCGACTACGCGGTGCTGGCTGAACTCTGGAGAGAGCTGCTCAATTGGCTGGATTCGCAAGGCAGCACGTTTCGACCACTTCAGCTACCTGATCAGGGTGGATGGAATCGGATTGGCTATACCGTCAAGCTTGCGTTCCCGAAACGCAACGATCTGTTGAAATTACGGGAGTGTCTCGAGTCGGGTGGCGCGCTAGACGAAAACACGTCCGTCAGCGAAACTCTCGCAGTAATTGGTCGGAGTGGCTTTTCTCCGAAGTTCAAAGAGTTTCTAGATAAGTTTCAGGAACGGCGCCGGACTGGGGCTCCCCTAAGCGCCCTAAGGTCCATGGCCCTCTGGGATGCGGTTCAGACTGCTCGGAGGTTTGAGCCGGCTGGTTCTACGGCCGGGGCGAAAAGGATCAGGTGGGCCCTAGTCGTAAGTGACGATGGATACGATTTAGGCCTGACCCTCGTATCCAATCAAGCTGTGTCGGAAGATCCGCTAGAGCTTAGAGGGGACACTCTGCTAGACGCCCCATGGAGCCATGTAGGCACGATTGGCGGGGATATTTCCAGAGCCGTTGAAGCTGCGCTATCTGGCGATTCGAAATCACTAGGTGAACTCTCCCGGTTAATAAAGGGTGGGGTGGTGCCAATTGTTGAGGGGCTGAACGGAAGCTGGGAGTCATGTAACACGGTCGTTGACTCCGTCGGCTTCTTGATTCGCGCTGAGCTTGTTAGTGCCTTTCTATCGATAGCCGTGCCAGTGGGACGTAAGCGGCAAAGCGGCTACAAAGGGTGGGAGTACATCGAAGGTGCTCGAGTTGTGCAGCGCCCCGAGGAAGAGTTGCCTCAACCACTTCAGAGTTCCGCAGTCTTGTCAGAGTCTCTGCCCTCTCCTCAGATCCGACTCCGCAGCGGGATGCGCTGTGGTGACTCGTACCTCGGGCTCAGGGGCTACTTGCCCGCCGTGGTTGCAGCAGGCTCGGATCATGGTTTGTTTGAGACTCAGGAGGGCGACGAGTCTCCACTGAACCAAACAGACGATGGAGTGTGGGCGTTTCCATTTGGCGCCGAACTCAACGGCGAAGTACGACTCAAGTGCAACGTCAGCGATTACGGGCCAATTGAACGAACGGTCCACTTCGTGGGCTCGCCCGACTCAGAAAAGTTCAAATCCCCGCGGAATCTTGGCGGCTATGTGTATGAGCGGCATGCAGTTAGCCGAAACTACGAAGACCGATGGAGTGATGGGGACTCGTTAGCCACTGTGGAGGATGCAACCGAATCTATCCTTCTTGGCCGGGATGTGGGCGTGTTCGTAAAACACCGAGACGATGCGACCTGGGAGATCTTCAAAGCGGGAGACAGCCTTACGCTCGTTCCCCTTAAGCCACCTGCGGGACGACAGCCACTTGCGCGGAATCCGAGTGGTGGTCAGTGCCGCAAGTGGCGACGTTACCTGCAGCAATCGGGTGTTGGTCGTTCTGTCGACGGACTTGGTGCTGCTGTAGGAACTAGCGGGCCAGTTTTGCCGAAGACGGCAACCAGCGAAGTGGCAGCGCCGGAACTGGCGCTTGTGGCATCGCCCCACCCGAAGCTCGCAGCGGTGATCACTGCGGTCGTCGCGATGGGGAACAATCGCGCAGGGCTAGAGAGTCCGCGTCCGAGACCTCCTCCGTTCGGCTCTCGCTTTGGATTTACCCACAGCGGAACTTACCCTTCGTGCCTGGCAGGAGGCTGAACTCATTGATGAGCTGTGCGCTAAGAACTGGTCCTCACGCATGGTGCTACCTCTTCAACCCTTCCTTGCGCTATTTCTCCATACTGATGGAACTTTTCAGGCAACGCTTCGCGGCCTGACCCTGAGTTCCACACTTCATGAAATTCGGATTACCGCAGATGAGTTGGACGGGGTGGATTCTGCACAGGTTCCGTCGCGTAGCCCGTTCGTTCCGGCGAGCCTCTTGCTGCGGTCCAAGAGCCGCAGTCCACTCGAGGAACTGGCAGAGCGCCATTCCCTTCGACTCGTCCCGCTAGCGGAGTCTCCGTTCGAAGAAATTGACGGTCTAGAGCGCTACAACAAGCCCGTACTAGCCGGCAGAGAGCTCTCCTCAAGCAATGCCATTGGGGCCATTTTACTCCAGCGGTATTGGAAGCATGGTGGCCCAGCGTTGTGGACCGTTGAAGGACCGAAGGGAAAAACCTGGTCCTACTTTCAAAATGCGGCCCGGTGGTGGGCGCATGTTCTTGCGTATGACGTGTCGGTGAGTCATCAGACCAGCAACGCCTTCTCAGTCTCTGCTGGGTTGATCCCACTCGATGCCGCTCGATGGCTGAGCCGCCTCGGCGCAGTGATCGGCGGACCCTCGACTGGGATTGTTGACTCTTACGACTACGTCGCTCCCAGCCAAGCGGTGCTGAGTCGATTTCTGACGGAATTGAGCGCGTTCAACGCAGGAGAACTCGCTCGTATCGAAGTAACAGGATTGGAGTAGGCAGATGCAGGACCCACTTGGTGGTTTCTTTCGGATTCGCTCGCAGTACATTAAATATTTGGAAACCGCATTCCGAATCAATGATCCCTTGATCAGTGCTGAGCGTAGGCGCCTCCTTGAGCGGTCTGGAGGACTCTGTACCGAGCCGCTATTTGAGCCGGTCACGCGGTACGATCAGGTTCCCTGGAACCTACAAAATCTGCCAGCAACTGCAGCACCGGCGCTGAGTGAAAAGGCGCGACTTGTGTTCACCCGTCTCATTGGCAGTGGACTCTTCGACACGGGTGCGCTGCAGCCCTATCTTCATCAAGAAGCAATGTTGCAGCGGGGTACCGTGGCGGGTTCCCCGGGCATCGTTACCTCGGGAACGGGGTCAGGAAAAACTGAGGCGTTCCTGATGCCTGTGATTGCGGCAATTCTTGATGACGCAGTCCGGCACTGGCCCCAACCATCGGACGACTACCTGAGCAGTCGATGGTGGCACGATGACAACGCCAAGCCACATCTTCGCTTCACGGCGATCCCCGGGTCCCGTAGGCCGCTGAAGGCGAATCCAGATGCGAGCCCCTTTGTCCCGCATCGAACTGGCGAGTCTCTAGGCCGGCCGGCGGCCGTCAGAAGCCTGATCCTCTATCCGATGAATGCCCTAGTTGAGGATCAGTTATCCCGACTACGAAAGGCGTTGGATTCGCAGAATGCACGGCAGGTACTCGACGAGGAACTGGATGGGAATCGCATCTTTTTTGGTCGATACACGAGTGAGACTCCAGTCACAGGGTTTGACCATCACCCTAGGATTCCAGCTGATCTCAATACGGAGATAAAGCGGAGGGGTAGGAAGCTCACTGACTTGTTTGATGCGTCGGCTGAGATGGAAGAGACTCAGAAGCGGTTGAGCGAAATGGTTCTGGATGGCCAGCTCGAACGCGACGACCAGTTCACCTTCCCTTCAGTCGACGGAGCAGAGTTAATAAGCCGCTGGGACATGCAGGCAACCCCTCCGGATATCCTGATTACCAACATCAGCATGTTGGGGGCGATGCTGAACCGAGAAGTCGACGAACCGATTTTCGAAAAGACTCGCGAATGGCTGACATCGAATGACGATGCATTCTTCTTCCTTGTTCTCGATGAGCTTCATCTATATCGAGGTACCGCTGGAACTGAAGTCGCTTATCTTCTTCGCATGCTCATTGAGCGCCTAGGTCTGTCAGATCCAGCTCACCGGCACAAACTTAGGATTCTGGCGTCGAGCGCTTCGCTCCCAACAGAGGGCGCGGCCAGGGAATACAGCCTTGACTACCTTTGGGACATGTTTGGTCAGCACGGCACATTCGCGGGACCTGCTAGCGAGGGTGCGAAAGACCGCACCTTCTGGGCTGATGCTGTCGTCTCGGGAAGCCCTATCCCAGATGAGCCTGTCTCCACGCTTGTCCTCCCGCAGGGTCCCTTCAGGGATCTGGCAAGAGAATGGGGTGGTTCAAGTGAGGACGTAGTTGTTGACTATCCCCATCCTGAACAAGCGAAGAAAACCTGGAACGATATCGGCGCTGTGTTGGCAGTTGACGGGACTGAGCTGGGGGATCAAGTCCGAAGTAGCATCGTTGAGGCAGCTCACCGGCTCGGTGCAGCTTGCTGGTCCGAGCCTGACCAAAGAACACGCGCCACGCCGGCATCGGAGTTGGCTACGAGAATTTTCGGAGACGCATCCGCTGTCGATGCCCTTAGAGGACTGCTGCTGGTTCGCGGCGCTGCGGATCACTTCGGCGCATGGTTTCCAGAAGCTGACAAACCAGAGGCCTCCTCTCTAAGAGTGCATCTCTTCTTTCGAGCGATAGAAGGCTTGTATGCTCCAATTGATCGCGGTCGGTCCGTCAGTGAGGTGGACCTTCAGTCGGACAAGCGGCTCTTTGGCGAGTTGTCGCTTGAGCGACCTGACTCAATCGCGGGCGGTCTCGAGAGGCCGCTCGACCTCCTCTACTGCGAGCAGTGCGGTGACCTCTTTGTTGGAGGGCGAAGGCGTTCGATTGGAAACACGGCCACGGAACTCCTCCCTTCTGAAGCCGATCTGGAGGGCCTGCCGGATGCTGCCAAGTCGGGGCGTTTCGAAGAGTTTGGCTGGGATGAGTACGCCTTGTTCTGGCCGTCCGAAGCTGCACCGAAAGACCCTGATACCAAGCCGTATGTCTGGAATCAGGCTTGGTTGAATCCAGTGACAGCGATCGTCAGTAAAGTGTCTCCTAATGACGGTGGGGTCTCTGGGTATCTGCTGCACCGACTCCGAGAAAGTGACAATCATGACCGAAGTAGAGATTCCGCGGGAACTAACGCTCCGTATTCATGTCCGTGCTGCGGGACTGACTATGTCTTGCGCCTCAAGGATTCCCGACTCTCTCCAATCCGCCACTTTAGACCTGGCCTCGCCCGCACTACACAGCTGCTGGCGTCCGAGGTATTCGGACTCGTAGCGGCCAACCGCCCGGAGGGGCGGAAGATTCCCCCGAAATTGGTGTCGTTCTCCGACAGCCGGCAAGAGGCAGCGAGGGCGGCTCTCGACATAGAGGCACAGCATCACGGTGATCTCCGCAGGCTTCTGCTCGTGCAGCTGCTTAGGGATCAAAAGGCGGTACAAGATGTCGGGACCCTCAAGAGAAATCGTGATGAGCTGGAGTCCGAACGCAAGCAACTATCTTCGGACGACGATCCCGACTTTGCGAAGATATTCGAATTAACTAACGAGATCGACAAACTCAATTTTCAGATCAGCGAGTGCGCAGACCCTTCGGTGCCGCTCGCAGCGATAGTTGAAGATCCCTTGTCGAACGACTGGCGCGGCAACAAGGGCGACCGCAAGTCACTGCGGCCACTCATCGCCAGATTTTTCGAACTTGGTGTACATCCCTTTGATCCCGGAGGGACGGAACAAGTTAAGGGGACTGACGGCGATGATTCGGCGAGTTACCACTGGACGGAGCTCTTCGACCCGCAGGACTCAGCAATCGACTGGCTTGATAAGCCTGGAGATCTAAAGTTTCTGGATGCGCGGGTGAAACTCATCACTCGGGTGGCCGAGCAACTCACGGATTCCCTGTTCAGTAGGAGCTACTACTCGCTTGAAGAGACTGGTTTGGGCTACCCCTGTCTCGCACGCGCCGAGCAGGAGCCAATGGAGGAATGGAATGCGATGAATGCGCTCCTCCGGGTGTTCGCCGACTCATACCGATTTCGGTTCAGTCGCTTCAGCAATAAGCCCAACGAAGTCCATGATTCTCAAGAGCTAAGAAGCACGAACAGAATTTTAGTTTGGGCGTCAGCCGTCTGGGGAGACGCCGCAAAGTCGAAAGTCTCCCAGTTTCTTGAGCGAACCCGGATTGAGCATGCAGGCGGACTTATCGCTGCACCCAATCTGAGGATCATGCTGGTTGAGGGTGATGACCCTTGTTGGAGGTGCACCACCTGTTCACGATTACACTTGCACCGGGGTGTCGGATACTGCACCCGGTGCAAAGCGGCCCTCCCGACCGATCCGTCTTTGACAGCTGGCACCGCTTCCTCGTCAAACTTTCTTGGAGCTCAGGTCGGGAGAACAGGAAACGCTCACCGCCTCCACTGCGAAGAACTCACGGGTCAGACTGACGATGGCCCGGAGCGTCAGCGGAATTTCCGGGGGATCCTTCTGCCTGACCGGTGGCGGAGTCGAGACAGCGATGGCAACGTTCTGATTGACGGTGAAGGAAGCATTCAGTACGAAGAATCGAGCCGATTTTGGGGGCCGGCGGAGGAGATCGACTTGTTGGCGGTCACGACGACGATGGAAGTCGGTATCGACATAGGCCCGCTGCAGGCGGTTCTTCAGGCGAATATGCCACCGCAACGGTTCAACTACCAGCAGCGTGTGGGACGGGCTGGGCGCCGACGCCAAGCCTTCTCGCTTGCGCTGACCGTTTGCCGGAATCGTAGCCACGACCTGACCTACTTCCGAGACCCTAAGGCGATTACCGGTGATGCCCCACCGCCACCGAGTCTCGCCAGAGATCGCCCCGAAGTGGCGCAGCGATTCGTGAAGAAGGGCTGGCTAAACGCGGCTTTCAGACACATGCGCGAACTTGGTCTCTATAGCCCTTGGCCGGCAGACGAACTGAGTCCGCCGGATATCCATGGTGAATTCATTGCTCTTGAACGTTTTCTAAACGATGGCAACTGGCAAGAGGAACTTGCTGTTGCACTGGAGAAATGCCGGGATCAGGCGAAGCGTCTGGCTGACCTGCTAACGGAGGGTTCGGGCCTGCGTCTCAAAGATGTCCTGACCACAGCGGACGAACTCCTAACGCTGATCCGGCAGGAAGCGCTGAGGCCAGAATTTCGCAAAGTTGGCCTTGGAGAGACACTCGCCGAGGCCGGACTGCTGCCGATGTACGGAATGCCGACCAGAGTCCGGTCGCTTTACACAGGATTCGGACCAGCGCACTCGCACTCGCAATGGCGGACTGTGGACCGGGACCTCGACCTCGCAATCAATGAGTTTGGCCCAGGTGCAAGGCTGGTGAAGGACAAGCGAATTCACACAAGCATTGGCTACACCGCACCACTAGGGTTGGTTCTCCAAGACGTCGTCAATCCTCATTCGCCGGACGCTTTCGCTGCACCGTTCGTCTTGGCCGAATGCCCAACCTGCGGTGCATGGCGCCGGTTTGAAGGTGAACTCCACGGTGGGAGTCCGGTCGAGGGTGAGGTCTGCGAGTGTGGTACCCCGCTGGAACCTGAACTCGCCCGGACCTGTCGTGAGCCGCTCGGATTTCGAACCGACTTCAGCCCGAAATCGACGGATGAGTCGACCTTCTCAACTGGGCGTCATCGCTCAACGCTCGCCGAGAGTCACCCTCTTGAATTTGATCTCGCGGCACCCCCGGGCTTGCACGTCCAGACTTCTCTGCAAGGCCGCACCTACCGGCTGAATAGGGGCCCTGCGAGCCTGGAAGGCGCGGGAAATGGTTTCTCTGCCCTCCGTTCTGTCAGAAAGGACCGGCGGAGTGGGAAGGAAATTAAGCTGACTAATCAATGGATCGATCCGCAGTTCCACTCAAGAGGCGAAGATGATGGCGATCGTCTTGAGGACTTCTGGCTCGCCGCGCCCAAGACAACCGACCTTCTCTATCTGTCCAGCAGGCAGCCGAAAGCTGGCCTTTGCCTCACGAACATTTTTTCCTCTGAAGGTGATGGCGCAACTTTGACCTCACTTCAGGCCACAGCGGTTCGCGCAGCGGCGCTGTCTGCAGCTTTCCACTTCGTGAATAGCGCAAGCATGGAAATGGACGTGGATCCGGAAGAAATCGAGGTCATTGGCCCGAGAGTGGCGCCGCTCGCCGATGGGTCGAGAGTGCCGGTACTCCAATTCGCTGATCGCCTCATCAACGGATCAGGGCTCTGCTCCGCGCTAGGCCATTCAAATGGTAAGGAGACTCTGGCTGAGCGAATAGTCGACTCCATCTTGGATGAACCGGATTCGTATCCGATGAAGGGTCTAATCGAAGAATCACACGTGGGGAAGTGCGAGGCGTCTTGCTACGTGTGTCTCATGCGCTATTCGAATCAGGGGTACCACGGACTGCTCGACTGGAGGCTAGGGATTTCTTACCTGCGCGCCGTGGCCGATCCGGCATTCGATTGTGGGCTGGACGGAGACTTCTCAGCCCCAGAACTGCTGGATTGGTTTGAACTAGTGGAGCGAGGCTTGGGGAGGATGAATGCCCGTTTCCCGGAAATGACGCTCGATCTTGAGAGTGCCTTACCTCGATTTAGGATGAAGCAAGCAGGTCCATGGCTAGTGGTAGCGCACCCGCTTTGGGACACTGCTTCGTCTTCAGGACTACTCGCTGCTGAGTTAGAGGACGCTGGGGCGGGTTCGCTTGCCGTGGATTCTTTCAACGTGCTTCGTAGGCCTTGGCAAGTACGAGCCGTGGTAGATGCTCCTATCTCTGCCTGACCTACCACCCTGGCTCACTGCGCCGGAATTCATCGGTCCTTCGCAGCTCGCAAATGCCGGGCTGTGCGTCCTCCGCGTGGTTGCCACAAACGCTGTTAACAAAGGCGTCGTCCGATCGCTAGCGCCGCACCCCCGAGCCCTACTTGGGACCCTTATTCATAGATCACTCCAAGAAGTGGGCCACCGGCCAGCAACGGAGATTCTCGATCGGTTTGCTTTAGAACTTGATAAAGAGTTCGGTAGTTCCGCCGGCGTGTCGATCGGGGATACTTTGCCCGCAGTATCTATTGAGCGGGCACGCAAGACACTTGAAGCCTGGGTCAACGAACCCTTGGTTAACAGAGCTTCTAGCGCGAGGTGGGGTGGGAAGCCCGGACTAAAGAGTCCAAATCGCCGAGGTCGGGAAGTCGCTCTAAAATCAATAGTCCTCGGCCTTTCTGGCAGCGCCGACTTAATCACGACAGCTCCGGATGGAGTCGCCGAGGTCGTCGACTACAAGACCGGGGATGTTATGGATTCGGACGGATCGGTTCGGCCCGAGTATGCCCTTCAGTTACAGGCCTATGGACTGATGCTCCTTGAGCTGGAGCCGGCGGTCTCAGTGCGGTTGATTCTCGACAACGGCACTCGCACTGAGGTCCCATCAAGCCAAACTGATCTCGAGCTTGCTCGACAGTCGATTCTCCGCCTCAAATCCCTTCTACCGACGGGCGGCCTAGTGAACACATCGGATTTGGCATCGCCGGGGCCAGCCTGCCAACACTGCCCGGTCCGGGCTGGCTGTTCTGCCTATAAGAAGCGGGCGCCCGAGTGGTGGAGCAGAACCAATGCCCCAGATTTCGTTCCAATGGATATCTGGGGAAGAGTGAAGAATTGGAAACTAACGGGGTCGAAAGTATGTGATGTAGAGCTTGAGGACGCGTCCGGTCACCTCAGAGTGGTGCGTAACCTCGGACTTGCCCGTCTTTCCGGTGGGGTGCTTCGCCCCGGCGACGGGTTGTGGTTCTTTGCTCTGAAGCCAGTGCCGGCTAACCGGAGAGGTCGTTCGGGCCAGATCCTGCACCCACGGGCATTTTTTGATCTCCCCCTTGGCGAAGATCTGGCGAATCGGGCATGGAATCTGGAACTCTTCGGATCCTCGGGGTCCTAACGACACCTCGGTTCAGGGCCGGCTCCGTAACTTGCTCAATTTGCAGCGTTACATGAAGCCTACAGTGTTCATCTCCAGCCGTTTGTGGCGGGAAGCTCTATCCGTGGGTACAGCGCTAGAGGCGCAGCGAGATCGCTTTGGAGACAAGGTTAGGGCGAGCTCCAGCTTTTTCCTCGTGGCCCGAAACATGCCGCCCGAGTGGGGGAATGCTTTCTGGAGAATATGTGTGGATCATCAGGCTCACGTCCAGCAAGGTGAGCTACCCGGCTGATGAATAGGTGCCGAACTGCTCCTGTGCTCGATGGCCAGGTTGACCTCGGTTGTTTCAGAGAGAGGGGCGTGAGAAGGATCCGTGACTGTCACTAGGCACCGGTAGAGTTCGTGACATGAGCCCTACGAGCATTGACCTATTTGCGGGCTGCGGTGGCCTGTCGCTGGGTTTGGAGCTGGCGGGGTTCGAAACGATTTTTGTTAATGAACTGCATCCGAATGCTATGGATACTTTCGTAATGAACCGCGCCGGAAATGCGGTGAGTGAACCTGTTAATCAGAGCTTCGATATTTTGGAACTGAGCCAGAATCCGGCACAGCTTGACGCTCTTGCGCGGCGACTAAAGCGGAAACATGGCGATATCGATCTGGTGACGGGTGGGCCACCGTGCCAAGGGTTCAGCGGGATTGGGCATCGCCGGTCATTCGATCTGACTAAGACTGAGATTCCCAGTAATCACCTTTATCGTGAGATGGCGAAATTTGTTACTGCGATCGGTCCGAAGGCTTTCGTATTTGAGAATGTTCGCGGTTTGTTGAACTCGCGCTGGACTCCAAACGGTGAGAAGGGCGAAATCTGGGAGGATGTCCAGACAGCTTTCCGTTCGGTGCAGGTCAAGCGCGGTAGGAAGACGCTTGAGTATCTGATTGGGAGTCAACTGGTCTTTGCGAAGGACTATGGGGTTCCTCAAAATCGACCCCGAATAGTTATGGTTGGAATTCGTAGTGATCTTGCTCCGTTGCTCAATCTGAGTGCGGTAGGTGGTGGCTTGCTACCAAGTCCTTCAGGTGGCGCACCTGACCTCATTGATCTCTTGGGGGACCTCGTTGATCCTAAGTGGTTGCCAGGCGGAGCCACAGCGGTCTATCGATCGAACCCACGCACTGAGATCCAAACGGCGATGCGTCAACTGCCGGACGGGCTTGTGCTGGGGAAGGGTGACGTTCTAACGGAGCAGGAGTATTCAAAGCACCGACCGGAGGTAACTGAGAAGTTCCGCTACATGATTTTAAACGGAGGAGAGATCCCCGAGTCGATGCAGACAAAGAAGTTTGCCCAGCGCGTATTGCCAGTGCGGTGGGGCCCGAACGGCCCCTCCATTACGGCGACTTCGTTACCCGATGACTACGTCCACTTCTCACAGCCAAGAACCCCGACTGTCAGAGAGTGGGCTCGTTTACAGACTTTCCCTGACTGGTATCGGTTCGCCGGGCGACGCACCACTGGTGGTCGGAGGCGTGCTGGCGATCCGGGGGCTGGCGATTGGTCTAGGGATCTGCCGAAGTACACCCAGATTGGGAATGCTGTGCCCGTCGGTCTCGGCCGGGCGATAGGCGAGCACCTCCGATCGGTCTTAGGGATCTGAGTTCAGCTAGCTGTAAGGTCGTATTCGATAGGATTAGGAAACATCAGGTGGTGGTTTCGTCGGTCAATTCTGAACAGATAGCCATGATCTCGCGTGGAACCAGTTGGCCTTGTGCTCAATGTGAAATCCATGGTGATAACGCCACTGTTGATGAGGGCAGAGAAGTTATTCACCAGTGGCGCCCGAGTGTGTCGCACCTTTACAAAATGAAATTGTTCAACTCCACTCTCGCCAATCCTTTTCTTGGCACTCACCCAGAAGGTTTCATTGTGTTTCGCCGCGAGAGCAGCCTTCAACGATTCCAGAGTCCACTGAACCACCTTGATAGGCAAATGAGTTTCTCTCTGCGCCAGACTCTCTACAAGGTCAGCGTCCTCATCAGCCTCTAAGAACAACCCGCTTGGATTCGGACTTGACGAGACTGTTGTGTACAGCTGAGTTCGACCTGTCTCAACGTCCGGGTAACCAAACTCGCGAAGGATTTCAGCCCCTGAGGAGCAGGAACTGAGCTTCCAATCCGGTACCTGAGAGAAAAGGGTCTGCTTGGTAGCACTGCGTCCAGATCGCTTCGCCCCGCTTGCCTTGATTTCAATGCCTTTGTAGTCCGGTGAGCGACTGGAATTCGCAGCGATACCAAGCAGGCTCTCCAGCGTGAACCCAACACCGGTATCTCCAGACCGCATCGAGTCGACGAATCCCTTACGAGAGATACCCTTGAGCATTTCCAGAAGTTCACTTGCAGACGAGCGTTGCTGCTGCACGGTGAGCAATCGGTGGAGAGGTGAACCGACTTCGTGTCTCGAAGCCATGAGTTCGATTTTGCTGCAGTTGACGACGAAGACCTCGCCTCGGCCATCGACAATGAATGCAAGAAGATTGCCGGCGTTGGCGTACTTGCCAAGCCGGCTAATCCAGAAGCGAGGGTCTCCCTTCTTGGTATCTGGCCGATAGAGAGACATCTCTCGAGTATCTGAACCGTCAGCACTCAACAGGTGGACATTGATCTTTCTTTTTCCGGATTGACCTTGTTCCTGCGTTGAGTAGTCGTGTAGAGCATTTTCCAGAAAGAACGAGTGGAGTTGCTGATGGGCATCCAGAATGCCCTTCTCTAAACCAGTCTTGGTGGGGACCAGATAGCCGGCGTCGACCCCGAATTCTGCGAACATCTCAATAGCGGTTCCGACAAAAAAGTCTGATTGATTAAGCACTGGGTTCCTCCCCCGTTTGCTTGCACCTGTGAGGCAAAACTCGGTGAGGTGCAATAGCACCGACCGAGATTCGCGAAGCTACTACCTGTGTAACGTCTAACCGAGGAAGAAAAGGCGGCAGTTTTGGCAGACTACGTCGCCGGTATGAAGACGCTAGGGCCCGACGGGATCTGCCAAAGAAACAGTATTAGCAGCCCTACTCTTTACAAGATCCTCGACAAGACAGGGACACCACGCCGAGCCCTTCGCAACCGCTACAGGGGAGTAGAGGAGGATTGATCTTGAAACTCGAGGGTCAAACTTAAGAGATAGGTGAGACCTAGACTTTAGGTTTGCTAACTGGGTCTTGGGGACCCGAAAGCTCGGACCGGACCAAGGACTAGGACTGATGAGTTGCACGGAGCGATCGAGTTCAGAGAGAAGACGCCCACACGAGAGAATTATTTTAGGGGAGTTGTTCTTTTCGGCCGCAATGTTGCCTCCTACAAGTTTGCCTTAGCGAAGAGCATCGTTGAACTTGCGAATCAGGGAAATGAGGCTGTGTCACTAGACGAGTTAGCCCGTCCCTTCGCCCAGCACCTCTGCCAGCACCTCACAGAAAATCCGCGCCAGGCGACATCGGCGAGCAGTAAGTTCCTTGACGCATGTCGAGGTTTCAATGACTGCACCGTTACCGAAGAACAACTCCATCAAGCAACGACTCGACTCGGATTTGTCAACGTGCTCGATGCCTTTCACACAGTCGGTGAGAGTGAGATTCCGATGCGGTTCTTCCTCGACGAGCGACGAACCGCTACGCGTGGAATCAGGCTGACACCAGAGATCCAAGAAATAGCAGCAGTGGCACCGATGCAGGCTATGGCTGAGATTGAAGCGCGATGGCGGCTGGTCGAGTCAGCGTGGTCGCTCGGCATCAGTCGGTCGCTTGTTTCTTTCGAAAACGAGACCGGGATGCTCGTTTCTACTAACCGCCACATACCCCTGACGAGCGCTCGGGACGCTCTAAACGGGTACCAGAAGGGCTGCTGTTTCTACTGCTATCGCCCAATAGGTACAACACCAGAAGCAACTGATCTCGCTGATGTGGATCACCTCTTCCCGCATGTCCTCCAACGCCAAGGAATTCTTGGCACAGTTGACCAAGTCTGGAACCTTGTACTTGCCTGCATTGGCTGCAACAGGGGCCCCGGTGGAAAGTTCGCGTCGATTCCATCAATTCAGTACATTGAGCGACTTAACCGCCGAAATGAATACCTGATTCGGAGCGCTCACCCTCTGCGAGAAACACTCATCAGCTAGACTGGCTCAGACGAGCTAGCTAGGCACGCCTTTCTCCAAGGAGTGCTTAACAAAGCGATCGAGTACCAGCCGTCAAGATGGAAGACCGAAGCACTAGGAAACCCAACTTTCTGAACCGAGGGTTAACGGGCCTTTGAGGTGCATGGGTGTCACCTGTCGTGTGTAATCTCCGTCTGGGGATGGAGGGAACGATGATGAGAAGTGATTATGAGTTTTCTTGGAAAAAGCTGCCTAAATCATTGCGAGAATGCTTGGCAGATATTGAGGGTCTGAAGGCGAATGCAAATGATGTGGTCTGGTCAGCAAAGTTAGGCGCAGCCCCAGACCTCGGTTGGATAGCTGGCAACTGGCTGTCACTGCGCAACGACTGGCTTTATAAGGATCTACCCAATGCCCGATCGGTGTCGAAAGACTTAATTTCTTTAGGGCTGGGGCGGCGAGAGCGATATGGGCGGTCTCGAGACGAGGTCCATAATTTCCTCTGCTCTTGTCGGGCTAGCCCTGCACTCGCAGAGAGCGTGGAAAAACTGCTCTGGGAACTCGGGCGCTTTCGGCCTCGTCAGCGTCTGAATCCGTCGGAGCTTGCAGAGACTCCGGTGCAAGCAATAACCGACGATTTTACGCAGTTTCAGGGACTCCGGCGCTGGGCCCCGAGAACGGATGGGGCCAAACCATTCGTTCCCCATGTTCATCAAGAGGAAGCTTGGGAGGCGCTGAATCGAATAATGGATCCTCAGGTTGTCGAACAGCGTGGTCGTGGACTTCGGGGGCTCTTGGTCCTGCCCACCGGTGGAGGCAAGACTGTCGCTGCCGTCCGCTGGATAGCGGAGAGATATCTCCAAAAGGAGGATGCGAGAGCAGTGCTCTGGATTGCTCATCGCTCCGAGCTACTTGAACAGGCATCTCAGTCTTTCGGAGGAAATATAGACGTGACCGACCGAGATAGGTCCGATCCGCTTGACGTGCAATGCCTGTCTTCTCAGCATGGTCGCGGTGCTGAGCGGCTTGTCGATGCTCAGATTGAAGTCACTTGCGCCTCAATTCGAACTCTTACCGCTGGCGACAACGTACATGTTGTAGAAAAGTTTCTTGAAGATCACCCCAACGCTTTCATTGTTATTGACGAGGCTCACCACTCAGGCGCTAAGTCATACAGAAAGATTATTGAACTCGCTGACCGCTACACGAGAGTTGATGTTCTCGGACTTACAGCCACCCCAACTCGAACGGCTAAGTCAGAGCGAGGATGGCTCGCCAAGCTGTTCCCTGACGGCATCATCTACGAAGCTGACCTTCCCACGCTTATCTCACGGGGGGTACTTGCCCGACCGATCATGAGGACGGTCAACACTAACGAATCAGTTCAGTTGTCGCCAAAAGAACGGCAATTTCTTCAGCAGTTTAAAGACTACTCGCCAGAGACTCTCGAGCGGCTAGCTAAGTCAAGCAGTCGAAACGCTGCGATCATCAAAGACTTTGTAAGCCGAAAGGATGACTACGGACAGACCCTGATCTTCGCAGCTTCTGTAGCTCACGCTTACACGCTCGCGAAGATGTTCCAAGATAAAGATGTAGAGGCGGAATACGTTACTTACAAAGTGGAAGAGGGGCGAGAATCAAATCAGCTGGTACTGGACCGCTATCGAGATGAGAAGATTCAAGTACTTATCAGTGTCACTAAGCTCACCGAGGGGGTGGATTTACCGAAGACACAGACGGTAATTTTGGCGAGGCCAACCAAATCAGAGATTCTTCTCAAACAGATGATCGGCCGTGCTTTACGAGGGCCTGCGGCAAAAGGCACCGAGACTGCTTACTTGGTATCGATCGCTGATGATTGGGAGGAACTGACCGACTGGCTGGATCCTCGATCACTTTTCCCTGCAACAGAGATACCGGAGATATCTGCAACGCCTTCGGGGCACTATGAATCTGTTGAAATTCCTTGGGATATCTACTTAGAGATTGCGAGAATGGTTCAACAATCCGAGTTCGGTGGTTCAATCGACCTCGTCCCAGCCGGATGGTATGACCTCACCGACTTTGAGGGTGAACTTAACCAGCGACCCTTACGGCAGGTTCTGGTATTCGACCACCAGATTGAGGGATTTACTGACCTTCTTAACCTCGCCGAAAAGGGTTTATCTAGTGAAGATGAGATCGACACCATGTTTGATGGCATCCCTAGTCCCAAACCCGAAGATGCAGTGATGAGAGCACTGGTCGACTTCGTAGATCAGATTGGCCATCAACCTGCGTTTATCGAGTTTGTGGGTCGAGAGGATTACCTCCCTCCGCTCGTTGCAGAGCGTTTCCTAGCAAATCCAATTGGATCCGACATTGATGAAGCTGGCCGAATCTGGGATACGACCGAAGCGAAGAACGTTTTTCGCGATCGAAATACCTACATTCGTGCTGTTCGGCGTGCTGTAGAGGACTCAGTGCTTGACCCAGGTTTAAACGACTGGACTCCACTTGACCTGACGTCAGAACTTCGTGAGCCACTTCTGAAAGGCAACTGGGACCTTGACGAGTTGCGTGACGAAGTGCACAAACAGATGCGGTTAGAAATGCCGGTCCCGAAAATCGGATGGAGCCCTTCACGACTCAAAAGATACTGGGGTCTCTACACCAGTTATCCGCCTTTCATTAAAATCAACGTGATTTTACAAACAAGCTCAATCAGCCGGGAATGTTTGAAAAACCTCATCTACCACGAGTTGCTTCATCATGAGCTAGGCGTCGAACTGCAACATCGTGGCGACTTTAGAACTAGGGAGCGGCTCTACCCCGACGCTATTCGACTCACGGCCGAGCTGGATTCCATCAAAGACTGGTTCAAACTTGATGCCGACCCGCAATGAACCGTCAGCAGTCAACGACGCAATAACGTCAAAGTTTTGCAGAACGCTGGGCCTTCGAAGCTCAGGGTTTAACCCGTATTAAGCGTTACCGCATCGCCACGCAACAATGTCGTACGCTCGAAGCACACTTATCTCATAATCACTGCAGTTTGCTTTGCGGACTGTTTCCCAGTCGCTGGATCTACTGCGGATGTCGTCGCGAATCACCTCAGCAACCCGTACCATGTAGCCCCCCCCATGGCTCACTGCGAGAGGTTTCTAGGCGTGGCGATTTATGATTGTGCTCAGAGAGTAAACAAGATTCCACTGCACTGTCATAGAGGGGAATGAATCCTGGGCGCTTGCGATGGAGGACCTTAGCCAGAGTTGTACCTAGCACCCCGAAGGGTTTGCAGTCATCAATTACAGCGAAAAGTTCATGAATAGGCAATAGGTCATCACTGTCGACTAGCGCTGCCTCCGTATCGATAGTTTCGAGAATTTTGTTAAGTTCCGGGGTGATCCGGCTGAGAGAAGCGAAGGCAGCGATCGAAATTCGGACATTTAGCAAGACCGGTGCAAGCAGATCGCTTTCTACAAGTAGATTCGAATTACCGGTGTCGTAGCGGTCGTACCAGGGGAAACCAAATGGTTTCTTCAAGTCTTTGGGCGCTGACGTGTACTCACTTACCCAGTTCTTTGCGTCCCGCATAGACACGTCACGATTCCCAATTTTGAGTTCTCTCATGACTCCTGCCTTTCACTTGCGGCCTCTGAAGCCTGTCAGAACGTTGGGTCTTGCTGCTCAGCTTCCAGCCACCATGCAGCGATCTGCGTCGGCATCCGGTAAGCGTATCTGGCACCTTTGGGCAGTTTTGGGTTGTCGGTGACGAACAGCGGCCAAGCTTTAGTGTCGCGAAGTCCCTTAACTTGTTTTGAGTACTTTGAGAACCACCCAAGCTGCGGGCGAAGTGCATCGGTCTCAATCCCTGCCGCCTGCGCGAGTTGGCCGTATGTGACTGGCTCACCGGCTGCCTCAGCAAGTAGGCGGATAGCTGCGCGTCCAATCGGATTTCTAAAGCGGCTGTGAATGTCGAAGATTTCTGCCCTACTCCAAGTTCCGTTCTTGGGAACCGATACTTTGGACTCCTCTTCGAGCGGTCGCATGTCGATTTTTCCGGCTTTGATCTGGTTATAGAAATTTCTTTCGAGGGATTGCAACCTCTCAGACAGATAAGGGCTTGTTAGACAACCAAACCTAGGTGGATGATCTTGTGCTGGGTCCTGTATTCGGCACCCGTTTAACCCACACCTAGACCGAGTCGTGATGTGACCCTGCAGGGTCAGTCATGTTTTGTAACGGGTGTTGCCGGCCGGTAATGACAGCAAAGACTTCGGCTTTTTCATCAAGCCCTGCACGTGTGTACTGATCTGTAGGGCTACTTGACCGATGTCCAAGCATTGCTTCCGCAACTTGTGTGCCACGCAATCTTTCGACGATTGTGCCAAGGGTGTGGCGCAGCACATGACCTGAATACATCATTTCGTTTGCCCATAACAGCTCGCGTTGAATCCGGGCATGCAACGTGTCGAAACGGCGCCCGGTTAACGGGTGTGGGTTTTCTGGAGTCGAATCGCGGTAATAAAGCACACGAGCATTTGGATCAAAGTCTTTGCTACCGGCCAGGCATCGGCTGCCGTTGCGCCGCAGAGCATGGGCAAGTAGTTCGTTACGAAGATCAAGCGTCATTGGCTGCTCTCGTTCTTTTCTACCTTTTTCATTCAGCGTTGCTGTCTGCCGGTCAGCGAGCAACGCCCCGACACTCAGCGAGATAACACCGCCTCTGCGCGCCCCAAGTTCAAGTTCGCACCAGGTAATCAACAAATCAAGTTCAGGGTCATCACCACCAGATTCAACAGCGTCCAGCAGCTCTTCAATCTGCTCAGGGTTCAGCGCACGCCGTCTTGGTTCGCCACGAACGCCTTTATCGATTTTTTGCGCTGGGCTCCGATCAATCAGTTCATCATCAATGGCTCGTTCAAATAAACACCGCAACGCAGAAACTGCCATTTCCCGACCACCTTGACCATGAGTCGGCTTTGGTGACAGGCCTTGAGCGGAGCGCCGCAGGTTTGCTAACAGTGCACGCTTCCGCGAATGACGTTGAGCGAGTTCTATAAAAGGTTCAAGTTCGCTACGACGAAACGCCCCATTTCGAATGCGTCGATCAGCAGCAGGAGCCCATGTGAGTGAACTTCGTGAACACGAAACGCAACCACAACTACACACATGACAACTTGCGTACTCGATGAGACATTTCTCACAGTCACAGTTGCATAACCGTTCGATACCGGACTCAAATCTTGAAAAATGGGTGTTGTACCCGCGCAGAGTGCCTTCGGTGAGACATGGGCGTAGCGCACAAAGGAATTCTGACACCGTGGGCGCCCCATCAGACTGGTCTGTATGGGTACTCAGTGTTTCTACAGCGGTGCTTGCAACTGTCCCAGACTCGAAAGCCGCAAGGTCCCCAACACTGAGATTCTGCGCTTTGAGTACAGCCAAAATTGCCGCGAGGCTACTTTCATTCATCAGAGCCGTTCCCGAAATGATTCTTCAACAACCTCAGAGGTGTTCAGCAACTCAAGGGGTGCTCCGAGCAGCAAATGAGAAGGATGACACGCAGCAACAACACCATGTTCTTGAAGAACAAGCAACGCCACCTCAGAACCCGGGAAAACCCCAATCAGGCGCTGCAGAGCTGCAGGAAAAAGTAGTCGACCGTCGTTTCCTAGGCGGGCACGACCGTCATGGCGACGCAACGGTGACTTTGGATCGAATCGCAACAGCACCCATAAACCGTCGCGTTTCACTGACAGCGCCCCAGATTTCCAGCCCATAACTTCACCTAAAAGCAGGCCACCTAACCTGACAGACACCCGACCTTTTTCATCAATTATTCTTGTAGTCGGAGGAAACTGCAGCTGCGGAACAGGCGCCACGAGCTGCACAACATCAGCTAACGGGGCGTTCACCGGGCTAGGCGACTCGTCAGCAATTTTCGAATACGCGTGCCGGATCCGGTGGTGGAGAAAACCCCACCTGATGGTGCGCGAGGGGGGACTTGAACCCCCACGTCCTTACGGACACAGGAACCTGAATCCTGCGCGTCTGCCAATTCCGCCACTCGCGCGAGTGAAGAAGTGCAGATCGTAGCGCAGCT
>Ga0209702_10004092_pt1 | contig 21817 bp, 18 predicted proteins | sample FRY01_FD_187210 | JGI IMG/M metagenome (GOLD analysis project Ga0209702, IMG submission 187210) | Freshwater microbial communities from Lake Fryxell liftoff mats and glacier meltwater in Antarctica - FRY-01 (SPAdes) (version 2) | ecosystem: Environmental > Aquatic > Freshwater > Ice > Glacier... | reverse complement strand
GACGCCATTCTTGCGTTCATGCGAGAAACCATCCCGCAGGAATGGAAGAAATTCCGCGACAAGGTGTCAGACAACTTCCGCGTCATAACCCACGAGAACTTTCGGGTTTTGGAGTAGAGGCGGTATAACCATTACCAACCCAAGGACGATCAGATGTTTTCTCATGGATTCGACCTTAACTTGCCGCCGCTGCCCCTGCAACTGCCGCTTTCCGGCTTGCCGCAAGCCTGCGTTTTTCCTACGTTTGATGCATGACACTGCAAGCCCCCCTGATCGATCCCTTCGCCCGCGCGATTTCCTACCTGCGCGTTTCGGTCACCGACCGCTGCGATTTCCGCTGCACCTATTGCATGGCGGAACAGATGACCTTTCTGCCCAAGGCCGAGCTTCTTAGTCTGGAAGAGTTGGACCGGTTATGTTCGGCCTTCGTCGGCATGGGTGTGCAGAAATTGCGGATCACCGGCGGCGAGCCTCTGGTGCGCAAGGGCATCCTGACCTTCTTTCAGGCAATGTCGCGGCATCTGGCTTCGGGGGCCTTGCGCGAATTGACCCTGACGACCAACGGCAGCCAGTTGCGGAAATATGCCGCCGATCTGGCGGCTTGCGGCGTGCGGCGGATCAACGTGTCGCTCGATACGCTGGACGATGCCAAGTTTGCCAAGATCACCCGCTGGGGCCGTCTGCCGCAAGTGCTCGACGGGATCGCGGCGGCGCGCGAGGCGGGCTTGGCGGTCAAGATCAACTCGGTGGCACTGAAGGGCTTCAACGAGGACGAATTGTTCCGGCTGGCCGAATGGTGTGCGGCGGATGACCACGATCTGACCTTCATCGAGGTCATGCCGATGGGCGATCTGGGCGAGCCGCAGCGTCTTGACCAATACTGGAGCCTCAAGGACCTGCGGGCACGGCTGGCCGAACGGTTCACCCTGATCGACCTCGCCGATCAAACCGGCGGGCCTGCGCGGTATGTGCGGCTGGCGGAAACCGGGCAGCGGATCGGGTTCATCACGCCGCTGACCCACAACTTCTGCGAAAGCTGCAACCGGGTGCGCCTGACCTGCACCGGCGAGCTGTATATGTGTCTGGGTCAAGAGGATATGGCCGACCTGCGCGCGCCTCTGCGCGCCAGCCCGGACGATGCGATGCTGACGGCAGCCATCCGCGCCGCCATCGCCCGCAAACCGAAGGGCCACGATTTCGACTATTCCCGCCAGAAAGTTGCAGGCCAGATGACCCGCCACATGAGCCACACCGGCGGCTGATCCAAACATCAGGGACCAAACGTCAGGTCAGGCCCCGGGGACTTTCCCGGAATGATCAGCACCTGACCAAGCCGCAACTGGTCTGGCGAAGCCATCAGACCACGGTTCGCCTCGAAAATCACCGAAGACAGCGTGCTGTCGCCATAAAACCTCAGCGCCAGAGACCCAAGCGAGTCGCCGATCCCGACGGTAAAGGCGATATCCGACCCACTGGCGACCATTGCGTCCTCAAGGTTCAGCGCCGTATCCACCTGCGCAGAGATATCGCCTTCGCCCAGGACTTCGCCAAATTGCGTGCCATAGGATTGCGCCACAAGGCTGGCCACGATTTCTGCCGGGTCAACCAGACCGTCAAGCGTCACGGGCTTTTGCGCCATATGTACCGCCACAATTCCGCCGACAGGCTCAACCGCGGGCAAGGCGGACATTGCCAGCAGATTTTTCCCGCCCGGCGCGGCACTCATCGGCGTCGCCAACTCCTGAACCGCCAATGGCTCACCTGCAGGCCAAAGCCAGCCCAGCGGATTGAACACCACCATCGCACACAAGACAAAGATCACGCCAAGATAGGCTATGGTGATGCGATAAAGATCAAATTCCCTCATCGCGCCTCCCTTGTGGGCCTCGGCGCGGTATTGCACTTCAGGCCCAACATCTTGCCCCCGCAATCTTGCTCATCAGCGCTTATCCGCATACTATCAACAGATGGTGTTAGCCGGTCAACTCTTCCCCATACCTTGCCAGAAATGCCCATTCCGGTCAAACGGCCTTTTGCGAGCCACAGACAAGCCACCACCGGCCTCCACACGGGTGCGAAACCGCATCGCGCCCTGTATCGGTGGTGATCCGGTCAACAGGTCGCTGTCACAGTCCTGTAAGGTTGCCACGCCATTGCGGGATGAACCAGTTGATGCGGAGTCTTGCCATGAACCAGATCAGCACGCTGCCTCTGATACGTCTCGGCTGGGAAGAATGGGTGGCGCTGCCCGGTCTCGGTCTGCCCGCCCTGACGGCCAAAGTCGATACCGGCGCGCGCACCTCGGCGCTGCATGCCTTTGATATCGAAGCGTTCGGCCCCGCCTCTGCCCCGCATGTGCGCTTTGCCGTGCACCCTATTCCCGGGCGCACCGATGTAACGCTGGCCTGTTCGGCCCCAATCCTCGACCGGCGCGAGGTGACCTCGTCCAACGGCGAAGCGACCATGCGCTTTGTCATCCAGACCGACATCCAGATCGGCCCCTCGCGCTGTTACAGGGTGATCAACAGCCTTGCCGCGGAAATCCACTACGACGGCGCGCGCCTGCCGCATTTCGACGCGATCATCCCGCGCATCGGCGTGTCGGTCGCCGCCTATGGTGCTGCCATTCTGCGCCAGTTTCAGGCGCGCGGCACCTTCACCCTCAACAGCGCCGAAGGCATCGTGGCCTCGCGCGACAAGCTGCACGCCCACCAGATCCTCGCCCGCCACCGGATCGGGATGCCGACCACCGCCTTCGCCTCGTCCCCCAAAGACACCGACAACCTGATCGGGTTGGTGGGCGGCGCGCCGCTGGTGGTGAAACTGCTGGAAAGCACCCAAGGCAAGGGCGTCGTGCTGGCCGAAACCGCCTCTGCCGCACAATCGCTGATCTCGGCGTTCCGGAACCTGCGTGCAAATTTTCTGGTGCAGGATTTCGTGGCCGAGGCAAAGGGTATCGACATCCGTTGCTTCGTGCTCGATGGCCGGGTCGTCGCCGCGATGCGCCGCAGGGCGGCACCGGGTGAATTCCGGTCCAACCTGCATCACTGCGGCACCGCAGAACCCGTGCGGATCAGCCCGGCCGAACGTGAAGCGGCGGTGCGCGCGGCCCTTGCCTTCCGCCTGGGGCTCGCGGGGGTTGATCTGCTGCGCTCAACCGATGGGCCCAAAGTGCTGGAGGTGAGCGCATCTCCCGGCTTTCAGGGCGTCGAAACTGCAACCGGCAAGAATCTCGCAGGCCTGCTTCTCGACGCCATCGAACGAAAAGTCAGCCCCCTGCCCGCCCGCCGCAAACGTCAGGCCAAACCCGACGCCTGACCCTTCATCTGTTCAGAAATATCCCCGCCGAAGGCTCCGCCCGTCCCCCGCCCCCCCGGTGCGTGCCTGCAAACAGGGCCGCCTTTGCGGCCCCGCCCCCTGAAGGCGACGGGGTGGGCGGGTGGGTCGTCTGAAGGGGGCGGCTTTACGCCGGCATCCGCGCCTCGACCATCCCGGCATACCAACTCGCCCCGAACGGGATCGCGGAGTCGTCAAAGTTGTAAGCCGGGTTGTGCACATCCGCCGTGTTGCCGTTGCCCAGAAAGATATACGCCCCCGGACGCTCGATCAGCATGTAGCTGAAATCCTCAGCCCCCATCAGGGGCGGCGTGTCGGCGTTGACATGCCCCGACACGGCCTGCGCCACCGCGACCGCATAGCCGGTATTCTCGACCGCGTTCACCGTCACCGGATAGCCGCGCTTGTAATCCACCACCGCCTGCGCACCCAAGGCCTGCGCAGTCCCCACGACAATCTCGGATACCCGGCGTTCCACGTAATCCTGTACGCCAAAATCCATCGTCCGCACGGTGCCCTTCATCTTGACCACCTGCGGGATTACGTTGTGCGCCGTCGAATCCGTCGCCACCGTGCAGACCGACACCACCACCTGCTTCAACGGGTCCACCCCGCGCGAAGCAATCGTCTGCAACGCCACGATGATGTGTGCGGCCACCACCGTGGTGTCGATGCAGTCATGCGGCTTGGCGGCATGGCCTCCCTTGCCGGTCACCGTAATCTCGAACTGATCGGCGGCGGCCATCATGGCACCGGGGCGGATCGCGAAATGGCCGACCGGGATGCCGGGCATGTTATGCATGCCGTAAACTTCCTGAATACCCCAACGGGTCATCATGCCATCTTCGCACATCTCGCGCCCACCGCCGCCGCCTTCTTCGGCGGGCTGAAAAATCACCACGGTCGTCCCGTCGAAGTTCCGCGTTTCGGCCAGATATTTCGCGGCCCCCAGCAGCATGGTGGTATGCCCGTCATGCCCGCAAGCGTGCATCTTGCCAGGGGTTTTGCTGGCGTAGTCCACCCCGGTCTGCTCAAGGATCGGCAGCGCGTCCATGTCGGCGCGCAAGCCCACCACGCGACCCGACCCGGTGTGGCGGCCCTTGATCACTCCGATCACCCCGGTGCGCCCGATGCCTTCCACCACCTCGTCACAGCCATAAGACCGCAGCAGACCTGCCACCCGAGCCGCCGTGCGATGCACGTCGAACAGCAGTTCGGGGTGTTCGTGGAAGTCCTGACGGATCGCGGCGAGTTCGGGCAGCATGTCGGCAATGCGGTTCTTGACGGGCATGACGGGTCTCCTTTTGACCCAGACTGCGTCAACGACCTGGCCACCGCAACCCCGCAGGTCGGGGCTCACCCCGCAGGTCGGGGCTCACCCCGACTCTGCTACCCCCCGACTCTGTTACCTCCCAACCCTGCTACCCACCGACCCTGCTGACCATACGTTCCCCTGACCCGCCGAACCGCCGCACCGAATCCAGCGCCAGACCGGTGCCGACCGACCCCAACATGTCACCTGTGGCAATCCGCACGCCCGGCAATTCGGCCGTCACCAGCGCGCGCAAGATCGGCAAGCCGGACGATCCGCCCGTCATGAACACCGTGCCCACCTGATCTGACCGAACCCCGGCCATGCCCAGCAACCCGCGCATCGTATTTGCGATCCGGGCCACCGGGGCTGCGACGGCTGCCTCGAACCCCCCCCGTGTTGCCAGCGGATTGGGCCCCCCCGTCAACCCCGACAGCGCCAGCCGCGCCACCTCGGCCCCGGACAGCGCGATCTTTGCCTCTTCGACAGCGATCGCCAGCCCGTGCCCCGCCCGTCCCGCGATCACCCGGCGCAACCGCTCTATCCGTTCGGGATGATCTGCCACTGCGGCCAGCGCCTTCAGATCGGCCTCGATCCGTTGTGTGTAAAGAAAGTTGATCCGGTGCCACGTGGCAAGATCAAGATAATAATGGCGCGGCATCACTGTGCGGCCCTGCCCTGTGGTCGTCAGATAGCCCAAGCCGGGCATCACCTCGGCCAGAGACAGCAGCCGGTCAAAATCGGTGCCGCCAACCCGGATGCCGTCATTTGCCAGAATGTCCGCCGCCCGGTCTGCCTGTTTCGCGCGTTCGGGCGACACCCGCACCAGCGAGAAATCCGACGTGCCACCGCCGATATCGACGATCAACACCAGCTCCTCTGCCGCGATGCCGCTTTCGTATTGCAAGGCCGCCGCGATGGGTTCGTATTGAAAGCCGATCTCGCGGAAGCCGACCGATGCGGCGATCTCTTGCAGCACGGCTTGCGCCGCCAGATCACCGCCTTCGTCGTTCTCGACAAAATGCACCGGACGGCCCAGAACCACCGATTGCGTTCCCGGTTGCACCGCGTCCAGCCGCGCCCGCAATTCGGCAAAGAACCGCGCCACGATGTCGCGAAACGACACCGTACGGTTGCCAACGCGGGTGCGGTCATTGATCAGCGACGACCCAAGCGTGCTTTTCAGACCCCGCATCAGGCGGCCATCCTCGCCCTTGACATACGCATCAAGCGCGGCGCGGCCGAACTCAGGCGGCTCGTCGGAATGCCAGAACACCGCCGACGGCAGGGTGACATGGTCGCCTTCCAACGCGATCAGACGCGCCGCGCCATGGGTCGTCACCGCCACGGTCGAGTTCGACGTGCCGAAATCTATCCCGCAAGTAAGGGCGGCCATGGGTATTCTCCGGACTGTGAAGCGCGCTTGCTATCTGGTCATGCCAAAGGCGTAAACCCTGAAAACGCTACAAGGACGGCCCCGCCGCTGCCGTGCTGCCGTCGCTGAACCGCGAGAGCCGGAAGCGGTACAGATCATGCCCGACCTCGCGCCCCGCCACCAGGTCGGCAACCACCCGGCCCAAGCCCGGCCCGATGCCAAAGCCGTGCCCCGACAGCCCCGTCGCCACCACCAGCCCCGGGATGCGCGCCACCCGGTCGATCACCGGGACGATATCTGGCATCGTGTCGATCATCCCGGCCCAGGCGATCCGCACCTGCGGGCGACCGATAGCGGGAAATGCGGCGGCAAAGCTGTCAAGGATGCGGCGGATTGTCCTTGCGTTGGGTTTTGGGTTCAAAACCCTCACCGCTTCGAACGGCGAGGCGGTTTCCACATCCCATTTGCGTGGGGTGGCCCAGGCATCGGGATACCCCTGCGGCGCGCGCAGCCGGAAGGTGGTGCTGCGAACATCCTTGCGCAGCACCGGCAAATAGGTGGCAAGGTTGCGAAACGCGTCCGGGCCGATGAAAAAGTCATGCTCGGCCCCCGGCGCCAAAGTATAGCCGCCATCCTGCCGCCTGCGAAAGGCAAAGTGGTTGTCGGTCGCAGCCCCGTCATGAAACTGCGGCAGGGGTTCTGTCGCGGCGACCGAAGCCAGCACCGCCAGTTGCGGGATGCGCACGCCCTGTGCGGCCAGAAACAGCGACGACCATGCACCCCCCGCCACAACGACCTGACTGCACCGGATGGCCCCGCGTTCGGTCAGCACCCCCGACACCACCCCTGCAGAAATATCCAGCCCGCGCACTGCGCAATTTTCTGCGATGATCGCACCGCGCCGCACGGCCGCTTCGGCCAGCAGCGGCACAGCAGTGGCCGGCTCGGCGCGCGCATCGGATGGGGTGGCGATAGCGCCCACCCAAGCGGCCCTGTGACCGGGAAAGGCTGCGTCCACCTCGGCCTTCGACAACATCCGGCTGTCCACACCGTGCGCGCGCGCATGGGGCAACCACGCCTCGTAGGCATCGAAATCCTTTTGCCGGTTGGCAAGATACATCGTGCCCGCCTGCCGGAACCCCAGCCCGTCCCCCAGTTCCGCCGCCAACTGCCGCCAGATCGCAAGGCTTTCGACCATGATCGGCAGCTCTTCAGGGTCGCGGCATTGCTGGCGGACCCAGCCCCAGTTGCGGCTGGATTGTTCGCCTGCGATCCGGCCCTTTTCGCACAGCACCACCGACAAGCCCCGTTCGGCCAGATGATAGGCGGTCATCACCCCCATCACGCCGCCGCCGATCACCACCACGTCACATTCCGCAGGCAACGGACCGTTGAACCGCACAGGCACGGCTTCGGTCATCGGCCAGATACCGGACATGTTCATGCCAGCGCCTCCAGAAGGCGCTGCATGAAGGCATGTCCGGCGTTGAACTGCGCCACCTCCAGAAATTCATCCGGCTGGTGCGCCTGCGCGATGTCGCCCGGCCCACAGACCACGGCGGAATAACCCGCCGCCTGAAACTGCCCGGCTTCGGTGCCATAGCTGACAACGCCCGATCCGTTATCCCCGGTCAGCCTCCGGACCAGCGCCTCGGCAGCACCTGCGGTTTCGGGCACCAGAGGCGGCACGGCAAAGAACCGGTCCAGATGCATCCCGGCTTCGGGGCGGACGGTGCGCATGGTGGCACCGATCCGCGCGGCCTCATCCTCAATCGCCTGCGCCCATCCCTCGACCGACTCGCCGGGGACCACACGAAACTCCATCACGAACCGGCAGTCGGCCGCGGTGATGTTGTGCGCGGTGCCGCCCGCGATCATCCCCGAATGCAGCGTGGTGTAATTGGGCCGAAACGCTGCGGCCAAGGGCGTGACCGGCTTGGTCGCGTTGCCTTCGTTTTGCGCGTTCATCCAGCCGATCAGCCGCGCCGCCTCCATGATCGCCGACACGCCTTCGGGCAGCAGCGACGAATGCACCTCGAACCCCTTCACATGCACCCGGTAGCCGGTGCCGCCTTTGTGCCCGGTGACGATAGCCATCCCCGACGGCTCACCGATCAGCGCGACGCCGGCCTTGGGCACCACACCTTGCATCGCCGCAATCATCGGGGGTGCACCGATGCAGCCCACCTCTTCGTCATAGGAAATCGCGATTTGCAGCGGTCGTGTCACACCAGTCCGCGCAGCCTCCACCAACGCCCAAAGCGCCAGCGCCAGATACCCCTTCATGTCGCAGGTGCCGCGCCCATATAGCCGCCCATCCCGTTCGGTCACCACCCACGGATCGCTGGTCCACGCCTGCCCATCCACCGGCACCACATCCGAATGTCCCGACAGCACCACACCGCCGTCCTCCCATGGCCCGACATGGGCGAACAGGGCGGCTTTCTGGCGATCCTCGTTCCAATGCCGATGCGACGCGATGCCGTGGCGATCAAGATAGCCTTCGACCCAATCGATCAACCCAAGATTGCTGTCCCGGCTGACAGTTGGAAAACCGACCAACCGGTCAAGAATCTCGCGTGGTGAAAGGCTGGTCATAGGTATCCCCAAATTTGGTGGCCTAACGTGGCCCCGGCCCATGCGGCTGTCAACCTCGGGCAAACCGTTACGCGCGGGTTCGAATTGACCCAAACGAAACTGCCCAAGATTCGGGATTGATAGGTGTTGAAAAATAGACAACAGTTATTCGATAATCCGGGGGCCACAACGCGGGCCACCCAATAATCAAAAGACTATCAACGACTTGGGAGCTATATATGCCCGATGGGGGCCAAGCCGTCCTTGATGTCAGGGACCTTGTTACCGTATTTCGCACCCGTGGTGGCGAGGTGCATGCGGTCAACTCTGTCAGCTTTCATTTGCAAAGTGGTGAATTGCTGGGCGTTGTGGGCGAAAGTGGATCGGGCAAGTCGGTCACGATGATGTCCTTGATCGGTTTACTGCCGTCTCCCCCTGCCGATGTGCGCAGTGGCGAGGTCTGGCTGGGTGGTCGCGACATCCTGAAGATCAGCCCCGCGGCACTGCGCGACCTGCGCGGCGACAAGGTCGGTTTCGTGTTTCAGGACCCGATGACCAGCCTGAACCCGGTTTTCACCATCGGCAACCAGATCATGGAGCCGCTGATCCGCCACATGTGCCTGTCCAAGGCCAAGGCACGGGTGCGGGCGGCGGAATTGCTGGAACTGGTCGGCATTCCCGATGCGGCCAGTCGGCTTTCGGCTTATCCGCACCAGTTTTCCGGCGGGATGCGTCAGCGGGTGATGATCGCAATTGCGCTGGCCTGCGACCCTGACGTTTTGATCGCGGACGAGCCCACCACGGCGCTGGACGTGACTATACAGGCGCAGATCCTTGAACTGATCAAGGAATTGCGGGCCAAACTTGGGATGTCGATCATCTGGATCACCCATGATCTGGGGGTGATTGCGGGCATCGCCGACCGGGTGATGGTGATGTATGCAGGTCAAGTGGTCGAGCAGGGTCCGGTCAAGGCGTTGTTCGCAAGCCCGCAGCACCCCTATACGCGGGCGCTGCTGAAAACGATCCCGGCGATCACCGGCCCGCGTGAGGAACGCCTGCAGGTCATCGAAGGCCAGCCGCCGATCCTTGTAGCCACGCCTGTCGCCTGTTCGTTCCGTGCCCGCTGCCCCCATGCGTTCGACCGATGCCATGCGGAAAACCCGGTGCGGCGCGCGGTTGACGGGCTGCCGGTCGGCCGCGGCCATGACGTGGCCTGCCATTGGACAGCGGAGGCCGCCCATGCTTGACGCACCCTCGCAAGCTCTGGTTCAGGTCCGCGATCTGAAGATGTATTTCCCGATCTATTCCGGCATCCTGCGACGGCACACTGGCGATGTGAAAGCGGTGGACGGGGTCAGTTTTGACATTATGGCCGGCGAAACTCTGGGCCTTGTGGGCGAGTCGGGCTGTGGCAAATCCACCGTGGGCCGGGCGCTCTTGCGACTTTACGACCCCACGGCAGGGTCGGTGACCATCGACGGCGACGACATCGCGAAACTCGCCCCCGAGGCGTTGCGCCTGAAACGCCCGACCATGCAGATGGTGTTTCAGGACCCCCAAGCCAGCCTGAACCCGCGCATGCCGTTGTCCGACATCATCGGCGAGCCGTTGATCGAGCACACCAACTGGAATGCCGAGCGGCGGCTGGAGAGGATTTACGAGCTGATGGACGCGGTCGGCCTGAACCGACGCTTTGCCAACCGCTTTCCCTACGAATTTTCGGGCGGTCAGCGCCAGCGCATCGGCATTGCCCGCGCCTTGGCGCTGAACCCGAAATTCATCGTCTGCGACGAACCGATCGCGGCGCTGGACGTGTCCATTCAGGCGCAGGTGGTGAACCTGCTGGAGGATTTGCAGGACAGGCTTGGCCTGACCTATCTGTTCATCAGCCACGATCTGTCGATGGTCCGCCATATCGCGGACCGGGTGGCGGTGATGTATCTGGGCCGGATTGCAGAACTGTCGCCGCGTGACGCGCTGTATTCCCGCCCGCTGCACCCCTACGCCGAGGCGCTGCTGTCCGCCGTGCCGGAACCCGACCCGAACCGGGAAAGCAGCCGCAGCCGGATCATCCTCAAGGGCGACGTGCCATCCCCGGCCAATCCGCCCAAGGGCTGCAACTTCTCGACCCGTTGCCCGCGCGTCTTTGACCGTTGCCGCGTTGAAAAACCCGATCTTGTGCAGGTAGAGCCGGGGCGTCTTGTCGCCTGCCACCTGTATGCCGCCACTACAAACCCTGCCGGATCAACCGGCAGACCCGGGGCCACCACACAGGCCAAGGCTGAGCATAACCAACAAGGAGTATCCGTATGAAACTGAAAACCGCCCTTCTGGGCGCGGCAGCCGCCTTTGCCTTGGCGCCCGCCGCCTATGCAGAACGCGGCGCGGATGGCGAGGTCAAGCTGACCTTCCCGCAAGCCGTGTCGATCATGAACCCTTACCTGTCGTCAGGGACCAAGGACGTCAACGGCTCGGCGTTTGTCCTCGAACCGATGGCGGGCTTTGACGCCGAAGGAAACCTGATCCCGAAACTGGCCGTCGAGATTCCGACGCTGGACAACGGTGGGGTTGCCGAGGATCTGACGTCGATCACCTGGAAACTCAAGCCGGGCCTCTTGTGGTCTGACGGATCACCCGTGACTGCCGAGGATGCCGTGTTCACCGCCGCCTACTGCATGGACCCGGCTGGCGGCTGCGCCCAGGCGTCGAAATTTGATGGCGTCGCCTCGGTCGAAGCCGTAGACGCCACAACCGTCAAAGTGACTTTCTCTGGTCCCAAGCCGAACCCCTACACGGCCTTCGTAGGCTCGCTTTCGCCAGTGATCCAGAAGGCGCAGTTCACTCCCTGCCTTGGTGCGGCGGCCCCGACCTGCACCGACGCAAATTCGATGCCGATCGGCACCGGCCCGTTCACCGTGACCAGCTTCACCGTCAACGACACCGTCACCTTTGCCGCCAACGCGAGCTATCGTGACCCGGCAAAGCCCGCCTTCGCGACGGCGGTGATCAAGGGCGGCGGCGACGCCGAAAGCTCGGCGCGTGCGGTGATGGAAACCGGCGAATTCGATTACGCTTGGAACACCCAGATCCCGCCCGACAGCCAGAACGCAATGGCTGCCGCAGGCAAGGGTCAGTTTGTTGTGGCCTTCGGGACGCTGGTCGAGCGGATCGAGATGAACATGACCGATCCGTCGCCTGATCTGCCCGATGGCGAGCGGGCAACCGCCAAGCATCCGCACCCCGTCCTGTCGGACATCCGGGTGCGCACCGCGCTGTCCAAAGCCATCGACCGCCAGATCCTGGTCGAAGTCGGCTATGGTGCCGGCGGCTCACCCACCTGCAACATCGTCCCGGCACCTGCGGCCTGGGCATCCGACAACACCGGCTGCATCGCACAGGACATGCCGGGTGCAATGGCTCTGCTGGACGAGGCCGGCTGGATGGCTGGCGCCGACGGTATCCGCGAAAAGGATGGCAAGAAACTGTCGATCCTGTATCAGACCACCGTCAACCCGGTGCGTCAGGACTTCCAGGCGCTGATCAAGGATTGGTGGACAGAACTGGGCGTAGAGGTAGAACTGAAGGCCATCGACCCGTCGGTGTTCTTCGGCGGCGATGCAGGGTCACCTGACACGTTCCAGAAGTTCTATGCCGACGTCGAGATGTATGCCAACAACTCGGACGGCACCGACCCGGAAACCTATCTGTCGCAATACCAGTGCAAGAATGCCCCCAGCCCGGACAATCAGTGGCAGGGCGAAAACATGAACCGTTACTGCGACCCGGCCTATGACGCGATGGTTGTCGAGTTCAGCCAGACCCGCGACATTGCCGAACGGCAAACGATCGCGAAGAAACTGAACGACATGGTGACCAAGGACAGCATGACGGTGATCCCGCTGGTTCACCGCGGCACCCTGTCGGCCCATTCCAACGCGCTCGGCGGCGTTCAGATCAACGCCTGGGACGTCGAGATGTGGAACATCGCGGACTGGTTTCGCGTAAAGTGACCTGATCATGGCGGCGGGGCTGCGTGCAGCCCCGCCGCTTTTTCGTTCCGACACTGCGTCGTTCCCACTCATAAACCGAGGCGTTGCCGCGCATGCTCACGTTTACGCTCCGCAGGCTGTTGATTTCAATTCCGACGCTTCTGTTCATCAGTCTGGTGATCTTTCTGCTGGTCGATCTGGCACCCGGTTCGCCGCTGTCCGAAATCCCGCTGACCGTCCCGCCCGACGTGCGCCAGAAGATGATGGAGGCGTTGGGCGCCGACCAGCCGGTTTTTGTGCGCTATGTCCTGTGGCTGCGACAGTTCTTCATCGTGGAACCGCTTTACATGCTGGACGGATGGTTCGGCACCAATATGGCCGGGGATCAGCAGCGCATCTTGTCGTGGCAGTCGCGTGTGCCGGTGTTCACCATCATCGGGCAACGGATACCACAAACGCTGACCGTCATCGGCACCGCCTATCTGGTTGGCGTCCTGATCGCGCTGCCCATCGGCATCTATTCGGCGTACCGGCAGTATTCGCTGTTTGACCAGTTCGGCACGCTGTTTGCGATGATCGGCTTTTCGGTGCCCACGTTCTTTTCCGGCACCCTGTTCATCATCATCTTTGCGGTCTGGCTGGGCTGGTTTCCAACCAAATACAACACTCAGCTTCAGGTCGTCGACTGGGACACCTTTCTGCTGCAGTTGCGCCAGATGGCGCTGCCGGTGATGACGCTGGGGCTGGCGAACGCCGCGGCGATCAGCCGCTACATGCGGTCGTCCATGCTCGACAACATGACGCAAGATTATGTCCGCACCGCGCGCGCCAAAGGAATGACGGAGCAGACGGTGGTGCTGAAGCACGTCCTGCGCAACTCGATGATCCCGGTGGTGACGGTGATCGCACTAGGGATCCCGTCGATCTTTGGCGGGGCCATCATCACCGAAAACCTGTTCGGGGTGAACGGCATCGGTGCGGCGCTGATCGGGGCGATCAACGCGTCCGATCTGCCGATGGTTCAGACCCTGGCCTTTATCTTTGCCGCGCTGATCGTGCTGTTCAATCTGATCGCAGACGTTCTTTACGGCCTGCTGGACCCGAGGATCCGCTATGACTGACGTTAGTCCGCAGACCGTCAAGGCAGACCCGGTAACCAAGCCGGAACCTGCCTTGAAACTGGAGAAACCCGCCAGCGCCCGCATCGCGATCTGGCGGCAGTTTCGCACCCACAAGGGCGCGGTGTTCGGGTTGGCGGTTCTGACCCTTCTGGTGCTTGCCGTCCTGATCGGCCCGTATTTCTGGAACCCCGAAAAGCTGACCGTCGCAAAGGCGATGGCCGTGCGCAACAAGCCGCCATCCCTTCAATTCCCGCTAGGGACCGACCAGTTGGGCCGCGACATGCTGCAGCGGATGATGCAGGCGGGAAAGGTGTCGCTGGCGGTGGGGTTTGTCGCAATGTCGATTGCCATCACCGTAGGCACGACGATCGGGGTGCTTGCGGGCTATTTCAAACGGCTCGACGGGCCGCTGATGCGGCTGACGGACATGTTTCTGGCGCTGCCGCTGATCCCGTTGTTGCTGGTGATGGTCATGCTGTTTCGCGACGACATCGCCCGCAGTCTTGGGCCGGAGCTGGGCGCCTTTGTGCTGATCTGTCTGGCCATCGGCATCACCTCCTGGATGCAGGCGGCGCGGATCGTGCGCGGTGAGGTTCTGGCGCTGAAAGAGCGGGAATATGTGCTGGCGGCGCGGTCGATCGGTGCCTTGCCGCGCCGGATCATCCTGCGCCACATCCTGCCCAATGTCGTCTCGCCCGTGATGGTTGCGGCGACGCTGGGCGTGGCCGAGGCGATCATCACGGAATCGGTGTTGTCGTTTCTGGGCCTTGGCTTTCCGCCGGACTTTCCGACCTGGGGTCGGCTGCTGTTCGACGGGCTGCAATACATGCAGCTTTACCCGGAGCGGGTGATCTGGCCGGGTCTGGCGATTTCACTGACGGTGCTGTCGGTGAACTACATCGGCGACGGGTTGCGGGATGCGCTGGACCCGCGCATCCGCGGGCGTTGAGGGCGGAGGTGGGGGTTTCACACCCCCACACCCCCGTGGGATATTTGCGCCAGCGAGAAAGGGTCAGGTCAGGTGGTTGCGGATACGCCGCACCATCAGCCAGACCGCCAGCAGCACGGCAGGTGTCAGGATAGCCATCGTCATGCCCTTGGACAGGCCCAGCGGTTCGGTAAACGGAAAGGCGGCATAGCTTGCCAGATTGACCGCATAGTAGGTAATGGCGACCGTGGACAGCCCTTCGACCGTACGCTGCAGGCGCAGTTGCAGATCGGCACGGCGGTCCATCGATTCAAGCAGTTTCTGGTTCTGCGCGCTACGTTCCACATCGACCCTTGTGCGCAACAACTCGGCGGCGCGCTCTGCACGTTCGGCCATGCTGCGCAGGCGTCCTTCGGCAGATTTCACGGTGCGCATCGCCGGATCATAACGCCGCGTCATGAATTCGCCAAAGGTTTGACGCCCTTCGATGCGCTGTTCGCGCAGCACTTCGATCCGCTGGTTCACGATGGCTTCATAAGCACCCGTGGCCCCAAAGCGGAACGAGAACTGCACGGCGAGGCTTTCCAGCTCGGCCGAAATCGTCAGCAATTCGTGCAGGGCCGCCTCGGGTGACGGTTGCGCCCCGTCGAGACCCGACACCAGCGTCGACAGTTTGGGATCCAGCGCATTCAGTCGTGACGTCAGTTGCCGCGACCGCATCAGGCCCAGCATCGACATCGCGCGGTAGGTCTCGATTTCGGTCAGCCGCTGCACGATCCGGCCGACACGGCGCGGGCCGGTGCCGGGCTTTACAAAGATCGCAAACCGCATGTGGCCTGCCGGGTCGATCCGGAAATCCCCTGCGATCACCGCCGCCCCATCGACCACCCGCGACGACGCAAGACTTTCCGGCACGAACCAGCTTTCCAGCTTGGTCAGCATCTCGGCTTCGTTGTCAGGCATATGCTCGATGCGCACCAGCACCGACACCAGCAATTTGCCGGGTGTTTGTATCAGCCAGTCTTCGGGCAACACTTCTGCCTCGGCAGGATCAAAGGCGCGATCCGACACGCCCATCGTGAACGCCGAATAGGTCACGAATTCGGTGTGGCTTTCCCATTTGAGGTCGGTCTTGCCGATGCGGCAGGAAAAATGTGTGGCGTCCGGCGAGGGATACGTGGTGGCATGGCGGTCCAGCAAAGCCAACAGATGCGCGCGGTCGCGGTCACGGTCGCGGTTAACGGCATAGCTCGGCTCCTTGAACGCCAAATAGACCGCGTGGCAAGGCACCGTCAGTTCCGGGTAAGGCCGGGCGTGCAGTTCATTGACCAGAGGGTAGCGCTGGGGATGGTCCTCGATCATCGGCATGACATTCCTTTCGACATACTTTTCGGCTATGTGGGAATGCGGCGATCCACAATCAAAATCGCTTGCTGGACCGGGCAGAAGGTGCAAACGCCGCAGGTGCGGGCAGCGGCTATTTTTTTGATTGCCTTTATCGCAGGTGGACACCAAATCCAGACGAAAAGTGCCGCTCCAGACAGGAGCGGCCCTTCTCGTAAGGTCACATGAACCGGTCCGCGTCGGTCAGTCGGTCCAGAGGATACGTTGCACGATACGCTTTTCAAGCGGGTCAAAGCGCGGCATAATCGCTGCGTTCTGGCGGTCAGCGCGGCCTTCGCGCCGATCGAACCGGTCCTTGATCACATCCAGACGACCATGATCCTTCTGCCGGTCAATCACGCTTTCGCAACGGTCTTCCATCCGGTCCAACCGGCAGAATGTCACATCCACCACAACCGGCGCCGAAAGGGTCGTGGGCCCGATTGCTACAGCAATTCCATGTGCTGCCTTCATTTTTGCCTCTGTTTTTTATGAGCACGAGTCCTGAGATCACTCTAATTTCAGGCGTTTCGCGCACAACGGGGGCAAAAAATTCCAAGTCAGTCGATCATCGGCAACAGAGCGTCCAGAGATTTCTTGGCATCGCCGTACAACATCCGGGTGTTTTCCTTGAAAAACAAGGGATTCTCGATGCCCGAATAGCCGGTGCCCTGTCCGCGCTTGGACACGAACACTTGCTTGGCCTTCCAGCATTCCAGCACCGGCATGCCTGCGATGGGCGAGTTCGGGTCGTCCTGGGCGGCCGGGTTGACGATATCGTTGGACCCGATGACGATGGCGACGTCAGTGGTGGGGAAATCGTCGTTGATCTCGTCCATCTCAAGCACGATGTCGTAGGGCACCTTCGCCTCGGCCAGCAGCACGTTCATATGGCCGGGCAAGCGGCCCGCGACGGGGTGGATCGCAAAGCGCACGGTCTTGCCCTTGGCGCGCAGTTTGCGGGTCAACTCGCTGACTGCCTGCTGCGCCTGCGCCACCGCCATTCCGTAGCCCGGAATGATGATGATGCTGTCGGCGTCGTTGAGTGCGGCAGCAACGCCTTCGGTGTCGATGGCGATCTGCTCGCCGGTGATCTCCAGCGCAGGGCCGGTGGTGCCACCAAAGCCGCCAAGGATCACACTGATGAACGACCGGTTCATCGCCTTGCACATGATGTAGGACAGGATCGCACCGCTGGAGCCCACCAGCGCCCCCACGACGATCAAGAGGTCGTTTGACAGCGAAAACCCGATGGCCGCCGCCGCCCAGCCGGAATAGCTGTTCAGCATCGACACCACGACCGGCATGTCCGCCCCGCCGATCCCCATGATCAGATGGTAGCCGATAAACAATGCCGCCAGCGTCATCCCGGCCAGCGCCAACGTCGAACCCGTTTGCAGATAGACCACCAGCAAGATCACCGAAATTGCAGCCGCACTGGCGTTCAGCAGATGCCCACCCGGCAGCTTTTTGGCCTTTCCGTCGACCTTGCCGGCCAGCTTGCCAAAGGCGATGACCGACCCGGTAAAGGTGACGGCCCCGATGAATACCCCGAGGAACGTCTCGACCCGCAGAATCGAAGTCTCGACCCCCGATTTGTGTGCGATGACCCCGGCAAAGCCGGTTAGTGCTGCCCGCGCCTCTTCGGCCAACCCGGCGACATTCGTCATCTCGATATGAGTGTTGAACCCGATGAACACCGCCGCGAGGCCGACCAGCGAATGCATGGCCGCCACCAGTTGCGGCATCTCGGTCATCTGCACGCGCTGCGCCACGACCCAGCCGATTGCTCCGCCCATCACCAGCATGATCAGCGACACGCCCCAGTTGCCGGCACCCGGCCCAAGAAGTGTGGCGACCACAGCCAAAGCCATGCCTGCAATGCCATACCACACCGCACGCTTGGCGCTTTCCTGACCCGACAAACCGCCCAGCGAAAGGATGAACAAAACCGCTGCAACGACATAGGCAGCCGTGGTGAATCCGTAATCCATCGTGATCCCCTTACGACTTCTGGAACATGGCGAGCATCCGCCGGGTGACCATGAAGCCACCGAATATGTTGATTCCGGCCATGAAAACCGACAGCCCCGCTAGCAGAATGACAAGAAAGGACCCCGACCCGATCTGCATCAGCGCACCCAGGATGATGATCGAGGAAATCGCGTTGGTGATGGCCATCAACGGCGTGTGCAAGCTGTGCGACACGTTCCAGATCACCTGGAACCCGATGAACACCGACAGCACGAACACGATGAAGTGCGCCATGAAGCTGGCCGGGGTGAACAGCCCCGCAAGCAGCATCAGACCGCCGCCAATCGCCAGAAGCAGCACCTGATTGCGGGTCTGGGCCTTGAACGCAGCCACTTCCTGTGCCCGCTTTTCGGCGGGGGTCAGCTCGACGACCTTGGGTTTCGGTTTTGCTGCCGCAATGGCCGCGATTTTCGGCGGTGGTGGCGGATAGGTGATCTCGCCGCCCTTGGCCACCGTGGCCCCCCGGATCACGTCGTCTTCCATGTTGTGGACGATCACGCCGTCTTTCTTTGGCGTAAGGTCGGTCAGCATGTGGCGGATGTTGGTCGAATAAAGCGTGCTCGCCTGTGCAGCCATCCGGCTGGGGAAGTCGGTGTAGCCAACCACCGTCACGCCGTTGTCGCTGACGATCTTTTCATCCATCACCGTCAGGTCGCAGTTGCCGCCACGTTCGGCTGCCAGATCCACGATCACTGAACCGGGTTTCATCAGCGCGACCATTTCGGCGGTCCACAGTTTCGGGGCGGGCCGTCCGGGGATCAGCGCGGTGGTGATGACGATGTCGATATCCGGGGCCAGTTCGCGGAACTTCGCCAGTTGCGCCTCGCGGAATTCAGGCGAAGACGGGGCCGCATAGCCCCCCGTTGCCGCACCGTCCTGCTTGTCGGAAAATTCGAGGAACACGAAAGTCGCGCCCATTGATTCGATCTGTTCGGACACTTCAGGCCGCACGTCGAACGCATAGACGATAGCCCCCAGCGAGGTCGCAGTGCCGATGGCAGCAAGACCCGCTACACCTGCACCGACGATCAGAACCTTGGCAGGCGGCACCTTGCCCGCCGCCGTCACCTGCCCGGTAAAGAAGCGGCCAAAGTTCGATCCGGCCTCGATCACGGCGCGGTAGCCTGCGATATTCGCCATCGACGACAGCGCGTCCATCTTTTGCGCGCGGCTGATCCGCGGCACCATGTCCATCGCGACGACCGTGGCCCCGCGCGCCTTGGCAGACTCCAGCAATTCCGGGTTCTGTGCCGGCCAGAAGAACGATATCAGCGTCTGCCCGTCCCGCAACTGTCCGGCTTCCGCCACTTCCGGGCCACGCACCTTGACCAGCACATCTGCCGCAGCAATCACCGCCGCTGCGTCCGGCAGCACCTCGACCCCAGCCGAGGTATAAAGCGCGTCCGAAAATCCGGCATTCGCGCCCGCCCCCGCCTCGATGCAGCACGAATGCCCCAGCTTCACCAATTGCAACGCCGAATCCGGTGTCATCGCCACCCGGTTTTCGCCCGCAAAGATTTCCTTCAGTGCCCCGATTTTCATCGCTCGCCCCCCGCTTGTCGTCAGCCTGCGACCCATATCATCGCGAAACTATATTTCAACGCCTGTTTGCTGCCATGCAGAAAAAACCTCAGCCATTTGGCAACCAACGCCCGGTTTTTGCGGCCCAGGTCGCGAATTCTGCCCCAAATCCGGCCCGCAACAGCGCCTCTTCCTCAAGGATGAACCGACGTGTGATCACCCAGATGAACAGTGGCAGCACCGGCAAAGCCAACGGCACTCCCCAATGCAGGATCAACCCCGCCAGCACCATCGCATCGCCCAGATAGATCGGATTGCGGCAAATCCGAAACACCCCGCCGGTGACCAGTGCGGCTGGTTGCGATTTCGGGATCACTGTGGTGCGACGCCGCACCATCTGCCCCACCGCCTCCCCCATCAGGACCAGCCCGGCCCCGATCAGCACCGGCCCGAACACCGCGAGCACGCCAAAGCTCCCGAACGGCAGCACCCGGTCCAGCAGCCAGACCACGGCAATCGCCCCTGCCAGCCAGACCGGCGGCATGTCCATCCATTTCTGCATCTCGGCCATTGCAGCATCCCGCCCCACGTCGCACGTCACTCTGCCACCCCGACCGTCAGGCGCAACCCCCCTTTGATCTGGCCCCCCCTTTGATCTGGCCCCCTGTGATCTGGCCCCCGGTGATCTTGGCACCCGGTGACGTGGCCCCTTTGATCTGGAGCCCCTTGAACCTTTGGGCCCAAGCAGGCAGGTTCCCCGCCAAAGGAGCCAGCCCATGCCCACCGACTTCACCGCCACCCGCGCCGCCTTCGATCTGCCCGAAGGCATCATCTACCTGGACGGCAATTCGCTTGGCCCCCTGCCCCGCGCTGCCGCTGCCCGCGTGGCACAGGCGGTGACCGAAGAATGGGGCCAGATGCTGGTCACCGGCTGGAACAAGGCGGGCTGGATGGAACAGCCATCAAAGGTCGGCAACCGGATCGCAGCCCTGATCGGGGCTGAACCGGGGTCCGTAATGATGGGCGACACGCTGTCGATCAAGGTCTATCAGGCGCTCGCGTCAGCGGTCGAGATGGTCCCTGACCGCCGGGTGATCCTGTCGGATACCGGCAATTTCCCGTCCGACCTTTACATGGCCGAAGGGCTGTGTCGCACGCTGGGGTCTGGCTATACCCTGAAGGCTGTGGACCCCGAAGATCTGGCAAACCACATCGACGAAACCGTGGCGGTCACCCTGATCACCGAGGTCGATTACCGGACCGGGCGCAAACACGACATGGCCGAACTGACGGCGCTGGCCCATGCCAAAGGCGCGCTGACGGTGTGGGACCTTGCCCATTCTGCCGGGGCTTTACCGGTGCATCTGACTGCCAGCAAAGCCGATTTCGCGGTAGGATGCACCTACAAATACCTGAACTCCGGGCCCGGTGGCCCTGCGTTCATCTATGTCGCTCCGCGTCATGCCAATGTCGCCCTGCCTGCGCTGTCTGGCTGGCTGGGGCACGAGGCACCGTTCGCCTTCGACCAAGCCTATCGACCCGGCTTGGGGATCGAGCGGATGCGCGTCGGCACCCCGCCCGTGCTGCAGCTTGCCGCGCTGGAGGCTGCACTGGACATCTGGGACGCGGTCAACCTGAGCGATCTGCGCACAGCCTCGCTCGCCCTGACCGACCGCTTTATTGCGGGGGTCGAGACCGCGTGCCCCAGTCTTATCCTTGCCACCCCGCGCAACCACGACCAGCGCGGCAGTCAGGTCAGCTTCCGCCACCCCGAAGGCTATGCCATCATGCAGGCGCTGATTGCGCGCGGCGTGATCGGCGATTTCCGCAGCCCCGACATCTTGCGATTCGGCTTCACCCCGCTGTTCATCGGCGCGGCAGAGGTCGATGCGGCCATCGCGATCCTGGCCGACGTGATGGACAAGGCCCTGTGGGACCTGCCGCAATATCGGACCCGTGCGCGCGTCACCTGACGAACCGGCCTGAAAAATTCGGGAAAAGACCGCCAATCCTGGCGGGACGCTGTGTGACTTCTGCACCGTTTTGTGAACAGGTTTTCGCCATATCGGTTGACCGGGCTTTGACGTTTTGTCGCAGGACAGTTAACATTTGGCTCAATTCGCATTAGCTATGCACATGGTCTAACCGGCAGGATTCCTACTGCTGCGGCGAGAACGGCGCGTGGTGTGGGTTGCCTTGGAAGCACTGCAAGATGAAACCATCTGAGATAGCTGTCGA
>Ga0209702_10004090_pt1 | contig 21821 bp, 18 predicted proteins | sample FRY01_FD_187210 | JGI IMG/M metagenome (GOLD analysis project Ga0209702, IMG submission 187210) | Freshwater microbial communities from Lake Fryxell liftoff mats and glacier meltwater in Antarctica - FRY-01 (SPAdes) (version 2) | ecosystem: Environmental > Aquatic > Freshwater > Ice > Glacier... | reverse complement strand
TTTTTTCTTTTAATAATTCTATCTTCTTAAATCACACTACCATTTAATATTACACTATCATTTAATATTACACTATCGTTTAATATTGCACTATCGTTTAATATTGCATAAATGTTCGAGGGCTAGAAGTAAGGCGTGGGTTCCCTTTCGACCATACCCTTGCGCCCTTACTGCTTCATAAAGTTGTTTAGCCAAGGCCAAACCGGGCAGGCAGAGATTCATTCGTTCTGCCTCGGCAAGTGCGATACCCATATCCTTGATAAAGTGTTCCACAAAAAAGCCGGGTTCGAAGTTACGGTCTATTATTCGGGGGCCAAGATTTAATAGCGACCACGAACCTGCTGCGCCTACGCTCACTGATTGTAGAACTGTTTTAGCATCGAGCCCAGATTTATGGGCATAAAGCATTCCTTCGCATACCGCGATCATTCCGGAAGCAATTAGAATCTGATTAACCATTTTGGTGTGCTGACCCGAGCCTGCGCTTCCCTGATGCACAATGGTTTTTCCCATACAATCAAATAAGGGCCTAACTGCTTGTTCAACTTCAGCATCTCCGCCAACCATGATTGAAAGTGCTGCATTGCGTGCGCCAATATCACCACCAGAAACTGGTGCATCTAACGAATGAACACCTTTGGCTTTTGCAGCGTTATAAATTTCAACTGCAAGGGAAGGCTCGCTGGTTGTCATATCAATAAGGATGTTGCCTGGCTTAGAGCCAGCGAGAATTCCATTTTCACCTAGGAAAACTTCTCGAACATCTTTGGGGAAGCCAACGATTGCAAAAATTACATCGGCTGCCTTTGCAACTGCCAAGGGGGAATCTACCCAATGAGCCCCTGCTGCAATAAGGTCAGATGCTTTATCTTTACTGCGCGTGTAGATTGTTGCTTTGTAGCCTGCTTTGAGGAGATGGGCACACATAGAACGACCCATAACGCCTGTGCCAATCCAACCGATGTTCGTTTTTCCTGGTTCAGATTTTTGAATGGTCATGGAAAGCTCCTTAAGAAAAATAAAAGGGTGATGAAAATATATTTACAGTCTCGGAGTATGTTTGGCAAACAAAACTCAGGTTTAAAATGAATAGGTTTCGGAATCTACTAACTGTAACGCCTTGCCTTGCTATTCTTTTCATAACTTAAACTTCAGTTTTTTTTCATACTTAAAATACTAGGGCTATAATAGAACGCACGGATGGAAGGGTCTTCCTAATGTTAAGGTGATGTTCACCTGAAAGACCCTGATGATTTTGTTTATAACGATGCTGTTTGTAACGATACTATTATTAATGGTACTATTAATAACGATACGGTTTATAACTTCATCAACAACTTCGTTATTAATGATTTCATCATCAACGACTTCGTGCGGGGCTGCAAAATGCGCCTTTTAGTATTACTGGGTGCTCAACAGGTTCCCATCTGGCAGGATAGTAGGTTCAACCTTGCATTAACGGGTATGATTCTAGCGGGGGTTTTACTGCTAGGAGCCTTGGTAATAGCATGGGCTAGCAAATCTTGGAAGGAAGGTCGGAAGGGTGGTTTTTGTTCCCCAGAAGAGCAATTAACAGAGTTTAGAAAGATGCTTGATTTGGGGGAAATTAGCTTCGAAGAATTTGAAAAAGTGAAGCAAAAACTTGGGAAAAAGATCTCTTTAAAGGCTCTACCTCAGCAAGAAGCGCCTACAAAGGATTCCCCCGTTGTACCTTCCGATTCTTCTCCACCGCCTTCCCCTGATTCTGCTCCTAAACCGGATGAGGGTAATAATTCCTGAAGTATTGGCTAGTTGTCCTTGCGGAAAATTACCAAATATCCTTACAATCCTAGTAAGTACTTACTCGGGTTTTATTTCCCGAGTGATCTTGGTGCATTTAGCTTCTGTTTTGTCGAGTTATTCGTTTTGTCGAGTTATTCTTTGAAGGAGATTTCATGGCGACCAAAGATTCGGGCCCGGGTGGGAAGAAACCCACCACCACCACTGGAAAGAATCGCAATGCTTTTTGCTCTTTTTGCAGAAAAAGTTTTCGCGATGTCGGTCCATTAGTCGAAGGCCCGGCAGATGTCTTCATTTGTGGGGAATGCATCGAGCTTTGCCAATCGATTATCCATCAAGAAAAAAAGCGCCGCGGTTCTGGGAAACAGCCTTTTGCTCATATCCCTTCACCTCGTACCCTTAAAGAAAAACTCGACAACTATGTCATCGGGCAAGAACGCGCTAAAAAGGTTCTTTCCGTTGCGGTTCATAACCATTACAAACGCCTTAGCGTTTCTGGGCAAGCTGGACCCAGTGATGTTGAACTCGAAAAAAGTAACATCCTTCTTATCGGCCCTACTGGAAGTGGTAAAACTCTTCTTGCTAAAACTCTTGCCAAAATTCTTGATGTCCCTTTCGCCATCGGCGATGCCACTACTCTTACCGAAGCGGGTTATGTAGGCGAAGATGTCGAAAACCTTCTCCTCAAATTACTTCACGCTGCTGATTTCGATATCGAAGCCGCACAGCGGGGCATTATCTATGTCGATGAAGTCGACAAAATTGCTAAAACCTCGCAGAATGTTTCCATCACCCGTGATGTTAGTGGCGAAGGCGTTCAGCAAGCTTTGCTAAAAATGCTTGAAGGTACTGTTTCTAATGTGCCCCCTCAAGGTGGTAGGAAACATCCAGAACAACAGTACATCCAAATTGATACGACCAACATTCTTTTCATCTGTGGTGGTACTTTCGTTGGCCTTGGGGACACCATCGCTAAGCGCTTAGGAAAGAAGACGATTGGTTTTGGTAGTAATCCAGAAGATAAAGAACGCGACCTTGGACACCTGCTTAATCAGGTTACCAGCGATGATCTTATTCAGTTTGGGATGATTCCCGAATTCATTGGCAGGTTGCCTGTGCTGGCTCCTCTTGACCCGCTTAATGAAGATGCTTTGATCCGCATTCTTACCGAGCCCAGAAACGCTTTGGTAAGGCAGTATCAGAAACTCTTCGAGATGGAAGGCGCTGAACTCGAGTTCGATCAGTCCGCTTTAATTCAAATTGCGAAGAAAGCCAAGGAGCGCGATACCGGGGCTCGCGGACTTCGAAGCATCATTGAAGAAGTCATGCTCGATATGCAGTTTGAACTTCCCGAATTGGAAAACAAGGGCAAGTTTGTTGTGACGGATAAGGTGGTTCGTGGCGAAGCTAAATTATTCGATATCCCTATTGGCAACCACGATAAGAAGAGCGCCTGAAAAGATCGATCTTGAATTTAAAATTAATAAAGCCAATTGGGTTACTCTAACCCAATTGACTTTTTTTGCCCATGAGTTTGTATGCGGTCGATGGGCTTACTTCTAATTCTAATCTGAAATCCCTCAATATAAAAAGAGAGCCCCAAAGCCCTGCGAGCAGCCCCAAAGCCCTGCGACTGCGTTCGCTGGGGCCGCTTTAATAACAGATAATATTGCACACACAAATGCACACACAGAAAAGCCCAGCGACCTCTTGATTGCTAACAGGGGCAGGGCCGCTTATTTCAAATACAGGAAAGTACATAGAAAAATCCAAGAGCAACTGCCCCAATCATGTTAGCCAAATTCTTAGGACTTATATCAATTTAATATTCATCTCCCGTAAATATAACTAACGCTTACAACTTCTTGGATGGTAGTTAATCCCAATCCAATCCGAACCACTTTTTCACTATTGGTGCCAAATCTTTGCCATAATACGACAAAAGCAACACCCCAGAAAGAACTATAAAAAGTGCAATTGGTGCCCGGTATCTGTTCATTTCACTTTCTTTCCCTTTGAATAATAATCAAATCTTAATCTGAGGTTATGCGACTCCAAATACACTGTCAATTTATTATTTGTCTGCATCTCATAGTAAAGATGGTTAAAACTCTTTTAGCTAGCAACCTCTTCCACCTCTAGGGAGCGCGCTAACTGGATTGCAAGAAGGTGCTAAGCCACCACCGGCGACGATAGCAGAGCGATAGCTTTTCAAACTTTCGCTTAAAAAGCAGATAGCACACATTTTTAATCATAATATTCTTTACCACGGCACTTAAACAAACTAAGCTTAGGTAAGTGATGTTAGAGATATAAATCCTCAGAGGTGAGAAATGGTACAAGGAGCCGAGCCAAAGGTGGAAGTAATAGACCTAGGTAAGGGCGTTAAGTTAGATCTGGTACTTGTTCCTGCAGGGAATTTTAAGATGGGTGCATGGAAGTCTGATGATCCATTCAGTAATGAAAAGCCAGAGGGGTATGAATATGAATACCCACAGCACGAAGTAACAATTTCCAGCTCATTTTATATGGGCAAGTATGAAGTAACGCAGGAGCAATGGGAAAGAACCCAAGTGATAAAAAGGGTGCAAAGTTACCAGTAACGAATGTATCGTGGGATGATTGTCAGGAGTTTATCAAGAAGCTAAATGCAAAGGGCAAGGGTGGGTTTAGATTGCCAACAGAAGCGGAATGGGAATATGCTTGTAGGGCAGGAACTAAAACAGCCTATTCCTTTGGAAATAGTATCAAGCCTAAGGATGCGAACTATAGTGATTCAAAGATTGGTAAGCCAGTAGCAGTAGGAAGTTATAAAGCCAATGTGTTTGGGTTGTATGATATGCACGGGAATGTATGGGAGTGGTGTGAGGATTGGTATGGGGCATATCCAAAGCAATCCGTAACTGACCCACTTGGACCCAAAGAAGGAAAACTCCGTGTGTTGCGTGGTGGGTCTTTCAACGATAATGCTAGGAATACCCGCTCAGCTAGTCGCCTCAACCTCTCGCCTGTTGACCGGTACAACCATTTTGGGTTCCGTCTAGTGAGGACTCCATAATTACTGCTTGGTTCTTTACTGCTTTACACCTTGTGATTTATGCATTTTGTCTTTGTCTTTAAAGAGCCTCCACGAAGTGGAAAAATTTAAAAACAGGGTGTCAACATAGCGCAGGGCCGCCCTTCAGTGTTTGTTTGATGGGGCTTATTTGATAGAATTTATAGTTACCCGGGGTTGCGCTTTGCTCCACCCCGGGCTACTTTTGGCCGCACCTTCGGCGCTCTGGTTCGTAGTCCCGACGGGACGATATGGTGTAGCCATGGGCGTTAGCCCGTGGTCAGCGTCCCGAAAGCGACAAGCCCCAAACGGGGCGAAATGAATGCCTGGTGCCTCGTGTCGTCCCGTCGGCGCTCAAACCCAAGATGCCATCTCGAAACCATAGGCTCACGCCCATGGCTACAACTTGCCGCCGCGTTGCGGCTAAACGGCAACCATTCGGTCAAAACCCTTCTTGCGAGGCATATCTAGCCTTGGAGTTTTCAATAACTCGAGGGGGATCAACTTCACTCGCTTTTGCCAAGCAAGTAATCAAAACACCTGATTGAATTCGCTGGTAACTGTGCTCATTTATGCGACCTAACAGCGAAAGTTAGACCGGCAGCGGCCAAGAACCTTTGATTTCAGAATCCGCTCGATTCATCGCTCGGGTTGACCGCCTTGTTCGGCACTCCCGCGTAGGATACCGTGCGGCGGTTCGACAGTTTCTGCCTCCGCCTTGCGTCTTCGGTGATGGCGCTAATGTCGCCGCCGAAAGCATCGGAGATGCGCTCGCGCGTCCTGTGAATATCGGCCACCGTCGAATCGTTGTGCTTACGACTGGTCGTCATCTAACATCTCCTCTGGTGTGCATATAATCGGAACGAAACTATTCCTGTCGGAAAGCACGCCATGAATTCTCGGAAGAATCCGAGCATTTGCAATGTGAGTGCAATTCCAAGTCAGTAAATAATCGATCCGATGATGAGCAGCGGTAGCAATGTGCAGCGCATCAATTTGCGCCTTCGGTGGCAGAATCGCACGCGAAATGATCTCACGGGCGATCGCATCAATGTCGGGCCCCAACTGTAACAGCGGAATGTCCTCCAGCGATTCGAGCCGTTCTTGGGCAAGTATCGAATCACCGTCGGCTGCTTCGTCAAGAACATACTGCGAAGTCACGAGTTCAAAGTTGAATCGCTCGTTCTCCCACCAGCGACGAGTCAGTAGTTGGCGCGCAGCACTGACGACCTGGCCACTGGGACGCTGCCGCAAATAGCTGACGATCGAAGTTTCAATGTAAACTCGCGGCATCAATAATCCTAGTTATTACCGAACGCAAACCGTAACTCGGCGGCGGCCATCTTCACTGGAACCTTCTCGCTCATTAGATCTCCATTAGGGTTGACTCCCCTAATGCACTCTGCATGGGCGAGAGGTTGAAGCCTAACAATGATTGGATGGAATTAATTCCCTCTATCTCGGCTTTTCATTCTATCTAATCAGGATTCTATCTAATCCGGAATAGTATGTCGCCGGAACGGAAGAGATCCCGCCTCTCTTCACACTGTAGTATTTTAACAGGCAAGCGGCTTGATCACAAAGAAAAATCAACTGGATTTGCCACAGAAGCCGTATTCAATCGCCGAAGTTGCCCGATCAAGTTGCGGCGAAGAAGCGCTTGTTGCACTACTCGAAATGCACGGAGAGCGCCTATATCGATTGGGATGACTTGGTTTCTCTTGTTCCACAATAAACGGCATCCGCGTGAGCTGGCGGGGAAGAACCGGAAAGCCGCCGATTGCAAAAGGAGGCGCCTCATTTCAAGATCTCTCGCATCAATTCGTCTGGGGTCGTAGGCGAACAATGCCCTTCGGCGAACTCTTGGCGAGCTTCCTGGACCTCCGCTACGAGCCGCTGGCGAGCCGCTTGAGCCAACCGGCGGTGCAAGATGGAAATCAGTTCTTCCTGCTCATCGTGAGACAGATGGTCCGCTGCTTCCAAAACCTCACCAAATGGCAACACATGCGTCATACATCCCCCGATTTCAGATGGTAACTGCTTTTTATGATACCAGATCTTGGCAATGCGCCAAGCAACTTTACCGCCCCGCCGCCACACTAACCTAACAATGATTGGATGGAATTAATTCCCTCTATCTCGGCTTTTCATTCTTGCCAATCCGGAATAGTATGTTGCCGGAACGGAAGAGATTTCGCCCCTCTTCACACTTTAGTATTCTAACCGGCGCGCGGCTCGATTACAAGAAAAAATCATGGATTCGCCACAGAAGTCAGTTCAGTTGCAGAGCCTGCCGAAGCGAGCCGCATCATTCGCCTTTGCGATTCAGTCCCGACGGGACGATATGCTGTAGCCATGGGCGTAAGTCCATGGTCAGCGTCCCGACAGCGACAAGCCCCCTGCGATTCAGTCTCAAACGGGGCGAAATGAATGCCTGGTGCCTCATGTCGTCCCGTCGGGACTCAAACGCAAGATGCCATCTCGAAACCATAGGCTCACGCCCATGGCTACAACTTGCCGCCGCGTTGCGGCTAAAGGCATCGCACTTGTCAAAACCATCGGCTTACGCCCGTGGCTCCAACTTGCCGCCGCGTTGCGGCTAAAGGCATCGCAATTGTCAAAACCATCGGCTTACGCCATTGGCTACAACTTGCCGCCGCGTTGCGGATAAAGGCATCGCACTTGTCAAAACCATAGGCTCGCGCCGTGGCTACAACTTGCCGCCGCGTTGCGGCTAAAGGCATCGCACTTGATAGAAACCATAGGCTCGCGCCGTGGCTACAACTTGCCGCCGCGTTGCGACTAAAGGCATCGCACTTGATAGAAACCATAGGCTCGCGCCGTGGCTACAACTTGCCGCCGCGTTGCGGCTAAAACGCCTGCACCCAAATTCCTTGAATTAGGATCAGAGAGTTAAAAATTAATCTAAGTATAGAATCGCTTATAAGTTTATTTTGCAATAGGCGTTGTTAAAGCCTTGCTGCCATCTTTAGAATCGTAAAGAGGAAGGCGGTGCCTTTTATCATCGGAAGCAGAAGAGGGGATAGACTTAAAATTGATGGTGTTGTTGGTGGAATATCTGGGCCATAATAAACCCATCCCAAAAAGAATAAGTAAACTAGCAGCAAGAGCTAATCGGGCAGAAACCCCCGAGAAGCGGTTAAAGGGTTTGTGAAAAACCAAAGGAGCCTTAGGAAATGGTTTAGGCATTTCTTGGTGGAAATATTGCCTAAGAACATTGTCGATTGGAGCGTTGTTTTCTTTTGTCATAGCCAAAGTTCTTTCTTAAATTACATCTTCTTAAATACATATTCAAAAATAAATTAGGGCACTTCAACACCCATATTTTTAAGAATATCTGCCAACTTGGTGCGGGCCCGACTTAAGCGCATATGAACCGCAGAGGGAAGTAACCCAAGCGATTGCGCAATTTCCGAGACTGGAAAATCTAGAGCATAACGCATGCTAAGGATTTCGCGGTCAGTAGGAGAAATTTCAAGCAAGCCATTGCGGATCTGGATTTTTAATTCGCTGTTTACAAGATTTGAGTCGGGGGCAATAATTTTAGAGCCAATCGAATCAAAAATCTCGGGGCTAATCGTGCCATTCTTTTGGAATGAACTACGGGCAAAATCTTCCGCTAAATTGCGCGCCACTCGAATTAGCCAAGCTCTGGCTTGCCTAATAACCGACCCCTTCAACATTTTGCGCCAAAGGCGTAAATAAGTCTCTTGGAGAACATCATTAGCAGCCTCTGCGTTTAAACCCCTAGCGTAGGCAACTGCCCATACCGCACGCCCGTGCGCAGCGTATAGCTTTTCGAATTCTTTCTCCACTCGTTTCCCCCTCAATTACATACCTTATTATACGCTAGGTACGAACTCAAAAGGTAGGGGTGGTAAGCTATTTGGGTTGAAAACTACCGTTATTTATCTGACGAAACTAAGCAATAAATCTAACAATTTTCTCATAGATTTTTGAATAAATTAATAAAATTCAGCAGCTCTTTGCTCAGAACCACTTGTAAAGTCAGCCAATTATCCCTGCTGGCACTTTTAAAATTACTTTGCATAAAAGCAGGCAGGCTTTCTAACTGCTTTTCTAATTTAACGATTGCTTCTGGCGATACCCCCATAATTTCACAGCGTAGAAGCGGCTGTTTCCCCGATTCAAGCCATACGCCAACAGCTTCAATATCATCCATAAAATCTTGTTTGAAATTTGTAGTGATCCAAGGGAAAAAAAGCTTTAAAGAACTTAAATCCCATTTGCCCGATTGTAATGCGATCCAAACTGGGGCACTTTCGGGAATGCGTTCTACAATCAAAGGTTGCAGTTTTCCGCCCAAGTGGTTTAACCCTTCGCGTTCAAACCCGGGTATATTTTCCATCCGTTCGGGAAGAATTGCATAAGCCACGGTCAAGTTATCAATTTTTGAAAGCGTTGGTTGAATGGGTAAAAGTTCGACTTGATAGCGAAAAGTTTCTCTGCCGATTTTATAACCCGAGGAAACCGCTTGAAGTCTAGTGTTGATTTTTTCTAGTGAGACAGGTTTCAATGTTTGAATCAATAGTGAAGAGGCAAGGGGCCTATCAGCAAGCATAGAAATAGTAATAAGTTTTAAGTCAGAAAGATCGGTTCCAAGAAATTTGCGAGATACTTGAGTATCTTTCAAAAGCTCATTGAGGTTTAAAAGTTCGGAAAGCTCTTTGGAAGCTTTTAATTTTTGCAGGTTGACTACGCCAATGAGCGTAGAATCGCCCGAGACCCACTTAAGGTAGGATTGTCGGGGGTCAGAAACAGCATTGGCTAAGTCTCTGTTACGGCGCTGCTTTTGAGTAGAGAGTGCAAAAATAAGGGCAAGAATGGCAATGCAAGACATTAAAAAAACCACACCTAAAGCCGTGTGTGTTTTTTTGATGGTTGGGGTTTGTTGTGAATAACTATAGGAAGTGATAGGCGCGTTTTCGGAAATATCGGGCCCCAGCCAAAGAATCATATCGTCGCAACGCGGGCACCTAAACTTTTCCCCGTTCTTAGTCCCCGCAGGTGGATCAATCCAAGAATTACATTTGGGGCAGGGGTAATCTGGATAAGGCATTGTTTCTACTTCTTAGGTTTTTTACTTTTAACAACATCTTTAGATAAAACGGGGTGTAAATCCATCAGCCTTTTTACCAAATCCACTTTTACGATTTCAACCTCAACCGTATCACCTAACCGATAGCGTTTATGAAATTTCACACCTGTAAGAGAATGGCTTTCAGCATCGAAGTGATAAACATCATCACTTAAATCATTGATGTGAACCATTCCCTCTGCGGGAACATCAAGAATTTGGGCGAAGAAGCCGTATTCAGCAACGCCACTAATAATAGCCATTTTATGTTCGCCGATTTTTTTGCTCATAAATTCAAGCAGTTTTATTTTAACCAAGTCTCGTTCTGCAAGGGCAGCCCGGCGTTCCATCGCACTGCAGTGCTCGCCTAGAAAAGCAAGCTCTGCCTCATCGCAAGAAGCCTTACCTGTTTTTTTCCAACGCGTAAGTTGGCGGTGAACCGTTAGATCAGGATACCTTCGAATTGGTGAGGTGAAATGGCAATAACAAGAACTAGCTAGAGCGTAATGCCCATCTTCTTTAGAGCTGTAAACTGCTTGTTTTAAGCTGCGTAGTAAGGCGTAATGAATCGCTTGTTTTTCAGGTTTCTTGGAAGACTCGGTAAGAATTCTCTGCAAAGAAAAACGGTCTTCTGGATTATCAATCTGATAACCAAGGGTGCGAACAAATGCAGCAAAAGCTTTTTGTTTAGTCGGTTCTGGGTCGGGATGAATCCTTCTTAAAAATGTAACTTCTAAACTAAAAAGGTGCTCTGCCACAGCTTCATTCGCTGCTAACATAAATTCTTCAATGATTTGATGGCTGATATCGTTGGTGCGACTATGAGCCCCATTAACACGGCCATCGGTGTCGAATTCTAATTCTGTTTCCGGCATATCAAGTTCTAAAGAACCTCTGCGAAAACGCCTTGCCTTTAACATTAACCCAAGTTTTTGCATTCGTTCTAACATAGATCCGATTTCGGGGCTAATCTCGGGTGCATCAGGTTTTTTATCTAGAATGGACATCACTTGTTCATAGTGAAACCGCTTCTTAACTTTAATGACACCGCGTTCAAACTCTACCGTAGTTTTTCTGCCCTCTGGGTCAAAATCGATCACCACGGTTAGCACATACCGAACCTTGTCTTGTTGCAGGCTTGCAAGATGATTGGAAATTGTTTCAGGAAACATAGGAATAACTTTGCCTGGGAGATAAATACTAGTCGCTCTGCTACGAGCTTCCCGATCTAAGGCACTGCCTTGCTTGGCAAAATGTGCAACATCTGCAATGTGTACCCATAGTGTCCAATGCCCCGACTTAGGATCGAGTTCAACCTGAACAGCATCATCAAAATCCTTGGCGTTAATCGGGTCGATAGTAATAACTAAATGCTTGGTGAAATCGACTCTGCCATCAAAATCTTCTTCGGAAAAATTCTGAGCAACCTGAAGTGCCTCTTCCAAAACATCGGGCGGGAATTGATCGGGTAAATTATTAGATCTGATGACAGAAAGTGTATCGACCCCGGGGTCGCCGTGCGCCCCTAAAACTTCCGTAATCACCCCTTCACCTTGTTCCTCGGGTGAGGGAAATCGAATCATCTCGAAGACAACTTTATCGCCAGGCTTAGCATTTTTAGTGGTAGGATCACCGATTAAAATCGAGTAAGGAAAAGCAGCGGCATCGACTTTGACAAAACCATTTCCAGCTTTTTCCCAGTAAGTCCCAACAAACTGATTGGTTTGCCTGTGCAAAATACAAATGATCTTTCCAGAGGGTGCCCTATCTGCATTTCCCTTGCGAACAATCTGAACGCTAACCCGGTCGCCTGATGCAGTATTGCTGCAATTTTCAGGGTAAATACGAATGTCTGGTGAAGCAATGCCCTCAACTACATCTGGTTTAACAAAGCCTCCACCTGACGCAACGATTCGATAAATGCCTTCAATGGAGGCTTGAGATTTTGCAAGTCGAATCGATTGGTTGGAAGTGATTTCAAGTCTGCCTTGCTGAACCAAATCGTTGAGAGCGCTTTTGAATTCACCGTAAGCACCCCCAGCAAGCCCAATTTTTCTAGCCAATATACGGGCTTTCATAGGATTGTAAGATTGTTTGCTTACAGCCTTGAGAATGGTATCGTGAATGCGCCCCATATCAACAAGTCTCCTAGAAAAATAAGGCAAAAGAATTAGAAGTTAACCTGTTGGTGTACTTCCAGCATTAGAACCTTTATACAACCTGCGTTGTAACAAGTTATTATAAGGTGTCCATTCTGCTTCTTTGCCCGCTTCTTCAATCTCTTTAGTAAAAGCGTGCACCTTGGCATCTAGGTTGTCGAGATGGTGAAGTGCAACAGCCTCCGGTGTCATAGGCAACCTAGGACTACCAAATTCATAGGTGCCGTGATGACTTAAAACCATATGCTTGAGTCGCCAAAGCAATTCTTGTGGAAAAGGTTCGCCAGTAAGTTCGGGAACTCGGGCAACTTTTTCATTAAGAATTTCAACGCCCATAACAATATGCCCAATCAACTGCCCTTCATCCGAGTAAGATAAAGTTTTTTCACAAACCAATTCACGAATCTTACCAATATCGTGAAGGAAGATACCCATAAAAAGTAAATCAGAATTGATGGCAGTGTAAAGGGTAGAAAGCCTATCCCAGCCTTCCATAAGGCTTGCAATATGCTCGATAAGCCCGCCGATGTAAGCGTGATGATGCCTAATGCCAGCAGGGACCCTGCAAAAAGCTTGGATTAGGTGTTCATCCATAAAGAAAGTTTCTGCCAAGGCTCGCAGGTGAGGGTTCGTCATTTTGCGCAGAAAAGTTCGAACTTTTTCATAGAGCTTGCTGATATCTTGTTCCGTATGAGGCAAGAACTCGGAAAGGTCGACCTGATCCGGGGAGATTTTTTCGAAAGAATTGACAATCATCTGAAGGGTGCCCTGAAAAAGTTGCACCTTTCCTTTTATAAAAAGAAAATCGCCTTCCTCGAAAGTACGAAAAACAGCCTCCGTTGCATTCCATTGCCTTGCTGCAATCGAACCAGTTCGGTCCCTAAGTTCCATTTGAAGATAAAAGTTCCCGTTGCGGTTGGCTCGCAATTGCTTGTCGAGTGCAACAAAAACTTCTTCAACAACATCGCCATCCGTCAATGATTTAATTGTATGCCTAGCCATTCTCCATCCTTTCATAAAAAGGTATTATAGGATGAAGGATGATTAGGTCATTAAAAATAATGGTAACCTAGCCGAATCAAGAATTTCCAATGGGAAGGGAAGGAGGCTTTTCTTTTCCAGTCCAGACCCAGCCGTATTGAGTATTGCTAGGAGAAGAAGCAAGCCTATAGTCATTTTTTAAGGCCGACATTTTGTCGATTTTTAAAGCTTTTCGTTTTTCATCGACATTAATATTAAATAATTTTGCAGCATTGAGGCCAAAGATTTGCTCTTTAATCTTAGGGCTAAACTCGGGGTATTTAAATTTATCCTGCAATTCTGGAAGCATTTGCATCCTTCTTAGCCTAACAATTTGACTTTGTGGGCTGCCGTTCCATATCGAATCGGTACCCCATAAAATATGATCGGCCCCAGCGACTTGAATCATCTGGCCCAATGCGTGCAGGCAAATTTTAGGCGCTGCAGAGGAAAGAATGTTAAAGGTGCTTCCTAATTCGAAATAAACATTCTTGACCTTGGGGTTTTGCTTGAGCCCTCTTAAAATATCACTAATCCAAGGAATTTCTTGCTCATCTGGGTTTTCTCGCGCTGGTACTGGCATTCCCAAACCGCGACCCGAAGCCCCAAAACCTTTATACCCCGAATGATAAATAATGAAGTTAAGGTCGGGCCAATCCGCAGCAGCTTTTACCACATCATCAGGGTGACACCCTTTTTCGTTGAAAAGTCCTAGGGGCAATCCTTTGTGGACGCAAATGTTTTTAATTCCAAGTTTTTTGGTTCGTTCCCAGAAGGGGTAAGCAATTTTTTCATCGTCTAAGCGCCAAAAGTTTTCCCCTATCTCTGCGCCGGTATACATTTTCCAAGCATCAATTTTAAGAACTTTAACCTGCCTTTCCATTTCATCTAATTCTTTTAAGCCAAGGTTTGGTCTGATTAAACCGTGGGAAAGCGACCGCTGTGAACCCGATAATTCATTTACAAAATTTCGTGTTTCCACCATCTGGTCGGGGGGAAGCGGGTTCTTATCCCATTCCCTTGTGGGCACGCCACTAATGATTGCCATTACCGTATCGCTATCGGCATAAAGTTCTTTGACATAATGGGTGCGATTAAGGAGTTCGAGAGTGCGCTTAAATCCAAAAAGTGAAGGCCGAACTAATTGAAGAAAGGCTTTCACTTTATTTCCTTCGGGGGTGTCTTCGTACCATTTGCCCGAGACATCAACATGGTGGGTCTGCATATCAAAGATGAATTGATCTTTTGGCCAAGGTTCCTGAAAAGAAATGGGTTCCGCTAGTTCAGAAGCATCAACCTGATAACAGGGGCCAAAAACTTCGTTTAATGCGGTAAGGGCACAAGCCATACCGGAGGAAGTTTTAAGGAAATCTCTGCGATTGATATTAAGTTTTTGAGCGTTAGTTTCCGCTAATTCGAGCGTTCTAACTTCATATTGCATTTGTTCGATAGTTGGGGGCGGTGGTATAAATTCTTCATTAGAAATTATCTGCGCGGGTATGGGCAATTCATATTCTTTTTCAATTTCACAGGGTCTTTTCCACATAATTCATTCCCTAAAAAGTTGAAGATTTACTTGCGATTCTTTATCTTGTAAATATGCTGCATTTAATGCACTTAGATTCTACTTATCAAGCTTTAATTCATAAATTAATCTATCTAGGCGTGTTTGAAATCGAAATTTTTAAAGAAGGATTGCCAACTATGGCTTATACACATATTCAAGTTCCCAAGGGCGACAAAATTACCATCTCGAATGGCAAACTTAATGTGCCTAACAACCCCATTGTTCCTTTTATCGAAGGGGATGGAACTGGCCCTGATATATGGCGTTCGGCAGTCCGAGTTTTAGACGCCGCTGTTGAAAAAGCCTATGGCGGGAAAAAGAAAATCTCTTGGATGGAAACCTTCGCAGGCGAAAAAGCTTTCAAACAATTTAACACTTGGCTTCCCGACGAAACTGTCGAGGCTTTTAGGGATTTTCTCGTGGGTATTAAAGGGCCTCTTACCACGCCCATCGGGGGCGGTATTCGTTCCCTTAATGTTGCCCTCAGGCAGCTCCTTGATCTCTATGTTTGCCTCAGACCGGTTCGTTGGTTTAAAGGCGTTCCTTCTCCGGTAAAACATCCTGAAAAAGTGAATATGGTTATCTTCAGGGAAAACACCGAAGACATCTATGCCGGTATCGAATTCGAACAAGGCACCGAAGCCAATAATAAGTTTCTTAAACTCTTCAAGGAAAACTTCCCCAAGGAATTTGCTAAAATCCGCTTCCCAGACTCAACCGGCATTGGCATCAAATCTGTTTCTCGCGATGGTAGCCATAGGCTTATTCGCTCTGCAATTGAATATGCAATTCGCAATAAGCGTAAAAGTGTAACCCTAGTGCATAAGGGAAACATTATGAAGTATACGGAAGGCGCATTCCGTAGCTGGGGTTATGAATTAGCAGAGCAGGAATTTTCAGCACAGACTTATACTTGGGAACAATGGGAACGAACCAAGAAGGAAAAGGGCGAAGACGCTGCAAATTCGGAACAAAAAGCAGCACTAGCTTCCGGTAAAATTTTGATTAAAGATGCCATTGCTGATATCACCCTTCAGCAAGTGCTTACCCGCCCCGATGAATTTGATGTTATTGCAACCTTAAATCTTAATGGTGATTATCTTTCTGATGCCTTGGCTGCTCAGGTTGGTGGCATCGGTATTGCCCCCGGTGGAAATATCAATTACCTCACGGGGCATGCGATTTTTGAGGCGACTCATGGCACAGCTCCTAAGTATGCCAACCTCGATCGTGTTAACCCTGGATCGGTAGTTCTTTCGGGCGAAATGATGCTTCGTTATATGGGTTGGATTGAAGCCGCTGACCTTGTAATTAAAGCCATGAACGGAGCGATTGGTGCCAAGCAAGTCACCTACGATTTCGCCCGTCAGATGGAAGGTGGCAAAGAAATTAAGTGTAGCGAATTCGGTACAGCATTAATTGCCCATATGTAAGACCTAAGCTTTTCTTAAGCCTTATTTACATCGTTGCAAGAATTCATTTTCTGCAACGATGTTTTATTTTGCAGCATAGATCTGCTTACCTGATAGATAGGTCTCTAGGCATTTTGTATGCATGATTTGATCTTCCTCGCAGGTGAGGATGATCTGTAACGCCTATCGCTCACTCTTCGCGGGAATGACTGCTTAAGGAGGTGCCGAAAATATTTTGAAAATTCTTGTTGACGACCTATCTCTGGTTTGTTAGTCTTTTTTTAGCACTTTGTTTCCATAACAGGTGGCGCCCCATGACTCTGCTCCGCACATTCGATGCGTTCATGCGTTTCTGGACATTGCAATCAATCAATCATAAGAAGCGCCGTTCAACTTCGTGTCGGCTTATGGTCGAACGACTCGAAACTCGCGATCTGCTGTCCGCATCCACTTTGATGGCGGTCGCTGACGGCCCGTTTACGATCGACAAAAACACACCGATCGACATCCCAGTCTTGGTCAACGACACGATCACTGATCCCATCAATATCGTCATCGTGCCGAACCCCTTGTACGGCAACGCGGCAGTGAATCCCGACAACACGGTGATAGATACGCTGTTCAGCAATGTAGGCGGTACCGACCTTTTCCAATACGCAATTACCGATGGGTCGTATACCTCGGTCGCATCGGTTCGCCTCAACATCGGGGTCGATCCGTACGTGATCTATCAGGCCGACGTTTCGCTGGCGGATCAGCTTTATGCCGGTGCGGTTGGCTCGGCGGCCATCACGCGCCAGACGAGCATTGAAGGCGCACGCATTGCCGCACAATCGAGCGCCCTGCAGGCATATGCCGATTACGATATCGCTGTCTCGCAAGCGAATCAGGGCTATTCCGCGAGAGTTTCCCTTGCGGAAACCAACTACCAAAGTGCGGTTCAGACTGCCACGGCCACTTACCAGTCATCAATCGATCAGGCGCACACGACCTATAACGCAGCGGCTGATAGCGGCTACACCACCTATGACGCAACCATGGCGGTGATCGATCAAACGCACTTGGATGCCTTGGCCGCTGCGGATGCCGCCTACGGTGGGGCCGTGGCTCCGTTGGCTCCGTATCAGACGGCACTTGACTCGGCTCAGGCGAACTACGATGCCAATCCGGAGAATCCTGAAGCCCAAGCGGCTTTGGCGCAGGCCCAGGCGAATTTTGATGCCGCGTTCGCCCCGGCATCAAACGAGCGGGCTGGCGCCTATGCCAGCGCCTATGCGAACAAGCAAACGGCGCAAGCCGCTGCGGAGGTGGCCTTTATCACAGCGGATGATGCCGCAATGGCCGCCCATCTCAGCAGCCGAGGCGCTGCCGAGGCGGCAGGGGCGAGTGCCGAAGCAACGGCGTGGAACGTGTACTTCACCGCCAAAACCGACGCCGACAACGCTTATGTGTCCGCCGAGCTGAACGCCTGGATTGAGTACGTAAGCGGCGTTACGAACCTGAACACTAACTTGGCATCCACAGAGGCGACTGCTCAGAGCCAGTTCGACACGCAAATGACTTCGGCGCTGACCGCGTGGCAGAACCGTGAGGACACCGCCTGGACGACCTACATGACGGAAAAGGCCAAGGAACCCAATGCGCCCCCCTTTGGCGTCAGGATTTTCGAGCCCGTTGGGGTGGTGATTCCGCCCGTGTTCGCCTTTGGCGGGTTTGCGTTCCAAGGCCGCCTGCCGCCGGTGATGTTGGCAATGGCGCAGGGGCCGGTTTCACCTTTCGCCCTCGGGATCTTCCTCGCCAACGCCTACTTGGCCACCGAAACCTTCCGAACCCAGATCCACATACGGGTGATGGCTCACATTGCGGAAACCAACCGCGGCGCTGATAACTATCCGGAAACAACGGACATCGCCCACATCTTCTCGTGGTCTGGCCAGACCAACTGGATGACGGCTCGCGTGAAAGAGGTAATTGCACAGCTTAATGCGCGAGGGGATACGGTCACCACAACGGAGGCGGCGGCCATAGATGGGGTGACTGCGCGAATCCTGTATGTCGTGCAACGCTACCCCCAGGCGAGCCGATCAGGGTACGTTGACGCCCAGATCACCTTTACGATGACGATCAACTCAACCACGAGCGCTGGCGTGGCGGTCACCAGCACGATCAGGTCTATTGGCTACACCAAGTTCTACGACGAGAGTTTGAAAACCCGGGAAGGACTGGTCGCGCCACCCCGCTAGACAGGCAAATCACGTGCGATACGATTGGCTGAAGGTGGAAGATGTTCGACTTCAATTTCGTTTGTCCTGAGGAGAAGTTTCGATGAGATTTCGCATTGCCAAGTTTCTGCTGCTCGCCGCGCTGCTCTGGCCATTTTATTGGTCCCTGGCCTTGGCTCAGGATCCGGTCGTTTTCAAGGGCATTGTCAGCCGCGCCGTTGGTTTTTCGTCGGACGGCAAATGGTTGGCGGCCGCAGGCAGGAAACCACCCAAAGCGGGCGATTTCGACCAAATCCCCACGAGCGGACTCGTCAAAGTGTGGGAAATCAGCACCGGCAAGGAGGTGTTTCACCACGCCGAGGACCACTGGGAGGCGACCAGTCTGGCCTTCTCGCCAACTGCGCCGTTGCTGGCGGTCGGGTTCGATGATAGACCGCATGCGAAGGTCACCATCGATAAAGACAAGATAACCCTCGAATACGACGAAAACATGCCGCCCGTCCCGGTCAAGATCTGGAACCTGAAAACTTCCAAAGAGCACCGCTGTTTGCTCCATGACGAAGATCGCAGCGGACTTAACAATATAAACAGCGTCAGTTTCTCACCCGATGGGAAAACCCTTGCCACGGCCAACTCGAAGGCGCACTTCTGGGACCTCGAGACGGGGAAAAAGCGGTTCAGCATTTCCGAACCCGGGTGGTATCATGCTGCTGTTGTTTTTTCGCCAGGTGGAAAGGTCGTAGCCGTCCAGAGGGGAAAATCGAACTCGACCCCCGACGCTCTACTGGCGCCCGATAATGCGGTTGAGTTTTGGGACGTACAAGCCAAAAAACGAACGGCCAGTTTTCCCGACTCAGGGGGTCTCCGGACTTTCGCCTTTTCGCCCGACGGCCAATTGTTTGCTTTCGCAGCCGACAAAGCGGTGTGCATTTACGATTTGCGCCAAGAAAAAATAATAAAATCTTTCCGGGCCCAAACTGGTATCGTTCAGGGCACCATCGGCATCGACGACATTTTTTGCCTCGCTTTCAGTCCCGACTCCAAAATCCTCTTTACCGGCGGCTTCGATAGCGAGAAGGGACAAAAAAGGGAACCGTTCTGGAAGGCGTGGAACCCGTCCACCGGACGGCTTCTCCACACCCAAAAATGCCCGCTGACCTACGGTGGCATAGCCGTTTCCCCAGACGGGCAACGGCTCGCAATGGGAGGTGGCGACGGCACGGTGCGAATCTGGATGCTCCCCAAGGATTTGATTCCTCTCAAACGGATTGGCAACGACAAATGAACGCAGTTCCGGTTGCTCTTTAGGGGAAGGAAAGGGGTCGGGGTGCGTCGGCGCCAACCGCGCTTGACTCGTATTCCGGAAAAGCGGAAAGGTTCTGCCTTTCCTTCTGGACTCGTGGGGCCGTTTCAGGGATTAAAATCAATGAACATTATGAATTGGTTATTGATCGAATGCAATGATTCCGTCCGCATTTGGCTAGAGAAGAATCTTCCGATCGGCTTGTCAAGACTCAAGATTGCAGACAAAGAGTACCAATTTGAAGACAGTGGCAAGATTTTTGATTGGCTCTTCGACCTTTCCGGCAAGGTTGTCGACATGGAATTACATTTGTCGCCGGATGACGACATCCTATCCCAATTCGCGGCTGCTAATGCAGTTGAAATTGACCTCACAGACATGTTTCCACGGTTCTGGTTTTCCTCCATTCGCACGGGGACAGACCACTGCCTGCACGATTGGGAAGATTATTACTACAAATCTGAGGACGGCACGTTGTTAATAGCCTTGCGGACCCACATGTTGACCCAAGATGAGGTAGATACGCTGGTACTCTCACTGGGAAGAAAAGGGGACATCCAGATTTAATTTGGCGTTGCTTTTTCCCCTGACGGCCAAAGCCGAAACCGGACCCTGGTCCGCTGCCGTCTCGGCTACCATCACCGGGTAGGCACTCAGTAAGCAGCTTGCGTACCCAGTTTCGCCGAGGTAAGATCTAAGCGTTGAAGTTTTTGTTCTATCACCCCACAGAAGGAAGACTACCGTGAAAAACACCTCTCTCGCATTGGGACTAATGCTAATGGTGGGCGCAGTTGCCTTGGCAGACGACGCAACGCCCACCAAGATCACCGTGGCTCTCAGCGGTGCGGTTGGGGACGCCACGAGCGGTCAGGAGACGCTCACATTGAAAGGGCACACCGGCGGGGTCAGGAGCGTGGCGTTTAGTGCGAACGGGAAACGGCTGGCGTCGGCAAGCTGGGATAAGACGGTGAAGGTCTGGGACGCCACGAGCGGTCAGGAGACGCTCACGCTGAAAGGGCACACCAGCGGGGTCAGTAGCGTGGCGTTTAGTGCGGACGGGAAACGGCTGGCGTCGGCAAGCAACGATAATACGGTGAAGGTGTGGGACGCCACCAGCGGTCAGGAGATGCTCATGTTACAAGGGCACACCAACTTTGTCCTGAGCGTGGCGTTTAGCGCGGACGGGAAACGGCTGGCGTCGGCAAGCCGGGATGATACGGTGAAGGTGTGGGACGCCACGAGTGGTCAGGAGACGCTCACTTTGAAAGGGCACACTGGCGGGGTCTATAGCGTGGCGTTTAGCGCGGACGGGAAACGGCTGGCGTCGGCAAGCCACGATAATACGGTGAAGGTGTGGGACGCCACGAGCGGTCAGGAGACGCTCACTCTGAAAGGGCACACCAGCCTGGTCTTTAGCGTGGCGTTTAGCGCGGACGGGAAACGGCTGGCGTCGGCAAGCGGGGATAAGACGGTGAAGGTGTGGGACGCCACCAGCGGTCAGGAGACGCTCACTCTGAAAGGGCACACCAGCGGGGTCTGGAGCGTGGCGTTTAGCGCGGACGGGAAACGGCTGGCGTCGGCAAGCTGGGATCGGACGGTAAAGGTGTGGGACGCCACCAGCGGTCAGGAGACGCTCACTCTGAAAGGGCACACCGACTGGGTCATGAGCGTGGCGTTTAGCGCGGACGGGAAACGGCTGGCGTCGGCAAGCTTGGATAAGACGGTGAAGGTCTGGGACGCCCGGCCGCTGATACCTGAGCCTAAGTAAAACGCAGGGAGCCAGTGTGAAGCCGGTTGCGACTGGTTTCCCACCTTCGTGGGAATGACGGCCGACTGGTTTCCCGATGGATCAAGCATTTCTGCACCTAGCCCCTGGCAGAATGTCCGTCGCCATAGAGGCCAAGCTCAGGGCGGCTGGCAACTGGCAAAATCTCCAGATGCGCCAACTCGGGCAGGGTCATGCGCATGATTGGGCACTCCAAAAGCTGACTACCATCGGCGAAGCTTTGTTGAGCGAACCTTTGGGAAACACTCAGGGATACATTGTCTTGGGGCATCCGCCAGGCGATAGAGTTTTCTATGTCCAGCGATCAGATCATACAAAAACTGGGGTTGGCCTGAATTTGCAAAAGTTTAGTTATTAGAATAATCGAATAAGTGGTTGATACGCTAGGTTAACCAAATT
>Ga0209702_10004088_pt1 | contig 21824 bp, 15 predicted proteins | sample FRY01_FD_187210 | JGI IMG/M metagenome (GOLD analysis project Ga0209702, IMG submission 187210) | Freshwater microbial communities from Lake Fryxell liftoff mats and glacier meltwater in Antarctica - FRY-01 (SPAdes) (version 2) | ecosystem: Environmental > Aquatic > Freshwater > Ice > Glacier... | reverse complement strand
CAACTAAAACTTTTAGCTAATCCTAAATACAGATTTGATGGTGGTACAGAGTACCTTGTAGATGAAAATAACAAATATGTTAGAATTGGTGGTACTGTTTTAGCTAGAACAGATTTAGAAGCTAAACTTCTAGCGGAAAGTGATTTTGGGATATTAAAACGACTGTTAATTTCAGTTAGTAGTCCGTCTTTTCCCGATGAGGTTAAAGAAAATCTAAAAAAATATGTAAGGACTGGAGATCAAAAAGTTTTAGAACGATTAGGGACAGTGATGGCGATGTCAAAAAATGACCAGATGTCATCTGAGGTGAACAATCTAATTTCGGACTTGATCAATACTAAAAGAATTGTTGAATTAAAAAAGGATGTGTATGGCGGTATTGTCCAAAATAAACCATTATCAGAAATATCTGAAAGAATTTCTGAATTTGAAGGAAAAGAAGTAGCAGATTTGCAATTGGTCGCAGAACTTCAAACTGCCGTATCAGCAAGAATAAAAAGAGAAATCGTTTCGTCCGCCAATCGCTCACTCCAACTTCGGGAAAGAGATGTTGATAAAGCTCTGGCAGAAGCCACGCCCTTACTTAACTCAAATCGTGCTGACGAAAGAGAGGCTGGTATTCAATTAGTTAGATCAGCCTATAATGCAGAATTAAAGAATTTTAAAAACGAAGTGCAAAAAATGATCACCGGAAATGTTGATCCGGAGATGCTTCGGATATATATTGACGGCTTACCGATACGACCATCTGTTGGAGAAATAGATTATGTTCAAACGGTGGTTGATACAAGAGAAAAAGCATTTCAAAGTGTTGGTGAAATTTTGAAAGTTAAAAGAATTGAAGCGGCTACAAAAATTAGAGAAAGTTTTGCCAGTCTTGGTGTGGATTTGGTGCTGGCTAATATTGGCAATTTTCCTGGAGAAACAGAAAAAGACAGAGCTATCAAAACTCAACTTTTAGAATTATATAAGAGTTATGTTGCAACCAATAAACCAGAAATATTTGACGATAAATTTGCAGAAGAAATCAGGAGAAGAGAAGCGGAACAACTTCAGGCAAAATTTGTTAATCCAGAAAGAGGAAAAAATAAAGAAGCTTTTGATTTTATTAGAACAAGGTTTGTTGAAACAATTTATCCTTTGGTTGAAAGTCTTCGAGCAGATGACACAACTGCTCAAAAAATAAAAAGTTTTCTTGACTCCGATAGTAAAGATTCAGATAAACCAAATCCACGCCGACAATTTGAACAAAGAATGGGACTGCTTGAAAAACAGCGTTCTCTTACTGAAATAGAAAGAAGCTATTTGCAATCCGTTGAAATGCTTTCAGTATTCAATCCCTATTTGATAGCTTGTGCCTATTCTGATCCAGGAGTTACCAGTGAGTTTTTGAGACATCATTTTGAAACCATTTCTAAAAATACCACATCAGAGCTTAAAGATGGAGATTATTTCCCGTTGATGCAGATAGGCTTAGGACCTAATGGTTTAGCCGCCTTAGGAGAAACGGTGAGAAATAATCCCGACCTTGCCAGTGCAATGCTTGTGGTTGACGCTGGTAAACAACCAGGTGGCCCATTTGCAATACCAGAAGGTGCTGCTTGGAAGCTTAATAGTGCCAATAAAAGAGGTTCCGGAGGTAGGACCTTGCCAAAAAAACCAAATGGTCAAGAATTAAATACAATCCGATCATACGGCAGTCCTCTGCGTTGGTATCCAGGAGAAAGGGCATCCGATGAAGATATTCGTCAAACTAGTATAAATACTACAGTAGATTATTTGATAACTCCGGACGATCTTTCTAGCTCTCGTTACCCAACCAATGAAGAATTAGCAGTAGTCTTATCATTGCAAGCTGCTATACTGACAAAAAATATTGTCCTACAAACAAAAGTAGTTAGACTTGAAAAAAATCCAGACCCTCATGCTAAGGGGGACAAATTAGTTACTCTTGAAATAACTGACGAAACTGGCGTGCGTCAAGTTAAGATTGCAACTGACGCAATATTTGGGGCTACAGGATTGGGTGAATCTGGATACGGTTTTAAACTGGAAGGAAGCAAGGCGGAAAAGGTTATTGCAGAAACAAAAGATATGAGCTTTCCTAAAATAACCAGAACACTTGAAGCATTTAATGCTTTGGCTGGACGATCAAATGAACAATTTACCCCAGGAGAAACACTTGTTATTTATGGTGGAGGAAATTCCGCAGATACTCTTATTGAATATGTTGGCAGCTTATTTCAGGGCGATAACTCTCTCGTTCGTGATGTTACAAAACTCTATCTTATTACAGAAAACGACCTTAGTAATCGCCCACGGTATAAACTCATCGAAGATCTACGAGGTAGAAATGGTCGAGGTAATTTAATTGAGCAAATAAGAAATAAGGTGGGGGACATAGATTTTGAAGCCAGTGATGTTGTACCTTCAAAGCGAAAGTTACTTTTTTATGATAGAAGTAATCAGCCAATCAAAAATGCCAAAGGTAATATTATTAATGCTGATTCTGCTATTGCCGCCACAGGATTCCGTTCAAAATTAGATGTTTTATTTGAAAATTATGCTTCGGATAAATCGGGTAAAAGTGAAAAAAGTGTATTAAGAGAACCCGTTACGCTTCCAACAAACGAAAAAGTGTCTGTGGCGGAAACACTTAAAAGTGATCCAAGAGTTTTAATTCTTGGTACTGCATCCAAAGCGGAATTTGAAAGTGTTGATAAACTTGCCCAACTTCCGGTTGAAGCAAGAGAAGCACTTCTGCGAAATGGAGCCGAAAATGCTGTAGCCATCGGATTTCGAGCACCAGATACTCAGGCCGCAGTTAATATCTGGCTTAATTCACAAGATATAAATGTAGAAAAAAAGTCGGCGGGTATTACAAGAGAGAGTTTAGTTGTAAGCGGTAAAGAAGATGTTAAACCCGGCGAGACATTTTGGCTTGATAGAAATATCGTAGCTAAAGATATAAAAATTCCAAATAATATTGAAGACGGAATAAGATTACTTTCACCGCTTTTCTCTTATAATGTCGGAAATTCGGTTGAGTTAAGTACCCCCGATGGAAAGCGATTTACAGGAGAATTAGATTTTACACTGACTTACAATCCAGAAAATGAAATGCTCGGTTTGACCTTTAACGAAGGTAAAAATATTCCGGTTTCTAAACAAGTTATTAATGCAGTCAAAAAAGCATGTATGGACGATGATTTTCAAAGATATGCTTTTGTTGCACTTAAGAGAAAAAGACGAAATCCAAAATTAGATTTAGTTTTATCATTCAAAAATGGTTTTGTTGATCCTAAAACTACTTTTGTTCAGGATTAGCCAACCCTCCCCGCCAAAATTCCAGAAGCCCGCCCGCATTCATTCCCCAGACCCATTTCTGCGGGCGGGGAACGATCCACTTACAATATTTTTCAAATGAGGCGGAGTGCAAATACAATTCCGACTCATTTTTGCGAAACTATTTTTGCTGGAGTAATGGATTCGCAAAACCGAGACTAATTTTTTGAAATTTCGTAAAAGATTTTAGTTCGGATTCCATCCTTCCGGCACGGCGGAATCCAAAAAAAAGTTCAAGTTATTTAAAAGGTACGCTAATGTATAAAGAAAATTTCTCTGATGTTGCTATTTCCAATCCTTGTCTTTATTTGTTGTATTTGCTTTATCTGCAATATATATGTATGATGTGCAACGTTGAATAATAGAATGTCCTCATTCATACTATCTTATTAAATGTATTAATATATGTCAAAAGCTGAACAATTTTGGAACGAAGAATATAAAAAGGCAGAACATTTTGCTTTGTCTGATAGCGCATCAGGAGATTTGGAAAAATTTACCCGGTGGCTATTTCGACGTAAACGACAAGATGTTATATCTCCTGAATCTTTTGTATTAGATATTGGTTGTGGAAATGGAAGAAACATTTTATATCTTGCTGAACAATTTGGTGTACAGGGTATGGGTTTTGACCTATCAAAAGAAGCTGTTGTACAAGCAGCTCAAAGATCAAAAACACAAGGATTGTCACTACAATTTCGTATAGGTAATATTAAAGAAGAAATTACCTTACCTGACGAATCAGTTGATTTAGCTTTGGATCTCATGGTTTCACATTATCTTGATGCCGAAGGTCGTGTACGATTCCGGGATGATGTTTATCGTGTATTAAAACCAGGTGGATTTTTGTTATTGAAATCATTTCTTCGCACGGGTGATTATCATTCGAAAAAAATGTTGCGTTCAAAAAAACAACCAAAAAATCTAGAAGAGGGAACCTATATACATCCACTGATTGGTGCAGCAGAGCACACTTGGACCGAAAATGAAGTTGCAGAATTTTGGGGTTCAAAATTTGAGATGCAAAAATTCGATAAATCTTTTGGGCATTTAAAAAGAGGACGATCTGGTAAACGTCGTTATTTTATAACTTATTTGCAAAAACCTTTTGATTATTAAGTTGGTGTTAGGTGTTCTTTTTGGTATACTTTGTTTATATGCATGTAACAAAAAAAATAAAAATAGTAGTCTTTGTTCCTGAATCCCATGGAGATGCCGTGCGTCAGGCACTGGGTGATGTAGGAGGTGGACGTATTGGTACGTACAGTCATTGTACTTTTACCACAAAGGGTATGGCACGATTTCTACCCGAAGCAGGTTCTCATCCTGTCGAGGGTCATATCGGAACACTTGAAGAAGTTATTGAAGAAAAAATTGAAACAGTGTGTGATCGGGAACATGTAGATGCTGTAATTAATGCAATTATGAAAGCTCATCCGTATGAAGAACCTGCAATTGATATTTACCCAATTGAAGAAATTGACCGGTTATAATTTTCTATGTCTCAGTTAGATCAGCAAATTTTTTGGGATAATGAATACAAGGATCCCCAGCTTGTCACAAAAAGTTTTATTCCTCAGGCTGATGTAACTTCTTTTTTGTCATGGGTGCGAAGAAAACAAAAATATCCCATAGACGAAAAAACAACTGTTCTTGATATTGGATGTGGTGTTGGTCGTCATTGTATGTACATTGCAAATCAGTATGGTTCGCAATGTTTTGGATATGATTTTTCTGCCACAGCAATTGCGTTAGGAAATAATCACATACAAGAACATAAAATAGACGGTGTACATCTGACAGTACAATCATTAACAGATAAAATACCATTGAAAGACAATTCTGTTGATATTGTTATTGATGCAATGTCTTCGCACTCCTTGTTACAATCGGAAAGAGTATTTTTGTTATCTGAATTATATCGTGTATTAAAACCAGGTGGATTCTTGTTCATAAGAACTTTTCTCAAAGAAGGAGATACTAATGCAAAAGAATTATTAAAGAGATTTCAGGGTCCCGAAAAAGACACTTATAAACACCCAATGTTACAAGTAGTAGAGAGGGTCTTTCAAGAAAAAGATTTCAAAGATATTTATGGTAAAAGTTTTTCTCTTGTTTCTTTTGATAAAAAAACAGGATACCAAAAATGGGATAACCGATCATACAAGAGAAGATATCTCATTGCATATATGCAAAAAAAATAACGATATATGTCAAAGCAAGAATTAGAACAAAAAATACAAGAAATAGAAGAGCAAATGGTATTGCCTGATTTTTGGTCTGATAAAAATCGCGCCCAAGAACTGGTCGCTGAACATCAGTCATTAAAAGACCAATTGGCTGGTGTGGGAAAATACGACAAAGGTGATGCGATTATGTCGTTTTTTACTGGTGCTGGTGGTGACGATGCCGAAGATTTTACCAGAATACTTTTTGAAATGTATAGTCGATTTTGTGAAAAAAAGGGCTGGACTTGGAAAATTTTAAATGAAAATAAAAATACTCAGAATGGATATCGAACGTTGTCGTTGCATGTATCAGGGTCATCTGTGTATGGAACATTAAAAAATGAATCTGGTGTACATCGCTTGGTGCGAATGAGCCCTTTTAATAATAAGGGAAAAAGAAATACCAGTTTTTCTATGGTTGAGATATTGCCCTTATTGCAATCCTCGGGTGATTTTATTATTCCAGAATCTGATATTGAAATATCTTTTGCAAAATCAGGTGGTGCAGGTGGTCAAAATGTAAACAAGCGAGAAACAGCAGTTCGTCTCACCTATATTCCTACAGGTATTTCCGTACATGCAACATCAGAACGAACCCAAGAAGCAAACAGGCAACAGGCATTGGCATTATTAAAAGCCAGAGTATGGAAACAACAAGATGAAAAAGAGCGTGCGTTGGCGCGCGGTATGGCAATTTCTGCACATACTGACAATGAATGGGGTAGCCAAATACGCTCATATGTGTTGCATCCTTATCAGATGATAAAAGACCATCGCACAGGATTAGAAGTTCGATCAATTGATACCGTCCTGTATGATGGGAATTTAGAGCCTTTTATCGAAGCAGAAAAAGATTTATAAGAAAAAAACTTTTTTAAATTTGACGTCTTCTTTTTTCTTTTGTTTGTTGGTGATTTTTTTCTTTTAATTTATATCTATTCAGTGTACAATGAAATACATATGATTTATTTTGACAACGTTTCAAAAGTATATAAAGGTAGCCATGCCGCATTAAAAGATGTTACCTTTTCTGTGGCACCAGGAGAATTTGTTTCCATTGTGGGACATTCTGGTGCAGGAAAAACTTCTATTATTAAAATGATTTTGGGCGAAGAAAAACCAACCATAGGAACTGTGCATTTTGGTTCTACTGATATTCATGCATTATCATCTGATGCTATTTCTGCATATCGTAGAAAAATAGGTGTCGTATTTCAAGACTTTCGTTTATTACCAAATAAAAATGCATATGAAAATCTGGCATTTGCTATGGAAGTTGCAGGAAAAACAGATGAAGAAATTGCAGCAGATGTACCACATGCATTGGATCTAGTAGATTTATTTGATCGTCGATGGAATTTCCCTCATGAAATGTCAGGTGGAGAACGACAGCGTCTGGCAATCGCACGTGCAATCATTAATCAACCCGAAGTAATCATTGCCGACGAGCCAACAGGAAATCTGGATCCTATTAATACTTTTGAAATTGTGCAAATTCTAGAAAAAATTAACGATTTAGGAACTACTATTATTCTTACCACTCATAATAAAGGAGTAATCGATGCGTTGAACAAACGTGTGATTACCATGGATTCAGGAAGTATTATTCGCGATGATAAACAAGGCAAATACGCCATTTAATTTTTATGTCATTTGTTACCGATTTAAAACGTATTATTCGATCAGGTATTATTGGTTTTTGGAGAAACGGTGTCGTTTCCTTTGCTTCGATTTTAACCATGACCGTAACTTTATTTTTGGTTGCGTCATTGATTTTTTCTAATGCAATTCTGGATTTTTCATTGGAACAAATTCAGCGTCGTGTGGATATTAATATTTATTTTTATCCCCAATCATCAGAATCTGTTGTGTTGGGATTACAAGAAACTTTGGAACAATTACCCGAAGTGCATTCTGTTACCTATGTAACCAGAGGCGAAGCCATCGAGCAATTTCGTGAACGACATAAAGATAATCCGTTGACTTTGCAGGCATTAGATGAATTAGGAGTAAATCCATTAGGAGCATCATTGAATGTGCGTGCTATGGACCCAGGTCAGTATGGTATTATTGCAGAATTTTTGGCCAGTGATCATCCTTCGGTATATACTGCTCAGTCATCAATAGAAGAAGTAAACTATAATCAAAACAAACTTATTATCGACCGATTAAATGCAATCACCAGCACGGCACAAAAATTAGGTTTTGCAATCAGTTTGGTGTTTATTATTTTGACTGTGATTATTACATTTAATACTATTCGTTTAGCGATATTCTCTTCTCGAGAAGAGATTGAAATTATGAGATTAGTGGGTGCGGAAAATCCCTATATTCGTGGTCCATTTATGATTCAGGGTGTATTGTACGGTGGAGTAGCATCTATTATTACTTTGGTATTATTATATCCTTTGACATTGTGGATTAATGCGCATACTCAGGTATTTTTTGGTGGTATGGATATTTTTTACTATTATCTCAATAATTTTCCACAAATCCTTTTAATTATTGTATTTGTCGGAGTTCTCTTGGGGGCATTCTCTAGTTATCTGGCAATCAGAACTTATTTGAAAAAATAATCTCCTCTATCTATGACTACTTCTGAAAAAAAACAAAAACATCCTAAATACATTTTTGTTGTCGGTGGGGTAATGTCTGGTGTGGGAAAGGGTGTTGCAGCTTCTTCTATCGGAACTATTTTGCAGGCACGTGGTTTGGTTGTAACTGCATTAAAAATTGATCCATATATTAATATTGATGCAGGAACCATGAACCCGACAGAGCATGGTGAGGTTTTTGTATTGCATGATGGTGACGAGACAGACCAAGACATGGGAAACTATGAACGATTTCTTAATACATCTTTCACTTCTGATAATTATATGACCACGGGTCGTGTGTATAAAACCGTTATAGAAAAAGAAAGAAATTTGGAATACGGTGGACGCAATGTCGAGGTTATTCCAGATATCCCAAATGAAGTGATTCGTCGTATTGAACATGCTACACAAAAAGCAAATGCTGATGTGACTATTATAGAAATTGGTGGAACATTAGGTGAATATCAAAACCTTATTTTTTTAGAGTCTGCCCGTATTTTGAAATATAGATGCCCGGGTGATGTATTAGTCGTTATGGTATCTTATTTGCCCGTACCGGGACATATAGGGGAAATGAAGACAAAACCTACACAATACGCATCTAGTACTTTGAACAATGCTGGATTGCAGGCAAATATTATTATTGCGCGTGGTAATGTTCCTTTGGATCAAAAACGAAAAGAAAAAATTGCTACATTTTGTAATATACACTCGGATCATGTTATTTCTGCACCTGATGTATCCAGTATCTATGATGTTCCGTTAAATTTTGAAAAAGATAATTTGGGGGATATTATTTGTTCTTCGTTACATCTGGAAAATAGGTGCAAGAAATCTGATTTATCTGCATGGAAAAGATTTGTGAACAAGTCAAAAAAATCCACAAAAACAGTTTCTATTGCAGTGGTAGGAAAATATTTTTCTTCAGGTGAATTTGTTTTATCAGATGTATATTTATCTATTTTAGAAGCATTAAAATTTAGTGGATATGATAATGGGGTAAAAGTTTCTATCGATTATCTTTCGGCGATGGCTTTTGAAAAAGATGCAAAATTGGTTTCATCATTAAATAAATATGATGGAGTTTTAATTCCAGGAGGTTTTGGAAAACGTGGTGTCGAAGGCAAAATTCGTGTTATCGAATATGTACGTAAAAACAAGATCCCATATTTTGGAATTTGTTATGGAATGCAACTAATGGTAATTGAATATGCGCGTCACGTTGCAAAATTAATCGGTGCAACAACTCGCGAAATAGAACCTCATGCAGAACATTGTGTAATTGATATTATGGACGATCAAAAATCTTTGGTTGCTGGATCGAATTATGGAGGAACCATGCGACTGGGTCAGTATGATTTGTTATTACATATGAAAACATTGGCACATGGAGTATATGCTGATTATTTCAAAAAAAGAGATGGTTTGAATAAAAAGATTACTGATAATATTTTTACAAAAGAACGACATCGTCACCGATACGAAGTCAGCTCTGCGTATATCAAACCATTGGAAAAATCTGGATTGGTTTTTTCAGGAACATCACCAGATGGTAAACTGATGGAGATTGCAGAATTACCAACATCACAGCATCCATTTTTTGTTGGAGTACAATTTCATCCAGAATTTTTGGCACGACCATTGGATCCACACCCCTTGTTTAGTGCATTTATCAAAGCCTCATTAAAAAATAATAAGAAATAATATATGTTAGAAAATAATACGCAGGCTCCAAATTTTACTTTATTAGATCAAGACAGCAATGAGCACACATTGTCATCCTATCAGGGTTCTTTTGTATTGGTATATTTCTATCCAAAAGATGATACACCAGGATGTACCAAAGAAGCTTGTGCCATTCGTGATGCATATGATATTTTTAAACAAAAGGGTATTGTGGTTTTTGGTATTAGCAAGGATTCTGTAGCTTCGCATAAAGAGTTTGCTCTAAAATATGGATTACCATTTACCTTATTAGCAGATACTGATAAAAAGGTAATAGCTGATTATCAGGCGGATTCATTATTAATGACGAAACGTATTTCGTATTTAATTGATCCAAAAGGAATGATTGCGCAATCATATCCAAAAGTGGACCCAGCCATGCACGCAAAAGAAATATTGGATGATGTAAAAATGTTGCAAAAAGGGTAATAAATGATATCGTATATAGGTGCAAAAAAGCTGATGGATGGGGGAAACCCTTGTCGTTCTTATAATAAGTAAAGAATTATTGCCAGATCGTCTAATGGTAGGACACGGGTTTCTGGTACCCGTTATCTAGGTTCGAGTCCTAGTCTGGCAACAATATAAAAAAACACCCATGGGGGTGTTTTTTTATATTGTCTGAGATAAGTGTTTTGAATTAAGTACTTGGTACCAGAAACCAGTGGACTAGCATGGTATGGTGGGAATTTTTAGTCAACTTCTTGGCTAAAAATCTGGTTCCGTAGCGTAGTGAAGGAAATCGTCGATATGAATTTTGACGTAGGAAAAAGAAAAGACGATAAGGGTTTCTGGTACCCGTTATCTAGATTCGAGCCCTAGTTCCGGAGCCAAGTAGGACTACTAGCTAGTTCTAGTACTAAATTAAACGGAGAAGCTATTGTAAAATATAGCTTTTTCTCGTTTAGGGAGTAGTTCGAAAGTAGGTAATTTAAAATTTCTCTTTTTTCATGAAGTTCCGAACTTTCAAATATTTCACGCATCCTAGACGCTAAAGAGTTAGGATTGATCGGTAAAATTGGCTCAATTTTTGAAGTTGAAAAATATCTTGAAGCGACTCTTGGAGAAGATTCTGAGATTTGTTGGTATTAAACGTATCGTTTGAAGAAACTCCAAAGAATGATATACTAGGTAAGTAGTTCTTTGATTATAAAAACTGTAGTCTATGCATAAAATTATAGACCTTTTATATCTCCTTTCAATAGGTAGGCAAGTTGGGAAATCTGCGATGAGCCACATGATATAAATGACTGACCTAAAAGCGGTTGGGAGATTTCATTAAACCAGTCGGGTTTGATTAAATCTCTTAGTCGCTTTTTTGTTTGCCTCGTCAGTGACATATCCTCTAAGAGAATTATTAAAAATATTAATATAATAATCACATGATAGAGATATTCATAAAAATTAGGTCAATCATAACTTTCATTAAAGAAGAAACCTCACAAGTTGGTGGGTCTGACGAAGTAAAAAATGACATCATTAGCATTTGTAAAAATGTAAGTGATGCTTTAGAAGACATAGGAGAAGTAGAAAATCTAGAACTTGTTGCTAATATCAAAAAAGAATTAGAAGGGTTTGATACTATAGTAGGAAAGATTAAAGATGATGAAATAAACCTCACTCTATTCCTGTTACTTGTTACTCATGTTTCAGATATACGTTTCTTGTTTTTAACAAAAGTAGAACAGGAGAAAATGTTACAAGAATTAAATAAAAAATAATATGAAATACACAGCAAAAATTCAAAAAGCAGTAGAATATGCAATAAAAGTACATGAAGTTGATGAGAAACAGAAGAGAAAGGGTAAAGATATCCCGTATATTACGCATCCGCTTACTGTGGGGCTTATATTGGCCAGTGCGGGCGCAACAGAAGACCTGGTCGCTGCAGGTTTACTGCATGATGTAATTGAAGATGTTGAGCAGGTAACAAAAGAAATGATAATAGAAGATTTTGGTCAAAATGTGTCTGACTTGGTTCTTTCTGTGACAGAACAAAATAAAGACCTATCTTGGGAAGAAAGAAAAGCTGAAGCATTGAGTCATATAGAAACTTTCTCAAATGATTCACTCTTATTAAAATCAGCAGATATTATATCTAATACCTCTGAAATCGTTTCTGATTATGATAAAAATGGTGAAGAGATATTTAATAGGTTTGGTGCTCCAAAAGAAAAGGTTATTGAAAACTACACTAAAGCTATAACTGCTATTATGAAAAAGTGGCCTGATTCACCTCTTGTAGAAGATCTGTCTTCTGTAGTTGAAAAATTAAATAACATTAATCAAAGTCATAATAATGAAGATTTTCTATATTTTAATAATGAAGATCTAAAAGGTAGACGTATTGCATATGTTGCCTGTGAAGACGAAGATGATTGCGGCTTTGCTGTAGAATTCAAGTATTTAAACTGTACTTTCTTTTACTGCAAAGATCATGAAATAGGGTTTAACTTTGATTTAGGCTCAATAGGTGAGAATGAGGTAGTGTGTAAGCAACATGATAAGATGGAGAGGTATGATGTTTACAAAGAAGATAATCTTTGTCCGAAGTGTAAAAATCAAACACTTGCGATAATCTCTGTGCCAAATAATTAGACCATTATTAAGACTATGTCTATTTTTAGACCAATCAGACAGAATAATTATATAATTTGTTGAAAATAATTCTTAAAAAGCGTATTATTGTATATAGTCTATGTCTTCACATAATGTCTTATGATAAAAAATTTCAACAATAAAACAGAAAAAGTTGGGGATGATCTTAAAGAAAGTATTGAAAAAGGTAGTAAAATAAATGTTGCTGCCGGTATTTTTTCTATTTATGGATTCGAAAGTCTAAAAAAGGAATTACAGCAAATTGAAGAATTTAGGTTTATTTTTACTGACCCGACCTTTATTGAAGTAGATAAAAATAATAGAGAACACCGTTTATTTGAAATTTTAGCTAATAATAGACAGAAATCTATTTCTGGATCTGATTTTGAAATAAATTTAAAAAATGAACTCAAAGGTAGAGCAATAGCAAAAGAATGTCGTAAGTGGATTGAAGAAAAAGTAACATTTAAAACAAATACCGCAAAAGGTTTTGTTCAACCACAGGTAATTATTAAGAATAAAGATAAAAGTTTTGTTTATAATGGAATTAATGAGTTTAGTAGTGCTGGTCTTGGATATGAAAAAGATAATTCTATTTTGAATACTATTACCAAATATGATGATTATGAAATAACAGAATCTTTCATAAAAAGCTTTGATGATGTATGGAATGATGAAAAACTCCTAAAAGACGTAACCAACGAAGTCACAAATTATATCTCAAATTTATATAATGAAAACTCCCCAGAATTTATATATTACATAACGCTATACAATATATTTAATGAATTTCTAGAAGATATTACCGAAGATGAATTAGCGAATGAAAAAACAGGATTTAAAAATTCTGCTGTTTGGAATACATTGTACGATTTTCAAAAAGATGCAGTGCTTGGTGTTATTAATAAACTTGAACGATTTAACGGATGTATTTTAGCTGACAGTGTGGGACTTGGAAAAACATTTTCAGCATTAGGTGTTATTAAATATTACCAAGAAAGAAACAAGAGTGTCTTAGTGTTATGTCCTAAAAAACTAGGTGATAACTGGCAGACATTTTTAAATAATTACGAAGATAATATACTATATAAAGATCGTTTTAATTATGATGTGCTGTATCATACCGATATTTTGCGAGAAAAAGGACTCTCAAACGCTACGGATTTGTCGCGTGTGAACTGGGGGAATTATGACCTTGTGGTGATAGATGAGTCTCATAACTTTAGGAATAATGATCCGCGTAAGGACCGTGTTACCCGATATCAAAAATTACTCAATGATGTTATGCGTGCGGGTGTAAAAACAAAAGTGTTAATGCTCTCAGCAACACCAGTAAATAATAAATTTACTGATCTTAAAAATCAGATTGCATTGGCTTATGAAGGTCATACAAATGTTATTGATGAAAAAATGGATATTAAAAAATCCATTGATGCTATTTTAAATCAGGCTCAAAGAACTTTTAATGAATGGCAAAAACTACCATTAGATGAAAGAACTGGTAAAAATCTTCTTGCGGAACTGAGTAAACATTTTGACTTTTTCAAACTCTTGGACAATATTACTATTTCTAGGAGCCGAAAACATATCATGAAGTATTATGACATGGATGCAATTGGCAAATTCCCCAATAGACTAAAGCCATTGACATATAGATCAGAACTCACAAACATAACTTCATTTATGGAAATAAAAGACCTCTATGAAGATCTTGTGCGTCTTAATATGTCCTTGTACACACCTTTTGATTATATTTTACCTAATAAAATTCAGAATTATGCTGAGTACGATACGAGAATTTCCGAAACAGTAGTTTTAAAGCAATCAAATCGAGATAAAAGTTTGCAAAAATTGATGCGTATTAATCTTCTCAAGAGACTAGAAAGTTCTGTTGATTCTTTTCGTCTAACTCTTGAAAAGTTTATTAACAGCACCAAGTCCACTATTGATAGTATCGAAAAGTTTGAAAAATCAGGAATCTCAACACAAGCAGAAGGAATAGTTTTTTCAGAAGACATGGATGAGGAAGATGGTGACTGGCTAGATGATGAATTTTCTGTTGGAGGAAAAGTAAAAATAAACTTAGAAGATATTAATACGTCTGGATGGAAACAGGACTTGGAGCATGACTACCGTATTGCAAAAGAACTACTCAATGAAATGAAGCGTATTACTCCAGATCATGATTCAAAACTCCAAGACCTCAAATCAGTTATTAAAAACAAAGTAAATAATCCTATAAATGCAAATAATAAAAAGGTAGTTATTTTCAGCGCTTTTGCGGACACTGCAAATTATTTGTATGAAAATATTTCCAAATGGGCAAAAGAGGATCTTGGCTTAGAATCTGCTCGAATTACTGGGGGAGGTACCAATAAGTGTACTTTAGATATTGATACACAATTTAATAACCTTCTTATACATTTTTCACCACGATCAAAAAACCGTCATGAAAGACATGTCAATGATAAAGAAATAGATGTTTTGATTGCCACCGATTGTATCTCTGAAGGACAAAACTTACAAGATTGTGACACCTTGGTCAATTATGATATTCACTGGAACCCTGTCCGCATTATCCAACGATTTGGACGTATAGATCGTATTGGATCAATAAATACAGATATACAACTTATAAATTTTTGGCCTCAGTTATCTCTCGATGATTATATAAATTTAAAGAGTCGAGTAGAGGGTAAGATGTTTTTAGTTGACGCAACTGCTACGGGAGACGATAACGTTCTGACCAATGAGTCATCAGACATAGAATTCCGCAAACAACAACTCGAAAGACTTCAAAATGAAGTTGTAGATATAGAAGAGATGGATTCTAGTATTTCTATTACTGACCTTGGGCTCAATGATTTTCGTATGGACTTAGTGAACTATATCAAAACTGGTAAAGATTTGGATAATGTCCCAACTGGAATGCATGCAGTCGTTCCTAAAGAAGAATCAAAAGGTATCACTGAGGGTGTTATTTATATTCTTAAAAACATCAATAAAGAAGTAAACATAGATAATACCAACCAGCTCCATCCATTTTATCTTATTTATATCAAGCAAAATGGTGAAATACTTTCCAATCATATCAATGTAAAAAACACATTGGATATTTTACGCTCTATCGCAAAAGGCAAAAACGAACCAATTCCAGCAGTATATGAAGCATTCAATGATAAAACAGATGATGGTAAAAATATGAAAGAATACTCAGAACTTCTTGGACAAGCGATAGAATCGGTTATTTATGTCAAAGACGATGGTGAAGTCGATAGTTTATTCTCAAAAGGTGGCACTACAGCATTAGCTCACAATATTAAAGGTCTAGAAGATTTTGAACTCATTGCCTTTATGGTGATTATGTAATATGGATTTCAATTTACCAAAACAGTCAGAAGTAAATAAATTTATTGCCAAAAGTAAATTTTCAAATTTTGCAACGATAAATAGTAAAATTAAACAATCTTTCACAGATAAAATCCAAAAGATTACATGGCGATACAAACTAGCAGAATCAACCATTAACGTTAGTGGAAACGAAAGCACAGAAGAGATACAAATTTTTGAAATAGAATTAAAAGAGAAAGAAATTCCCAAAAATGTACTTGGTGTTATAGACAAAAGTATTCCATATCCTATTTTGTACGTATTCAAATATCAAAATGATATTGCGTATGGGATTACTCTCAAAAATGAAGGACTGAAGCGGTATTATTTTTCAGACTGGAACGAGGTATTAAACTTTGATTTTGTTGGCACAAACTTGGAGCAAGTGTATCAAAAATTAGTAAGGGTTTTCATAGAAAAAGAAGTCAAAACCGAACATTCTTTTGAAAATCTAGTTTCGTTGGATATTCAAAAAGAAAAATTACACAGAGACATATCGGCATTAGAAAACAAAGTCAAAAACGAAAAGCAGTTCAAAAAACAAGTAGAAATCCACAAGCAATTGAAGGAGAAAAAGAAAGAATTAGAAAGCCTGTAATATTAATCCTAATTTTGATACAATAAGCATATTATGCAAAAGCTACCAATACAAACACCAGATTTAACAAGTGAAAACATAGCCAAGATAAAGGGGCTTTTTCCAGAGGTGATTACTGAAAAAGAAGACGAAAAAGGCGAAATAGTACAAGGTATAGACTTTGAACTTCTCAAACAAAAGCTCGCAGGAGATATTGTGGATGGTAGTGATGAACGATATCGTCTTGATTGGCCAGGCAAAAGACGGTCAATACTGAAAGCAAATACTCCTATAAATAAAACTCTCGCACCTGATAAAGAATCTAGTGTTAATTTTGAAAATACAGAAAATGTTTATATAGAAGGTGACAATTTTGAAGTGCTTAAAATTCTCCAGGAATCATATTTGAATAAAATCAAAATGATTTATATTGACCCACCATATAACACTGGCAAGGATTTTGTATATAGAGATAATTTTAAAGTTTCTAAGGATGATTATGAAGAAGAAATAGGAGTAGAGGACGAAGAGGGTGGAAGATTATTTAAAAATACCGATACCAACGGCCGATTTCACAGTGACTGGTTGTCTATGATGTACGAGAGGTTGGTTGTGGCGAGAGACTTGCTGACTGATGATGGAGTGATATTTATGAGTATTGACGATAATGAGGTTCATAATCTCAGAAAAATTGCTGACGAGGTTTTTGGAGAGGAAAATTTTATCAACGACTTAATGATTAGGCGTCGTATAAAAAGTTTGAATTTGCAATTCGCTGAAAATGGACTGTCCTCATTTAATATTGGTGTAGAGCATATTTTAGTTTATCGTAAAACTGGATCGTTTAAATTTAAACCACTAAGAAAAAATAAGAAAGATTATAATAAAAAAGGTACATGGAATGTTTTTTGGAGTGGGGCTGACCGTCCGACGATGAGATATGAACTACTTGGATTTGCTCCCGAATCTGGACAATGGAGATGGTCAAAAGAAAAAGCTCTTGACGGTATAAAAAATTATGAAGAGTACGAAAAAAATAGTGCAGATAATATGAGTTTGGATGAGTACTGGGAATCAACTGGTAAAAATAAGAAGTTTGTAAGAAGGATTAGTAATGGTGTTGGGAAAAATGGTGGTGTTCAATATTGGATACCATCTAGTTCTACGTCATTAAGAACTAGTAATTGGACAGACTTGGAGGTTTCGGAAATAGCAAAGGAATTTGACATACCTTTCGATAATCCTAAGAATAAAAATTTAATAAAAACTTTAATTGATTCAATTAATGATCAAAAAGCTATTATTTTAGATTGCTTTTCTGGTTCAGCAACAACCGCACATGCAGTAATGCAACTTAACGCTGAAGATGGAGGAAATAGAAAATTTGTAATGGTTCAATTAGATGAACTTACTTATGATCCAGAGATTGATGTAATAACTAAAAAACCAATAATTGATTTAAGCACTGGTTATCCAAAAGTAAAGAAAGAAAGTGAAGCTCAAAAATCAGGATATTATACTATTTCCCAATTAGGACGAGAGAGAATCCGTCGTGCAGGTAAAAAAATAGTAGAGGAAAATGCTGAAAAATTAGCAGAGCGAGAAGCTCCACTTGATATTGGTTTTCGTGCATACAAAGTTGCTGATACTATCTACAACGATGTTCAAAAACATCCAAATGAATTACAGCAAGATATGCTTACTGGTCTTGCAGACAATATTAAATCAGACAAATCTCCAGAAGATATTTTGACTGCAATCATGCTTTCACTTGGACTTACTATTGACCTTACTATCAAATCAGAAAAGATTGGCAAAAATATAGTATTCAATGTCGCAGATGGTGCACTTGTGGCTTGTTTCGATACCAATATCACTATGAATCTGATAGAAACTATTGCTAAAACAAAGCCGTTGCGAGCAGTATTTCGTGATGCATCATTTAAAGACGATCAAGATAGAATTAATACAGAAACTACTTTCAAGCAACTTTCTCCCCAGACACGGGTAAATGTTATTTAATATGAAACTTCGATTCAAAGAACAACAATATCAACTCGATGCCGTAAATTCTATTACGCGTATTTTCGCTGGGCAAACAAAAGGGCAGAGAAATGAAGTTGTTGGAAGAAATGAAATTGATAGAGGTCTTTTTGGTAGAACAATAGAGGTCGAAGAAATTTTTTCAAATAAAAAAGTAGAAATTTCTGAAAATAATATTTTAAAAAATGTCCAAGAATTACAAAGAGAACAAGGATTGCCTGTGGTCCAAAACTTACAAGAAGGAATGAATTTTACTGTTGAAATGGAGACCGGCACAGGAAAAACTTATGTATATACTCGCACCATGCTCGAACTCCATAAACAATACGGATGGAATAAATACATCATCATGGTACCGTCTGTCGCCATTCGAGAAGGGGTGCATAAATCACTAGAAATTACACAAGAACATTTTCAAGAAATCTATGGTAAAAAAATTCGTTTCTTTATATATGATTCCAAAAATAAATCAAATATCACCAATATTCAAAAATTTGGGAATAGTGCAGATATTGAAGTGATTATCATGAATTATCAGGCGTTTGCTAGAAAAGATCAAGCAAAAGGTGACAAGTTGAAAATGTTTCAGGAGCTTGATGTAATTCAATCACAAAAACCAATTGATGTTATTAAGCGAGCGCGACCAATTTTAATAATAGACGAACCACAAAAGTTTGGTGCTACTGCTGAAAGTATGCTTCCCGAATTTAATCCTTTGTTTGCTCTTAGGTTTTCTGCAACTCACAAAAAAGATTTTAATAAAATTTACCGCCTCGATGCTATCGATGCTTTTAATCAAAAGCTGGTGAAGAAAATTAAAGTAAAAGGAATTGAGATAAATACCACACTTGGAACAAGTGGATATTTATTTTTAGAAAGAATCAATGTCTATAAGGATAAAAATCCCACAGTAACAATAGAACTTGAGATAAATCAACAGAATACTGTTGCAAAACACATGAGAACTCTTTCAGAGGGGGATAATTTATTCAGTCTCTCCAATGAGATGGTGCAATACCAAGGGTATACAGTACGATCAATTAATGCAAAAGACGGTATTGTTACTTTCACCACTGGTAAAGAGATTAAGGTTGGACAAGTGGTAAATGATCCAGAAGAAAAGCATGTACGCAGAATCCAAATACGAGAAACTCTCAAATCTCATATTGAAAAAGAACGAGAATTATTTAATAAAGGGATAAAGGTGTTGTCTTTATTTTTCATTGATGAAGTTGCAAAATACCGTGCATATGATGAATCTGGAAACCAAATACAATCAGAATACGAAGAGATATTTAAAGAAGAGTACCAAAATATAATTTCTCAAAGAGATCTTTTTAATGATGCATACTATGCATATGTCTCAAAGCATCCAGTCGAAACTATTCATAATGGATATTTTTCTATTGATAAAAAAGGTAAAGCCATAAACTCAAGTGAGGCACGAGGAGAAGGTGGAAGTAGTGATGTGAGTGCATATGATTTAATTATGAAAAACAAAGAAAGATTACTCAGCTTTGATGAGCCTACTCGATTTATATTTTCACACTCTGCACTTCGTGAGGGGTGGGATAATCCAAATATTTTTCAAATTTGCACACTAAAACATAGTGATTCGACTATTAGTAAACGTCAAGAGATTGGGAGAGGGCTTCGTATTGGGGTGAACGAGCATGGTGATAGAATGGACTACGAAACACTTGGTGCAGAATTCTTTGATGTAAATGCATTGACAGTGATTGCTAGTGAGTCATACGATTCTTTTGCAAAACAACTTCAAGAGGAAATCTTGGATTCTGTAAAAGGTCGCCCTACGAAACTTGAGGTATCTGTTTTGAAAGATAAGGTGTTTAAAAATAAACTAGGAGAAAAAATTATCATCACTGAATCGTTGGCACAAGATATTATATTTGCGTTTCGTGATGCTGGTTATATTGATTCTGAAAGAAAAATAACAGAAGAATTTGTAAAAAGCATAGAGCAAAATAATTTTATAGTTCTTCCTCAATTGGAAAATTTTAAAGAACAAGTTGCCGAGTTCATGATGGGGGTGCATTCAACAAATACTTATAATCCAACAGAGAATGAATTGAGTAATTCACTTCCAAAAATTTTAAATCTAAATGAAAATTTTGCTAAAAAAGAATTTCAAGAATTATGGAACAAATTAAAAGTAAAAACTGCGTATAAGGTTTCTTTTGATACAACAGAGCTTATTAAAAATAGTGTACTAGCCATTGATAATGAATTAAAGGTCAGACAAGTAACCATAACTATTGTGATAGGCGCTCAAGACGAAAACGATTTGACCGAGACAACACTAAGGCGAAGTGAGGCATTGAGAAGAGACACTAGGATTACAGAGTATGCAGATTCTTTATTGGGGTCAGTAAAGTACGATATTGTCGCGGATATTGCAAAAAATACACACATCACAAGAAAGAGTTCAGCGAGTATCCTTTCAGGTATTTCTATTGATAAGTTTGCACAGTTCAAAGTAAATCCAGAAGATTTTATTAAACAGGTTTCAAGGATTATCAATGAACAAAAAGCAACTACACTGATAAATAACATCACTTATCATACATTAACAGAAGAATACACTGATGATATTTTCACTGTTAATAATTTTAATGGTTCACTCAAAGAAAATGTACTTGAAGTAAAACGACATATTTATGATTATGTAAAAACTGATTCTCAGGTTGAGAGAGTATTTGCCAAAGCACTCGAAGAGGCTGATCAAGAAGTAGTAGTGTATGCAAAACTTCCAAATGGTTTCAAGATTCCAACCCCAATTGGAAACTATAATCCAGACTGGGCCATCGTGTTTAACGTAGAAAATACAAAACATGTTTATTTTATCGCAGAAACAAAAGGTAGTATGAGTACTATGCAATTAAATAAATCCGAAGCACTGAAAATAGAATATGCACGAAAACATTTTGAATTACTTGAAAGTGAGAATGTTAGATATGGCGTTGTTGATTCATATGAGAATTTGCTAAATATTCTGAAGTAGTAAATAACACTCGAAGAAGGTGCACTTTTGCGGATAAAGGTGGCAGAGTTTTCTTTACCAAAAAAATTAAAAAACCACCACGAAAAAACCGAGAATGTGATACTATTAGAAAAAGAATCTAGGTTATTTTTTACAATAAAACTTGATGGAAATAATAAGGAATTTAGTTTATTTATTCGTGATAACCTTATGATTATTAAAAAAGGGAACAGGATGGGTAGACTTTCAAACGTTTTTTGTGAAGTTTTTGACGATAATAATAAGCCAGTTATAATAGCAAATTCTCTCAATGAAGCCTA
>Ga0209702_10004087_pt1 | contig 21825 bp, 14 predicted proteins | sample FRY01_FD_187210 | JGI IMG/M metagenome (GOLD analysis project Ga0209702, IMG submission 187210) | Freshwater microbial communities from Lake Fryxell liftoff mats and glacier meltwater in Antarctica - FRY-01 (SPAdes) (version 2) | ecosystem: Environmental > Aquatic > Freshwater > Ice > Glacier... | reverse complement strand
GAAGTCCTCCTCGGCAAGGAGGACCTACAGAAAGAAGTCCTCCTCGGCAAGGAGGACCTACAGAAAGAAGTCCTCCTCGGCAAGGAGGAGCTACAGAAAGAAGTCCTCCTCGGCAAGGAGGAGCTACAGAAAGAAGTCCTCCTCGGCAAGGAGGAGCTACAGAAAGAAGTCCTCCTCGGCAAGGAGGAGCTACAGAAAGAAGTCCTCCTCGGCAAGGAGGAGCTACAGAAAGAAGTCCTCCTCGGCAAGGAGGAGCTACAGAAAGAAGTCCTCCTCGGCAAGGAGGAGCTACAGAAAGAAGTCCTCCTCGGCAAGGAGGACCTACAGAAAGAAGTCCTCCTCGGCAAGGAGGACCTACAGAAAGAAGTCCTCCTCGGCAAGGAGGAGCTACAGAAAGAAGTCCTCCTCGGCAAGGAGGAGCTACAGAAAGAAGTCCTCCTCGGCAAGGAGGAGCTACAGAAAGAAGTCCTCCTCGGCAAGGAGGACCTACAGAAAGAAGTCCTCCTCGGCAAGGAGGACCTACAGAACGAGCGACTGTCTCATTTCGCTGGAACTTTTCACCGACGCGGGTAACTTCGCCTCTTTGGTCTATACTGCGATGTTCGGAGTCGCTGCTGAAGCCGTCGTGAATTTGTCTCTCACGGATTCCCTGAATCCTGAAATTTCAAATTTGTGATGGTCTTCTTTTCGGCGGTGCCGATCCTCGTCAGTGTGACCCGTCATTTTCAGACATTCGTCGGCGAACAGCGTTCATGGCCAGTTCAGATATCGTGATTCGTGGTGCCCGGGAGCATAATCTTCGCAACGTCAGCCTCTCGCTGCCTCGCAATAAGATGATTGTGATGACCGGCGTAAGCGGTTCTGGCAAAAGTTCCCTGGCCTTCGACACGCTCTATGCGGAAGGACAGCGTCGGTATGTCGAATCGCTTTCCACTTACGCACGGCAGTTTCTGGGACAGATGCCGAAACCGGATGTGGATTCCATCACCGGACTTGCGCCTTCCATTTCGATCCAGCAGAAATCGACCAGCAAAAACCCGCGAAGTACCGTTGGGACCATCACTGAGATCTTCGACTTTCTGCGAGTCCTCTACGCTCGCGTTGGTCAGGGCTATTGCTACGTGTCGGGGCAACCGATTAAGGCTCAGTCGACCGATCAAATCATCGACAGCCTGCTGAATCAGCCGGCTGGAACGAAGTTTCAGATTCTGGCTCCGATCGTTCAGAATCAAAAGGGCGAGTTCCGTGATCTCTTCGAAGACCTGCTGAAGAAGGGATATCTCCGCGCACGCATTGATGGCGAAATCGTCAATATCAGCGAAGCACCGGTTCTGCGGAAGCATCACAAACACAATATCGAAGTTGTGATTGATCGATTGGTCGCCGGAGGGGCTCAGCGAACACGCGTGGCAGAAGCGGTTGAGCAGGCTCTTCGCCTGGCCGATGGGCGTTTGATCTGCAGCGTCGATCAGGGAAAAGCCGGCCCCGGCGCAACAGCAGGAGCGGCCACCCCTACCGAAAGCTACGCTTTTAATGCAGGCGAAGCCAGCAGAATCGCAGACGCGGTACCGCCAGCCGGTCGCTCGAAGCGAAAGCGAATGTCTGCCGAAGCAGACATGGTGGCGGAACCGCCGCTGGAACTGATTAGCGAGGATGTTGACGACTACACTCCAGCGGCGCGCCAGCTGCAAGTGTCGGACCGCCTTTTCAGTGCTCATTATGCCTGTGCAGAAAGCGGGATGAGCTACGAGCCGCCCTCTCCTCAGCTCTTCAGCTTCAACAGTCCGCTTGGCATGTGTCTCGACTGCAACGGACTGGGCATGCGGCACGGCTTTCCGATGCACCACCTGATTGCGGACGAAAACAAATCGATCCAGAAGGGCGCAACACTATTGCTGCCGACATGGACGAAGATCGGACGCTGGCCCCGACATTTGTTAGTGGGTGCCTCGAACGCCATTGAACAGGACTGTGGTCTGGCGACGGATTCGTTGTTGAAAATGAAGTGGAAAGATATTCCCGAGGCAGCCAAACACCTGTGGCTGTACGGAACTGGAGAGCGTCACATCACGTTCACCTGGCGGACGCGGGCCGGTGCCTGGAAGCATGGAGGGAAGTGGGAAGGCTGGGCCAACCGCTTGCTGGAAAGTTATCGAACGGCAGTAAATCCGATGCGCCGGCGGCAGCTGGAAAAATACATGGAAGTCGTTCCGTGCAATTCCTGCAACGGCGAACGGCTCAATCGTCAGGCTCGTAATGTTCGCCTGCAGACAACCAGCAAGCGTTATGCGGCTCGCGGTTTGCCATCCGAAATGAGTCTGCCGCAAGTTTGTGCGCTATCGATCGAAGAAGCGACGGAATTTTTTGATTCACTAAAGCTCGATTCCACTCAGCAGCTGATCGCCGAGGAGGCATTGAAGGAGATTCGTGGACGGCTCGGTTTTCTGCTGCAATGTGGGCTGAATTATCTTTCGCTTGATCGCACGGCACCGACGCTGTCCGGTGGCGAATCGCAGCGCATTCGTCTGGCCGGACAAATCGGCTGCGGGCTGGTCGGAGTCGTTTATATTCTGGACGAACCGAGCATCGGACTGCATCCTCGCGACAACACAATGCTGCTGGAAAGTCTGCAGCGGCTGCGCGATCAGGGCAACACTGTGATTGTGGTAGAGCACGATGAAGAGACCATGCGAGCGGCCGATCATGTGGTCGATTTTGGCCCCGGCCCCGGAGTTCTCGGCGGCGAAGTTGTTGTCGAAGGAACCGTTGACGATTTGCTCAAGAGTGAACGCAGTGTGACGGGAGCATTCCTTTCAGGCCGTTCGAAGATTGAGATTCCTCAGATCCGTCGCAGCCCGGACCGTGGTTCGATCGTGGTACACAACGCATCACACAACAACCTGAAAGACATCACCGTTAGTTTTCCGCTCGGACGTTTGATCAGCGTCACCGGCGTCAGCGGTTCGGGAAAAAGTTCGGTCGTCAACGACATCCTGTGGCAGGTCGTCAATCGTGACATCAACAAAGGTGTGGGTGATCCGGGGCGACATGATCGAGTCGAAGGGCTGGAACTGATTGACAAGGCCATTGATATCGATCAATCGCCGATCGGTCGCACTCCTCGTTCAAACCCAGCGACTTATGTGAAAGTCTTTGACGAAATCCGCAAGCTGTTTACTCAGCTGCCGCAGTCAAAGATGCGAGGCTACAAAGAAGGACGTTTCAGTTTCAATGTGGCCGACGGACGCTGCGAAGCCTGTGAAGGTCACGGCGCGACGAAACTGGAAATGGACTTTCTGGCGGACATCTGGATCCCGTGCACCGTGTGCGAAGGCCGGCGTTTTAATCACGAAACGCTGGAAGTGAAATTCCGCGACCACAGCATTGCCGATGTTCTTGAGTTGGATATTCGTGAAGCAGTGACGCTGTTCGAAAGCTTTCCCAAAATCCATCGCCTGCTGCAGACTCTGTGCGACGTCGGTCTGGACTACATGCAGCTGGGTCAGGCGTCGCCGACGCTTTCCGGTGGCGAAGCGCAGCGTGTGAAGTTGGCCCGCGAGCTGGGAAAACGATCCACCGGGCGAACCTTGTATCTGCTGGATGAGCCCACGACAGGTTTGCATTTTGCCGACGTCAAAAAACTGATTGAAGTTCTGCAGGGCTTTGTCGAAGCTGGCAACACGGTCATCGTGATTGAACACAATCTCGATGTGATCAAGACCTCGGACTGGCTGATTGACATTGGTCCCGAAGGCGGAGCGGGCGGCGGGCGCATCGTCGTCGAGGGAACTCCGGAGGATGTGGCTCGCTGCGACGCATCGCATACCGGCGTGGCGCTGCGAACAGTGCTGCCCGGTTTTAAACGGAAGTCAGCTGCGAAGAGCAAAGCGGCGCGGACAAAGGCTGATCCTTTTATCCTGAGTCAGAAGATTCGAATCACTGGCGCGGGGCAGCACAATCTGCAGGGGATTGACCTTGAGGTGCCGCGAGAACAGATGAGTGTTTTCTGCGGTCCCAGCGGGAGCGGAAAGACGTCTCTGGCCATGGACACTTTGTATGCCGAAGGCCAGCGGCGTTATGTGGAAAGCCTGTCTTCGTACGCGCGGCAATTTCTCGGCCAGATGCCGAAACCGCGAGTCGAAAGTATTCAGGGCTTGAGTCCTGCAATTGCGATTGAACAGAAGACTGTCGGGTCGACGCCTCGTTCCACGGTCGGCACTGTCACCGAAGTTTACGACTATCTGCGCGTGCTTTACGCACGTCTTGGCGTCATGTACTGCCCGAAATGTCAGGTGCCTGCGGTTCAGCAGACAACCGATCAGATTGTCGACAGTGTGATGAATCTCGGCGACGGTCTGAAGCTTCTGCTGCTCGCGCCGATGGATGTGGATCGGTCGACGCCGTTTACAAAGATCTGGGATCGGCTGCGGGCGAATGGGTTTGCTCGCGTTCGCGTCGACGGAGTGACTTATGCGATCGACGAAGTGCCCGAGATTGATCATCGCAGATCGCACAGCGTTGCCGTTGTGGTAGATCGAGTGACCGTGGGTGAAAGTGAAAAGCGGAAAACGGAAAGCCGAGCGGACGAATCTCAAATTGCTTTGTCTGAAAACCGAAAACCGAAAACTGAAAACTCGGCGCCCGGCCGTTCCCGCATCGCGGATTCCATCGAAGCGGCTTTGGATCTGGGCAAGGGCGTCATTCAAGTGGCGGTTGCGGATTCAAAGAAGGAAGAACCCGAATGGAAGGTGCATCGCTTCAGTCTGCATTTGTCGTGCAGTCAGTGTCAGCGATCTTTCGAACGCCAGACGCCGCAGAAGTTCTCCTTCAACAGTCCGCTCGGCTGGTGCCCGGCGTGTGAAGGACTTGGGACGGAGTTTGGGGCCAATCAGGCAATGCTTGTGACAAGTCCCGAGCGTTCTCTGCGGGATGGAGCTATTGGTGCCTGGCCGGATCCGAAGACAAATTCAGCCTTTCAAACAATGCTGGAAACGATGTCCGCGACGTTTGAGCTGCCGCTGGATCAGCCTTGGTATCTGCTGTCCCCGCAGCAACAGAGGCTTGTTCTCTATGGCGATGAGAACAAGTGGATTGACGTCAACTCGGTCGCTCAAAAACCGACTCGTCAGGCAGCGAAAGAAGAAGTCACGCCCGCGGCACAGGCAGGCTACAACAGTTTTCGCTTCAAATACAAAGGCCTTTATCCGGCTATTGAAGCGGCCTCGCGACTTTCGTTTTCTCACCGCAAATCACTGATTGAAATGGCGGGTGAAAAAGACTGTTCGATGTGCAACGGCAGTCGGCTGGAAGCCGAAGCGTCCGCGATGCGGCTGCGGGATATCACTTTGCCGCAGTTGTGTCGCATGCCACTGTCCGAATCGCTTTCGTTCCTGAATGGGCTGAAGCTCAGTCGAGACGAAAAGAAGATTGCCGGTGATCTGCTGAATGAGGCGACTCACCGGCTGAACTTCCTCGTCGAAGTCGGTCTTGAATATCTGACGCTTGATCGCTCCATGCCGACTCTTTCCGGTGGCGAATCTCAACGCATTCGCCTGGCTGGCCAGGCCGGACGTTCGCTCACCGGCGTTCTGTATGTGTTGGACGAACCGACAATTGGGCTGCACCCGCGCGACAATGGTCGACTGCTGATTGCACTGAAACGGCTGCGTGATCTTGGCAACACAGTGCTGCTGGTCGAACATGACCGTGAGGTGCTCGATGCGGCCGATCGGCTGTTTGATTTCGGCCCGGGAGCCGGTCGACTTGGCGGGACGGTCGTTGCCCAGGGGACACCGGCGGAATTGAAAAAGAATAAGGCCTCATTGACCGGCGGTTATCTCAGCGGAACTCTCAGCATTCCCGTGCCAATGGTGCGCCGCACAACTCGTGAAGTGTCACAGCCATTGCCACCGGTGATCGTCCCGAAGGCCGGGAAGAAAAAGAGCAAGGCACGTGGCACGGCGGCGGTCGTTGCATCGAAAACGGCCGATCCAGCGAACCCTGCGAAGAATCAATCAGCGAATGCCATTCCACACGAATGGCTGGAACTGCTCGGAGCATCGCAGCACAATCTGCGAAACGTGGATCTGCGAATTCCTCTCAAAACGTTTGTCTGCATCACCGGCGTCAGCGGATCAGGCAAAAGCTCATTGCTGATGAATACTCTGGCACCGGCCGTTTCGCGCCGGCTGAATGTGGCGGCGGAAGCTCCCGGTGCGTTTCGTGAACTGAAGGGCGTCGAGCATCTTAGCAAAATCGTGCTGGTCGATCAGAATCCGATCGGAACAACACCCGCATCGAATCCAGCGACCTACACGGGCATGTTTGATGAAATTCGTGAACTCTTCTGCCGGATGCCGGAAGCAAAAGTTCGCGGTTATCGACCCGGTCGTTTCAGTTTTAATCGCGCGGGCGGACGCTGCGACGACTGTGAAGGCATGGGCCAGCAGAAGATTGAAATGCATTTCCTTCCGGATGTCTGGGTCGAATGCCCGACGTGTCGCGGTCGGCGTTTTAATGCGGAGACTCTGACAGTCAAATTCAATGACTGCAGCGTTGCCGATGTGTTGGAGATGTCGATCAGCAAAGCCCTGGAATTGTTTTCACACGTCCCCAAAATTCGAGCCCCCCTGGCGACTCTGGAAGCCATTGGGCTCGGATATCTGACGCTGGGTCAGTCAGCTCCAACGCTCAGCGGTGGCGAAGCCCAGCGAATCAAGCTGGCAGCAGAACTTTGTCGACCAAACCGCGGCCGAACACTGTACCTTCTTGATGAGCCGACAACCGGCCTGCATTTTGATGATATTCTCAAACTGCTGAGTGTTCTCAACAGCCTCGTGGAGCAGGGTAACACGGTCGTTGTGATCGAGCACAATCTTGACGTGATCAAGACGGCCGACTGGATCATTGATCTGGGGCCGGAAGCGGGAGCGGGCGGCGGCCAGATTGTTGTTCAGGGGACGCCTGAGGATGTCGTGTCCTATGCGACATCGTCTTCAAATGCAGCGGTGCCTGTTCGTAAGCGTGCCGCGAATGACGAGCATTCTGCTGGAGATCGTCAGGCTGGCCGATTGCGATCATGGACAGGTGAATTGCTGGCTCCGGTGCTGGCCGAGTCTTCGCGAGGGACGATTGAAACTTTCGATGCCGTGGCTGTTGCGGCCAGGCAGAAAGGCGACGTCAGTATCGAGCAGCTTGGGAAATCTGCGAAGTTGCCGTGGGAAGTTGATGGACAGAAATGGCATACTCAGGACCGCATTGCTCACACGGGCCAGGCGTGCCGCTGGGATGGACAGGCATTGCAGTTCGTGATCGAACTTTTGGAATCTCACGAGGAACTGGCTCCGACAAACTGGAATGATCGGGCGACGGTTGAAGTTCGGGCCGACAAGGGACTGGGCTGGTTTCTGCATGCCCGAACGGGAGGCGAATGGCTGTTGTCGCTGTGCTTCCGAGTTAAAAAATCTGAGTTCACTACAGAGGGTGTCGATGCGGCGCTGGGGCTGATTCCGCTGGATGACATGGAAGAAGTTCCGGTCTATGGACGTGAGCCGCGAGTCAAAGCGCGTGACCTGAAGACAGCGTGGCAGGAAGTAACGCTCAAGGTCTGGCAGAAGTCGGAGATCGATACGCCAGCGTTTCGAAAGTTTCTGAGTCAGGCGATCGCCAGCTACCTGAAACTGTCGAAAGCCGAATCGGCCAATCCGGAAGACCTGATGCCATGGAAACAGCTGGGCCGCAAATGGCATCTGATGCGAAAAGGTCTGCCTGGCAATGGCCGCGTGGCATGGGAATTCGGACTGCTCGAACACCTGCTGCCGTCGTTGGAAAATGCGTTCAGCAAATTTGAGACTGACTTCGGAATTCGCAGCAAGATCAACTGGACGCGAGCCAGCAATGATCAGACCGTGGCCGAACTTCATACCAAACGCTCTGACGGCGCTGATCTGATTGTGTATGCCCCGGCGGGAAAAATTACGATCGGTTCGATTGCGTCGCTGGGAGCATCGCAGGAAATCTCGCCTCACAAAGGGGAACTGGATCAGGTGCGTATTCGCTTTGACAAAGTGGCTCAGGTGGTCGCTGGCGACCTTTCGCAGTTTTTGTCGCGTGCCGTTCCGCTGATGAAGCAATAATCGCGGGCGAGCACGCTTGATTGATCGAACCGAGCGGCTCGGCCAGAGCCACGCCCTCCCGGTTGGAAACTGGCAGCTCAGAGGGTGTTCTGGACGCGACACTTGTTTGGCTGTAATGTGTACTATCGACCTGGCTTGAGTCATCGTCGTCAGGGAAGGCGGATTCACCGCGTTCAAAGATGGACTGCCTGGTCGAGAAACATAAGCGTGTTCCATCCTGACAAAGGCTGATCCGTAAACTTACCAGGGGCAGACCGTTGAATTCATCGTTGTTCGATCTCACCGGAAAAGTGGCTGTGATTTCTGGTGCCGCAAGTGGGCTGGGAAAAGCGTCTGCCATTGCATTGGCGTCTCATGGCGCAGATCTGCTGCTGGCGGATTTGAATGAAGAAGGCCTGGCAGCGACGGCAGCCCAGATCACTGCAATTGGGCGAAAGGCTGTTGTCTGTCGGACCGATATTTCGGACGCGGAAGAGATCCTGCAATTGTTCTCTGTGCTGGATCACAGTTTTGGACGAGTCGACTTCCTGGCCAACATCGCCGGCGAAGGCATTCTTGGAAAACCTGAAGAGATGCTGCTGTCGACAGTGCAGCAGGTCTTTCAGAATCTCGTCTTCGGTCGATTCCAGATGTGCCAGGAAGCCGGTCGCCGGATGCTGGATGCTGGTCGTGGCAGCATCGTAAATATCGGGTCGCTGGCCAGCACCACCGCTCTTGGTCGCGGGCATATTGCCTACAGCATGGCCATGGGGGCCGTTGTGCAGATGACTCGCGAACTCAGCACCGAATGGGCCGCACATGGAATTCGCTGCAATGCCATCCTGCCCGCTCAGGTGCTCAATCCAAGCCTCGAAAAACGCATTGCGGCCGATCCATCCATTCAGCAGCAATGGCTGAACGGAATTCCTCGCGGCCGCCTGGGCAAGCCAACGGACATCCAGGGCCTGATGGTCTTACTGGCCTCGGACGCTTCAGACTGGATCACCGGCGCGCTGATTCCAATGGACGGTGGCAATCTCGCAGCGAACGCAGGTGCAACACTCAGACAGCCTACGTGAAATGCAAGTGGCGATTCAGGCTTTCAGTCCAGCGGCGATGAAACCTCCAGCAGGTCAATTGCCGGAGATCCGTTGCAGAAGATCGTTGCAAGTCGTCCATAGGTGGTCTGACCGACGTCCATCTGCAGGTATTCGGCCATGCCCGGACCGGCAGTGAATCGCAGAATGGCGCCCAGGTCCACGTGTCGAAAAACATTGTGCTGAATCAGCACACGTCCGAGTGGAATTTTTTCGCTTAGAATTTCCGACCGGACTTTTTCCGTCACGAAGTCGAGATTGAATCGCACATAGCCAAACTGGATCGCGTCCCTTGTACCCCTTTTATGCAGGCGGATTTTTCGCAGATACAGACCGTCTTCAAATCGTGATGCCATCACTTCCACGTCGACCGTGCAGTCATGGTACGATTCCATGCTGATTGTCATGTGATGCTCGTGCACCAGCATCCTGTGATACGGCTCCGGCGTGGCTTCTTTGGCAACATGTTCTGCAGTCAGGTACAACTCATGCCCTTCCGGTTCCGGAAACAGAGTGACCAGTTCCTGCAGTTCTTTAAGTGGATTCACCGTTGACGAACTTTCGTAAGTGAGTCAGGAGAAAGACCTGAATTAGACTGAGGCATCGCATGTCAGGCCAATGTGTCTGTCATTGCCAGCCGTTTATCCAACCATCGTTAAGCCGCGAGCGCCAGTTCCAGTGTAAATGCCAATTGAACCGGCAGACTGGGGCCTATGTGTACCGCACAGCGCGGTGCTGAGTTTCAAAGTATTCGGGCAAAAGACTGTCGACCTGCAGCAGTCCTTTGCGAGTCAGCTTCAGCGTGTCACCGTCAACGGTCAGATAACCGGCGGCCTGCTGATTGCTGAAGGCCGTGGCAAATTCCTGCTGCGTGTTCACGCCGTACTTCTGGTTCAGTCGCTGGAGTGAAACCTGGCCCTCTTTCATTAGAAGTACCAGTTCGCGGATGAGCAGCTGATGAGCCGTCGGCTTCAGAGCTCGGTTGATTGGCAGCTCACCGCGATTGACGGTTTCCATGTAGTCTTCGATGCCGTCCAGGTTCTGATAGTGAACGCCCTGGAAATGTCCGAACGACGAAACCCCCGTGGCAATCAAATCGCAGCCGCGCCAGACATTGTCGCGATACACAAAGTGATCAGTCGCCGGATTCTTCACCAGTTCGTTGCCGCTGGAAATGTGATATCCCCCGGCGGCAAGACGATCCATGGCTTCGCTGACCCAGCGGCGCTTTGTCGGCCAGTCAGCGACCTGCGACTGAATTCCGAGATCGCGCATCTCTTTGGAATACACCGTATTGAAAGGCAGTTCCATCTGATAAATCGTGATATTGTCGGGCTGCATTTCCAGAGCCCGGTCAATACACCGGCTCCAGTTATCGTCAGTTTCGCCAACCATTCCTGCGATGAGGTCAATGTTGACCTGAGGAAAACCGACTTCTCGAATCCACTCGTAGGCTCTCATGACTTCCGGCGACAAATGGGCGCGGCCATTTTCTTCCAGGATTTTGTCATCGAAGTTTTCCACGCCAAGGGAAATGCGAGTGATCCCAATGTCACGCAGTGTCTCCAGCTTTTCCAAGCTGAGCGTGCCGGGTTCACATTCGAAGGTCACTTCCTTTGCGTTTTCCCATGTGATGAATTCGCTCATGCGGTCGCGAAGAGAACGCAGCTGTTTCGAACTCAGATAGCTGGGAGTTCCGCCGCCAAAATAGACGAACAGCAAGTCTCGTGTCCCGATGGCCGATCGTTGGCTGATCAGTTCCAATTCCTGAATCAACGCTTTGACGTAATCTTCAATCGCCTTTGCGTTCTGGTTGGTATAGACACGGAAGTAGCAGAACTTGCAGCGTTTGCGGCAGAACGGAATATGAATGTACAACCCCAGCGGCGTGCTGCCGGTATCTTCCGGAGGAGCATCCAGGGCGCTGATCGCTGCCGGCACCAGTTCCGACTTCCACTGTGAAAACGGGGGATAGTTGGAAATGAAATAGCTGCCGACTTCTGTGGTGGCAGACACTTCGGTTGTCGTCATTGGTTTTCCCTCGTCAGGATTCAGTGATAAGTTTTGTCAAACCCACACCAGACAGTTCAGTTGAGCAGCACCGGATATTCTGTCGGCCATCATACAAAGATCGGCCTCTAAAGTCTCCGCTTTTGCTCGATCTTCATGATTATGGCTGCTGTCCAGCCGTCATTTTCTGCTGCCGTTCCAGCCACTCGAAAGCCGCTTCGGGAATGCTCTCATGACCACCCTCAAAAATGGTGACGACGCTTCTTCCGGAAGTTCTGTGCAGATAAATCTTTCGCCCCAGCACTACGTTTTCCACACGGTCCGAGGCCTGCGGAGCCTTCAGCCGTTTATGAAGACTCAGCTGCATAATTTCCAGCTCAGAGACTGGCAAATCTCCCTGAGCCTCCGCAAGGACATTGAACGCTCGCAGCGAATGCGACACTGGAACAGACCCGGTATGCCCGTCCTCAACCCCGGCCCAGATACTGATCGGAACTCCCTTCGCATTCTGCAGATGAAACACCGGCGATCGGTCGCGATAATCGGCATCGATCTGCGACGAGGTACCTGGCGGGCCTCCCAGTGAGGCCTCAATCATCTTCGCATATTTTTCTGGCTGTCCGTTCTTTGTATGAAAACGATGCCACTCAATCAGATCATTTGGCCCCACCCATGATGAAACCGCGCTGAACTGTTCGGGATGATGCCCGGCCATCAGCAGCGACATATGGCCGCCACCAGAAACGCCCGCCAGATAAACTCGTTCACTGTCGACGTTCCACTTTTCACGAGCAAATCTGATTGCCTCCAGAATGTCGTGCCGTGCGAACTTTGAGCCGCACGCTTTCGGACTTTCATTAATGCCGCGAAAATCCGGATGAATCCAGATCCAGTTCCGCCGCACGCATTCGACCAGCCACTTGCTGTTATCCTGTTGGTAGTCGCTGCTCCAGGAATGCAAAAACACAAACAACGGCGTCGGTGTCTTGTCGGCGTCTTCCGGAGCCCAGAACTTCAGTGACTGCTGCTCACCATCCAGACCACTGACAGTCGTGGCCACGCTTTGCCGCGGCCGTTCATCCGCAACTGCCGACGACGCAATCCCTGCCATGGTCAGACAAACGAGAATCGCTATGGCAAACAGCACGTGGCGCATCGGTCAGAACCCTGTGATGAAGAAAAAAATTGCCCTGTCAGGACCACGCTGCAATGCCAGATGTGCAGACCTGCGGCCGACGTGGTCTCACGGGATCCATTCGGCTTTGGGCGCATCGTGAACAGTCCGTGGTGTGGCCACCTGCAGAGCCGTCACTTCCTCCAGGATCTCCCGAACTCGTGCGCGCTCCGTTGCGACTTCAAATCGCAATCGAAACGTGATGAACTCGCCCGGCGCCAGCGAAATCACACGGCCGGCTTTCCGTTCTACGCCGCGCGGATTTGGAAAACTGCTGCCAGGCTCAAGGCCTGTCACATAACCGTCCTGCGTGGCCTGAGTGTTCTTCCACAGAACAAACCATGGCAGGGTTGATGTGTTAAAGCGAACCGTAAACGCTCGCTGCGAATCCGCATCGCACAGCATAGCGACGCCTTCACCGGTTTCCGCGGGCGCGGCTTTCGTAAAGTAAACCTGCTCCGCATATCCGGGTGTCGGCCCCTGACACAAATTCCAGGCACTCATGCCATCTGCGGCATGCTGATTTCTTGGGGCGACTTCCGTTGAAGCCGTATGGCACATTGACCCTTCGCCCAGAAACGGTTCGCCGATGTTGCAATGATACAGCATCTCCACTTCTGCCGGCTGGCTTCCGAGATTCGTCACCACGTCGACAATTTCAAACTCGCTGGAATCTACAGCGGTTGTCAGCGTCGCCTCAAGTCGCAATCGACCTCCGAACAAACAGCCTTCGTCTACAACGCCAGTGACGGTGATCCGCTCAGAATCAATCGTCGCGCTGACTCGATGAGCCGGGATGTTGGCAATGCGTCCATGCAGAGGCAGAAACTGTTCCGACACCACGTTGCCGTTTTCGTCGAGAATCGTGTCATTCCCAGGCGCCCCATGCCAGCCCAGCCCGCAACGACAAATCAGCTCATTGAAGCCATCCAGCCAGCCGATGCCGCCTCGTCGCATCGGATCGACAAATGCCGGATTGACCGGACGTTCGACGGGAGAATTCCACTTCAAAGGAACGTTATCCACTTCGCCCTGCCAGATTCCCATCCCGCGAGTCGGAAGTAACTGCAGTGACAGACGCCCGTTGTTGACGGTCACGACATCCACTCCGTCAGAAAGTCCTCCGACCAGACGTCGCATGGAGACGCTGGCCGCATTGTTGGCGTTCGACAGCCGTGAACGAGTGTCATGGATGCCCTGATCCACGTTTAACAATTCGTGCTGCACAAGCGACATGAAACCGATTTCCAACTGCAGGTCATGAAAATAAAAATGAAGACGGCAATTACCGAACGTTGAGGTCTGCCTTTTACACATCATCGCTTCTTCGCAGCAAACTGATCCTGAGCAACTTCCAGTTCCCCTAGATCCAGCGTTTCGGCTCCGCTGATTTTCAAAGTCCACGTCCCTTTGGTCACGGGGGATGGCGTGCCATTCCGGGAGACAGCCTGAAGAAACCCGGGTCGCTCGTGCCACAGGCGAAACTTCCAGTCTCCGGCCGGCACATTTTGGAGTTCAAAGTTTCCGTCCGCGTCGGTGATCGCCACATAGGGATGCTCCGAAATAATCAGCCACGCTTTCATCCACGGATGAATGGAACAGTCCACGCGAGTCGGAAGTGTTTCGGCTTTGGAAAACTTTTTCTCAAGCGGCTTGTTCTGAGGAATCACTTCACTGAACGGCGTCGTTCGGCGCACATAAACGGCCGCGTTATGCGCGACCGGGTCAGAGTTCATTAAAAGCAGCGGCTGACCTGTGCGAACAGCCAGCATATGAGGCTCAAAGCGACAGTTCCGATTGTCCAGCACCGGCGGTTCAGCAGAGAATGTTGCCAGTTCGGGATGAACAGGCACAGGCTCTTTAGAATCCAGCCAGATCGCCACATATCGGATGCCCAGATTTTCGGCGTTGACCACAAGTGATTCATCGACAAGACCATGCTTCCCGCAAACATCGGCGTCGCGTTCGATATCGAGCGGAACAGCTTTCGGTGCGTCACCCCCAAATACAAATCGCCCTTTGACCACGCCCCAGGCCTGACCATTAGCGGCCTCTGAACCTGCAGCGCACATCAGAAGGAAGACACAAATCGCGAGGCAACGTGGGAGATGCATGACCGGAAACTCCTTAAAACGCCTGACAAAACTGGGACCGGCTCCCGTATCTTGCGGAAAATGACGCAGGGAGGGTGCCTGTCCCACTTTTGTTAGAACCTCTTCAGACGGTTAGCGAGAATAAGTGGCGGCCAGCAGTTCTCTGGCGACACCCGCCAGCCTGCTGGCCGTGGTTTCTGAAAGGCCCGAGAGTAGTGGAAAGTGGCGGCCAGTGTTGGCAATACCAGCCAGGGCCACAGCTTCATGCAGCACACGAATCGGATTCACTTCGTTGCGAATTGTTTCGAGCGGCACGAAGATTTTTCGGATCGCTTCTGCGGTGTCAAAATCTTTTTCGCAAATGGCCTTCAGTATCTGCTGCGACAGTCCGGGATTCACACACACGCATCCGGAGGTAAACCCGTTGAGCCGGAATTTTGTCAGGTGAATCAGCGCCGGCTGCTCACCGATCCCACTGCAGATTAACTTCGGATCCACCATTGTCACCAGGCGCGAAAGAAATTCGTCTTCCGCGGCGTCTGGTCGAACGATGGCGTATTTAACGAAGGAAACGAGTCCATCTCGAACCAGTTCCGCAGCGCCTTCCGGGCTGATGTAACCTTCTTCTTTAATATAGAGCACCGCCGGCCGATTGATGGCTTCGACGAATCGACGAAATCCAGTCATCAGGCCGGCTTCGGTCATTACGACTTTGGTAGGAAGAACCATCACAGTCGGGAAAGCAGTGCTTTTGAAAACCTCCGCCTGGTCCATCATCGTGCCATAGGCCGGACCGACGGAAGGAACAACCAGCGTCTCGTCAGCCGCAATCTCCTGCAGCATTTCCAGAAGCCATCCAAATTCGCTGGGGCGAATGTGGTAAAGATTTGCGTTGCCGCCATACAGCAGCATGGAAACTCCGCCGTCTTCAATATGACGCACAAGCTTTGCGTTTTCCGTGCGACAGATTTTTTCACTGGCATCTCGCGCCAGCGGCGGCACGGCCAGGACGGAACTACGAAATTGTTCGGGTCGAAAAACAGTTGTTTGCATGGGCGTCCTGACTGACCTGATAGTGTGATCTTGTCACCGTTCACACAGCAGGATACCAGTGTCCGTTTTCAGATTCACTCGAACTGGACGTTTTCTTCTGGGCAACAATACGGCACGCGGTATTCTCCAGTGTAACCTGGGATCATTTGCCAGCCGTACCCGCGATTTGGCTGCAGGGCGAACTGCGACATTCGACGAATTCCCCGGATGCCTGGAATGTTGAGCGAAACGTTTTTCGACGCCACAATCACAGTTTCTTCCTGTCTCACACGAATTCGTCGTTCGGACTTGTCCCCGGACCTGTACCCTGCCGTGTCGAATTGCAAAGTACACAAATGCCAGCGGACAAAATTCGGCTCCATGCCGTGTGGACACCTTTGGGAAGTTCCTCTATTTGCTGGCATTTCTACGCGCGAGACTGCGCAAGGAGTGATTCTCAGGACGTGATTCAGCCTGAATTAGATTCTGCATCTAGCAGGATAAACGACGACGTCATCTTTCCCGGCTTGGTAATTCGCGTTTCCTGCAAGCTGGCGATGCATTTCTTGTTGGTCAGCGAGTCAATTCTGTCCAAATCTTCTTCGGTAAATGCGTCCGCAACGGTTCCGGTAAGGACTTAATCAATCTTCGAGTACAAGATCGAAAAAGCCAGACTCATCGTGCATCGCCTGTTCGACAAACATCTTTTCGTAGTGAATCAATGCTTCTCCGGCCAGGGCAGGACGAATTCCAGTGGAGCCTTCCACTGCAGAGCCTCGGAAGAAGATCGCTGCTCGCGGCATCTCAGGAATCACTGGGGGAAACAATGTTCCATCGGGAGCCTGCGCCTGCAATGTCTTTCTGGTGGCGCGCAGTCGTTGTTCGAGCTGGGGGGCCAGCACAGGATCATCTTTTGCTTCCTCAAGCATGTGCTCAAGGTCGATCTCCTGAGTTTTCAGGAATGTCGTTTGATCGTTCATGACTGCGGCCTTTAGATACCTTCTTGCAACAGAATGGTCAGCAATGTCTATCAGCGGAACGATGAGCATTCCCTTCCAAAGTATTATAGATGGCGTCAAATGGGGGAATTGGCATGTTTCGCTGCTGTCGTTAGATTTCCCTGTCAATGCTGCAGCAGGTGATGGACGGCGGCGGAGAGGATTTGGGTGCTGGCGGATTCGGCTTGGGTGAGTTTGGCTTCCAGGGCGTCGCACAGGGAAAGCAACTCGGTGACCTTGGTGATGATTCGCTTTTGCTCGGCGAGCGGTGGGACGGGGATCGGAAGTGGAGCAACGTCTTTGTTGTTGCTTTGCGGCACGCTGGTGCCGCTGTTCAAGACGGCTAGGTCGATGGTCCTGAGCCATGTGGCGAGGTATTCCAGGCAAAATTCATTTGGGCAAATCATTGCCATGACGTTCGAGTCAGCGAGTATCGGCGTGGTAACGAGACGCTTCTTGTTGGTCGCGATTGCTCCCCCTCGTTTGGGAAACACGATGCTATTGCGGGGGATGATTTGCCCTCGTATCGCCTCGCTATGGTTTACGAATCGGGATGACGTCGTGATGGCGTCTTGGTTCGCAGCAAGATTCATGTCTCCGACTCGCAAGAAGGGAATTTCACCTTCCGCAAGTTCGAGGTCTGGTGAAATTGTGAAACCGCTTCAAAGTTACGATTTCTCCAACAGAGGCCCATCGCCAATTCGCTGGGATGTCGTGATCTGGTTCACGCATTGGAATTTCGTTCGCACGTGTTTTTGACGCTGAGAGCGCTTGCGACTTGATCGAATCAAGGAGACCATCGACGGAGTTGTCGTTAGGATCCTGCGGCACCAGTTCTCCCTGGACGGCGAGTTGGAGGATGGTTTGGCGGAGTTGGGGGATGGTGGTGGGGGTGTCGAAGAGGCGTTCGAAGTGGTTGCGGAGGCGGTGGGCGTCGTTTTGAAATTCGTCGTCTGGAGCAGGGCGATTCACGGGAGGGCGAGGCTCCTCCCGGGAAACTCCGTCCGGGGAAACGCCGTCCTCGCCAAACTACCACGCTTTTTCGACGTCGAATTCTTCGATGCGGATGGGTTTCGTTTTATTGTACGACTTGGCTCCCGGTTGATACGGGTGTTCGTAGTACCAGATTTCCTTCGTCGGCTGGCCTTTGATGAAGAACAGCAGGTTCGTCTTGATGCCGGTGTACGGAGCGAACACGCCGTTCGGCAGGCGCACGATGGTGTGCAGGTTGCATTCGCTCAGCAGTTTCTCTTTGATCGTGGTCTTCACGCCTTCGCCGAACAGCGTGCCGTCCGGCAGTAGGATGGCACCTCGACCGCCGTCCTTCAGCACGGTCATGATCAGCACCAGAAACAGATCGGCGGTTTCACGAGTGCGAAATTTCTGCGGGAAGCTGGTTTCGATGCCATCCTCTTCCATGCCTCCGAACGGCGGATTGGTGATGATGCAGTCGACTTGATCCTTCGGACCGTAGCTGGCCAGCGGTTTCGCCAGCGTGTTGTCGTGCCGGACGTTGGTGGGCACGTCAATGCCGCAGGCCGGGTCGAGCACGGTTTCGCCAAGCTGCGGGTTGACCATATCGACCATGAACTGCGTGACGGCTCGCGGCGTGTAGTATTCGCCCGCGTTCCCGGCACTCTGCAGGTCTTTGAGGATCTGTTCGTACAGGTCGCCGAAGACGTGGCGGTCTTCCATGCGGTTGAAGTCGAGACTTTCCGTGATCTTGTTGATGATCTGCCGCAGCAGGGTTCCGTTCTTCATGTACTGGTAGGCGTCTTCAAAGACGTCGTGGATGACTCGGTGTCGCGGGCTGGCTTCCGGGGACAGGCCTTTGAGTGAAGGGAACAGTTTATTGTTGATGAAGTCGAGCAGTCCGTCGCCGGTGAGTCCTTCCGTGTCAGCGGCCCAGTTTCGCCAACGGAGTTCTTCCGGAACGGGTGACCGATATTTCTTGACGGTGATTTCCCATTCCTGCTCGCGGTCGTCAAAGATCTTGAGAAAGAAGAGCCATGTGAGTTGCCCCAGTCGCTGCGCGTCGCCATCCACTCCGGCGTCTTTGCGCATGATGTCCTGGATGGATTTGATGGTGGCGGAGTTCAGCGCCATGCAGGGTTTTCAGTTTTCGGTGTTCGGTGTTCAGAAACTAAAGGTCAGAACGCCATTACTCTTTGGGAACGAATGCGAATTTCGTGTGGCGTTTGGCGATTGCTGCGTCGAAGGTGGCGAACTCGCCGCAGCCCTGATTGCGGCTCATGGCCACAAGCAGTTCGTCGGATAGATCGGCACCTCGGCGCATTGCTGCCAGCGAATGACGAATGCGATCCTCATCTTCGAACTGAAGATTATGAACCTGTAACAGTCGGGCGAATGCGTCTGCGATTTCGTCTCGCGTCCAGTTGTAAAACTTTGAAAGAATCCAGTCTGTCTCCACCAGTGCGAGATCTGCAATGAAGAATCGGGCGGTCTTTCGAGTCAGCAGTTTCATGGTCGCTCGGTATCGAGCTTCGTCATCCCGAGTCAGATAACGCACCAGGACATTCGTATCGAGTCCAATCATCATTGTGACTTTCTGAATCGCCGCACCGCACCAGACCGAACGGCCTCCTTCATTTGATCATCGGACACCGGCTTCCGGGGTCGCTTTTTGGGAAACGTGTCGGCAAGTTCTTCAAACGTCGCAGACTTGGCACTCAGCAGAACACGTCCGTCTGGCTCAATTTCATAGAGCAGCATGGACGAGGGCTTGATCTGCAGAGCCTCCATCACGGCTTTGGGGATCGTTGTCTGATTCTTGGCGGTGAGTTTAGATGTGATGCTCATACAAGGATTCTACGTCAAAACAAGGATTCAGGCAATTGCCAAGGATGTGCAAACAATTCCCGGAATCACTTAACGAGTGTATACAAAGCGGATTCGAGTTCTTTGAGGGCGGACTGGTACTTGTCGACACCGCCAAAGAGGCGGATGATTTCGACTGGTGTGCCGAACTTGTCAAGCGGCTGAACCTTGAGGATGCCGGGAGATTCGATGGTTTCGATGCCTTCGTCGGCGTACTTTTCCAGCAACGCGAGTAGGACGGCTCGCGTTTGTTCGCCGTACTTGGCGAAGTAGTTTCGCTTCTTCACGTTGTCGGCACGTTCACGGCGTGTCAGGGGCGGTTGGTCGAAGGCCACGTGGCAGACCAAGTCGAACGGGTCAAAGTCTTTGCCGACATGTTCGGCGAGTTCAGCGATCAGAACGCCGTTTTCTTCGAGTTCCGCGAGGATGGGTTCCTTGCCGTTACCACCAGTTCCAGTGCCGCTCTCTGAGCCACTGCCTGTTCCCGTAACGCCATCGCCGTCCGATGTGTCAGTTTCTCCATCGTCTGGCGGCAGTGGTGGATCTGTCGGGCCGGGCTGGTAGATTTGGACAGGATGGCCATCAAAGTCCGGATCGGCAAACAGTTCTGTGGCCGTCTTGAAGTCCATGATTGTGAAGTACAGCTTGTCATAGTCCTCATCGATCCGAGTGCCTCGATCAATGATCTGCTTGAACTTCGTCATCGACTTGATGTGCTTGTCCAGAAGAATCAGCTTGCGGGTTTTGGCATCAACGCCGGTTGTCATGAGTGCCGAGGTAAACGCGATCACCGGATACTTTTCTTCCGGTTGTATGAACTGATCGAGTTCAGCTTTGCCTTCCGCATTGTCGCCGGTAATTTGCATGATGTACTTGTGATTCTGAGCGACAAGGTCGGCGTTTTCGTTGACGAGGGCTTTCCGCATTCTTTCCGCACGGTCGATGTCGTCGCAGAACACGATGGTCTTGTCGAAGCGATTGGTCGCCTTGAGGAATTCGGTCACCTTCTTGGCGACGAGGGCCGTGCGTTGTTCCATGACCAGATTGCGATCCATGTCTTTCTGGTTATAGATTCGATCGTCAATCACCTGACCGTGCTTGTCGACCTGACCTGCTTGCGGACGCCAGCCCTGAATGTCCTTGTCGAAATCAATGCGGATGACTTTGTACGGGGCCAGGAAGCCGTCTTCGATGCCCTGCTTCAATGAGTACGTGTAGACCGGTTCGCCGAAGTAGTGACTGTTGGAAACGTCTTCCGTTTCCTTCGGGGTCGCAGTGAGACCAACGTGAGTGGCCGAACTGAAGTAGTCGAGAATCTTTCTTCAGGCACTGTTCTCATCGGGACTGCCGCGATGACATTCGTCGATGACGATCAGATCAAAGAAGTCCGGGGAGAATTGCCTGTAAATGTCGTTTTCTTCTTCCGAACCGCTGACGGCTTGATACAGCGACAAGTAGATTTCGTGGGACTTGTCGATCTTGCGATCCTTGATTTTTGTCATGGCCGAACCGAACGGTTTAAAGTCATTGGACTTCGTTTGGTCGACAAGAATGTTTCGGTCTGCCAGGAACAGAATCCGCTTAGCCTTGCCGGATTTCCAGAGTCGCCAAATGAGTTGAAAGGCCGTAAAAGTTTTGCCGGTACCTGTTGCCATGACCAACAGGGCTCGCTTCTGTCCATTGCTGACAGCTTCCACTGTGCGGTTGATGGCAATCGACTGGTAGTAACGCGGCGTTCGCCCGCTACCGTCCGAGTAATAGTCCTGCGTGATAACTGGGAGCTTCGCTTCGTTGATCCCTTTGGCCTGACGGTATCGCTGCCAGAGTTCTGCGGTCGATGGAAACTGATCGACCGCCAATTCCTGTTCGACTGTGCCAGCGGTTGCCAATCGATCATGAAACAAAAACGAGTCGCCATTTGTGCTGAAGACGAACGGAATGTCCAGCGTTCGAGCGTATTCCAGCCCCTGTTGCATCCCGCTTCCGACGCTGTGGTTGTTGTCCTTGGCTTCGATGATGGCCAGAGGCATATTCGGCTTTAACGACAACACAAAGTCGGCGAACTTTCGCTTCCCCCGTTTGACCGTTTTCCCTTTCATTAACACCTGGCTGTCGATAAAGAAGTGCTCTTCACGCACTTGGTGCTGAATATCCCAACCGGCCGACTGAATGGCCGGCACGATGTATTTAATGCAGATATCACGCTCGGTGAGGGATTCCTTGTTCATGAAGACTGGTCTGGTCTATTGGTCTGGAGTCACTTCGTGGGGGTAACTGAGTGTGAGACCCGAATGCGATCTGGTCGATCTTCACGGACGACTGGTGACTCTGGTCAATCCATCTTATTGTAAAGCAGAACGTCCCCCGCTATCGAGCAGCTGGCGAAGGATCTTCACTGCCGCCCGCGGTTGCAACGTGTAACGTGCAGGCCGGCTTCTGATCGGTTCCCTTGCCAATGAGCGACAGAAG
>Ga0209702_10004084_pt1 | contig 21845 bp, 15 predicted proteins | sample FRY01_FD_187210 | JGI IMG/M metagenome (GOLD analysis project Ga0209702, IMG submission 187210) | Freshwater microbial communities from Lake Fryxell liftoff mats and glacier meltwater in Antarctica - FRY-01 (SPAdes) (version 2) | ecosystem: Environmental > Aquatic > Freshwater > Ice > Glacier... | reverse complement strand
TTTGCCGTTGGTGCAAGTGGTGAACTAGTGCATCACTAGGTTCCAACTTTCTTCCACATTTTTAAGGCGTAATAAGTTGGGCATTCTTAGATATCTTTCCCAAAAATACGGTCACAACCCTCTTTTTATAAATTATTCAATTGGTTATCGGTACTCTAATCGGCAGTATAAATCAGGGCATAGCTAAAAAGAAACCCCGCCGATTGGCAGGGCTTACTAAGGTCTGGCTCTTTAACCTTAATTTTTCAGGCTCACATTCAGTAAAAGTCTTACCATACGACCAATCAGTCGATTTTTACGTATTTCTGCCAATTATGCTGTTCTTGAAACCCCAGGACTTCACGAATTTTGCGATTTGAAAATAATGCCTCATGCTCCCCCAATTCACGGGTTATTGGCACACCGGGGAAAAACCGTTCTGCTAATTCTTTACTAGGAATAGTCGCCCCGTTGTGGTCGTTTCCTGCATTAAACACCTGATAACCCAAGTCATCTTTTTCCAAACATAAATCCACAATCTGTCCTAAGTCACGCGCATCAATGTAGCAGAACGCATTCCTACGGCGCACTTCCGGATTTTTAAAATAATGCGGAAACAGTTCCGCGTATTCATGCGGTTCAATCACATTTCCGATTCGAAGAGCATAAATATCAAAACCTGACCGTCGCTGGAAACTACGTGCAGTTTTCTCGTTTATAACCTTCGACAAACCATAGCTATCCATCGGATCAACGTCATAATCCTCCTCCAACGGCAGAAAATTAGGGTCGGTTTGTCCATCCGAAAAACAAATACCGTAGGTAGTCTCAGAGGAAGCAATAATAATCTTTTTAATGCCAAGCTTAACCGCCGCTTCAATCACATTGTATGTACCCATGGTATTCACCCGAAAAGTTTCATTATCAGGATTGATTAAGATCCTGGGTACGGCAGCAAAATGCACCACAGCATCGAATTTCGGGATACCATTGCCTGATTCCAACTCATCTAACCCGGCATACGAACTCATGGCATTAAACATTTGTCCAGAATCCGTAATATCGGCGATCAGGTTATCCACCCCGGGATGATCCGAAGGCACGAGATCTACATTCATCACTCTGTGTCCCTGACCGAGCAAGTAGGGTATCACGTGCTTTCCCGCTTTCCCAGATCCACCCGTAAAAAATATTCGCTTTTGAGTCATGTGTTCTCTTATTTGATAATGATTTTATTTGTTTTCAACTAGGGATGAATGTGCCGCAGTACTCATTTCAGTTTCATACTTAGTAATCACAAATTTAGTAGAAAAGGAATTCAAGTAGCTGATAGCTTCTACAGGTTGGCCCTAAGGGCTATGTAAATATTTGATATAGAATTAATTGTCTACTATTCTAGCCAAATTAATAATGTGAACTATTACTTCGTAAGCGCTAATTTTTGCAAACTATCCATGATAATTTCTAAAATCGTAGGCACCTGGTACATGTTGTCGAGACACCTATCGGGGTTACAAGAGAGGATTAGAATAACTTCAACTTCTCGTTTTTCATTGAGTAAGCTTGGACCCAAGGTTCAAAAGATAGCCCGATGGCTATTCAGCGTTTTCTCATGAAAGACCTTAAACCCTGAAAGGATGTCATAGTCTGGGAGAGATAATTATAAATTACCGGCAAAATATTAAAGGTGTGACTGAGTGGGTGTATCAGCGGCTGACAATGCTTGGTGCTGAATATGGCGTAGATGTAATATTTTGCAGGGGATTATCCCATGATATTATCACGCCCTTTCAGGGTATTTTTATGGTGAAACTTTGTGGTGTGGGTTATGTCCATCGTTAGCCGATGATACCCTTTCAGGTCTGCTCAATTCCTCCACAAAGGCTCTACAACAGTCTAATTTCCAGTTATTTTTTCATTAATTCAATCACTAAAATCTATCAAAAAAACGTAAATCATTGTACCTGAGCGGAAATCATTAGTGGGTGGTAACACAAGGAAGAGCCCGCTGACTCCCTATCCGTTAAATACTCCAAACCAAGGTTAAAACCGTCCTGATTTTTAATTTTTCCATGATCAGTTTGACGCTTCAACACTTTTAGCTACATTTCTTGATGAAAAAATAACCCATTTCCAGCCTAATAACTGATCCCGGTACTTTACCTAAACTATTAGTACATGATGGAAGGAGGTAGCCACAGCATAATTTCATATCAAACAACGTGCTATATTAGAATAAAATACTCTATCTTGTTTATCTATTATATTTGTTCATCGATTAAATGAATTAGCTATTTTAAATCAAAAAATCATTCAATAGTCAATAATATCCCCTACCTATGGTTGTTATCTCTGAATTTAGCCAGTCTTTCCAAATAAGACTTCTGCCATTGCTGGATTGCCTGCTGTATCCCAGCGAATCAGATTTGCCAATTGACTTCTTTTGCTACAACTACTCGGCGGGTACCCCGCTGACTACCCAATCACTACAATTACTTTTTGGCATGGAATTCGACTCCATTGTGCGCGAACGGGAACCCTCCATCTTTTGGTCGTTGGTTACGACGATGCAAGATTGGTATGCTGAAGAGGAGCAAGATCGCACCAACCGATTCATTGAAATTAAACAGATGATTGAGGCTAACCTGATCCATATTCAGTACTTCGAAGTGGGTGAAATTGAGGTAGGACTGTACTTGATTGGGCAGGCCCAAGATCAGATCATAGGGATCAAAACCATGGCCGTACGCACCTGATGAATGAAATGATTATAGATAAATCATACTCAAAGTACATACCTCTTTTCTACACATACCCATCAATCGATTACTTCCTCTAACTTCTCCAAGGCCACTACTTTTCTTTTTGATCTTTTTGTTGACTATTTTCATGGTGTTAAACATTAACTAACCCGTACGTATGATTCGTCAACTACTATCCATCTGTTTCATTGGATGTACATTCTTTCTCCTTTGTTGTAAAGGACCCGGAGGACCAACCGGGCCGAAGGGCGAGCAGGGGGCAGCCGGGGCCATTGGTCCGGCCGGGGCCGCAGGTACACAAGGACCTTTCGGACCAGCCGGCCCCAAAGGCGACCAAGGAAACCCCGCGGGCGCTATTCAAATATCATTTGGACTTTCCTTTTCTAGCTCCCAGGGGCTTTTTGAATTCACTCCGGCGGTCCCTGCCAACCATACTGCCAATGAGATTGAAAAAGGTATTGTCAATTGCTACGTAAAAGGAAATAGTTTCTGGTATCAGGTACCCGGTAAGGTACTTCTCTCCACCGCCGAAGTTGATGATATGCTTTTCATCTACAAAGTTGAAAGCAATAAGATCACGATTCGGCTAAGTACGGTAAGAGTTTTCAAACGAATTTCTTTTGAAGATATCCGTTTTGTCTTTGTTCCTGCTCAAAATGCCCGTCTGAGCGCAGAAGTCGATTTTTCAAATTACGAAGAGGTGCGTAAAGCCTATAATCTACCACTGTAAACAAAAATGGCTAGCTGATGAGTGACTATCGGCTAGCTTTTAACAATTACAGTATTTCTTGTCTACATAGGTTTTCTTCCCATCCTTCGACAGGTAGTAACATCCTCCCCGGCTTCCTTTGTAGGTAGTTTTGGAATTGTAAACCCCGCAGGGGCTATCGGCTTTGGGTTTCAACTCACCATCGAAATTAAATTTCTTTTGTTTTACCAGATCGACGCCGTAATTAGCTGGTAGAAACGAAAGCTTTGTTTTACTTTCAAGTTCTTTCAGGCTCACCACAAAATCATCCATATCCTCGTAGTTTGACTCGTCTCGATTTGGAATCAGGAGGGTTATGATTTGAGTATTTTCGTCAATTCGGGAAGCATCTCGGTTACCGTTGGGCAATACCACAATAACTTTCCACACATAACCCGGCACCACCACGCCCCCGATCAATAAGTCAGCGTAACCATTTTCCCCGGTACCACCGATGGCGTTCGTTCCAGAATACACGTATAATTCTTTGCCGCTTCTGACCAGGCTGCGGCACTTCTTTTCAATATCTGCCCAAAGCCCACGGTTCAACAAAGGAGCCTGAGGAATTATATTAGTCATTACAAAAGTAGCTTCCTGATCAGTGGTAGTTCGGGTTCGGTCGGCCGCCGGGCATAGGTGGCCCCGGTCAAAACCGGAACGGAGGTACTGACTTGGCGTTGCTCTTTTCCATTTTTTAGGAAGCGATTCGTCGACACTAAACGAACCGTCTCGTTCTATGTTTTCTTTAATCCAGGAATTATCCAAATGCCAGGCCACCCAGTTTGGGGTTAGTCGTGATCGGTTGTAAGAAACTACAAACTGGTCTTTGATTAAAGTATAGTTATTCGGGTCTTTTGCGTTAGACATTGAGGGGTTTCCCAACGCAAGATGCTCAGAATCAATACCAGAAAGGTTTATTCCAAAATCACACGATGATATTGAAATAAGTAGAAAGAGAAATAATTGAATTTTTTTCACGGAATGAGCTATCATAAGGGAGGCACAAACATACTATTCTTTATTGCAAACCAGAACAGGATTTTTTCAATAGAGGCTTTGCCAAGCATTAACTTTATACCTTTGCATACTATTAATCATCAAAATTGTGGCAATCAATACTGACAATGTAAAGCTGGTATTTGGCTTAAAACTAAAACAGCTCCGGGTAGATCAGGGACTTTCGCTTAGTGAAGTATCTCAGAAATCTGGCCTGTCTATTTCCTACATTAACGAAATAGAAAAAGGCAAGAAATACCCCAAGTCTGATAAAATTATTGCGTTAGCCAATGCCTTGGGGGTTGATTATGATTCGTTGGTATCCCTGAAACTCAACAAGCGACTAGAACCCATTTCGGAGCTACTGAGCTCCAATATACTGACTGAACTCCCGCTCGACCTTTTTGGGATTGATTCTTCTACGCTTTTAGAAATGCTCTCCGATGCCCCCACCAAAGTGAGCGCGTTCATCGGGACGTTGATTGAAATTGCCCGCAACTATAATATGTCCGTCGAGCAATTTTACTTTTCTGCCCTCCGCACCTACCAAGAGATGCACGACAATTATTTTGATGAAATAGAGAACGCCGCCGAAAAATTTCTTTCAGACCAAAAAATTCAGGATGATCGGATATTAGATCAAAAATACCTGATTGAGGTATTAGAGAAAACCTACCACTACTCTATCGAGCCCATCAATGAAACCTCAAATCCTGAATTTAAGGCGGTTAGATCGTTGATGATTCCTCGGTCAAATGGTAACAGGCTTTTAATAAATAACCGACTTACCTCCGTTCAACAATCATTTATACTGGGTAGAGAAATAGGGTATCAGTACTTGAAATTGAAAAATCGGCTCTATACCACATCGTTGGTGGAGGCTGATTCATTTGAGCAATTATTGAATAATTTTAAGGCATCGTATTTTGCCAGTGCCATTATTATCAGAAGGACCCTATTGGTGCCAAAATTAAAAGAGTTTGTAGCCATCAAAACCTGGCAACCCGAACGCTTACTGGAAATGATCCGGCATTTCAATACTACCCCGGAATCCTTTTGTTACCGAATTAGTAACATCCTACCTAAACACTTTGGAATCAACCAGATATTTTTTCTGCGCTTCAATAACTTTGCGGGCCAAAATCAATTTGATCTCACTAAGGAGATGCACATTGCGCGGAAACACATACCGCATACCGTAAAGGATGAGTATTATTGCCGCCGGTGGCTATCACTCACTATTTTGCAGGAGTTAGCCGACACAGCCAAAAATACTAAGCTAACTCAACCACTTTGTAAAGGTCAGTTGTCCAAGTACATAGACACCGGAGAGGAATACCTCATGGTAAGCTTCGCCAGCCAGGTATCAACCACCCAAAACCTGAATGTTAGCGTTTCGATGGGGATATTCCTGAACGATGAGGTTCGTCGAAAAATAGCCTTTCTAAATGACCCAAACCTTCCACAAAGAAGTGTAAATGAAACCTGTGAGCGATGCGCCCTTTTTGATTGCAAGGATCGTATGGCCGCTCCCGTGGTATTACAGAAAAAACATAAGACGGAAGAGCTCAAAAAGTCGATTGCCAAAATGCTAAGTGGTAGCCAAAAGTAAGCTCCCAACCTCAGCCCTTGAACGCCGGAATACCCGTAATTTCAGCCCCTAAAATCAATAAGTGAATATCGTGGGTACCCTCGTAAGTCACGACCGATTCAAGGTTCATCATGTGCCGCATGATGGGAAAATCCCCTACTATGCCCATTCCGCCCAGAATCTGTCGCGCTTCCCGGGCCACTTGCAAGGCCATTTCTACGTTATTTCTTTTGGCCAGTGATATTTGGGCAGAAGTAGCTTGTCCCAGATTTTTAAGGGTACCTAACCGCCAGGCTACTAATTGTGCTTTGGTAATTTCAGTCAGCATTTCGGCCAGTTTTTTCTGGGTCAACTGAAATGCGGCAATGGGCTTATCGAATTGAATCCTTTCCTTGGCATATTTCAAGGCAGTTTCGTAGCAATCAATGGCCGCACCAACGGCACCCCATGCAATACCATAACGGGCATGGTCTAGGCATTGGAGGGCGGCATTTACTCCCAAGGCCGTGGGTAGTACGTTCTCTTTCGGGACTTTTACGTCGTCAAACACCAATTGACCCGTTGCACTCGCTCTTAACGACCACTTATCTTTTATCTCCGGGGTGGTAAAACCCTCCATTCCTCTCTCAACGATCAGGCCTTGAACCCGACCGTCAAGATTTCGTGCCCAAACAACCGCGATATCCGCAAACGGGGCATTGGAAATCCATGTTTTCGTCCCGTTTAATACATAATGAGTACCTCCGTCAGTGAAGGTGGCCTTCATGCCCGCCGGGTTTGATCCAAAATCTGGTTCGGTCAATCCGAAGCAGCCCAAGTATTCCCCAGATGCCAGCTTGGGCAGATACTTCATCTTTTGCGATTCGGTACCGAAATTATAAATAGGCCACATAACCAACGAGTTTTGGACCGAAATGGTTGACCTCATACCCGAATCTCCCCGTTCGATTTCCTGACAAACCAACCCATAACTAATGTAGTCTGCCCCGGCTCCGCCGTAAGATTCCGGGATGGTAGTACCCAAAACTCCAATACTTCCGAATTTTACCAGTAGATGGTGAGGGAATTCAGCCCGCTGCGCATAACCATCTATGATGGGCTTTATTTCTTTATCGGTAAACTCAGCTACTGTCTTTTTTATCAGGCGGTGCTCCTCCGTTAACAGATCATCTATTTTATAAAAATCAGTCATTTTTTCTCTTTTTGATGGTAATATAATAATATTGGCGAATATTCTGATTCTACTCTTTTAACCTTCTATCCTACCACTTTATGGGCGTTTATTTAATGGGATTCATGTACTTGTTGGCCGGGGTCATGCACTTTGTAAAACCGGGTTTTTTCTTAAAAATTGTACCGCCCTACCTTCCAAACCCAAACTTGCTCGTGGCATTATCCGGCGTTGCAGAAATTATTTTTGGTGCTTTACTATTCATTCCATCCACAAAACTCTGGGCCGCTTGGGGTATCATCCTGTTACTAATTGCCGTTTTTCCGGCCAATCTTTATATGGCTTATGATCCCAAATTTGAAAGCATTTCCCCCTTCATTCGCTGGGGAAGGCTACCCATCCAACTTGTCTTGATTTGGTGGGCCTATCAATACACCAAAATTTAGAAGTTCTTTTGTGTAAATTTGCGGCTGTTAAAGGATAAATCCCTTTCCTATGTATACAACAAAACAATTTATTCTCTCTCCTGAGGTAGCTCTGGACGAACCGACTTTTGAATCCCATGTTCTATCAGAATTACGAATCAAGGAAACTGACGGTGTTTTTATTCGAAAAACCCGTCAATCAATTGACGCCCGCGGACGGCAAGTAAAAGTAAACGTTGAGGTGGATATTTTTGTCAACGAAGTACCTGCCAATTTTATTGACTACCAAAAGCCTAGCACTGATGTTGGTAGTAAGCCACAGGTAATCATTGTGGGGTGTGGTCCGGCGGGTACGTTTGCCGCCTTACGGCTGATTGAGCAAGGCATCAAACCCATTATCCTCGAAAGAGGAAAAGACGTACGGGCCCGCCGCCGTGACCTTGCTGCTATTAATAAACACCACATCGTAAATCCCGATTCAAATTATTGCTTTGGGGAAGGTGGCGCCGGTACTTACTCCGATGGTAAACTGTATACTCGCTCCACCAAACGTGGGGATATCCGCCGGGTACTCGAAATTTTCGTGGCGCACGGTGCCAGTGAAAATATTCTGGTGGAGGCGCATCCCCATATTGGCACCAATAAGCTACCGAAAATAGTCGCAGAAATGCGGGAGACCATCATCAAAGCCGGCGGTGAGATCCACTTCGACACCAGGGTGGATGATTTACTGATCGAACAAAACGAAATAAAGGGAGTGGTGACTTCCGAAGGAACAGAGTTTACCGGACTTGGCGTTATTTTGGCTACCGGACACTCCGCGCGTGACATTTTTGAACTGCTCCAAAAACGGGAAGTAAAGATCGAAAACAAGCCTTTTGCCATTGGAGTAAGGTTAGAACACCCTCAAAAACTCATTGATTCCATTCAATATCGTTGTTCGCCAGACCGAGGACCTTACCTCCCCGCCGCGTCGTATAGCCTCGTAACCCAAACTTATCATAAGGGTGTTCAAAGGGGCGTTTTTTCCTTTTGCATGTGTCCAGGAGGTTTTATAGTACCTTCTGCCACGGCCCCCGGAGAATTGGTAGTAAACGGCATGTCACCCTCACGGCGTGATTCCCGCTTTGCCAATTCTGGGGTAGTAGTCGCCATACACGACAAGGATATTGAAAAGTATGCTAGCTACGGACAATTAGCCGGGCTTCAATTGCAACGCGAAATTGAACAAAAAGCGTGCAGAATGGCAGGAAACGGACAGGCGTCACCGGCCCAACTAGCGTCAGACTTTATTCAAGGTAAGGTCTCTGCATCCTTGAACGATACTTCTTACCAGCCCGGGCTTGTTTCAAGTGATATGTATGAAGTACTCCCCGAGCACATTGCTGTTCCGTTGAGGGAAGGATTGAAGGATTTTAATAAAAAAATGAAGGGGTACGCCTCCAATACCGGACAGCTCATCGGGATTGAAAGTCGGACTTCCTCACCGGTAAAAATACCGCGTGATCCAAAAACTTGTGAGCATACCGAGATCAAAAGACTCTATCCTTGTGGTGAAGGGGCAGGCTACGCGGGAGGTATCATGTCAGCCGCAATGGACGGGGAGCGTTGTGCTGAACAGTTAATTTTGAACTACCGAAAGTAATCGGTCATGGTGCAGTTCTCCTTCATTTTTAGTAAAATTGATGTTTGTTGAGTGTTTATGAGTGGATCAATTCTATGTCAGCAGTTTTCTTTAACACATTCGTTGATGATTTAAGGCAAAAGTTTACCGCGCCTTTACCAGGCGAAAAGGCCCATGCAAAAATGCTGGCCAAATCAGATATTCGTTTGACTATGAAACCCAACCGACGCACCCAAAAAAGTGCCGTGTTGGTTTTGTTTTATCCTCACGAGGACGAAATTTACCTTCCGCTAATTTTAAGACCTGCTTACGATGGTGTGCATTCCGGGCAAATGGCTTTCCCGGGTGGTCGCTTTGAGAAAACGGACGAGGATTTGATACGTACCGCCAAAAGGGAAGCCCAGGAAGAAATCGGACTTAGATTAACAGACGTGGAAATTCTGGGGGTCCTTAGTGAATTGTATATTCCACCGAGCAATTTTTATGTACTTCCGGTGGTTGGGTACCTACCCTACCGCCCCGATTTCTTCCCTGACCCACGAGAAGTTGAAAAGGTAGTGGAAGTTTCATTGAGGGAAATTCAGGATAAATCGATTATTGGCGTCAGTGAAATGATTGTTCGGAATACAACCATTCAGGCTCCACACTACCTTATCAGAAGTCATCAGGTTTGGGGTGCTACCGCTATGATGATTAGCGAACTGCTTACCGTAATGGAATTATAATATCCCGGTAGGCAACCATTGGTCTTGCCATAGAACCGGACGAATACCCCGTAAAAACTATTTTAATAATTTCACAAACTACTAAACCTATATTTTCCTCCTCTGTTTATGGACGAAAACAACGATTTTAGCCCCATTGAAGACCGAGAATTACACGAACGAGTAGGCATCTCCGGATTATACGAAAATTGGTTCTTAGAGTACGCGTCCTACGTTATACTTGAGAGAGCCGTACCTGCCATCGAAGACGGTTTCAAGCCCGTTCAACGGCGTATAATGCACGCATTGAACGAGATGGATGACGGTAGGTTTAATAAAGTAGCTAATGTGATTGGATCTACGATGCAATATCACCCCCACGGTGACGCCTCCATCAATGATGCCATTGTAAACATTGGTCAAAAAGAACTCCTGTTGGACACCCAGGGAAACTGGGGTGATGTCCGTACCGGCGACAGCGCCGCCGCACCCAGATATATTGAAGTACGTCTGTCCAAGTTTGGCAAAGAAGTCGTTTTTAACGGAGACACCACCAATTGGCAGCTTTCTTACGATGGGCGAAAGAAAGAACCGGTAACCTTACCAGTAAAATTTCCCCTACTATTGGCCCAGGGAGTGGAAGGCATTGCCGTGGGTTTATCCACCAAGATAATGCCCCACAATTTTTGTGAGTTGATTGAGGCTTCCATTGATATTCTGAAAGGAAAGTCTACCGAGATCTATCCTGATTTTCAAACCGGCGGACAGATCGATGTGTCTAACTACAACGATGGCTTACGTGGAGGCAAACTTCGGGTTCGGGCCCGGATTGAGGAGGAAGATAAAAAAATACTGCTGATCAAGGATATACCGTATGGTACCACGACTACCTCGATCATCGACTCGATTATTAAAGCCAACGATAGCGGAAAAATCAAAATCAAGAAGGTGGTTGATAATACCGCGGCGGATGTTGAAATAGTGATCTATCTCGCAACGGGCGTCTCTCCTGATATTACCGTGGATGCTCTGTACGCATTTACGGATTGTGAGGTATCGATTTCACCCAATGCTTGTATTATTATTGAAGACAAACCCCACTTTATTGGTGTCACTGATGTTCTTAAATATAACACTGACAAAACGGTAGACCTCCTTAGGCAAGAATTAGAGATTAAGAAATTATCCTTACTCGAAAAGATACTGCACGGGTCGCTAGAAAAGATTTTTATTGAAAATAGAATCTACCGGAATATTGAAGAATGCGAAACGTTTGAAGACGTTATCAAGACAATCGATAAGGGCTTGGAGCCCTATAAGCCCGACTTTTACCGTGAGATTACGGAAGAGGACATCCTGAACCTCACGGAAATCCGAATTAAACGTATTTCAAAATACGACGGATTCAAGGCCGAAGAACTGATGCGTAGGTGGGAACAAGAACTCGCCGAAACAGAAAACCACTTGGCCAACATAGTAAAATTTGCGATTGATTACTTCAAAGACCTATTAAAGAAGTACGGAAAAGGTCGCGAACGAAAAACTGTGCTTCGGACGTTTAACCAGATTTCAGCGAATATCGTGGCTGCGAATAATCAAAAGCTATACGTTAATCGTGCTGATGGCTTCATTGGTTACGGTCTCAAAAAAGACGAGTATGTCATGGACTGTTCCGATATTGATGATATCATTGTATTCCGTGGGGATGGTCGATGCGTCGTTACCAAAGTTCAGGATAAACTCTTTGTCGGGAAAGACATTATCTATTGCTCCGTATTCGTAAAGAACGACGAGCGGAAGGTATATAACGTGGTGTACCTCGAAGGTAAATCTGGGGTTTCTTACGTGAAACGATTCCAGGTTACGGCCGTAACCCGCGACCGTGAATATGACCTTACCCAAGGCACACCACGATCCAAAATCACCTATTTTACGGCAAATGATAACGGAGAGGCTGAAATCATCACGGTTAGTTTAACTGCCCAGAGTAAAGCAAAAGTGAAGCAATTCGACTTCAATTTTGCGGATCTGTTAATCAAGAATCGCAGTGCCAATGGAAACATTCTTACAAAGTATCCCGTTCGCAAAATTGTCTTAAAACAGGCGGGAGGATCTACCTTAGGTGGAGTTGATATCTGGTACGATAAAACAATTGGCAGGTTAAATCGCGATGAAAGAGGCAAGTACTTGGGCAACTTCGATGCCAATGATTCTATCCTGGTCATCTACAAGGAAGGTTCATACGAGTTAACTAACTTCGATCTCACCAATCATTTCGAACCCAACGACATAGTTGTCCTTTGTAAGTTTGAACCGCAAAGAATCATCACCGCCGTTTATTATGATAGCTTGCAAAAGCTAAATTATATTAAGCGTTTTCAGATAGAGACTTCTACGCTCGATAAAAAATTCCTATTTATCAGTGATTCAAAGGGTAGTAAACTTCTTTTGGCCACGCTCGATAAGCACCCTCGACTTGAATTTTCCGTGCAAAAAAATGCTAAATCACCCGTGGAAACAGAGAAGGTTCTTGTGGAAGAAGTAGTAGATGTAAGAGGGTGGAGAGCAATGGGAAATAAACTCACCCTAGATAAGGTAAAAGATATTAAGTGGTTAGAGTCTTTGCCCGAAGAAAAGGAAGAAAATAACACCGAGGAATCCGAAGAAGAGGAGCCGGAGAATAAAGAAGCTGCTGCACCTTCCGAACCGGTAACCTTGAAGAGTCTGGGAGAAATGAGTGAAAATACCAAAAAACAACTGGGGCTATTTGAATAGATAAATAGACGGTATATTGCCATTCATAGGTACTTTACTAATGGAGATTCCCACCGAATGCTGATAAAAAAACGAATACCTGTAAAAAGGATGATCAAGATACTCATTATTACGGCCTTTGTTGGCGTAGTATTTGTTTTACTATGCAATGTCCTCGTGGTGATAAGTACCCGTCTTCAAAGCCATTTTTCACTAGAATCTTTACCCTCAAACGATGTTGGGCTTGTACTTGGTACCAGTAAAAACACCAATGAGGGTAAGGAAAATTTGTACTTTAAGTACCGGATGGAAGCTGCTGCGATGCTTTTTAAGGAGGGAAAGGTAAAGTTTCTTATCCTAAGTGGAAATAATGATTCAAAGTATTACAATGAGCCTTTGGATATGCAAAAGGCCTTAATGAAACTTGGCATACCCGAAACGGCCCTGATCCTAGACTATGCCGGGTACAGAACTTTTGATTCTGTAGTGCGTTGTAAAAAGGTTTTTAACGAAAAGGATATCACGATTATTTCCCAGGACTTCCACAACGCCCGGGCCCTTTATATCGCTCAACACGAAGAAATAAATGCCATTTCGTTCGCTGCCCAGGACGTCCCCAACGGATATTCAATTAGAACATTATTCCGCGAGTACCTGGCTCGCCCCAAGGCTGTCTTGGATGTGTATGTATTCCGGCCCACCACTACCCTGCATAATGAAGTACTTGAATAGGATCTTCTCATCCCTCTACTACCCAAACGCGAGTACTATTTCCCTGCCTTGATTACCGTTTACTAAGTCGTTCTTCCTCCTTACCTCACTTTTTCTTTCTTTTGTTATTAAGAATCGGAGCTTATCCAAAAGTAGGCATCAATTCATCCTTATTTCATGTATCCGCATGCGTTGTGCACTGGCATAGTATCCACACCATTTTTTATTCGTCATCCGGTGAGCTTTTAAGATGCCTGATTCGCCGCAACACCTGACTTAAAGCATAGCAACGTCCTAATAATTTATTTTCTTATTCCTATTTGATTTATCCATTACGGACAGTAAATCTACGATTGGGCCTTCCAACGGAACTTCCGACTCTACTTTTGGTTATATTACCATCTGTAATATGCCAACATGAGAAAATTACTACTTTTTGTACTTTGTTTATTTACTTTCAAAGTACAACATACCTACGCACAACAATTGCGTACCATCAACGGGATTGTAACAGATGCTTCTACCGGCGATCCTGTTCCTTTTGCTAATGTTGCCGTGAAAGGTACTCTATCCGGTGCTACTACCGATTTTGACGGAAAGTTTAAGATCCTTTTTACTCCTCCCGCCGACTCATTGGCCATCACCTACATTGGCTATCTAAACAAGTCGAAGGCGATTACACAAAATAAAGTCGAGCAAACTATCGAAATACAACTAACACCTTCGGTATTTCAATTGCAGGAAGTAAAGATCTACGCTGGTGAAAATCCCGCCTACCCAATCCTGAGAAAAGTAGTAGCCCAACGTCCTAAGAATAATCCAGAAAATGTTCCGGCCTACGAGTATAGTAGCTACACCAAAATTCAGATCGACATTGATAATTTTTCCGACAAATTCCGGAAAAGAAAGTCAGTTCAGAAAATCACTGATCTGGTGGAGAAATTCGATGAAGTAAAGGGGGAAGATGGGCAAACGATTGTCCCCATTTTTATCTCAGAGTCTATTTCGGACGTTTACTTTCGAAGTAATCCCAAAAAGAAAAAGGAAATTGTCCAAAAGACCAAAATAGCGGGAGTTGGTTTGACCGACGGCAGCCTCACCTCGCAGGTAATAGGGTCGTCTTTTCAACAATATAACTTCTATAATAATTGGTTAAACCTCCTGGAAAAAGACTTCATTTCTCCCATCGCTGATAGTTGGAAGGTGTATTACGAATACTATCTCGCCGACAGCGCCTATAATGGTACTAACTATGATTATCAGATCGATTTTGAGCCCCGGCAAAAGCAGGACCTGGCCTTTTCAGGTAGCTTTTGGGTCGATGGCATCAGCTATGCTATTACCCAAATAGATGCGAATGTTGATAAGACTGCCAATTTGAATTTTATTGAAAAAATAAAAATCCAGCAGTCCTATGAATTACTGGATGATGAAATAAACTGGGGACCGTCAAAAACCAGAGTTTTGATCGATGTGGCAGAATTGACGGATCAATCGGCCGGAATGCTCCTAAAATTTTATTCGGCCAACCAAGACTACAAAATTACTGTACCCAAGGATAAAAAGTTTTACGACTCAGCTATTGAGCTTAGTGAAGATTACCGTCAACCTTCCAACGAATACTGGAATCAGGTACGCCCTGAACCGCTTACAAAAACCGAAAAATTAAGTTTTGATCTCATTGATTCACTAAAAGTCCTACCCGTTATCAGGACATATACCGAAATTTTGAACATCGCGGTTAACGGCTACAAGAAAATTGATGATTGGAATGTAGATGTTGGCCCCTACTTATTTTTGTACGCCAATAACAATATTGAAGGACATCGCATCCGACTAGGCTTTAAGACTGATCCCAGGTTCAGCCGAAAATGGATCGTCAATGGATTCGGAGCGTATGGCACAAAAGATAAGGTATTTAAGTACGGTGGAGGGGTGGAGTATATTGTATCTCGTAAACCCTGGACCGTTTGGGGTATTTCCTATTCCAATGACCTTGAACGCCTCGGAATAAATACTGAAAACATAGGCACTAATTCATTATTCGGGGCATTTTCGCGCTTTGGTACCTACCAACGCGGCTACATGCAAAAGGACGTCACGACTTATTTCAAAAGAGAAATTTCGAAAGGACTAACCCAGCAGGTTAATTTTAGACACCGTAGTTTTGACCCCTTATTCGATTTTGCCTACCGGACCAATCCAACCTTGGGGAGTGATTCTCCCCTTCGCAACCGCTACGAGGTTACTGAACTAAACGTAGAAACACGGTGGGCGAAGAATGAAATGTTCCTCCAAAATGATAACGATAGGATAAGCATTGGAAATGGTAATGCACCCATCATCACATTTAGGTATACCTTAGGAATAAATAATTTCCTAAAAGGTGATTTTGATTACCATAAATTTTCTTTGAATGTAAAGCAGTCGGTACGCGCCGGGATATGGGGACGCACTTACTACCAATTAACGCTGGGTTATATACCTTCTACAATTCCTTATCCTTTGTTGTATACCCCACTGGGGAATCAATCATTGTTTTATGTTGAGAACGCATTCAACCTGATGAACTACTTTGAGTTTATCAGTGATCGATACATGGTGCTGCGGGTGGAACATAATTTTGAAGGATTTATCCTCAACCGAATTCCGGCAATCCGGAAACTGAAATGGAGATTACTTGCGACCGGAAGGGTATTTTACGGGGGAGTTAGTAACAAAAACCTAAGTTTAATACAGGATACCAACGCGCAAGGGGCGCCAGTGCAAGCATTTCAGGTAATGAACAACGTTCCCTACGTTGAGGTTGGCTACGGGATAGATAATATCTTTAAGTTCGGCAGATTGGATGCTATCCATCGGCTAACCTACCGCAACGCACCCAATGTCACACCCTTCGCGGTTAAATTTTCTTTTGGGTTTAATCTATAAGTTCAACGATTTCACCATCCTCAGATTCCTTTGTGCGTACGTAAGCAGGACCGTTTCACCAAGTTCTTTGTCTCTGGTGTTTTTGGTATAAACGAGGTCTTGCCCATCGGAGGTAGTACAGTAATACTCGTAAGAAGCACCCTTGAATCTGATTTTGGTAATAACTGCCTTCCATTTGGCTTTGTCTTCCCGGTTGGTGGTACGGATAAAGTTCGGGCGTATCATTGTTTTTGAATCAACCACATCACTTGGCAATAGGTTTACCATGCCCGTCAACTCAGCCACGTAGGCATTCGCTGGCTTTTCGTATACTTCTTTTGGGCTTCCTGATTGAACAATAATTCCATCTTTCAGGATGATCAAGCGGTCGGCCCAGGCCATAGCCTCGCCCGCATCGTGGGTTACGAATATACAGGTCAATTTATCGGTCTTCTTTAAAGCCTCTATGGCGTCGGCCAGGGTTTGCTTATTCCTTTGGTCAAGATGAGCAAATGGTTCGTCTAGTAATAATAATTCGGGAGTTTCAGCTATCGCCTGGGCAAGAGCCGTTCTTTGTTTTTCTCCTCCAGAGAGAAGCTTCGCTCTTCTGTTCTCTATTTCCGAAAGCCGGGTTAATGCCAACAATTCATCTACTCTTTGTTTGCGATAGGCCGCTTCATAAAACCGTAAGGCGTAGGAGATATTTTCTCGTACTGTTTGATTGGGGAATAACTCGTATTCCTGATGTACCAGTTTTATGGATTCGTATCCTTTTAGTAGCTGATCACTGACTCGGGATAATTTTTCACCTTTAAGCGAGATTGTACCTTCGTCTGCATCAACATAACGGCCAATAATATTGAGCAAAGTACTTTTCCCAGACCCACTTTCGCCCACCACCCCTATCCATTCTCCCTTTCGGACTGACAGTGAAATATCCGATAATACTACTTGCTCATTATATATTTTTGAAACAGACTTTAATTGAAGCAAAGACATGAAGGATTGATTAGAGGTATAAATCCAAAAATACTTAAAAAGGTGAACTTCCTTACCTTATGGCACCTGCCCTGGTATACCCCAATTCTTGCTGACGAACCAACCGCTCTTTTAGTTCATTCGCTAATTTTGGTTTTTGCTTAATGAGATTTATAGTTTCTGATGGATCAGCTTCCAAATCATACAATTGGCTGGTCAATTCTTTGGTAGTAGATTCATCAGTCGACCAACCGCCACTACCCTGCCCCTCGATGTATTTCCAGTTTCCTTGCCGAATCGAAAACATACCACTAATGGAATGATGAATGATAGAGGGCCTGATTGATTTAGTGTAATCTCTTGTCAAAAGAACTGGCGAAAAATCAAAACTATCCTGCGCGGCATCTTGGGGTAGTTCTCGATTGAGTAACTGAGCAAATGTTGCCATAAGATCCGTTAAACAGACCGTTTGATTAGCCACTGTACCACCTTGTACTCTTTCGGGCCAGCGCACGATGAACGGAACACGATGTCCTCCCTCCCAAATGTCTGATTTTTGTCCGCGTAATACTCCATTCGCATTATGAGCCGGAAATTTTTCTTTGTCACCCGGCTTCCAGTCGGCTCCATTATCAGAAGTAAATACGATAATGGTATTTTCCTTCAAGCCTAAACTATCCAGTGTAGCTATCACTTTCCCTACTACATCATCCGTTTGGGCCACAAAATCGCCATAGGTACCGGCCTTTGATTTTCCTTGAAACTCCTCGGTGGGCAACCAAGGTGTATGTGGGCTAGTAAGTGGCAGGTAGAGAAAGAAGGGCTCCTCATTCTTACTATTTTGGACAATAAACTCCCTTGCCTTATTACCCAGATGTGCCAGCGTGTTTTCCATTTTAAAATCAATACTGGCAATTCCAGTTCGCCAATATACTCCCCTTGGCGAGTCGTTCCCAATCATTTCAACTAACTGACGGGAGGTAGGCTTCCCATTTTCTAAATACAGATAGGGTGGTATGTCAAGGGAAGAAGGAATTATGTGGCTATAATCAAACCCAAGTTCATTAGGACCACGCGTCAAATCTGCTTGAATGTTCAATCTTTTTCCATTTGGCCAGTTTTCGGGACTCCCAACGAGCAGCGGCTCAGAAGAATTAAGAAGTGGCCAATCCAGCCCAAGGTGCCATTTCCCGATCACTCCGGTTGCATACCCTGATTGCTTCAATAAATCCGCCAAGGTAAAACGATCCTTTTCGATTAGGGAAGGTGAGTAGCCACCAAGTACTCCTTTTTTTAGCGGAGATCGGAAAGCATAGCGCCCCGTAAGCAGGCCGTAACGCGTTGGAGTACACACCGCTGAACCTGAATGAGCATCCGTAAACCGTAGGCCCTCACGACTCAGTTTGTCAAGATTGGGGGTCGGAACCTGAGACAGTGAGTTATAGCACCGAAGGTCACCGTAGCCCAGATCGTCGGCCAGGATTACCACGATATTGGGTTGCTGATTTCTTGGTTGACCAAATAGAGTACCACCGAGACTGGTAGTAATCAAAAAAATTAGGATCACACCGGATAGTTTTTTGCCTTTCATTATACTTGTTGGTTTAATTTATTCTGAAAAGGTAGGGTTATTGGGAACCAGTCCAAGACTACCCAAAAAGTCCATGCAGGCAGCCTTTACCTTATAGTCATCCTGATCCTTCGGGCCTTGACCGTCTATTCTAACCCTGCTTTCACGTACTTCCTTTATGGTGGCAATGAATGGTTTTTTCCTGGACACATAAAGTAGGTAGTTGACCGCCATTAAGGCCAATTCACTGTTTTCTGATCGGCTGTACTCTTTTAGTTTAGTTTCCGCCTCAACCCCTCCAAATAGCTCATAGACAATGGCAGCGGCAGTGACGCCAGCCGGAGCATACGTATCCTTCATGGCGGCGGTCAATTCTTTTTGTTTAGATTTGAGTAATTCTGCACTTTGGGATCTCAAACCCACAATAGCCCAATATCTTACAATTGGATTGGAGCTACCCAAAAACTTTATCTGTTTTCTCAGTTCATCAACTCCCCTTCTCCCCGACAACTCAGCCGCTTCGTAAATTTCCTTTAATGGATATCGCTTTTGATCCATGCGAAACTGATAAGGCGTAGTAGTCTCAGAGATTTGGGCTATTTCGTATTCTGGTAAAAAGAGAATGTCTTTTGATTTTAATATAGAAACTTCCAGTTGATTTTTCATCTTATTAACTACCTTCTTATACTTCGGATCGCTTATCAGATTATATTCCTCCCAAGGATCATTTTTTAAGTCATATAAAGCTTCGGCGGGGCGGGGGGCAAAAAGGCTTTTTTGGAGATCATTCAGTTTATTATCTGCCAAATCTTGGCGCATTTGCTGTTTGATATCGCCAATCTCCATGTAGCGTATATATCGCGCCTCTGGCATATAGGGCAGATAGTTGCGTGAATAAACAAATTGCCCATTTGTTACGGTTCGTACCATATCAATTCCATTATCCGACCGATCAGACGAAAGTATTAAATGATCAGTTTGTGGGCTTCGCTTAGCTCCCATCAGTATCCGGCCTTTCATATACTCGGGCACATTACCTCCTGCCAGACTAATTAAGGTAGGTGCTAAATCCTCAAAATCAATCAGTTCCTCAGTAACTGTACCCGATTCTCCCCAAGGTGACAGATGCTTATACATGGGAGGAAACCAGATAACAAAAGGAACGCGGTACCCCAGGCCAATACCATTTGTTTTACCCCGCGGAATACCTTCACCGTGGTCAGCATAGAAGAATATGATGGTACTATCCCGGAGATGATCGCTTTCTAACCTTGCCAATAGTTTTCCAATCTTATTGTCCGTAAGCTTTATGGAATTGTAAACCCGGGCAAACTGCTTCCTCATCTCTGGGCTATCCCGATAAAAGGGCGGCATTTTAAATGCGTTTTCAGCAATTATATCTTCCACAGGCAATTCATCAAGTACCATCTTCGTATAATCTTCGTAGGTATTGGTCATCGTACGTGACTGATGAGAGTCATTAAAATTAAATACCGCAAAAAACGGCTGTCCTGCCTTACGATTCCACCAGCCAGCCTTCCCGGAGCTTTCATTCCAGACTTCATCGGTAAACTTTTTGGCATTGGCTACATTATAATCCGTTTTACTATTATTGGTGGCGTAATACCCTTCCTTTTGCAGGTAATAAGGAAAACCTTTTACAAAATCTGGTACTGGGTAGTTACTCCGGTGATTTCCGGTACCTAGCTCATAGGTTTTAATACCGGTAATAATGGCTGACCGACTGGGTGAGCAAACCGTTCCGGTTGAGAAAGCATTCGTAAACCAGACTCCTTCTTTTGCCAGCTGATCGATAACCGGAGTACGCGCATCAGTATCGCCATAGCAGCCGATAAACTGAGGAGAGGTATCTTCGATGGTAATCCAGAGTATGTTGGGTTTAATCTGGGCATGACAGAGGAGTGAAATGGAGCATAGGAAAACAATAATGAATTGTTTCATAGGTTCTGGGCAGGTTTAAGATACTTTGTTTAGGAATATTGGCCTATCACACCCAGAAAGGGAGCATTTAGGTTTTTATAACCTAAAAAGATCAGAATATCATTAGATATTGAGAAGCGGGGAGGCCGACCACCGGTAAGACAGGCAGGATCAAAAAGGTTTAAAATGCGAACGGGGCTCTCGATGAATTGACATCAAAAGCCCCGTTTCGTACCCGGAGCCAATACACATAACACCTATATTAATCTAAGAGAAATCTAAGTGGATAGCCCCGAACCTACTGCATACCTCAATATTGACCAATATCTAATTTATGCTCCGGTATAGGATAAAACAACGAGGATTAAAATCTAATTATAAAGGTTTAAAGTAAAAATTAATTGCGCGCCGTACTCATAAATATCGTCAATGCTCTTGATCTCAATTTTGTTTTCTTTTTTGTCAGAATCAAAAAGCCCTAAATGTCGTTTAGTTTGAGAATTTAAATATAACCTGCACAAGGGTCGGCGATTATTATCATCTAGGAGTACGGCAAAATATGAGAGTGCATCTCTTTGAGTTATTCTTTTGTGATCAATAGACTTTATTTGGAAATATTGACCTCGTACGCCTGTGCCCGCGAGCTTGCCTGATACAGTCTTTCGGGGTCCACTGCCTGAACCCTGAGATTGTGCATGCCACAAGCCAGCACCCTGACTTGATCCCGAATCTGGGAATCGTGAATCCTAATGGTGTCCCGCAGCATCCTGAGCCGCTTGATGCCGCTGTTTGCGTGCTCAATGACAACCCTGGTCGAGCTCAGGATGGTGTTGTATATCTTCTGGCCGTGGGTGAGCTGACCGCCCTTGGGCTTCTTGAAAGGCTGCTCGATGCAGACCCCCGCTGGCGCGTGGCCCAGAAATCCCAGGTCCTGCTTGAGCGTCGAGCCAGCGGGCAACTCGATGGGGTAGAGCTCGGCCA
>Ga0209702_10004081_pt1 | contig 21870 bp, 19 predicted proteins | sample FRY01_FD_187210 | JGI IMG/M metagenome (GOLD analysis project Ga0209702, IMG submission 187210) | Freshwater microbial communities from Lake Fryxell liftoff mats and glacier meltwater in Antarctica - FRY-01 (SPAdes) (version 2) | ecosystem: Environmental > Aquatic > Freshwater > Ice > Glacier... | reverse complement strand
GGTTACTACATTAACAAGAGCAGGTGGTGAAAACTGGCCTGCCATTTTCCAAGACTAAATTATAGTTTAGCATATTCATTTAAACCACCCGCAAATAGCGGGTGGTTTTTTTTAGTTTGATGTCAAAGTTTTATTAAACAGTTTTAAAATCCTTTTGTATTCATCTATCCAGCTACTTGGTTCTACAAAGCCGTGGTCTTCAGCAGGATAAACGGCCATTTCCCAATTGTCTTTTTCCAGTTCGATCAACCGTTGTGCCAGACGCACCACATCCTGAAAATGTACATTCACATCAACCATGCCGTGGGCGATAAGTAAATCCCCTTGTAACCCTTCGGCAAAATAAATAGGGGAGGAGCGACGGTACGCAATAGGATCATTTACTGGTTCATTTAAAATATTGGAAGTATAGCCGTGGTTATAATGTGCCCAGTCTGTCACAGAACGCAGCGCCGCACCAGAAGCAAAAGTTTCCGCCTCATTAAAGAGAGCCATCAAAGTAATGAAGCCGCCATAACTGCCACCGTAAATGCCTATTTTGTTTTTGTCGATACCGTGTTCTGCAACCAAGTATTTTGCACCATCTACCTGATCAGAAAGATCTTTTCCGCCCATATGACGATAAATGGCAGTACGCCAATCCCTACCATAACCGGCGCTGCCACGATAGTCAATATCAATGACTGTATATCCAAGGTCTGTTAGTAAATTATGAAACATATATTCCCTGAAATAACTGGACCACCACTTATGCACATTTTGTAAATAACCGGCTCCGTGTACAAAAATTACTGCGGCATTGTTTTTTACCGAAGCTTCCGGGGTATATAATCTTGCAGGAACCATTGTCCCGTCTGCTGCTTTAAAATTTACCAATTGGGGGTCGCGCCACGGATATTCCTTAAATGCATCAGATTGTCCGGACGTAAGTGGCACTTCTTTATCTTTCACATTGTTTTTCTTTAGGAATAATTCCCAGGGTTTGTTGCTGTAAGAATGCCGTATTGCCAGATGTTTTTCATCGGGGGATAGTGAAGCTTCGTTATTTCCTGTCAGAGATGTGAGTTTTTCCATAGTTCCTCCCAAAACCGGCATTTTGTAAAAATGTCTTTCACCGGAATGTACTTCGGAAGTTGTTAAATACCAATGTTTTTTGTCATTGGAAAGTATAGGGTCAAAAACTTCATAGCTGCCAGAGGTCAACGCTTTTTTCCTTCCAGTTGTTATATCCAAAAGATATAAATGAGAAAACCCTGTAGCTTCTGATTGAAAATAAATATTTTTATTATCAGGCAACCAACCCATAGTTCCACCACCCATGGACCAGCCAATCCCGGGACCTGCAATCCAAGATTCGTCGCGTTGCCTGTCGAGCGTTTCCAGTTCGCCTGTTTCCAAATTTAGTTTTGTAATCCATCTATCTTTGTTGTCTTTAGAGCGAACATTTACAATGGCATGTTTTCCGTTGTCTGAAAAATAAGCCCTGGAGAGTATGACCTCTCGGGCTAAGGTGTCCCATACTTTTTCAGGATAGTCTTTGGTATAATCCGGCAGATCTTTTATTCCGGTAAGTTGGTCTGCTTTTACCATGTACACTGTGTCTTTTTCTAGATGGTAAACAGCAAGTTCTACCTGTGTTTTTTCTTCTCCTACTTTTGCACGCGTTTTTAAATCGACGGTATATCCTGAGGTATCTATATAGTCAGGAACAATTGTAGTTTCACTTTCGCTTCGAGTTATCAGATTGAAAGTTACATAGTTGGCATCCGGAGAAATCTGTAAATTAGATATGGATTTTTTTCCGGCATAAAAAGTAAAAGGTTCTTTTTCTTTGGTGCTTTCCCTATAGTTTTTTGTAGCTTCTTTTTTAGATTCCCTTTCACGGATTACCTGAAGTAACGCAAGATTATCTTCTTTTAGCCAAGTGGCTTTTTCTGTGGCTTCTTCTTTTCTGGTATTGTCTTGCCCGGTTTTGATATTGGTCAATTTTTTTAAATTTCCTGTGGCCATCGAATAGGTATATATATTATTATCCAATGTAAAAGCAATAAAGTTCTCATCTGCAAGAAATATTGGGTTCTCTATACCGCCGGATAACTCCAGTGCCACTGATTCTTTTCTGCTTTTCAAATCATATATAATAAGGGCATTGTTTTTAGTGTACGCTAATTTTGTTTTTGAAGAATTATAGGTGCCCCTTGTAGAAATTCTATTCTTTTCTTCTTTGTGGTTTACTTTTTCTTTGGTGTTTAGTGATTTCAAAGAAATGCGGTACAAAGAATCTGCTGGATCGTTGTCTTTGTTGTACTTGAAATAGATGTTTTCACTATGCACGTCCCATTCTATATCTGATGGAAAAGTACCCATCCATTTGGGATCCTGCATTATTTTTTCAACGGAAAGATCACTTTGTTGTGCGAAAACCGATAAGGAGAACGGCAAAAAGAGTGCAATTAAAAGGAAATTTTTAAACATAGAATGAATATTAATGGTACGGATACGAATCTACGTAATTTTTATAAAACCGAAAATGGCATTTTTTATATAATGCCTATTGCAATAAATATTTGAATATTAAAAAATTAGTAGTACTTTTGCGCTCCTTTTAGCAACGGTTGAAAATTATAAAAGGAGAATATAAACTTAATAGTACTAACACTTCTGTGTCTTTGTTGCTTAAATTTTCAAAAAATGCAGAATACAAATTAATTAATCTTCCATGTCTGAAGAGATAAAAAACGAAGAAGTACAAGTAGAGGAATCTGCTGTTGCTCAAGAAACAAAAAAGGAAGTTTCCGCAAAGGAAGCAAATCCTGAAAAATTTTTAAAAGAATTTAACTGGCACAATTACGAAGAAGGAATTGATCCTATCGACGAAGGAAAGCTGGATGAATTTGAAAAATTAGTTGCCGCAAATTTTGTGGATACTTTAGATGACGAAGTGGTAGAAGGGATAGTAGTTTACCTTTCTGACCGTGATGCTATCATTGATATCAATGCAAAAAGTGAAGGTGTGGTTTCTCTTAATGAGTTTCGCTACAACCCGGATCTTAAAGTGGGCGACAAAGTAGAGGTATTGATTGATGTGCGTGAAGACAGCACAGGTCAATTAGTATTATCGCACAGAAAAGCAAGAACTATCAAAGCATGGGACCGTGTGAACGACGCTCATGACAATGCTACTATTGTGAATGGTTATGTGAAATGCAGAACTAAAGGTGGAATGATTGTAGATGTTTTTGGCATCGAAGCTTTCTTACCCGGTTCTCAGATTGATGTGAAACCTATTCGCGATTATGATGGCTATGTTGGGAAAACAATGGAATTTAAAGTGGTTAAAATCAATCACGAATTCAAAAACGTTGTGGTATCTCACAAAGCACTTATCGAGGCAGATATAGAAGAGCAGAAAAAAGAAATTATCGGTCAACTGGAAAAAGGTCAAGTACTGGAAGGTGTTGTGAAAAACATTACTTCTTATGGTGTATTTGTAGATCTTGGAGGTGTTGACGGATTAGTGCATATCACTGATCTTTCCTGGAGCAGAATCAACCATCCAAATGAGATTGTTGAACTGGATCAAAAACTAAACGTTGTAATCCTGGATTTCGACGAAGCAAAAACAAGAATTCAATTAGGTCTTAAACAATTAAATGCGCACCCTTGGGAAGCACTTAATAATGAACTGAAAATTGGTGATAAAGTAAAAGGTAAAGTAGTTGTAATCGCAGATTACGGTGCTTTTATTGAAGTTGCTGAAGGTGTGGAAGGATTGATTCACGTAAGTGAAATGTCTTGGTCAACACATTTACGCAGTGCACAGGATTTTGTAAACATCGGGGATGAAGTAGAAGCAGTAGTGCTTACACTAGATCGCGATGAACGCAAAATGTCTCTTGGTATCAAGCAATTGACCCCAGACCCGTGGACAGATATCACTACTAAATTCCCTGTAGGTTCCAAACACAAAGGTGTAGTGAAAAACTTCACAAACTTTGGTGTATTTGTGGAACTGGAAGAAGGAATTGACGGTTTGATTTACATCTCTGATCTTTCGTGGACCAAGAAAATAAAACATCCAAGTGAATTCACAAATGTAGGGGATACGCTGGATGTAGTTGTTTTGGAACTGGATGTGGAAGGACGTAAACTAAGTTTAGGTCACAAACAAACTGAAAATAACCCTTGGGATAATTACGAAAAAGATTTTGCAGTAGGAACTACACATTCTGGTGCAATATCTGAAATCGTGGACAAAGGTGCTACAGTCGACTTTAATGAAGACATCGTTGCTTTTGTACCTGCACGTCACCTTGAAAAAGAAGACGGAAGTAAGTTAACAAAAGGAGAAACTGCAGACTTCCAGATTATTGAATTCAATAAAGAATTCAAAAGGGTTGTTGCATCCCACACGGTAATTTTCAAAGAAGAAGAAGCAAAAATCCTTAAAGATGCTGTGAAGAAGCAAGCAGATACTGCAGCAGAAGCTAAGCCAACTTTAGGAGATGCTAATGATCAATTGCAAGCATTGAAAGATAAAATGGACGGAAAAAGTTAATTTTAAAATCCATTTCTAATAAATGTAAAGGACTGTCAGCAATGACGGTCCTTTTTTTATACTAATTTTTGTTGTTAAGCTAAGATATTTGTCCCCCTTTTTAACCTGTTTTTTGTTTCTCAAATAACCTATACCCTTAGATTATATAATATAACCGATATGTCACACCTAGCGGGGTTTTTTCTTTCGCGTGTTTTTATTTTTTACCAATATAGTACCCCTAGCGAGGTTTCAATTTTTTAGACATGATTATCAAACGAATATTCAAGTCCAGCTTGGCACGATATATCGGTAGATTAATGAAATGTGATTTCGCTAGAATCCCGTTAGGGATTACATATAATCATCCGTAAAGCAATCCAAATCCAATTAGAATATATTCCTCAATTCCTTAATTTCCCAATAACGAATTAACGAACTCCCAGGGAAGATGTAAGTGAGTTTATATTTTGAAAACAAGCGAAAGAGGGTATGTTTTTTTTGTTTACTTTTGTAGTCAGAAACCTGAAACCTGTATGAGTCAAAAAGTGTTACTTAATGCCAAAGAAGTAAACATCACTCTTCACCGTTTGTCTTGCCAACTTATTGAGAACCACAATACTTTTCAAAACACTGTTTTAATTGGAATTCAGCCTAGGGGTATTTATCTTGCAAACAGGATAAAAACCATGCTCGAGGAGGAGTATAAAATAAAAAATATCCGTTTAGGGCATTTGGATATCACTTTTTTCAGGGATGATTTTAGAAGAAGCGATAAACCTTTAGAAGCCAATAAAACCAATATCAACTTTTTAGTCGAAGACCAAAAAATTGTTTTTATAGACGATGTATTATATACCGGTAGGAGCATTCGGGCGGCGTTGACTGCCATACAATCTTTTGGAAGACCTTCCGAAATAGAACTACTTACCTTAATAGACAGAAGATTCAGTAGACATTTACCCATTCAACCCGATTATCGCGGAAGGCAGGTGGATGCCATCAATGATGAAAAAGTAAAAGTATGCTGGAAAGAAAATGATGGGGAAGATGGGGTTTTTTTGATAAAGAATTGAGGATTGAGAATATAGAAAAGAGAGTAGAGAATAGACAATAGAGAAATGTAAATCAAAAGTATATGAGCGAATTAAGTGTCAACCACTTATTAGGAATAAAATACCTCACACAAGGGGATATTCAACTCATTTTTGAGACGGCAGATCATTTTAAAGAAGTTATTAATCGTCCTATAAAAAAAGTGCCTTCGCTCAGGGATATTACCATTGCAAATCTTTTCTTTGAAAACAGCACACGCACACGGCTTTCCTTTGAAATAGCCGAAAAACGACTTTCTGCAGATGTCATCAATTTTTCTGCTGCTTCTTCTTCCGTAAAGAAAGGGGAAACCCTAATTGATACAGTTAATAACATTCTTTCCATGAAAGTGGATATGGTGGTAATGCGCCATCCAAATCCGGGTGCAGGGGTTTTTCTTTCCCAGCACATCAATGCCAGTATCATCAACGCCGGTGATGGAGCCCACGAGCATCCTACACAAGCACTATTGGATTGTTATTCCATAAGGGAACGTTTGGGGAGTATTGCCGGGAAAAAAGTAGTTATCGTGGGTGACATACTGCATTCCAGAGTTGCATTATCCAATATTTTTGCCCTGCAATTGCTGGGTGCAAAAGTGAAAGTATGTGGTCCCAAAACTTTAATTCCTAGATATATGGAGAAAATTGGGGTTGAGGTAGAGAGCAATTTAAAGAAAGCACTTGAGTGGTGTGATGTTGCTAATATGCTACGCGTTCAAAACGAGCGTATGGAAATAAGTTACTTTCCTTCCACTAGAGAATATACCCAGCAATATGGAGTAAACAGGGCGCTTTTAGACAGTCTGAAAAAGGAAATTGTCATTATGCATCCCGGACCAATTAATCGTGGGGTGGAAATTACCAGTGATGTAGCAGACTCAAAACAGTCTATAATTTTAGAACAAGTGCAAAACGGTGTAGCCATTCGCATGGCGGTTATCTACCTTTTGGCATCCAAAATAAAAGTCAATGAAAGTTAGTAAACACAAAGCTTTTCAGTGCATTGCCGACGAAAAAGAGGATATACTGGATTTTGCTACGTTTTTAGAGTATATAATCCCCAAGGAATTTTCTAAAGATAATGTAGTGGTTGATTTGATGAAATATACTTCGATGACATTACCTGAACTTTTGTTTTTCCTAAAAGTTTCCAATGCACACAGGGCCAAAAAAAAGTCCTTAGTCATAATAAATGACGCACTAGACCCGGATGTAATTCCCGAAGAAATAATCGTCGTCCCCACACTTCAGGAAGCAGAAGATATTATTGAAATGGAAGAGATTGAGAGGGATCTCGGATTTTAAAAATTAATAATTATTTAAACTTACTCTTTTCAGTGTACACTTTAGATTATTCTAATCCTTACTCAATAACTCAATACACTATTAACCATTAACCATTAACCATTAACTATTATACCATTATATCTACTCCCAAAAATGAAGCTCACCATATTAGGCTGTTATTCTGCTACCCCAAGGACATTTAATAATCCCACATCCCAACTGCTGGAAGTAAGGGGACATTTGTTTTTGATTGATTGTGGTGAAGGAACCCAAGTGGCACTTAGGAAGAGTAAAGCTAAATTTGCGCGTGTAAAACACATTTTTATTTCGCATTTGCATGGTGATCATTTTTACGGACTTATCGGGTTGATTTCCACTTTTCGGCTTTTGGGGAGGGAAGCAGACCTGCATATTTATGGGCCAAAAGGAATTAAAGAAATTATACTTTTACAATTGAAATTGGCCAATTCCTATACCAATTACGCACTTATCTTTCACGAACTGGAATCCACAGAATCGGAACTTATTTTTGAAGACGAAACGTTAGAAGTACATACTATCCCATTAAACCACAGGATATATACTAACGGTTTTATGTTTAAAGAAAAACCGGGGGAGCGCAAACTGGATATGAATGCTGTTTTAGAAGCAAATATTCACCAAAGCTATTACCGGAAAATAAAAGCAGGTGCTGATGTTATCAATGAAAACGGGGAATTGATTCCCAATGAACGAGTTACTTTGGATGCACCGGCGCCAAAAAGCTATGCGTTTTGCAGTGATACCATGTACAAGCCTGATATCGTTCCACTCATACAAAATATAACCGCTCTTTATCATGAATCCACCTTTCTGGAACAACATCGTCATCTTTGTGAAAAGACTAGGCACAGCACTGCAAAAGAAGCAGCTTTAATAGCGAAAGAAGCTAATGCAGGTCAGTTGATTCTAGGTCATTTTTCCACCAGATACTCTTCTATGGAATTTTTTAAGGATGAGGCGCAAACCGTATTTGCAAATTCAGATATCGCTGATGATTTTAAGGTTTTTGAATTTTAGAAATAGTATTTTAAAAAGAGATGCGCCTTCAATTAAAAGATTTATATTTAACTTCACACTTCCTTATTTTTAAATCACACAAAAACCCGTAAATTGCATACCAAATTCCGGTTATGCAAGAAGATTTAGGTCATTATAGAAAATCTTACGAAAAAACAGAACTTCTTAAAACTAATGTGGATGAAAATCCCATGCAACAGTTTCAGACATGGTTTTATGAGGTAGAAAAATTTGGTGGTATGTATGAAGCAAATGCGATGACCATTGCTACCATTGGTCTGGATGGTTTTCCTAAAAGTAGAATAGTTCTTTTAAAGAAATACACAGCAGAAGGATTTATTTTTTTTACGAATTATGACAGTGAAAAAGGAAAGTCCATAAAAGCAAATCCAAACGTTTGCCTCACTTTTTTTTGGCCAAATACCGAGCGTCAGGTCATAATAAAAGGCGTTGCAGAAAAGGTGTCTGAAGCTATTTCAGATGCTTATTTTCATTCCAGGCCTGAGGGCAGTAAACTGGGTGCAGTGCTATCTGACCAAAGTGAAGTAATTGCAGATGACAGAGAATATCTAGAAAATAAACTAAAGGAATTGGAAAAACAATACAGTGGCAAAGAGATTCCAAGGCCCAAAAATTGGGGCGGATTTTTAGTTAGACCCGTTTCTATGGAGTTTTGGCAAGGCAGACCCAACAGGTTACACGACAGACTTAGATATACCCTGGAGAATGAGTATGACTGGAAAATAGAACGATTATCCCCTTAATTTTAAAAACTATGAAAACACTTTATATTGTTAGGCATGCAAAGTCTTCTTGGGATGAAGATGTGATTGATCACCAGCGACCACTCAATAAAAAGGGTAAGCATGATGTGCTACATGTCTCCGACTATGTGGCGTCCCATTTTAAGAAACCGGACATAATGATTAGCAGCGACGCTAACAGAGCACTAACTACTGCACTAGCTTTTAAAAATGCTTTTCAAATGACAGAAAATAATTTTTTTACTAAAAATAATATGTATGATTTTTCCGGCGGAAATGTTTTGGAAGAAATAAATATTTGTTCAGATAATGTGCGTATTTTGATGCTATTTGGTCATAACCATGCGCTTACCCATCTTGTAAACCAACTCGGAAATCAATTTATAAATAATTTACCCACTTGTGGATTTGTGCAGATAGATTTTGAAACAGATAACTGGGCAACCTTAACAAACGGAAAAACAATAGCAACCATTTTCCCAAAAGATTTAAAATAAATGACAAAGAATTCTAATGAGTATATAAACCGGGAATTAAGTTGGCTTCAGTTTAACGCAAGGGTGCTTCAGGAGGCTGAAGATCCCTCTGTTCCTTTGGTGGAAAGACTTCGCTTTTTAGGAATTTTCTCGAATAATCTGGACGAATTTTTCAAAGTTCGCTATGCCACTATCAAACGTATTGACCTTGCCGGAAAAGGAGGGAAGAGTGTTTTAGGAGGTATACGGGCTAAAGACCTGCTAAATAAAATAACAAAAATTGTTATCGACCAACAGTCAGAAAGTTTGGAAATAATAGATGCTATCCAAACCCAACTTAAAAGCCACAATGTTCATGTTATTTCAGAGAATGAAATCTCAGAATCTCAAAATGAATTTATAAAAAATTATTTTTCGCAAAAAGTACGACCTGCATTGGTAACCATTATGCTGGATGAACTGCACGAATTCCCCATATTAAAAGATAATGCTGCTTACCTTGCCGTGAAAATCAAAATGAAAGCCGGAGACACTACTTTTCCCGGAAATGTAGCTTATTCTTTGATTGAATTACCTAGATCGATTGATCGATTTGTTGTCCTACCCAAAGAAGGGGATACCCATTATATAATTCTTTTAGATGATTTAATACGCAATTGCTTGGGGATTTTATTCAACATCTTTAATTATGAGTCTTTTTCGGCACATATGATAAAAATAACACGTGATGCGGAACTCGATATAGAAAGTGATTTGGGTAAAAGTTTTATAGAAAAAATATCAGCAAGTGTAAAAGATCGTAGAATAGGGGATCCTGTGCGTTTGGTTTATGATAAAACCATAGATCAGGAAACGTTGGACTTTTTATTAAAAAAGATGGGAATTGATGATACAGATAGTATTATTCCCGGTGGCCGGTATCACAATAGAAGGGATTATATGAATTTTCCAAATTTAGATATCAAAGAACTTTTTTATGAAAAACAAGAGCCATTACCCATTCCCGGTATGGTATTGCAAGGAAGTTTACTCGATAAAATAGCCAAACAAGATTATTTGTTATATGCACCTTATCAAAACTTTGCTTACTTAATTAAATTTTTACGGGAAGCAGCATTAGACCCAAAAGTAAAAACTATAAAAATAACCATATACCGACTTGCGGAAATTTCAAATATTGCCAGCTCCCTAATTAATGCAAAGAAAAATGGTAAAGAGATAACGGTTCAAATTGAATTGCAGGCCCGTTTTGATGAAGAAGCAAATATTAAATATGCAGAACAAATGCAGTATGAAGGTATCCATCTAATCTTTGGAGTACCTGGATTAAAAGTGCACTGCAAAGCCTGTGTGATTGAACGTTTGGAAAATGAAAAATTAGTGCGTTATGGTTTTTTAAGCACCGGTAATTTTAATGAATCTACCGCAAAATTGTATACAGATTACACATTGTTCACTTCTAATCAAGATATTTTAAAAGAGGTAAATAAAGTATTTGAATTTTTTCTTATCAATTATAAGGTCAAAAAATATAAGCATTTAATTGTATCGCCGCACTATACCCGTAATGCAATTAATTCCCTTATTAATAAAGAAATTGAAAATGCTAAGCATGGCAAGCCCAATGGCATACAATTAAAGTTAAACAGTCTATCTGATTATGATATTATAGATAAACTCTATGAAGCTAGCAGGGCCGGGGTTAAAATACAAATGATTATTAGGGGAATATGCTGCCTGATTCCGGGAATACCGGGAATGAGCGAAAATATAGAGGTTATTAGTATTGTGGATAAATTTTTAGAACATCCACGCTTATATATGTTTGAAAACGGTGGAATTCCAAAAATATATATTTCTTCCGCAGATTTTATGACACGTAATTTAGATACCCGTGTGGAAATTTCCTGTCCTATTTATGATGAGGATATTCAACAAGAATTAAAAGAAACTTTTGAAATTTGCTGGAACGATAATGTAAAAGCCCGTATTATATCCATACATCAGGATAATGCATACAAAACAGACGACAAACCAAAGTTTCGTTCCCAAGTAGAGACCTATAATTATTATTTGAAAAAAATGGAAGTTCAAACTATGACAGAAGAACAAAATGTAAAGTCTGTGTATGCAAAACAAAAACTTAAATAATGAAGATACAAAAATATGGTGCAATTGATATTGGTTCTAATGCTGTAAGATTACTTATATCAACGGTTATAGAACGTGAAGGCAAAAACACTGTGTTTAAAAAAACATCCCTGGTTAGGGTTCCCATACGGCTGGGGGAGGATGTATTTATGAATAGCATTATTTCTGAGGTGAATATAAAGCGTTTAACAGATACAATGATTGCCTTTAAACTGTTAATGAAGGCGCATAGGGTAGTAAAATTTAGGGCTTGTGGAACATCAGCAATGCGGGAAGCCAGTAATGGAGCAGAAGTGGTTAGGAGAATCTATGAACAAAGCGGGGTTTCCATTCAAACAATAGACGGTGACGATGAAGCCACAATTATTGCTTCCACAGACATCCGGGATTTGATTGTTGCAGACAAGACCTTTTTATTTGTAGATGTGGGGGGAGGTAGTACAGAATTCACCATATTTTCTAATGGGAAAACGGTTACTTCCAAGTCTTTTAAATTAGGTACCGTTAGACTTATTAACGATATGGTAGAGGATACTATGTGGGAAGAAGTAGAACACTGGATTAAAAAAGAAACTAAACAGTATACTAAAATATCCCTGATAGGATCCGGGGGAAATATTAATAGTATCTTCAAACAAAGCGGAAAATCACAAGGAAAATCCCTCTCTTATATTTACCTGAGTTCTTATTATGAATATATTCAAAATTATTCTTTTGAAGACAGGGTAGTGGAACTGGATATGAATCCTGATCGCGCAGACGTAATTATTCCTGCCACCCGAATTTATCTCTCTGCAATGAAATGGAGTAGGGCCAGAAAAATTTACATTCCTAAAATTGGACTTTCTGATGGGATCATAAAAGGGTTGTATAAAGAAGAACAGGCAAAAAAAATGGAGGTGAATTAATTATTGGTTAATGGTGTAGTGGTTAATAGTTAATAATGAAATAGTTGTTGGTGTACTAGTTAATAGTGTACTAGTTGTTAGTGTAGTAGTTAATGGTGTACTAGTCATGAAGAAATGAAGAAATTAAGTTATTAAGGGGGAATTGATATATATTTCTTAAACCTTAAACCTTAAACCTTAAACCAAAAGCCACTTACCCGTGAATACTTTCTTTTTTGCCTAAATTTTCCATAATAGAGGCTTCATAGGTTAATAGATCCTGCCACTTAGTGTTTACTTCTTCTAGGACACCATATTTTCTGGCAAAGCCTAAAAACATAGTGTAGTGATTTGCTTCTGATACCATTAATTTTCTATAAAAAACCCGTAATTCCTCATCGTCAATTTCTTCAGAAAGCAAGCGGAACCGTTCACAACTTCTGGCCTCTATAAGTGCAGCATAAAGTAAACGGTGTACCATTTGGGTGGTTCTGCTGCCTCCTTTGGGAAAGAATTTTAATAATGCCAGTACATATTCATCTTTTCTATCCCTTCCTAGTGTCCATCCTCTTTCTACTATTTTATCATGCACCATTTTAAAATGGCTTATTTCTTCCTTTGCAAGGGCAATCATTTCTTCTACTAACTCAGGATATTCGGGAAAGCTTACTATCAAAGATATTGCAGTAGAAGCAGCTTTTTGCTCACAATATGCGTGATCCGTAAGAATTTCTTCAATGTTTTTTTCCACTATTCGCACCCATCTCGGGTCTGTGGGTAATTTTAAGCCCAGCATATTTTAAATATTAAATGTCCAGATCAAATGTCTTTCTTAATTTATCCATTAAAGGATATTTCTCACGTAATTTCTCAAACTTTTCCCTTGGGGTGTAGAGATATTTTTTTTCTGCTTTTTCATTGACTTCAATATCAAAGCCAATGTTATAGTTGCTCAGTTTTTTGGAAAGAAACCGCAATAAATCCTGCTGTGAGCGCACCATTTCTTCTTTTATGGTGTGGTTAGGATAACACAACTTAATTGTCGTCCCTTGCAGGTCAGGAAGGCTCATATTGAGATGTGAAGCTATTATATGTTCGCCTTTGTGTTCCAATACTCTAGAATACTCTTTCCAGGCGGCGTGTAAATCGTTTTCTGTAAAATCTTCTTCAGGTAAATTTTCATTGTCTCCAGAAACTTTTTGCAGCTCTGCTGTAAATTGTTTTTTCTTCTCGATACTTTTTAGAGAGAAAGCAGAAATCTTTTGCGCATTTTGTGCGGCTAATTTTTTGGAATTCGCTTCTTCATCTGCGGTATCTTTTTCCGTAGAAGTTTTTGTCGCTCCGGGTTTAGAGGTTTTTTGCTCATTTTCCTTAGCGGAAATTTTATCTTCTTGCAATGGCAGGTTTTCCTTTTCAGAAGCGATGTTTGAACTACTAACTTTCTCTAATTCTGGGTTTTTATAGGAAGCGTTTTCCTCTGCTGCCTGCCTGTTAGGTGGGATTATATAACGCTGCTGTTTTTTTTTTTCGCCATCGCTAGTGATGGAAGCAAGCTGCATTAAGCATAATTCAACCAGAAGACGCTGGTTTTTGCTGCTCTTGTACTTTAGGTCACAATCGTTTGCCATATCTATGGCACGTATCAGAAAACCGGAATCTGCTTTTTGCGATTGTTCAAAATAGCGGGTTTTTATTTGTTCGCCTACTTCCAGCAGGGCAATGGTTTGCTGATGTTTACAGACCAGCAGATCCCTGAAATGGGATGCTAATCCTGAAATAAAATGATGCCCGTCAAATCCTTTTGCTAATATTGTGTCAAAAAGAACAAGTGCGTTTGGGATATCGTTTTGCAGCAAATAGTCTGTGGTTTCAAAATAAGTGGTGTAATCGAGTACATTTAAATTTTCGGTAACTGCCTGCCGGGTTAAATTTGTTCCTGAGTAGCTTACAACACGGTCAAAGATGGACAGTGCATCCCTAAGCGCTCCATCTGCCTTTTGGGCTATGATGTGTAACGCGTCGTCTTCTGCAATAATGCCTTCACTTACTGCAATTTCCGCCAGATGGTTTTTAATATCAGTAACGGTGATTCTCTTGAAATCAAATATCTGGCAGCGCGATAATATAGTTGGGATAATTTTGTGCTTTTCAGTGGTTGCAAGTATAAAAATGGCGTGGTTGGGCGGCTCTTCCAAAGTTTTTAAAAACGCATTGAAAGCTGCCTGAGAGAGCATATGTACCTCGTCAATAATATATACCTTATATTTTCCTGTTTGAGGCGGAATCCGTACCTGATCGGTTAAATTCCGTATATCATCTACAGAATTGTTAGAAGCTGCGTCTAACTCAAAAATATTGAAAGCAAATTCTTCATTGGTATCTTCTGTTCCCGTCTGGTTGATTTTTTTAGCCAGAATTCGGGCACAAGTAGTTTTTCCCACTCCTCGTGGACCCGTAAAAAGTAAAGCCTGGGCGAGGTGATTATTTTCTATGGCATTTTCTAAAGTATCGGTAATTGCCTGTTGCCCAACTACACTTTTAAAGGTGGTGGGACGGTACTTGCGGGCAGATACTATAAAGTGTTCCATAGACAAGATGTGGAAACAAATATAAGTATTGCGCCCTTAAATAGAAACAGCTTTGTTTAAATTTTAAGAATAGATATTAACAATGCAATATGTATCTTTGCGGTGCAGATTGCCTTATCGCTGTCCCGATGTAAAATCGGAATGGAGGAAAGTCCGGACACCATAGAGCAGCATAGCGGCTAACGGCCGTCGTCCCGGTTTTATATCGGGGAAGGACTAGTGCAACAGAAAGGATGTACAGGTAATGCTGTAGTGAAATCATGTAAACTCTATGCGGTGCAATGCCATGTAAACCTGTGCCTGAGGGCTGCTCGCCCGATGCAGGAGGGTAGGCAGATAGAGCCAAACAGTAATGTTTGGTCCAGATAAATGATAGGGGTCCGCCACCGGTGGATTACAGAATCCGGCTTATAGATCTGCAATGCTATAAAGTCCCGCAAGTAAGTTTCATAGCTTACCGCGGGATTTTTATTTTTTCAAAGCTTCTATTTCTTCCAATACAGCTTGTGCTTCTGCTTGTTTTTTATCACTTGCAGAACGGTTAGTGGTAGAGAGCTCATAAGCTTCCTTTAAGAGCTTTTTGTACTTTTCATTTAGAATTTCTTCCTGACTTTTCTTTTTAAATAAACCAAACATATTTTTCTTTACAAGATACTGTATATTTTTCACTTACATGTAGAAATAACTAAAAACAGAACCTCCATATCGTCTGGCTTCGCTGAAATTTTCTATGCTGCTCAAATCGGTGTGTTTTGAATGTTCAATAATCAATACGCCATCTTCTTTGAGCATCTTATTTTCAAAAACTAGGGTGGCTATTTTAGAGAATTGTTCTACACTAAAATCATATGGTGGGTCTGCAAAAACAATGTCAGCGGATATTTTACTTTTTTGAAGATAGGCATAGACATCACTTTTTATAGCAGTAATATTAAAATCAAGTTCAGTACTTATCTTACTTATAAATTGTACACAGCCGTAATCTGCATCCACACAAGTTATTTTTTGAGTTCCGCGTGAGGCAAATTCAAAACTTATATTTCCGGTGCCTGCAAATAAATCAATAACTTCTATCTCTGAAAATGTGTAGTTATTGTTGATGATGTTAAAGAGAGCTTCTTTTGCAAAATCAGTGGTGGGGCGCACAGGTAACTTTTTAGGGGCTACCAGTATTTTACCTTTAAATCTGCCTGAAATTATCCTCATAAAGCCGTAAAAAGTAAGTTATGGGTTTGTAAAAAGCTTTTGGAAACATCTTCCCCTTTAAAATTATTTGTGTCTATTTCTGTTATTTGTAAGTTCCTAATATATGTGTATGCAATTGCATATAAACCATCATCTTTTTGGATTCTTCCGTAAAGATGCAAAGGAAATTCTTCAGGATTTAACTGTAGTTGTTCTGCAACAAATAAAATGTAATATATAAAATCCTGAGCGGTAGCATAGGTAAAGCTATTGTATAAATGTACTTTTTTGTTTTTGGTAACCAAAACATCAAAGCGGTTTTCAAAAACCTGTATATACATTTTTGAAAAATCCTCATTTCTTTCCGTGGCAATTATTTTTTCAATGAAAATGGTGGAGGTATGGTAAAAGTCAAAAGTGCCATACAAGTCAAAAAAGTAATTATTGATATTAGTGAAAGGGACATATACATTTACCAAATCCTGTTTTTCCAAGGTGTCAAAACTAATATAATCTGTAGGTAATAGTTTTGCATTGTATTTCAAATAATCAGGAAGGGATTCTTCCTGAAAAATGGATTTTGGCACCAAGGTGTGTAAATTGTTTTCGTGTAAAACGGCAACATGCTGCATGGGAGCGTTTAACGCTACCTCATTTTCATACACTTTTTTTAATTCCAAAAGCACTTCTTCCGGAGAGAAGGTTCCGGAAAAGGGAATCTCTTTAAAAAAAACAATCTGTGAGGTTTCTACATCCATGATTAAAAAAGAAAGTCCATTCAAGCTTACCTGAACGGACAATCGATTTATTGTGGATGTATTGTTATTGTTGTTGTTCTGCTGAGGTATCATATTTTTTTGGCCAGTTTCCATTGGTATTTACGTCGTCCATAGAACCAACTCTAATGTGGGTTCCATTTACACCATCTACAGAAACGGTTTGTTTTTCCTGAATAACCAAATCTCTGGGCTGGTCATGTAAAATTGCATCTTTATGTATTTTTGCTTCAAAAACAGCTATATTACGATCGCTTCTGGATATAGTTCCAGATTCTAAATTAATAGTAGCTTCTTTTCCTGCTACAATTATTTTGTCCAGATTTTTATAGCGATCTGAATTCTTAAACAAAGAATCTTTTACCATCTCAAAACGTAAGGTGTCAATAATAACCCTCTCTAGGTAATATCCTTCTTTCAATCCAAAAGCTCTGTTTCTTTCCACATCAGCAAAACTGGTATCCCTGCGTTGGGTAATTGCAAATTGAGCGGTGTCTATAAATTGAGAAAGGGACTCAAAAGATCCGGCAAACTTCCCTGTTATTGAGAGATGCGCCAATTGAGCAGTTCTAATATCTTTAAGCTGGTCAATCACTTTTGTATAGCGCTCATCCCTTAAATCATTAAATTTAGTAGGTGCATATACAGAACTGAACAGTAAATATCCCAAAATTCCTATTACAACCCAGAGTACTAATTGAATTAAAAGTTTCATTATTGAAGTCGATTTTTGTTAAACATAAAAGATACATCGCAAATCTACAATTTTTTTTCAATCACAAAAGTATAATCTATAAAAATCCTTATGCTTCTCAATAATTAAATCGTAAGATGTACCTTAGCCATTCCTATTTTTAAAATTTAACTGTTTATGGATGCTGCAGCGTTCTACAAAAAAATAAAAGCTGAATTTCCGTACACCCCTACAATTAAACAAGACTTGGTTTTACAGAAAATTTCATCTTTTATTAACAATTCAGAAACCAATGAAGTTTTTTTGCTCAAAGGGTATGCAGGAACCGGAAAAACAACCATTATAGGCACTGTGGTTAAACATTTATGGGAAACCAAAAAAAAAGCAGTGCTCCTTGCACCAACAGGACGTGCAGCTAAAGTGATTAGCAATTATTCCAATACCGAAGCATTTACCATTCATAAAAAAATCTACTTTCCGAAAGCCCAAAAAGGGGGAGGTGTTTCTTTTACCTTGCAACCCAATAAGCATAGAAATACATTATTTATAGTAGATGAAGCTTCCATGATTTCTGATGCAACTTCAGATTCTAAACTATTTGAAAACGGTTCTTTACTCGACGATCTAATGCAATATGTGTATAGTGGCCACCAATGTAAATTAATTTTGATAGGGGATACAGCACAGTTACCTCCTGTTAAACTCGATGTAAGCCCTGCGCTAAATGAAGATACCTTGCAGAATTTTTACAATAAAGAAGTGGTAAGCATCGAACTCGATGAAGTGGTAAGGCAGCAGGAGGACAGTGGTATTCTCATAAACGCAACAGCTTTAAGAGAGGCAATAGAAAGTGGGTTTTATGAGGATTTTAAATTTGATATAAAAGGGTATAAAGATATCATCAAACCTCAGGATGGCCAGGAATTAATGGATGCCATAAATGACTCTTATTCGAGTTTAGGAAAGGAAGAAACAGTAATTGTACTGCGCTCTAATAAGCGTGCAAATTTGTACAATGAACACATACGCAGCCGTATTTTGTTTCAGGAAAGCGAATTGGAGCCCGGGGATTACCTTATGGTTGTGAAGAATAATTATTTTTGGGTACAGCCCAACAGTGAGGCCGGTTTTATTGCCAATGGAGATATTATAGAAGTATTGCAAATTCATGGTTTTATCGACTTATATGGTTTTCGCTTTGCAGAAGTTTCGGTAAGAATGGTAGATTACCCAAAAATGAAACCTTTTGAAACAGTATTGTTACTCGACACCATTAAGGCAGAAACACCCTCCTTATCTTATGAAGAATCTAACCGATTGTATCAGGAAGTGCTTAAAGATTATGACGATATAACTTCCAAATACAAAAAATTCCTAAGCGTCAAGGCAAATAAATATTTTAATGCCTTACAGGTAAAATTCTCTTATGCAATCACCTGCCACAAATCGCAAGGAGGACAATGGAATACTGTTTTTGTGGAACAACCTTATTTACCCAATGGTATGGATAAAGATTATTTGCGATGGTTATATACCGCAATAACTAGAGCGAAAGAAAAACTCTATCTGGTGGGTTTTAAAGAAGATTTTTTTGTACAATAACTACAATTTCATTTTCAAAATAAATACACAGAAACGATATTCAATCTTCCTGTAAATCCACATTAAAATCTTAATTTTGAATTAATAAAATAGAATTCCATTGAAAAAACAAGATTTAAAAATCATAGCCATGATACCTGCCAGATATGGCGCCACTCGCTTTCCCGGTAAAATGATGCAGAATTTAGGTGGTAAAAGTGTCATTTTAACAACGTATCAAGCAACGGTAAACACGCATCTTTTTGATACCGTTTATGTAGTAACCGACAGTGATATAATCTTTGATGAAATTAAAAATAATGGCGGTAATGTCATTATGAGTAAAAAAGAACATGAATGTGGTACTGATAGAATTGCTGAAGCTGTAGAAAATTTAGATATTGATATCGTGGTCAATGTGCAGGGTGATGAGCCATTTACCAACAGAAAAGATCTGGAAAAAGTGTTAGACGTTTTTTATCAAGAAGACGCAGATAAAATAGACCTTGCTTCTTTAATGACAGAAATCACAGACTGGAAGGAAATCAACGATCCCAATACAGTAAAAGTAGTGGTGGATAAAAACAATTTTGCCCTCTACTTTTCAAGGTCTACCATGCCATACCCAAGGGATAAAAATGTAAAGAATACCTATTACAAACACAAAGGTATTTATGCTTTCAGAAAACAGGCAATTTTAGACTTTTATCGTTTACCAACGGGAAAATTAGAAGCTGTAGAAAAAATAGAATGCATTCGTTTTCTGGAATATGGAAAAAAAATCAAAATGGCAGTTTCCTATTCAAAAAGTGTTGAAATTGATACACCGGAAGATTTAATGCGTGCAAATAAACTTTTAAATAAAAAACAACAAAATATACATACATCGCACCGCAATTTTCCTATGGTGCCAAAGGTGGTATTTGGTGAGGGTAGCTTTAATCAGCTGGCTGCTATTCTGGAAGATAAAAGAAAAGAAAACGCACCAATTTTATTTTTGGTGGATGATGTGTTTAAAGACAGAAAAACATTATTAGAAAGAATTCCATTAGAAGGAAATGACAAGATAATTTTCATTTCAACAGCTGAAGAACCAAAAACCTCTCAGGTAGATGCTTTGGTAACCCAAATAAAAGAAGAGTATGTTAAATTGCCATCCGGAATTATCGGTATTGGCGGCGGGAGTGTTTTGGATATGGCAAAAGCGGTATCCATATTACTTAAAAACCCCGGAAGTGCTGCAGATTATCAAGGCTGGGATCTTGTAAACAACAAAGCTATTTACCATGTGGGCATACCCACTTTATCAGGCACAGGAGCTGAAGTTTCCCGTACCACGGTACTTTCAGGTCCTGAAAGAAAATTGGGTATCAACAGCGATTATACCCCTTTTGATCAGGTGATATTAGATCCTGATTTAACAGTAGGAGTCCCAAAAAATCAATGGTTTTATACCGGTATGGATTGTTATATTCACTGTATTGAATCCTTAAACGGTACTTTTCTAAACGCTTTTAGCCAAAGTTATGGGGAGAAAGCTTTTGACCTTTGTAAAGAGATATTTTTAAGCGATACTCTAACAGAAAAGGAATCCAGAGCTAAATTGATGATGGCTTCCTGGCATGGAGGTATGAGTATCGCTTACTCGCAAGTTGGCGTCGCCCATGCTTTGAGTTATGGATTGTCTTATGTGCTAGGAATTAAACATGGCATAGGGAACTGTATAGTTTTTAATCATTTAGAAGAATTTTATCCGGAAGGCGTTGCCCTTTTTAAAGAAATGGTAAAAATACACAATATTACGATTCCCAAAAATGTTTGCAGTAACCTTTCAGAAAATCAAATGAATACAATGGTTAATGTTGCGCTGAGTTTGGAGCCACTTTGGGAAAATGCGCTGGGCAAAGATTGGAAAACAAAGGTTTCAAGAGATACCCTTAAAGCATTATATCTAAAACTGTAATCTATGCGATGGCTTGCTTCCTATGTGTTTTTTAAAATTTTAAGGTGGAAAATGGAAGGATATCTATCTCCAAACATTAAAAAATCGATTATCATAGTCGTTCCGCATACCAGTTGGCATGATTTCTATATTGGTGCTCTCATCCGAAGAATAGTAGATTTGGAAATTCATTTTATAGCCAAAAAAGAATTGTTTGATTCCCCTTTTGGCTGGTACTTCAAATGGATGGGAGGATCGCCCATACAAAGAAATTCCAAACAAAATAAAGTAGAAGAGGTAACTGCGCTATTTAAATCTAAAGAAACGTTCCGTCTGGCAATTGCCCCTGAAGGAACTAGAAAGAAAGTTTTAAAGTGGCGCACAGGATTTTATTATATAGCGGTTTCTGCAAACGTGCCCATTATAAGTATAGCGTTTGATTATGATTCCAAGACAGTAAAAATTTCAAATCCGTTTTATCCCACAGGCAACATAGAAGAAGACCTAGTTGTTTTGAGGGACTTCTATAAAGATGTGGTAGGTAAAATTCCCGAGTATACTTAATTTTTCTTCCGAAGCAAATGTTTTATTTCTTAATTTTTTTAAGGTTTTCTTTATTTCTTTAACATTTCCATTTCAAATTTTTTGTTAAAAGGGGTTCCTTGTTAAAATTTCAAGTAGTTGAAAATCAATTTCTCTTTGTTAAAAATGAGTTAAGTATGTCTTGTCCTGAAATATGGCTACAGGTTAAAATTGATTTACGCTGTTAATTTATATACCATATTTGGTGTTTTATAGTCTAAAGATAAATGTAATCTTATTTCGTTGTACAATTTAATTGCATTT
>Ga0209702_10004077_pt1 | contig 21879 bp, 24 predicted proteins | sample FRY01_FD_187210 | JGI IMG/M metagenome (GOLD analysis project Ga0209702, IMG submission 187210) | Freshwater microbial communities from Lake Fryxell liftoff mats and glacier meltwater in Antarctica - FRY-01 (SPAdes) (version 2) | ecosystem: Environmental > Aquatic > Freshwater > Ice > Glacier... | reverse complement strand
GCCGCCCGCGCATCCTTCAGGCGAGAGGCCTCGCGCCGAAGCTCGCCCGGCAGCATGTCCAAACGCGTGATCGCTACACTCATCCAAGCTCCTCTCGATCGGAGACCGAAAGGAATCACAATCAGAACTGCTCCGGAATCCCTAAAATGAGTCACACGCTCAGGCCGTTGGTATTAGCAACACAGAAACCTCATGCTGAGGAGGCTGCGCAGCAGCCGTCTCGAAGCATGGGCACACGCACCGGGTCTGTTGCCCATCCTTCGAGACGTCGCGCTTCGCGGGCCTCCTCAGGATGAGGTGGTGCGGTTACGGACCCAGTTGGGACAGGCAGCCTCTGAGCCTTCGCTCTACGCCTTCACCTTCGGTCGCACGATCTTGATCGTCGAGGTCGAGTGGACGATCAGGCGGCCCTTCTCGTCCTTGAGGTCGCCGTCGAGGAAACCGACCGAGCCGCCCCAGCGCAGGACGCGGCCCTCGGCATAGACGATGCCCGGGCCCATCGCCTCGAAGAAGCTGATCTTGAGCTCGAGCGTCGGCACGGCAACGCCGAGCTTGCCCTTGACGATGGCGGCATTGGCCATCGCGGTGTCGACCATGCCGGTCAGGAAGCCGCCCTGGCAGACGCGTCCCTGCGAATGGCAGAAGGCCGGCACGATCTCGAAACGGAAGCGCGCATAGCCGCGCGTCGAGTCGATGTCGAGCAGTTCACCGTTCAGCGTCTTCAACACCTCGGGCGGATTGGCGCGCAGGATGTCGAGCATCTCCGAATCGTGCACGAGATCCTTGGGGAAATTCTGGAAGTCCGGATGGGCTGAGCTCATGGCGCGCGGACTATAGCGAACGCGCCGACGTCCGCACCCTCTCCAGCAGGTCGATCAGGGTCCGCGTTTCGGCGGTCGAAAGTCCGGACGCGATCCGCTTCTCATGCGTCCGCACCAGCCTGGCGAAGCGGGCCAGCGCCTTCTGGCCGGCGGGCGTCAGTTCCAGCGCATGGGTGCGCCCGTCGGTCGGCGACGGCCGCCGCACCAGCAGGCTGCGCGCCTGCAGCCGGTCGAGGATCGGCACCAGGGTCGAACGGTCGATGCCCAACGCGCGCGCCAGCGCCATCTGGCTGAGCCCGGCATTGCGGTCGACCAGCACCAGCAGGCCGAACTCGCCGGGCGACAGCGACTCGCCCGCCTTGGCAAAGGTCGCGGCAAAATCGGCGAAGACCGCGGACTGGGTGCGGCGCAGCGCATAGCCCAGCAGCGACGACAGCAGGCCGCGGTCGAGCGGCGTGGACGGAGAGGTGGCGGCTGGACGACCCATCGGCGGAAGTGGTAGATGGTGATTGTTTGGGGAGCAAACAAATTCGTCACTACACCAGATGAGCTTCAAAGTTCGCATCGCCTCGGCCGACCGCACGATCGACGTGCCGACCGGCGCCACCATCCTGGAAGCCGCGATCGACGCCGGCATCTCCTATCCGTTCGGCTGCCAGTCCGGGAACTGCGGGGCGTGCAAGTCGCATCTCGTCAAGGGCGAGGTGACGATGGAGGGCTATTCCGAGTTCGCGCTGTCCGACGAGGAGAGGTCGCGCGGCCTGATCCTCGCCTGTCGCGCCGTGCCATGGGACGAGAGCGAGGTCGCCTGGCTGGAGGAGGACGACCTGATCGTCCATCCGCGCCGCCTCCTCGCCTGCAAGGTCTCGTCGCTCGACGACGCCACGCACGACATCAAGCGCATCCGGCTCGAGATCGTCTCGGGAGGCCCCTTCGATTTCTCCGCCGGCCAGTTCGCTTCCGTCACCTTCGAGGGCTGCCCGCCGCGCGATTATTCGATGGCCAACGTGCCGGGCGATCCGATCCTCGAGTTCCATATCCGGCGCACCGCCGGAGGCGCCACCAGCGCCCATGTCGCGGAGAGGCTGAAGGTCGGCGACAGCGTGCGGGTCGAAGGGCCGTTCGGCGCCTCCCATCTGCGCGAGAGCCATCGCGGTCCGATCATCGCCGTCGCCGGCGGCTCGGGGATGGCGCCGATCAAGTCGGTGGTCGAGCGCGCGCTGCAGAAGGAACTCCCGCAGCACATCTATCTCTATTTCGGCGTCCGCAGCGAACGCGACCTCTATCTGCACGACCATTTCGCGGCGCTGGCGGAGAAGCACAAGAACCTGCACTTCATTCCGGTGCTGAGCGAAGGCGGCGATTCGAGCCTGCGGCAGGGGCTGGTGCACGAGGCCGTGGCGCAGGATTTCGACGAGGTCGATGGCTGCAAGGCCTATCTCGCCGGCCCGCCCGTCATGGTCGAGGCCGCCACCCGGCTGCTCGAGCAACGCGGCATGCAGCGCATCGATATCCACGCCGACGCCTTCTACACGGCGGCCGAGATGGCAAATCTGGATAAGAAAACGGGAGCGGAACAATGAGCGGTCTTCTGCAGGGACGCGTGGCCATCGTCACGGGTGCCGGCCGCGGCATCGGCCGCGCCATCGCGGAGTCGCTGGTCGCCGAGGGCGCGCAGGTCATCGTGGCCGACAACGGCGCCTCGATCGCGGGCGACGGCGGCGATCCCGAGGCGGCGCGCGCCGCGGTCGAGGAGCTGAACAAGAAAGCCGGCGCCGGAAACGCACTGGCCTTCACCGAAAGCGTCGCCTCGCCCGGTGTCGGCAAACAGCTCGTCGATCTCGCGGTCAAGACATTCGGCGGCATCGACATCGTCGTGAACAATGCCGCCATCCTGCGCGACGCCTTCGTCTTTCGCGCCGATCCGGCCGACTGGGACGCGGTGATTCGCACCAATCTCTCCGCCGCCTTCTACCTCATCAACGCCGCCTCGGGCGTCATGCGCGACCAGGGCAAGTCGGGCCGCGGCGGAAAAGACGGCTACGACTGGGGCCGCATCGTCAACATCGTCTCCTCGGCCGGGCTCTACGGCAATCTCGGCCAGGCCGCCTATGCCAGCGCCAAGGCCGGCCTGTTCGGCCTGACGAGAGTCACCGCCATGGACCTCGCGCGCGCACAGATCACCGCCAATGCCGTGGCGCCGTTCGCCCGGACCCGCGTCACCGACATCATCCAGCCCGCCAACGAGGCGCAGAAGACCTACAAGGAACGCGCGCTGAAGATCGGCGCGCACCACGTTGCGAACCTGGTGACGGCGCTGTGCTCGCCGGCCGGCAAGCCCATCACCGGCCAGCTGCTGGGCGTGCGCGGTCGCGAGGTCTTCCTGTTCGGCCAGCCACGGCCGGTAGCACGCCTGGAGGCCGGCGCGCCGGACACGCTCGCGCAGGACATCGCCGGCACGCTCGGCGGTCAGTTCACCGATCTCACGACCGATCTCGAAGCCTTCAATACCGAACCCCTCGTCTGAGGAGAGCGACCATGACCCAGTCCATCATCGTCAAGACCGTCGAGGAACTGAAGGACGCGCCCGAGGAATTCCGCGAGGCCGTTGGCAAGCTCGTGATCAGCCATGCCGTGAACGAACTCTACGGCGCCCAGGTGTTCGACGAACCCGCCATCGCCTATGCGCCGACGCCCTACGCCAAGTGGCTGACCTGCAGGGTCGCCATGGAGGAGTACGGCCACCATGTGCGCTTCAAGCAACTCGGCGTGCAGATGGGCATCGACGAGGAGCGCATGGTGCCGGGCACCGGCAAGCGGCCGCTATCGATCTTCGAGTTTCCGCTCAAGAACTGGCAGGAATTCGTCGCCATCAAGCTGCTGGCCGACCTGGCCGAAATCCTTCAGGTCGAGGACCTGCTCCACTGCACCTTCCATCCGCTGCGCAACCTGGCGCGCGCGACCATGCCGGAGGAGCGCTTCCACGCGCAGTTCGGCGAGGACTTCACCGCCGAGCTGATCAAGACGCCCGAAGGCAAAGCCTCGCTGCAGGCCGCGATCGACGAGTATTTCCCCTTCCTGCCGTCGTTCTTCGGCGGCTCGAAGTCGCGCAACAACGAGATCTTCCGCAAGTGGAACATCAAGCAGCGCACCAACGACGAGATGCGCGCCGACTTCATGACCCGCGCCTCCGAAGTCACCGCCAAGTACGGCCTCACCCTGCCCGAGGTGCGGCAGGCGGCGTGACGCGCGCCTGCGGAGCGGCTGGCGGAATGGTGGCATTTTTGCTACCATTTCTCCGTGATCATCGTTGTCGACACTAACGTCTTTATTGGAGCTTGCCTCGGGATCGGCGCGTCGAGCGCCGTCGTCGCGGCATGCTTGCAGAAGCGTGCAGTGCCGCTGATGGGTTCGGCATTGCTGGCTGAATACGAGGATGTCCTGGGGCGCAAGTCTCTCTTCGCGCGATCGCGGTTGTCCGCAAAAGAGAGAGGCGAACTCCTGGATATCTTCCTGGCGCATTGTGAATGGACGCGTATTTACTTCGGCTGGCGGCCGAACTTGCGCGACGAAGCGGACAATCACCTGATCGAACTTGCCGTGGCAGGCGGCGCAAGCCACGTCGTGACGAGAAACGTTCGCCATGTCGGCCGGATGGAATTGAGATTTCCCCAGCTGTTTGTCGTCACTCCCGAGAAATTCATCAAGGAGTATGCAAGATGAGCGCTCTTACTCTTCGTTTGCCCGACGACAAGCATGCGCGCCTGAAGTCTCTCGCGCGTCGCCGAGGCACCAGCGTCAATCGTCTCATCGAGGAAATGGCGACCGTCGCCATCGCGGAGGCCGATGCGGAGACGCGCTTCGCCCTTCGGGCCGAACGTGGGCGTGGCAAGGCGGCCCGTGGCCTCGCCCTGTTGAGGAAAGCTGCTTCTTTCAAGTGACGCAGGTCGTCACGCTGCCCCTGATGGGTCTGGATCGGGTGAAGGCGGAGATTCGCGCCGCATCATGGTTTGCGGCCTTGGGCGAGCCCCTGACCGAGGGTGACCGTGCCGATGCCGGCTCATATCTCGCGGCACTCGGCTTCGGAGATCTCGACATCGACGTTGCCCATGACTGGCCGGAAGCCGAAAGGCTCCTGAAGGCGCCGGACTGGTCGCCTGTCTGGTGGGATCGCGAGGAAGCACGACGGCGGGAATTGCTGAGCCGCGCAGAGTCACGCTATCCGCAGCACGCCTTGTGGACGGCGCTCACCGAACTCACCACCGAGGCCGGCGAACTGGTGCACGGCAAGGCCGCCACCGCGGCCGGACGCATGGGTGATGCCGCCAAGGCTTCCATCCATGTCGCGGCGGGCGCGGCAGCGCAGGCGGTCTATCAGCTTGCCATTGCGCGACTCGCCGGCGAGCAGGACTCGCCCTTCGAAAGCAAGTTTTGCCTGTTCGCCGCGGGACGCTGGCCGCTTTGCATCGTGGGCTCTAGGCTGATCCTCTTCTAGAGGAGAGGCTCCATGACTTCCTACGCCGCGCCGTCCCGCACTGTCGGGCGGCTGAAGCGCCCGTTCGGCACTCTCTACTACGAAGTCACCGGCAGCGGCCCGGCGCTGATCTTCGCGCATGGGCTGGGCGGCAACCACCTGAGCTGGTGGCAGCAGGTGGCGCACTTCGCGCCCCATTACACCTGCGTGACCTTCGCCCATCGCGGCTTCGCCCCGTCCGACCCGGTGGCCGGCGGTGTCGATCCCGCCGACTATGCCGGAGACCTCGCCGCCCTGATCGACCATCTGGGCTTCCCCGACGTGCGCCTCGTCGCGCAGTCGATGGGCGGCTGGACAATGCTGGAATATGCGCTGGCGCATCAGGACCGCGTGACGGCGCTGGTGCTGGGTTCGACCTCGGGCACACTCGACCGGCGCGGCAGCGATCCCTCGGGCGGCAGCGCCTACGATGCATGGTCCGCGGCGGCCGAAGCGACGATCGCGGCCGGCATGGCGAGAGGCATCCATCCGGCGATGGGCGAGCGCGCGGCCGAACGCGTCCCGGCGCTGCATCTCCTCTACCGCAGCATCGACGAGATGGCGGGCGCGCTCGACAAGGAAAAGCTGCGGGCGGGCCTGCGTCGCACCGCGACGCGCACCTTGGCCGACCTCAGGACGTTTCGCGTACCGACGCTTCTGATTGCGGGTGGCGAGGACGTCGTCTTCCCGCCGTTCCTGGCAAGCGCCATCGCCACAAGCCTGCCCTGCGGCGAAGCCGAGACGATTGCCGACGCCGGCCACTCGCCCTATTTCGAGCAGGCCGCTAGATTCAACGGGCTGGTCGACGCGTTCCTCGCGCGACGGCGCTAGGAGGTTTTCTTGTCCCAGGACAATCCGCGTATCGCCGTTCTCGGCTTCGCCATCGAGTGCAACCGGTTCTCGCCGGTGACGACGGCGGAGGATTTCGACCACGACGTCGACATCCGCGGCAACCGCATCGTGAGCGAGGCGCGCTCGGGCAAATCGATCACCATGCCCGACCTGCCCGGCTTCTTCACCGAGATGGATCGCACCGGCAACTGGACCCCGGTGCCGCTGCGCGTGTCGCTGGCGCAGCCCGGCGGACCGGTCGAGGAACAGTTCTTCAAGGCCTATCTGGCCGAGATCGAGGCCGGCCTGAAGTCGGTCCTGCCGGTCGATGCGATCTTCGTCTCCTGTCATGGCGCGGCCCTGGCGCAAGGCACCGACGATCCCGACGGCGACCTGTTCGAGATCCTGCGCCGCGTCGCCGGCCCTGACGTACCCATCGTCGCGGTGTTCGACCTGCACGCCAACGTCTCGCGCCGCATGACCGACAATCTCAGCGTTTTCGTGGGCTATCTCGAGAACCCGCATGTCGACATCTACGAGCGTGGCGTCGAGGCGGCGACGCACATGCGCGAGCTGCTGACCGGCACACGCACGGCGGTCGAGATGGTGAAGATCCCGCTGGTGCCGCCGCAGATCGCGCTGCTGACCGCGCGCGGTCCCTATGCCGACCTCATCAAGTACGGCCAGACGAAGGTCGGCGGCGACATCCTGAACGTCTCGGTGATGGCGGGCTTCGCCTACAGCGACAGCCCCAAGAACGGGCTCACCGCCGTCGTCACGGCGCGCAACGCCAACCGCAAGGCAGCGGCCGGCCTGGCGCTCGACATCGTCCAGCGCGCCTGGGGCATGAAGGAGCGCTTCAAGCGGGAGATGACGACACTGGCCGACGCGGTGCAGCTCGCCATCGGCCGCGACCGCCGCCGCAAGCCCATCGTCCTGGCCGACGTCGCCGACAATCCCGGCGGCGGCGGTCGCGGCAACACCACCTATCTGCTGCGCGCGCTGAAGGGCGCCCGCGCGCAGGGCGTGTATTTCGGCGTGTTCAACGATGCGGCCCTCGCCGCCACGGCCCACGAGCTGGGCGAAGGTGCGATCTTCAACGCCTCCTTCAACACCCGGGAGCATCAGGAATTCTCCCTGCCGTTCGATTGCGAGGCAAAGGTCGTCAAGCTCTCCGACGGCCAGTATGTCGGGCGCCGCGGCGTGCTGAAGAACGTCTCCGCCGACATGGGCCCGTCCGCCCTGCTCGACCTCGGCGGCATCCTGATCGTGGTCATCAGCATCCGCTGCCAGTGCATGGACCCGCGCCAGTTCGAGATGTTCGACCTCGACATTGCCGAGGCGCGCACGGTGGTGGTGAAGAGCCGCGGCCACTTCCGCGGCGGCTTCGACGAATTCTTCAGGCCGGAACAGATCTACGAAGTCGACTGTCCGGGCTTGACGTCGCCGGTCCTGGCGAACTTCACTTGGACCAAGCTGCCGCGGCCGGTCTATCCCCTCGACGAGGAGACGACCTGGAACCCGCCCGAAGCAGGCTGAGGAGGTCGCCGTCATGCTGCGTCGTGCTTTGTTTGCTGCCATGGCGTTGGTCGCCGCAACGCCTGCATACGCCCAGCCGAGCAAGAAGCTGAAGGCCGTCATGCATTCGGATCTCAAGATCATCGATCCGATCTGGACCACCGCCTACATCGTTCGCAATCACGGCTACATGATCTACGACACGCTGTTCGCGTTTGACGCCAAGCTCGAGCCGCGGCCGCAGATGGTCGAGAGCTGGACGGTGAGCGACGACCAGCTCACCTGGACCTTCAAGCTGCGCGAGGGCCTGAAGTGGCATGACGGACAGCCGGTCACGACGGCGGACGTGCTGCCGTCGATCAAGCGCTTCACCGACAAGGACACGCTGGGCGGCCTGATGGGCAAGCAGACCCAGGAGATGAAGGCGATCGACGACCGGACCTTCCAGATCGTCCTGAAGCAGCCGTACGGCATGATGCTGAAGACGCTGGCCAAGCCATCCTCGGTCCCCCTCTTCATCATGCCCAAGCGGATCGCCGAGACGCCGATAACCCAGCAGCTGTCCGACACGACGGGCTCGGGCCCGTTCATCTTCAAGAGGGACGAGTGGAAGCCCGGCGAGAAAGTCGTCTACGTCCGCAATCCTGACTACAAGCCCCGCGCCGAGCCGCCCTCCGGCCTGGCCGGCGGCAAGGTCGCCAAGGTCGACAGGGTCGAGTGGGTGTCGATCCCCGACACGCAGACCGCGATCAACGCCCTGCAGCAGGGCGAGATCGACATGATCGAGCAGCCTTCGCACGATCTACTGCCGGTGCTCGAGAAGGACAAGAACGTCGAGATCGTCATCCCCGATCAGCTCGGCTCGACCTACATCCTGCGCTTCAACTGGAAGCAGCCGCCGTTCAACGACGTCCGCTACCGGCGCGCCGCCATGATCGCGTTCAACCAGAAGGACTTCCTTCAGGCCGTCATCGGCGACCCGCGCTACTACAAGATCTGCAAGGCGATGTTCAGCTGCGGCGGACCGCTCGAGAACTCGGCCGGCACCGAGGGCATCCTGGAGTCGCGCTTCGAGGAGTCGAAGAAGATCCTCAAGGAGGCCGGCTACGACGGCACGCCGATCGTGCTGCTGCAGTCGACCGACCTCGCCGTCCTGACCAACCTCGCGCCGGTGGCCAAGACGCTGCTGGAGCGCGGCGGCTTCAAGGTCGACATGCAGTCGATGGACTGGCAGACCCTGGTGGCCCGGCGCACCAAGAAGGATCCGGTCGCCCAGGGCGGCTGGAACATCGCCATGACGGCGGCGGCCGCGGTGCTGCTGATCGACCCGGTCAACAACCACTATGCCGAGGCGAGCGGCGACCGCGCCCAGTTCGGCTGGCCGCTCGACCCAGAGATCGAGAAGCTGCGCCTGGCCTTCGTGAGTGAAGGCGACGCCACGAAGCAGTTCCAGATCGCCGAGCAGGTCCAGAAACGCATTCTCGAACAAGGCGTCACCGTCCCGCTCGGGCAGTTCCTGCAGCCGATGGCACGGCGCAAGGGCGTGACCGGCAACATCGAGTCACCCATCACCGTGTTCTGGAACGTCGAGAAGAAGTAGCCCGGTCCGGTTCCGGGCGGGACGGCAGATCGTGAGGCGCTCGGCTCCGCTGCGGGCCGGGTAGCCCCCCCGCCCGCAGGCGCCGGCCTCGTGTCAGAGCTTCACGGGCACCTTGCGGGCGAAGAAGGCGGCGATTGACGCCATCGCCGTGCTGGCGAGCCACAGCCAGTAGCCTTCACGCAGACCGGTCACCGGGTTCGACATGCCGGCCTCGTTGGTGATCACAGCCGTCTCGAACAGGAACGATCCCGCCAGCGCCAGCGCGGCCAGCGCGAGGATCAGCGCCGGCAGGCGACGGCTGTACAGCGTGGCAATCCACGAGGCGCCGAGCACCGGGTTGGCGAACCAGCTCGTGTGGCCCACCGCGCCAAACAGCAGGATGCTCCAGCCCCGCCAGTCCGAGCAGATGCCGGAAACGCAGAACGCCTCCTGCGTCAGGCTCGCGGCGAACAGGATGACGCTGAGCATCAGCGCGACGCGTGTCGTGCGGCTGGTGGTCATTCCAATGTCCCGTCGTCCTGAACGGAGCGCAGCGTAGTCGAAGGGCCTTCTTTCGCTTCAAGAGACTGTGCGTCGGAAAAGAGGTGCTTCGACTGCGCCGCCTTGCGGGCGGCTTCGCTCAGGCCGACGGACACGATGCTCAACCCGCAACACCCAGCGCGCTGCGGATCGAACTGTGGAAGTGGACCAGCGACGGTTCGTTGCGGCCGTAGATGACCTCTTCCGTCGCGCCGGACTCGAAACCGATCTGCATGCGCTCGCCCAGGGGGAAGTCCTCCTCCATCACCGTACGGATGGCGATGTCGCGGTTCTTGGCCCAGTGCGTCTCGGGCCGGTCGCTGTCGGCCGGACGGTAGAGCGAGAACTCGATGTCGCAGCGGCCGGGATCGTCGCGGTCGGGGAAAGCGCGCCAGATTTCGATATGGTCGACCTGCCAGATGACGATGGTGTTGGGGAAGAGCTGGTAGATCGCGATGATATGAGGCTGGAAGTTGCGTTCGCCCTCGGGCAGCGGCCGCATCGCGTCGATCGAGGTTCGCGCCACGCACATCCGGCCGTGCCGGCCCGCGCCGTCGAACGTGCCGCAATTGCCGATGAAGTACGGCGCGATGGTTTTCCGGTGCAGGTGCGGGATGTGATAGCCCTCGAGGAACGTATCGACGGCGAACTTCCAGTTGAGGCGCGGCGTGATGCGGTCGACCGAATAGACCGGATAGGTCTCGGGCCGGAGCGCGGCAAAATCGGTAGCGAGCGAGCCCAGCACCGCGTCGACGTCGATCTCCGCGCTCTCGCCCACCTGCACCGGCGTCGCACGGATAAAAACCATGCCGTGCTTCTCGCCGGCGGCGAGCCGCACCAGCCCGTGCGCCCCGGTGTCGAGGCCACCGAAGCCGACCTTGTCGGTAACGCCCAGCAGCTTGCCGTGCGCGTCGTAGGTCCAGCCGTGATAGGGGCAGACGAAGGCGCGGGCGCTGCCGCAGCCCTGGGCGACCGGCGCGCCGCGATGGCGGCAGATGTTGGCGAAGGCGCGCACCTGGCCGTCCGGTCCGCGGACCAGCAGCACCGGCAGGCCGGCCACGTCCTCGGTGATGTAGTCGCCGGGCTTTGGCATGCGCGAGGACAGGCCCATGAACAGCGGCTGGCTGCGGAACAGCGCGTCGCGTTCGCGGGCGGCGCGCTCGCGGCAGGCATAGGCATCGACACGATTGCGAAACAACGCGTCGGCCAGATCGGTGGTGCGGCCGTCGATATGGCCGAGCAGCCGCCTCCCGACGGCCAGTTGTTCGTTCCGGTCCATGGCCGCGATGTTAGGCCTTCGCCGGCACCGCGCAACTCCAACCGTCGATCGTCTCGAACACTTGCGCCGGCGTCTTCCCGCTTTCGCGCAGTGCCCGGATCGTGAGGTCGCGGTCGCGCTTGGCGAAGCGGCGGCCGCTGGCGTCGGTCAATAACTTGTGGTGGGCATATTGCGGCGCAGCGTAGCCCAGCAGCTTCTGCAGCAGGGCGTGGACGTGGGTCGAGGGCAGGAGATCGATCCCGCGCGTCACCAGGGTCACGCCCTGCAGATGGTCGTCGACCGTGACCGAGAGATGGTAGCTGGTCGGCGTGTCCTTGCGGGCAATCACGAAGTCGCCCATCAGCCCCGGCTGCCCTTCGATCCGGCCCAGCGCCTCGTCGAAGAAAGAATAGGGCCCCGCCTGCTCCGCCGCGCGGGCGCACTCGAAGCGCATGCAATGCTCCTGCCCTGACGCGAGGCGGCGGCGGCGTTCCTCGTTCGACAGATGGCGGCAGGTGCCGGGGTAGAGCGGCCCGTCCGGTCCCATGGCCGGGGGATGGGGCGCACTCGTCGACGCCGCGATATCGGCGCGGGTGCAGAAGCAGGGATAGACCAGCCCGCGCGCGTCGAGCCGGTCCATGACCCTTCCGTAATCGGCGAAATGGTCGGACTGGCGCCGCACCTCGCCGTCCCAGGCCAGCCCGAGCCAGCGCAGGTCTGCCAGCATCGCCATCTCGTACTCGCGGCGGCAGCGGCGGATGTCGATATCCTCGATGCGCACCAGGAACGTGCCGCCCGCGTCGCGCGCCCGCCGCCAGGCGATGCGGGCGGAATAGGCGCTGCCGAGATGAAGTTCGCCTGTCGGGCTGGGGGCAAAACGCGTGACGGCGGTCATGATCCGACGTTACAGCGCCCCCTCGCCGCGTGCTATGGCGGGAGCAACATGGCCAAAACGGCATCCCCACGCACCTCCAAGACCTCCGCCCGAGTCGTCCTCGACCAGAAGACCCTGAAGAAGGCGCTCGCCGAGCTGGCAGCCGCCGACCCCGACATCGCCCGCGCCCTTGCAGAAGCCGGCCATCCGGAGCTGCGCGAGATGCCGACGGGCTATGGCGGGCTGATGCGCTCGATCGTGGGCCAGCAGGTTTCGGTCCACGCCGCACGCAGCATCTGGCTGCGGCTCGAAGCGGCGGTCCCGTCGATGCTGCCGGCCGATTTCCTGGCGATGAGCGACGAGCAGCTGCGCGCCGTCGGCCTCTCGGGCGCCAAGGTGAAGTACGGTCGCAGCCTCGCCACCGACATCTTGGAAGGTCGCATCACGTTCGACGCGCTGCCCGAACTCGACGATACGGCGGCGATCGCGATGCTGACGCAGGCCAAAGGCATCGGACCCTGGACCGCCGAGATCTACCTGATGTTCGCGCACGGACGTCCCGACATCATGCCGGGCCTCGATCTCGGCCTCGTCGTGGCCGCGCAGCACCTCAAGAAACTGCGCACCCGCCCCGACGCAAAGCGGCTTCTCAAAATCGCCGAGGCGTGGCGGCCCTGGCGCAGCGCCGCGGCCCTCGTGCTCTGGCATTATCGCCGCAACATGCCGGACTGGAGCGCCCCCCGCTCCTTACCCAAGACGGAGAAGAAGGCGACATGACCAAGAAGCTCGAAGGCCCGAGCCACGGCCCTCATGCCGGCGGCAAGCCCGGCCATCTCGTGATCCTGCTGCACGGCTACGGCGCCGACGGCAACGACCTGATCGGGCTGGCGCCCGTGCTGGCGCCGCTGATGCCCGACGCGGTGTTCCATGCGCCCAACGCGCCCTTCCCGTGCGAGGGCAATCCGATGGGCTTCCAGTGGTTCGGCATCTCGCGCCTCGATCCCGCGGTGGCCGCCGCCGGCGTGCGCTCGGCGGCGCCCTTCGTCGAGCAGTTCCTCGACGACACGATGGCGAAGTACGGGCTCGACGAGAGCAAGACCGTGCTGATCGGCTTCAGCCAGGGCACGATGATGGCACTGCATGTCGGCCTGCGCCGCGCGAAGCCGCTTGCCGGTATCGTCGGCTTCTCCGGCATGCTGGCCGGCCCCGAGACGCTCGAGACCGAGATCAGGTCGAAGCCGCCGGTGCTGCTGGTGCATGGCGACAGCGACGAGATGCTGCCGGCCGTGCTGACGCAGCGCGCGGCAGAGACGCTCGAGGCAAACGGCATCGAGGTCGGCGTGCACATCGCGCCGGGTATCGGCCACGGGATCGACCAGACGGGCCTCTCCCATGCCGCGCGCTTCGTGCTCGAAGCCTTCAAGCTCTCGGTGCCGCCGCAATGACCGAGGGCACCTGCCGGCCGGGCTTCGAGCGGGTCGCCGAGGCCTTCGAGAAGAACCTTAAGGAAAAAAGCGAGATCGGCGCCTCGGTCTGCCTGACGCTGGGCGGCGAGACGGTGGTCGACCTGTGGGGCGGCGTCGCCGATGCCAAGACGGAGTCTCCGTGGACGCGCGACACGGTGAGCATCGTCTTCTCCTGCACCAAGGGCGCCACGGCCCTGTGCGCGCACGTGCTGGCCAGCCGCGGCGAGCTCGACCTCGACGCGCCGGTCGCCAAGCTGTGGCCTGAGTTCGCCCAACACGGCAAGGACCGCGTGACGACGCGCATGATGCTCGACCATTCTGCAGCCGTGCCCGCGGTGCGCGCCCCGGTGAAGCACGACGGACCCTACGACTGGGCCTACATGACCCAGCGCCTGGCCGACGAGGTGCCCTTCTGGGAGCCCGGCACGCGCAACGGCTATCATGGCTTCACCTTCGGCTGGACCGTGGGCGAGATGGTACGGCGCGCCTCGGGCAAGTCGCTGGGCTCCTTCTTCCGCGAGGAGATCGCGGGACCGCTGGGGCTCGATTTCTGGATCGGCCTGCCCGAGGAGATCGAGCCGCGGGTCGCCCCGATCGTGGCCCACGTCTACAAGGCGGCAACCGCCGCGACCCCCTTCATGCGCGACCTCGCGACCAACAAGGAGTCGGTCGCCTCCCTCTTCTATTTCAACACCGGCGCCTGGCGCTCCGGCGGCGCCAACTCAAGGGCAGGCCACGCCGCCGAGATCGGCGCGGCCAATGGCATCACCAACGCGCGCGGCCTCGCCGGCATGTATGCGCCGCTGGCGAACGGTGGCGGCGATCTGGTCGACGCCACGACGCTCGCCCGCATGGGCGAGGTCTCGATGGCGACGCACGACGACGCCACCATGCGCATCCCGACGCGGTTTGCGCTGGGCTTCATGAAATCGATGGACAACCGCAGGCGCAGCCTCGCCGCCACCCTGTGGGGCGAGGATTGCGACAGCGTGATCCTGGGCAGCGCGGCATTTGGCCATGTCGGCGCCGGCGGCTCGCTCGGTTTCGCCGATCCGGTCGCCGGCCTGTCGTTCGGCTACACGATGAACCGCATGGGGCCGGGCCTCTTGATGAACGAGCGCGGCCAGGCCCTGGTCGACGCGGCCTATCTCAGCCTCGGCTACGCCAACAAGGATGGCGGCGTGTGGGTGAAGTGACGTCCACGCTTCCGGAAAATCACCTCACCCTGAGGAGCGGCCACAGGCCGCGTCTCGAAGGGTGGGAACGCGCACCGCGTCCGTTGCCCATCCTTCGAGACGGCGCTTCGCGCCTCCTCAGGATGAGGATGGTTTGGAATCGTCGCACGGCATGATCCCCGTCCTCCGTCCGCTCAAGGATCCGGCCGTCGCCACGATCTGGTCGGGGCTTGCCGCCTCGACCATCGGCGAGGATCTGTTCCGCGTGGCCGTCGTGTGGATCGCGGCGGAGCAGATCGGCAACGCCGCGGGCTACGTCAACGCCACGCAGTACGCCGCCATGCTGGTGGTCGGCCTGGTGGGCGCCTCCGCGTTCGACCGCTGGCGCGCCGACCGCGCCATGATCGGCGCCAAGTATGCGAGCGCCGTGCTGGCCATCCTGCCGGTGATCGGCTTCTACATCTGGGGCATCTCGATCCCGCTCCTGATCGTGTCCGTCATGGGCCTCGCGGCGATGCGCATGGTGTTCACGCCGGCGCTGCAGTCGGCGGTGCCGGTGCTGGTCACCGACCGCGACGCCATGCAGGCGATCAACGGCCTATTCGACGCCACGTGGCGTCTGGCCCGCCTGATCGGACCGATGATGGCGGCGGTCCTCAACACGCTGCTGCCGGTGATCCACTTCCTGACGATCACGGCGGTGGGCTTCCTGCTGTCGGGGCTGGCGGTGTGGGCGGTACGCGACCGGCTTTACGACCCGGCGCACAGGCCGCGCCCCGGCCGCGGCGGCTGGCGCGGCGCCTGGGACGCCCTGCTCGACGGCGCGCGGCTGATGCTGCGCCAGCGGACCATGGGCGCGCTGCTGATGATCAACGCCTTCGGCAACGGACCGTGGAGCGTGGCCCTGCAACTTTGCATCGCGCTGATGGTGGTGGAGCACGATCCGCACCTGTTCGGCCTGCATGGTCTGGCCTCGCTCGGCATGATCGTCGGCGCCTGCGGCGTCGGCGACGTGGCCGGCAACCTGGTGGCCGGCAGCGTCCGCTTCCGCCGCCCGCTCTCGACCATGTTCCTGGGCTACGTCGCCATGGGCACCGGCTTCGCGCTGATAGCGCTGTCGGCCTGGGTGTTCGACAATCCCTACAAGCTGCCGGCGATGATGCTGTCGGGCCTGATCGCCGGCTTCGGCGGGCCGTTCTATTTCATACCCATGATCACCCGCATGCAGACGGTGTTCCGCGGCGCCGAGATCGCCCGCGTCTTCCGGCTGCGCCTGGCGGTCATGGCGGGCTCGATGCTGCTGTTCAACCTCGCGGCCACGCCGATGTTCGACCTGATCGGCCCGACCCACACCGAGTTCTTCTGCGGCCTGCTCCTGCTGGTCCTCGGCGTCGCCGGCTGGTTCTACTTCCGCCGCCACGAGGACCGCGAAGCCGCCGGTGCGGCGACCTCAGCGGAGTAACGGGACGTGCCTTGAGCAGTCGCGCGGCAGGGCGCCGGTGAGGCGCGGGTCGGCAAACACCTCGACCTGGAAGGCAAAGGGCACGAAGCCGGAGCGGCGGTAGAAATCGAGCGCCGCAGGATGGTCGAGCGAGCAGGTATGCACCCAGAACCGCTTGAGGGGACGCGCCCAGGCCCGCGCGATCGCCTCGTTCATCAGGGTCCGCCCGACACCCGTCCCCACCAGCCCCGGCGCCACGCCGAAGAACGCCAGCTCGCATTCGCCGGGCTTGCTGAAGTCCAGTTCGAGGATTCCGGCGTCGCGCCCGTCCTGGCGCAACGCGAAGAACTCGACCTGCGGATCGTCGAGGATCGCCTGCAGCTTCTCGTCCGCCATGACCAGCCGCGAGAACCACAGCCAGTCCGTCCCCACCGCGCGATAGAGATTGCGATAGCTCTCGATCGTCCGTTCCAGCGGCTCCAAGGTGACGCCTGGTGGAAACGGACGCGCCGGTCGTTCCGGCGGACGGCTCAACATCTCAAGGCTCGTCACGACGGCGGCGACGTGCCCCGGCGGAACAGGAGAGTAGCCAGGGGTCAGGACAGGATTGATGGAGCTCATGGAGTTTGATTAGCCGATCCCGATCATTGCTGCGAGGGACGCCGCGCTTACCCTGATAACTTAGCAAAGCGAAGTCTGCCGCGAGAATTGCTCCCGTTGAACAAGACAAATCCTACAGTCATGCTCTGGAAAAGGAATTGCGATGCCGGTTTCAATACAGCAGGAGCATGTTGCTTTTTACCACGAGCTCGGTCTCGCGATTACGCAATGGGCACATGTTGAGCGTACGTTGTGCGACATAGCTACTTTTTGCTTTGCGCGAGATTCGGCGAACTTCACGCTGGATCAGTACTCAGATCACTATGAGACATTCTTTGCCATCGAGAATTTCCGAAGCAAAATCTCCTACACGGATACTGTGTTCCAACGCCGGTTCGCCGCAACAGGACATGCCGCAGATTGGAAGGCGATAATGGCTTCGATGGTTAAGCGGTCCAGGATACGAAATGCGCTCGCCCATAACCCCGCTCTGGGAATCTATGGAGCACCGGAAGGTCGGCGCTATTGCATCGTGCCTCGCAGCATCGAGCCTAGTAGGTCTCGATATCCAGAAGGTGCGCTCTTTCTCGAAGACATAGTTAGACATCGGCTTAAATTTTTCGCGCTGAACATTCGGCTGGAGCGCTTCTACCAGCGTGTTCGCGGACTGGAGTCGCTACATGATGCGGCCTCTGAGCAACCGCGAGATCCTCCGCCTATTCAGGAAATCGTCGATGGAATTTTTGATGCAAGATAGCGGGCTCTTGAGATGTAATTCAGCGGATATAGCTCGCCCGAATACTCGCCGAAGACCTTTGCCGCGGAGATCAGCGTTGCTTCGCTGATGTGAAACTCGCTGGCAAACGCCCTTTGTAAATCGGGAGAGATTTCGCCGAAAAAAGCCGACATATGTCCCGGCGCAGCCTCTGCAGCCTCGGGATGAGGGAGGCAATGGGCAAGCGCAATCGCGTCCAGCTTCCGCCTGTACGGTGCATTGACAGTCGTCAGAATGCTTGAGATCGGCGACATGCTTCTATTGAACCCTCGCAAACCTACGACACCGAAGGGCGCTCAACAACATATGCCAGGAGTCCCCGGGTTTGCTCTTGCGGACAACGCCGTGTATCTATAATCTCGCATAGATACACGGCGTTACCCAGAAGGAGACTTCCCGTGGCCAAGGCATTCCCGACCGACAATCCGTTCCTCAAAGGCTACTTCGCGCCGGTCAACACCGAGGCCGATGCGGGACATCTCCAGATCAGCGGCGAGATGCCGAAGGAACTCTGCGGCACGCTCTACCGCAACGGGCCCAACCCGCAGTTCGCACCGCGCGGGCCCTATCACTGGTTCGGCGGCGACGGCATGATCCACGCCTTCCATATCGAGAACGGCAACGTCTCCTACAAGAACCGCTGGGTGCGCACGCCCAAGTGGAAGATCGAGAACGAGGAAGGCGAAGGCCTGTCCGGCACGTTCGGCAATCCGCGCTACACCGACCCGCGCGTGTTTGCGCTCAACTCCACGATCGCCAACACCAACATCGTCTGGCACGGCGGCAAGCTGCTCGCGCTGGAAGAGGCGCACGCGCCCTTCTCGCTCGACCCGAAGAGCCTGATGCCGGTCGGCCCCAAGGACGGCGGCTACGAGACGTTCGGCGACAAGCTGATCGGGCCGTTCACCGCCCATCCCAAGTTCGATCCCGAGACCGGCGAGATGATCTTCTTCGGCTATTCGGCGACCGGCCGCTTCACCAGGGAAGTCAGCCTCCAGACCGTCACGGCCGACGGCACGGTGACGCGCGCCGAAATCCTCGAGGGGCCGTTCCCGTCGATGATCCACGACTTCGCGGTGACGAAGAACTGGATCGTGGTGCCGATCTTCCCGCTCACCTCGTCGATGGAGCGCGCCATGGGCGGGCTGCCGCCGTTTGCCTGGGAGCCGGACAAGGGCACGCACATCGCCTTCATCCCGCGCAAGGGCACGGTGGCCGACGTGAAGTGGGTGACGGCGCCGCCGTCCTACGTCTTTCACCCGATGAACCACTTCGAGACGGCGGACGGCAAGGTCGTGATCGACGTCATGAAGTACGACGTGGCGCCGCTCTTCCCCCTGCCCGACGGCTCGCCCTCGACCAAGGAGCCGCCGGCGGCGCGGCTGTTCCGCTGGACCTTCGACCTGTCCGACCAGTCCAACACCTTCCGCGAGCAGCAGCTCGACGACCGCGCCGGCGAATTCCCCCGCTTCGACGAGCGTTTCTGCATGAGCGACTACCGCCACGGCTGGATCGTGTCGGGCAACATCACCCATGCCGGAGTCCGCCGCGGCGAGGGCATCACGCATTACGACCTGAAGACGGGCAGCAACGCCACCTGGACGTCGGGCGAGGACGACCGCTTCGGCGAGCCGGTGTTCGTGCCGCGCCACGACACCGCCCCGGAAGGCGACGGCTGGGTCCTCTCGGTGATCTACCGTTCCGGGGAAGGCCGCAGCGACCTCGCGGTCTTCGAGGCGACCGACATCGCGCGCGGCCCCGTGGCCCTGGCCCATCTCAGCAGCCGCGTCCCGGCGAGCTTCCACGGCAACTGGCGGCCCGGTACGCTGTAGCCATGATCACCGTCCATCACCTGAACAATTCCCGCTCGCAGCGCATCCTCTGGATGCTCGAGGAGCTCGGCCTGCCGTACGAGGTCAAGCGCTACCAGCGCAAACCCTCGATGCAGGCGCCCGATGAGCTGCGCAAAGTCCATCCGCTGGGCAAGTCGCCGGTCATCACCGACGGCGAAAAGGTTCTGGCCGAATCCGGCGCGATCCTCGAATATCTCTCGGAGACCTATGGCGGGGGCCGGTTCACCCCGCCTGCCGGCACGCCGGAGAGACTGAACTACACCTACTTCATGCACTATGCCGAGGGCTCGCTGATGCCGCCCTTGTTGATGAAGCTGGTGTTCGGGCTGCTGCCCGCGCGCGTACCCTTCTTCATGCGGCCGGTGGCGCGCGCCATCGCGGCCGGCGCCGACAAGACGCTGCTGATGCCGCAGATCGCCAATCATTTCATGTTCCTCGAAGGCGAGCTCATGCGCCGCGAGTGGTTTGCCGGCCCGGACTTCAGCGCCGCCGACATCCAGATGAGCTTCCCGCTGGAGGCGGCGAGCGCACGCTCGCCGATGGTCAACAAGATGCCGAAGCTGAAAGGCTTCCTCGACCGCATCCACGCCCGTCCCGCCTACAAGCGCGCCCTGGAAAAAGGCGGCGCCTACGAGCTGGCAAAGTAGCGATCCCCGGGGAGTAGCAAAGACCGCGCGGGCCGTGCTAGGCCCGCACACGGACACGAAGACTGAAGAAACCAAGGAGCGAAACGATGGCCCTTCCCGCCCTGCTGCGCGACAACCTCTCGATTCCGGTGGTCGGCGCGCCGCTGTTCATCGTGTCCAATCCCGACCTCGTCATCGAGCAGTGCAAGGCCGGCGTCGTCGGCTCCTTCCCGGCGCTCAACGCGCGGCCTAAGGAGATGCTCGAGGAGTGGCTGAAGCGCATCACCGGCGAGCTGGCCGACTACAAGGCCAAGCATCCGGAGAAGAAGGTGGCACCCTTCGCGGTCAACCAGATCGTGCACAGCTCCAACGACCGCCTGCAGCACGACATCGACATGTGCGAGAAGTACAAGGTGCCGATCCAGATCACCTCGCTGCGCGCGCCCGACGACGTGGTCGTCTCGGCGCACCGCTACGGCTGCCTGGTGTTCCATGACGTGACCAACGTGACCCATGCCAGGCGCGCCCTGAAGGCCGGCGTCGACGGCCTCATCCTGGTGTGCGCCGGCGCCGGCGGTCATGCCGGCCGCCTCTCGCCCTTCGCGCTGGTGCCGGAAGTGCGCCAATTCTACGATGGAACGATTTTGCTGTCGGGCTCGATCTCCAACGGCGCCTCGGTGCTGGCCGCGCAGGCGCTGGGCGCCGACCTCGCCTATCTCGGCACGCGCTTCACCGCGAGCCGGGAAGGCAACGCCACCGACGCCAACAAGCAGTGCATCATCGAGTCGAGCGGCGAGGAGATCGTCTACACCAACCTCTTCACCGGCGTGCACGGCAACTACATGAAGCGCAGCATCGCGGCCGCGGGCCTCGATCCCGACGCGCTGCCGGAAGCCGACAAGAGCAAGATGAACTTCGGTTCCGGCGGCAACACCAAGGCCAAGGCCTGGCGCGACATCTGGGGCGCCGGCCAGGGCGTCGGCCAGATCCATGACGCGCCGCCCGCCGCCGAGATCGTGGCCCGCCTCAAGGCCGAGTACGACGCCGCGCGCGCCGCGCTGTTCGCCGGCGAGACGGTGCCGACCCGCCTGAAGCAGGCCGCCGAGTAGACGGCCCTCTGGCCGGTAGACCGCCCATGCTCCGACTCGTCGTGCTGGTCCTGCTGCTGGTGCCTGGCGCCGCCGGCGCGCAGAGCATCGACGGCCGCCTGAACGACCTGCAACGCTCGATCGCCGCTCTTTCTGCCCAGCTCGAGCGGCTCAAGGCCCAGGACCAGCAGCTCCAGCAGCAGCTCGACAAGATGCAGGCGAGCTTCGAGCAGCGCATCGAGCGGCTGGAAAAGCGTCCCGCCGCCAAGCCCACGCCGACGCCCACGCCGACGACGGGCCGCCCGAGGCAATAGAGGCCCGCACCACTTCAGTTCATATCGAGGGCGTCGCGGATGCGGGCGGCCCGCTGCTCGAAGGTGAACGGCTTCGCTATGAGCTGGACCCCGGCGTTGAGCGCACGATGCTGCGAACATCTTTTGCCGCAGTCGGCGAACTGGTGCCTCTGACACTGAAGGCGGTTCGCGAGGGCGGGCCGGCCGCGTGAAGAGGACGAATGTCTACGCGCTCGGACATGCGAACGAGGCAATGGCCGAACTTCGTACCGGCCAGTTCGAAGGCTCCACGCTCCTCATGCCATAGTTGACGAGGGCGGCTGCGTCATCTGCGTCGCCGCCGCGTTTCTTTCGGAACCTGCGCCGGCGGGCGCGTTGGGAATGTTGGCAATCACTCGCTTCGATCAGCTCTCACAGGCGCACCGCAGTTGATGGGCGCCGGCACCCCAGCGTGCCAGATCGGGCGGGATGGCCAACACGGTCGACACGACAAACTATTCAGGCTCATCAGGTAATCGAGTGGGTGAATTTGAAGCATTTCAGAGCGCCGGCAGCATGCAGGTGAGGACCTTGAGCCGTAGATATTCTTCGTCGCGCAGTCCGTAAGCCCGTCTCTGGATGACGCGGA
>Ga0209702_10004074_pt1 | contig 21891 bp, 19 predicted proteins | sample FRY01_FD_187210 | JGI IMG/M metagenome (GOLD analysis project Ga0209702, IMG submission 187210) | Freshwater microbial communities from Lake Fryxell liftoff mats and glacier meltwater in Antarctica - FRY-01 (SPAdes) (version 2) | ecosystem: Environmental > Aquatic > Freshwater > Ice > Glacier... | reverse complement strand
GAGCCGGCCAAGCGCAGAAGATCATCCCAGTTCTGGGCGATAAGGGCCATTCTCACTTTATGCGCAGCCAGATTGTTGAGTGCGCCGTAATCTGCTTTCGGATCGATCCGCCAGAACCGGGCGCCACTGATATCGGCGATGCGGGGGCTGAACTGGTAGCCAAGAAGCCAGAAAACTCCGAAGATCACGTCGGTATAGGCGCCCGTGTCGGTCATGATTTCGGTTGGTTCAAGTTCGGTTTCCTGTTCGAGCACGACACTCAACAGCACGAGACTGTCCCGCAGCGTACCCGGAACAGTGATCGCGTTGAGGCCGGTTAACTGGTCGGAGACGAGGTTGTAGTAAGTGACGCCGCGCTCCTGCCCAAAATATTTCGGGTTTGGCCTGGCATGAACCGTTCGAACCGGCACCACGAAGCGCAGGCCGTCGGCTGAAGCGACATCGCCGCCACCCCAACCGCTGGCAAGCTCTATGCCATTTTGAGCCGCGACGAGCCGGGCGTTCGCCAGGGTTAATGTCTCCTCTCGTAGATAATTCTGCCGAACCCAGCTCAGCCGCGAGCGTCTGAGTGCTGGAACATCCTTTCGCAGCAACGGTTCGAAGCCTGTGTTGCACGCCTCGGCCACCAAGACGGCGCAAACGCTCGTTCTGAGTTCCCCGGCGCGAGCGTCCGCTTCGCTTGCATGAGTGAATGCGTCGGCAAATCCAGTGGGAGTGGACAAAACATGGGGGTCCTCGTCGTTCCCCTCACCTATGCTAAGGTGAGTTCTTTGGGAGGGAGTTGCCATGGACGTTCGGATTTTGGTCGAAACAACCTTCGACAATGGGGAGAAACGCACTCATCAGCTTGATGGCATATCGCGACCGTACCGGGTCACCTGCCCAGAGGGGTTCGGGCTGCGCCTCGAGGATGGGAAGAAGATCGTCGAACAGATCCAGGGTGCAATACTTTGCGACCAGGTCGAGGAGATCACTCGAGAGAGCCGCGTATGCCCGGATTGCAACTCGGTTCGGGCCATCCATGACTATCGCACGCGCGTTCTTGACACGCTCTTTGGGCGGTTTCGGGTGAAAGCCGCGCGTTTGCGCCGATGTTCCTGCGATGCGAGGTCAGCGGCGATGCCCGGCGGGCCTATTTCTCCGCTGGCTTACTTCTTTCCAGACCGGGCTACCCCGGAGTTGCAGCGGCTACATGCCGAGCTTGGGTCTCGGCATTCATTTCGTGAGGCCGCGCGGCTGATGAAGAGCTTCTTGCCCTGCCACCCGCCCCATCACACCACGGTGCGTGACCGGTTGGGTAGAGTTGCCACGGGGCTCGAGAAAAGTCGAAGGGCATCAGGCGATCCCGTTGAGGCACCGCCCAAAGGTGGTTTGACGGTTTTTCTGGACGGTGCGCATATCCGCTGTCGCCCGGAATATCAGCAGCGACACCTGGATCTTGTTGTCGGAAAGATTGAAAGCCGCAATATGTGCCGGCGATTTGGCTTGGTCGCCAATGCGACGGTATCGCCAGGCAGCCGTATGCGACAGGAGCTGTCAGACTTTGGTTGGAAGCCACGCCGTCTGTTGACGGTGATCTCGGACGGCGAGCTTGCTCTCCCGAACCTCATCCGAAATGCCATGGGTACCGACGGCCAGGTGAAGCATATCCTCGACTGGTGGCACATCTCGATGCGCATTCGACATGTCGAGGCCGCCGTTCAGGGTCTGGTCCAGTTACCGGGATTTACTGGCATTCCGGCGCTGTTCCAGCGCCCTGCGAAAAGCCTCCGCTGGTGGCTTTGGCATGGCAGAGCACGGGTCGCCGAAACTTATCTGAAGGGGCTCATGTACGATTGCGCCCGCCTTGCGGAAGAACCTCTGGCTGTCCGCGCGGCTGCTGCGCGCGCGCAGGCACGCTGCGAGACCCTGTACACCTATCTCGCGAACAACGTGGAATCCCTTGTCGACTATGGCCGACGGTACCGTAACGGGCTGCCCATCTCATCTTCTCGTGCCGAAGGATCAGTCGATGACATTGCCAATGCCCGCATGGGAAAGCGCAGAAGGATGCGGTGGTCGCCCAAAGGGGCCCACCGAGTTGCCGTCACACGGGCCGCCGTCCTCGACAGTCGGCTGACCGTCGCAAACAGAAAACGCGCGGCATGACCCCCATGTTTTGTCCACTCCCCGGACGCCCACCAGTCTGCGCTGGAGACATGCGCGAGCGGCACTGGTCGCGCAGACCACCCACCTCCAGGTCCGAGACTCTAACACCGCCATCGTTCAGGGGAGGTGCTCAATTGCCCGAAATCTGGTCGAAACCGGCTACAAGGATGGTCGCATCCGACCCGATGATGCCCAGACTGACCCTGCCTTCGTAGGGTCGCAAGCCGTCGCGCGTCATCGCGAAAATGCCGGCGGCACGACCGGCTGCGCTGCATGCGGCGAGGATCGTGTCGATGGCTGTGCCAAGCTCGTCGGCGCGCCCGGCAGCGGCAAGTCCAAGGGCGAGGTCGCCGGGGCCGATGAACAGCAGGTCGACCCCCGGCACGGCAAGGATGGCCGAGAGGTTGTTCACGGCTCGCACCGTTTCAATCTGCAAGGCAACGATCGTTTCGTGGCGGGCCCGTTCGACAGCGGCCAACACTGCTCGCCCATAGCCCGAGGCGCGGCCCGGACCCGCGCCCCGGCTGCCCTCGGGGGGGAAACGCGCGGCCTCGACGGCGGCCCTTGCATCGGCCGCCGTGTTGACTCGCGGCACCAGCACGCCCGCCGCCCCCCAATCCAGCGCCTGCCCGATGGCTACGGCATCGACACCCGGCGTGCGCACCAAGGCCGGAATACCGTGGAGCGCTGTGGCACGAACCATGTTTTCGCCCGTCTCGGCAGAGATCGGTCCATGCTCCATGTCGATGCAGACGAAATCTGGGCCTGAGGCGCAGGCGATCTCGACGACCATAGGGGCGGGAACCGCGAGGAAAGGTCCGGTCATCAAATCCGACCCTAGGGTTTGCAGGCGGTCACGCAGGGTCATTCGGCCTCTCCGACTTGGGGTTGGCGCCATAGAGCCTGCGGTCCGAGGTCTGCGATCCGGTTCACCCCCATCAGGGCCATGACACGCAGCAGTTCGTCCTTCAAGAGGGTGATGGCGCGGGCGACGCCCGGCTCTCCGGCGGCGGCGAGACCGTAAAGCGTGGCCCGCCCCGTCAGCACCCCCTGCGCCCCGCAGGCCACCGCACGGGCGATGTCGGCGCCCCGGCGGATGCCGCTGTCCATGTAGACTTCGGCCTGGCCGTTCACGGCGGCCACGATGGCGGGCAGCGTGTCGATCGAGGCGGGCGCGCCGTCAAGCTGCCGCCCGCCGTGGTTTGACACCACGACCGCATCCGCCCCCGCCGCAACGGCGCGGCGGGCGTCTTCGGCACACATCAGGCCCTTGACGATGAACTTGCCCGGCCAGCGCGCGCGCAGCCGGGCGCAGTCGGCCCAGACCACCGATTTGTCCAGCGCCTGCACGGCCCATCGCGCGGTCGCGGCGGCCCCGCGGGTGCCTGGGGGCGCGAATTGCTGAAGGTTGGGAAACCCGGGCAGGCCACGCAGGGGGCCGCCGACCACCCATCGGGGATGCAGCAGCATCTCGGCCAGGCTGCGCGCCGTCAGCACAAAGGGGCGGCGGTAGCTGCGCCGGTCCCATTCGCGATTGCCGATCACGGCACCGTCGACCGTCAGCACGATGGCCTCGGTGCCGGCGGTCTGTGCAGCCTCGAGGATGGTATTGAACACCGTCTCGCCAAAGGGATACACCTGCATCCAGTGGCGGCAACCCGTGCGGCGCACCTCGGCCAGCGGTGCGTTGGACACGATGCTCTGGCAGAACGGGATGCCCGCTGCGGCGGCCGCGCGGGCCAGTGCGAGGTCACCGCCGGGCCAGAGGATGCCGGCATATCCGGTGGGGGCGATGGCCATCGGCATGGCGGCGGGCGCGCCCAGCAAGGTGCAGTCTCCCCGCACGTCCGATACGTCGCACAGAACGCGCAGGCGCAGCTGGTGCCGATCCAGCGCGGCGCGGTTGGCGCGCAGCGTCACTTCATCGTCGGCGCCCCCTTCGAGGTATTCCGACACGAACCCCGGCAAGCGCCGGTGTGCCATGGCCCGCAGGTCGGCCAGGCCCATCGCGCGGGCCGGGTCGCGCCCGGCATAAAGCTTGCGCTTCATGCCGCAAACCCCCGGCCGGGGTTCAGGATGCCGCGCGGGTCCAGCGCCGCCTTGACCGCGCGCATCGCGGCAATCTCCTCGGTCGACCGGCTGTGGCCGATCACGTCGCGCTTGGTCGTGCCGATGCCATGCTCGGCCGACACGGTGCCGCCCAGATCGCGGGTGATGTCATAGATCAGCGCCTTGATCGCCTTGGAGGGCTGTTCGGCCACGCCCGGTACGTTGACCACCAGATGCAGGTTGCTGTCGCCCATGTGCCCATAGAACAGCGCCCGCACCCCCTGCCAGCCGTCGCGCAAGGCGCGATCCATCCGCGCCACCGCCTGCGCCATGTGTTCCAGCGGGATGCCGATGTCGAACGGGGTCAGCGGGCCGAGGATGCGGCCATATTCCGCCACCGCCTCGCGCACCGCCCACAGCGCGCGATCCTCGCGGCTGTTGCGGGCAAGGGTGGCGTCGGCCACGATCCCGGCGGACATAGCGGCGCCCAGACTGTCCTCCAGCCGCGCCGTCACACTGGCGTCGAACCCGTCGGCCTGCAGGATGACGTACAGGCCGTGTTCCGCGTCCAGCGGATGCGGGGCCGCGATCCCGGCGCGCATGATGTCATAAAAGCTGGGCCACATCGCCTCGAACGAGGTCAGCGCGGGGCCGAGGGTGGCGCGGGCATGGGCCAGCAGGTCCAGCATTGCGCCCGCATCGGCGCAACCGACAAAGGCGGTGGCGGTATGCGTGGGGCGGGGGTGCAGACGGAACACGGCCTTGGTGACGATGCCCAGACACCCTTCGGCCCCGATCGCCAGATGCTTGAGGTCGATGCCAACGTTGTTCTTCAGCAGGCGGTTCATCGCTGGCAGGAGGGTGCCGTCGGCCAGAACGATCTCCAGCCCCAGCACGTTCTCGCGCGTCATGCCATAGCGCAGCACCTGATTGCCGCCGGCATTGGTGCCGATGATGCCGCCGAGCGTGCAGGTGCCCCGCGCGCCGAGGTCGACCCCCAGCAGCATCCCCGCCTCCGCGGCGGCGGATTGCGCGACCTGCAGCACGCAGCCTGCCTCTGCCGTCAGCGTGGCCTGCCTTGCGTCCACGTCGAGAACGCGGCTCATCCGGTCGAGCGACAGCGCCACCCCGCCCGCCAGTGGCCGCGCCCCGCCGCACAGGCCCGACCGCCCACCTTGCGGAACCACCGGAGTGCCGGTGTCATGGCAGGCGCGCAGCACGGCCTGCACTTCGGCGGTGGTGCGCGGGCGCACTAGGGCCAGCGGTTGGACCGCGGGCTCGCCCGACCAGTCGGTGCGGTGAGGGGCGGGCACGTCGGGGCCGGGGGTCACCAGATCGGAGCCCAGTTCCGCCATAAGACGCGCGAGCACTGTCATCCGCGCAGGCCCGCACGCTGCAGGATCGGCAGCACGCCATCGCAGAAATAGGGCAACTCCTGCACGAAGTTCACAAAGCTGACCGTGGTGCCCGCGAACCCCGCCTCGGCCATCGCGATCATCTGCTCGGCAATGTCGGCGGGCGTGCCGACCAGCGGATAGGTGCCCGCCCCTCCGGCAAACCACTTGCGCCGCAGGCGATAGGTCTCGGGGTCGTGGTTCGACGCATTCGCCGCCTGCGTGCCCATCATGTAGTCGAGTGCGGCATCGTCGGCCATCTGCACCGCGTAAAGGTCATAGTAATCCTCGGCCTCGGCGCGGCTGGGGCGGCAGATGACATGGGTCGTTGTATAGACCTCGACCTTGCGCCCGGTCAGATCGGACCGCGCGGCGACATCAGCGATCGTCTCGCGGCCGGCCTCGATGCTCTTGAACGTGGTGAACAGGAAATCGGCATGGGCGGCGGCAAAGGCGCGGCCGGGGGGCGAAAAGGCGGCGTTCAGCACCGGCGGCCTGCGCCCCGACAGCGGCGCAGGCCGCGAAGCCGCCCCCCCGAGCCGATAGTAGCGCCCGTCATGGTCGAAGGGAGCGTCCTCCGCATACATCCGCTCGATGATCGCCAGCCACTCGGCGGCCTGGTCATAGGGCGCATCCACTTTCTCCAGCCCGAACATCGCGAATTCGTCGGGATTCCAGCCCGCCACGATGTTCAGCCCGGCCCGACCGCCCGAGGCATGATCGACCGTCGCCCAGGCCTTGGCGGCAAAGACCGGATGGACCATCGGCACATGCACGGTGGCGAACAGCGCGATCCGCTCGGTCACCCCGGCCAGGGCTGCAGCAAAGGTGAAGGTCTCGAACGAATGCTGGCGCGAGTTCATCTCGCCGCCAAAGCCGCGCCAGCGCGCGATCGGCAGGAAGAACTCCAGCCCCGCGCGGTCGGCGATCCGGGCAGCCTGCACGATCTCGGGCCAGGTCGCCTGCCAGCGTTCGGGCACACGCGTCACGGTCAGTCCGCCGTCGGCATTGGCGGAAAACACGCCCAGCTTGAACCGGTTCGGACCGTACATCGGATGGGTCATGGCCTTGCCCCTAAAAGAATGCAGTCGTCTTCGGATTGGGTGACGGCCCGCTCGAACCAAGCGAGCGCGGCGTCGATGAATCCCTCCATCACGCGGCGGGCGGCTGTGGCATCGCGCGCCTCGAACGCGGCGACGAGCGCCTGAACGCCCGCGCGCGCCGCAGCCCTTGCGACGGGTTCCACCAGCGTCGCGCGGCGCACCAGCACCACCTGATCGTCGAACCGCATCAGCAACTCCTGCAGCCGGCGGTTGGGGATGCGTGCGATCCACAGCGCCCGGAAGGCGATGTTGGCGTTGGTCGCCTCTTCCACGGTCGTCGCGGCCAGCAGGCGGTCTCGAGCGCCCTGCAGGGCGCGCAGGTCGTCCGATGTGGCCATGGCCGCGATGTCGGCCACCGCCTGCGGTTCCAGCAGCCGGCGGATCTTAAAGATGTCCTGCACGTCGCGCAGGCTGAGCAGGGGGACATGAAAGCCGCCGCCGCGCTGCTCTACCAGCCCCGCCTGTTCCAGCCGGAACAGCGCCTCGCGCACCGGGGTGCGCGACACGGCAAGACGGCGGGCGAGGTCCTCTTCGACCAGCCGGTCGCCGGGGTTGAACACCTGCGTCACCAGCATCTGCCGCAGCCGGTCGGTGACTTTGGCCGACAGCGGCGGTTCGCGGCGGACCGAAAAATCCGCCTCGGTCATGCGGGGGCCCCCGGCTGGATCGTTTCGGTCCACATCGGATAGTGGAAATTGCCCCCCTCGAAGGGCGGAAAGGTGTGAAAATCGGCGCGCAACTCGTGCCGTACCGGCGAGTCCAGCGCGGCCTGCAGCGCGGCGGGGTCGTCGAACACGATTCGGTTGCGCTGCATGTGATGCACGGTTTCATGCGGCAACCCGCTGACCCAGTCGACCCGCGTCAGGATCTCGATCCCCCGGATGCCGGCAAAGCGCTGGAACAACGGCGGGTGGCCGGCGATGTAATGCGCGAGCCAGGCGTTGAAATCCTGCGCCGGCCCCGGATAATGCACGACAAAGGAACAGGCCTGCGCGGGCGGTTTTCCCGCGTCCGGCACCGGCCAAGTCCGCCGCCAGAACGCCTGCGCGGTCGCACGGCTACCCGCCAGAGACGGCAGCAGGCCCGGCAAACCCGCGAGGATGCCCCCCGCCTGCGCTGCCGCCTCGAGGTCCTCCAGCCGCGCGAAATGCAGCTGCATCCCCAGGGGCGGCGGCGCGCCGTCATCGACATAGGCATCCTGCGCCGCGGCGGGCGTGTAGATCATCGCGCAGTCGAGCTCGGGCACCCGGGCCAGCGCCTCGCGCAGGGCTGCAAGGTCGGCCTCGGTCACGCGCTGCCCGGGTGCCGCGTCGTGAAACAGAACCAGTGCGAACATCGCTATCGTCCCATCATTCCAGGCAGCCACATCGCGATCGGTGGAACCGCCGCAATCAGCGCAATCATTGCAAGGGTCAGCCCGACATAGGGCAGCGCCGCCAGCGCCACGGTCTTCAGCGTCGTGCCCTTGGGCGCCACGCCCAGCATCACGAACAGCAACAGCCCGAACGGCGGCGTGGTGAATCCGACCTCGTAGGCCAAAAGCAGGATCATCGCGAACCACACCGGATCGAACCCGTAGCTGGACGCGATCGGCATGAACAGCGGAATGGTGATCAGCATCATCGAGACCTGGTCCATGAACATGCCAAGGATCAGGATGATCAGGATCATCATCGCCAGAATGCCGTAGGGGCCGAGGTCGAACCCGGTGATCGCCGTGATGAACCCGTTCGACGCCCCCGAAAACGCAAACACCTGGCTGAAGGTTGTCGAGGCGGTGATGATCAGGAACGTCATCGCCGTGACCTTCATCGCGTCGTCCAGAGACTTCCAGATCACCTTGAGGCTGAAGCGCCGGTAGACCACCAGCAGCACGACCACCCCGACACAGCCAAGGCCCGCGCTTTCGGTGGGGGTCGCGATGCCCGTGATGATCGTGCCGACCACACAGAAGATCAGGAAGCCCATCGGCAGGATGTTCAGCGCCACGGCGCGCAGACGCTCCCACCCGCTCACGCGGGGCACCTCGTAATGGGGGGCAGCGTCGGGGTCGATGGCCCCCTGCACCCAGATCAGCGCCATGAACATCGTCACGAGGATCAGCCCCGGGATCACCCCCGCGATCAGCAGCGCGCCCACGTCGATCTGCGCCAGGCTGCCCAGCAGCACGCCCAGCGTCGAGGGCGGGATGATCACGGCCAGACTGCCCGCGCCCAGGATCGGACCATAGGCCATGTGCGGCTTGTAGCGGCGTTTCAACATCTCGGGCGCCATCAGGCTGCCCATCATGCCGGTATTGGCCAGCGACGACCCCGACAGCGAGGCAAAGATCGCCCCCGCCCCGAGCGTCACATAGCTGAGCCTGCCCCTCAGGTTGCCCACGCACAGGTCCAGCGCATGGATCACCTTTTCCCCGAGACCCGACCGGAAGAACAGGCTGCCCATCACGAGGAACATCGGCAACGGGGCCAACGAATAGGTGCTGACGGCATCCGAGAAGTTGGCGACCATCTGGGTGACACCCGTGGCGCCGCCAAAGAACAGGAACAATCCCATGATGTTGGTCGCAAAGAATGCAAAGGCGACGGGCAGGCCCAGCCCCATCAGCACCAGGATCGACGAAATCAGGATCGAGAAGGCAAAGAGCCAGTCCATCGGCTAGTGCCCCCCGCTTTCCAGAATGTCGCGGTCATAGAAATCGTCGTGACCCAGCAGATAGCGCAGCCACTCGACCGCCGACAGGCCGAAGGCCAGGACCATCGGCAGGAACACCACCCATTTGGGAATGTCGAAGGTCCGCATCTCGTAGGTGCCGCGCTCGATAGCGGTGATCATCGACGACAGCGCGATCCAGCCTAGGTAGAGGCACAGCACGATGCAGGCCGCATAGACGACGCGCGACAGGTGCTGCCGCGCGGCAGGCGGCAAGGCCACGCGCAAAAAGTCGACCGAGACATGCCCCTTGCTGCGCACCAGCAGGGGCATCGACAGGAAGGTGATGTACAGCAGCAGGAATTCCGAACTGTTCACCGCCCATGCCAGCGGGCGCAATCCGGCGTTGCGGAATGCGACATCCGCGACGACGATCACCACCAGCGCTCCGATCATGATCCGGGCGATGAGGGCCAGAAGCCAGCACAGCCGGCCCGAAAGGTCGAACAGCAGGGTCATGTGGGACATCCGCATTGGGGTTGCAGGGCCGGGCGCTGACAGGTCGCGCTCGTGGGGCGTTCCGGCAGGGCGGACGGCCCTGCCGGAGGCTCGCGTTTACTGGAACTTGGCCCGCAGATCGGCTATATGCGTCGGGTCGCGCTCTTCCATCCGCTGCCAGCTCGAATCCGCCGCCGCCTGCAGGAACCGGTCGCGTCCGGCACCGGTCATCTCGACCACTTTCTGCCCCTTGGCCACCATCTCGTCGGCCAGACGTTTGGCAAGCGCCGCCGTTTGGTCATAGCTCTTCTGCTCGAACTCGGCCGCCACTTCGGTCACGATCTTCTGCGCCTCGGGCGTCAGGGAATTGAACTTGTCGAGGTTCATCGAAATCATCACGTCCATCCGGAAATAGCTCGGATCGACCCGGTACTTGGTGAACTTGTCCCAGCCGAACGAGGCATAGCCCAGCACCGGATAGGCGTTGGCATTGATCACGCCGCGCTCCAGCGAGGTGTAAACCTCCGGGGCCGGCTGGATGATCATGGTCGCGCCCACATTCTCGAACAGCTGCTTGTACAGCGGCGAGGCGCGGATCAGCAGGGTGGAAAAGTCCACCATCCCGTCGTCGGTCATCTTGGGCTCGTCCACCGTCCAGATGTGGAACCCGGCCGAGGCGTTCATGTGCGCCAACAGCTTGGCATTGGCCTTGGTCTGGTAGATGCCGTCGATCAGCTCCCAGGCGCCGTTCTTGCGTGCCTCGGCGGGTGGCAAGCTGGATGCGGCCAGAACCTCGCCCTCGGGCACCAGTTCCAGATACAGGCCGGCGGGGGTGTGCAGCATGTCGATCAGACCCGACTGCTGTGCGGTGCCCAGCTGCGGGTTGGGGATGATCTCGGGCCCGCCCTTGACGTCGATGCGGACAACGCCCGTCCCGCGTTCGTTCACGGCGGCGACGAACCGCAGGAATTCCTGGGTGAAGTCGCTGGGGGCGGGGGCGAAGTGGACGGCGTTGATCACGTCTTCGGCCACCGCCGCGTGACCGCCAAAGGCGAGGATGGCGGACAGTGCCGCCGAGCGCAGGTGTTTCATGGATAGTCTCCCGTGTTGGTGCGGATTTGCCGAGAACGATGGGGATCCACCGCTGTGCCGGTAGGGATCGTGAGCCCCGGTTGATCCGGGTGCGTTGTCATCTAGGTGTTGTATACAGTATGCAGCCTCCTTCTGTCAAACATCTGTTGGCACCGGATGTTCCCGCAGCGCCTGTTTCGCGGCGCGGAAATCATGGGCGCGGGGGTCGTCCGGCGGGTTGCGCGCGATATCGGCGGCGGTGACGCGACGCAGCTTCTGCGTGCTGGTCACCGGCAGGGCATCGCGGAACAGGATCAGGCCCGGCACCTTGAAATAGGCCAGCCGCGCCGCCGCATGGTGGAACAGCGCGCGTGCCAGCGCCGCCTCGTCCAGACCGTCCCGGGCGACGACCACCGCCATCACTTCTTCCTCGCGGAACGGATCGGGCAGCGCCACCACGGCGGCCTGCACCACATCGGGATGCGCGTTCAGCACGCCCTCCACCTCAAGGGCCGCGATGTTCTCGCCCGACCGGCGGATCACGTTGCGGCGGCGGTCGACGAAATGCAGCGCGCCGTCGGGGCCGCGCCGCACCACGTCGCCGGTGCGGAACCAGCCGTCCTGCCAGACCGCCGCCGTGGCCTGCGGGTCGTTCAGATAGCCCGAAAACAGACCCGCCGCAGGATCCGCGGCGCGCGCGCGCACGAACATCTCGCCGGTGCCCTCGGTCTCCACCTCGTGTCCGTGCTCGTCCACCAGCCGCACCTGCAGCGCCGGGCCCGGCCGGTCGGGGCGGCCGAGGCAGCGGGTGCCGACATGGCGCGGCTCCGGCCCGGTCGACAGCAGGCAGGCCCCGCCGGTCTCGGTCATCGCCCATCCCTCCAGCAGGGGCACGCCGAACCGCGCCTCAAACGCCGCGTGATGGTCGGGATGCACCCCGCCGCCAAAGCCGAACCGCAGGCCGTGCGCGCGGTCCTGCGCCGCCTCGGGCAGGTTCAGCAGCATCGCCGGCATCACGCCCAGATAGTGAAAGCAGGTCGCCCCCGTTTCCGCCGCCGCAGCCCACCAGTCGCGCGGATGAAAGCGGTCGACGATCACCTGCGCCCCGCCCGACGCCAGCATCCCCATGAAACTGTTGCCCATCGCGTTGACGTGAAAGCACGGCAGTGGCGTCATCAACCGCTCGACCCCCTCGCGCAGGGCGATCGGCGCGGGCTGCGCCCGATACCAGCGCGCCCAGCCCATGAAGTAGACATCCGACAGCACGCACCCCTTGGGCCGCCCGGTTGTGCCCGAGGTATAGATGATGGCGCATCCCCCCCCATCCCCGGGTGCGGCGGTGACCGGCGGCGGGGCGAAATCCTCGGCCGCATAAGGCACGCCCAGCCCTGCGACCTGCGCCAGCCGGTCCGGCAGGGCCACCACCAGCACCGCCCCTGAATGCGCCAGCAGCCAGGCCGTCTCGTCGCGCGTCGCATCGAGGTTCAGCGGCACGACCGCGACCCCCAGCCCGTTCAGCGCCAGCCAGTGCAGAAAATGCGCCGGCCGGTTTTCCAGCAACAGCGCCACCCGGTGCCCGGCGCGATACCCCGCCGCGCGATAGGCCTCGCGCAGCGCCAGCACCCGGTCCAGCGACTCGGCATAGGTCCAGACCCGCCGCGCCTCGCCCCAGAACTGCGCCACCTTCTCTGGCAGGATGAACAGCGGATGCGCCCCGAACCGCCGCGCCTGCGTCGCCAGCATCGCCGAGGGGCCGGCGGCTCTGGTCATCCCTCGCGCCCCCCTCCGTCGCGCCCCTTTGCGGCCAGCTTGCGAAAATCGTCGACGGCGACCGAGCTCGCCCGGCCGCAATACGCCCCGCCCGCCGGTTCCAGCCCGTTCAGCCGATGCAGCCGCACCTGCATCTCGGCCTGCATCAGCGCCACCGCCGCGCAATTGACCACCGGCGCAGGACCAATGCGGAACGCGCGCTCGGCGCTGATAAGTAGGCCCGGCAACACGCCGGCAGGCACGATCACATCGGCCCCCCCGGCCACCATCGGCTCTGCCACCGCGCGGAACGCGGCGATCATCCGCGCCCGGGCCACCTCATCCCCGGCAAAGGCCGCCGAGAAATCCGACGGGTCGGCATTCATCCCCGCCACATGCGAGATGCGGTGCGACAGGCCATAAAGGTCGCCCTGCTCCAGATGCCAGTCGCAATAAACGTCATCGAGCGTGATCAACCCGATCCGCCGCCCGTATTGCGCCGCCAGATGCAGCGTCGCCTCGCCGGTGCCCACTACCGGCATCCCCACCGCCGATTTCAGCGCATAAAGCCCCGGATCCTGGAAATGGCCCATGACATAGGCGTCAAAGCCCCGGGCTTGCGCCTCGATCCCGTTGTCGACGGCGATTACCGAACAGCGCAGTTCCGACAGCCGCGAAAACCCGCGGTCGGGCGGCGAGATGCCATGCACCTCGAGCACCGTGCCGGGGCTGGCGATGCCGTTCAGATATTCGGTCAGCCGCGCGACATAGGCCGCACTCGCGCTGGCGTCGATGAAGCTTTGCCACCAGATCCTCACACCACCGTCTCCTCGATCAGGGCCAGCACCCGCAGCGGGCTGCCCGAGCCTTGGTGCACCTTCAGCGGTGCCGCCATCAGCATCGCCCCGCGCGGCGGCAGCAGATGCAGGTTGGTCAGGCATTGCAGGCCATGGCGCCCCGCGCCGTGCAGATGGTGGTGCGCGGGATAGGGCGGGTCGAACTGCCCGGCCTGCCCGGCATCGGTGCCGATGCTCTCGGTGCCAAAGCCTGCGATGCCTCGCTCATGGACCAGCCAGCGGATCGCCTGGGGATCCGGGCCGGGCGTATGCGCGCCATCCTCGCGCAGATTGGCATAGGCCGCACCCCGCCGCGCCGACCATCCGCTGCGCATCAGCACCCAAGCGCCGGGGGTGATCGCGCCATGCGCCGCCTCCCACGCCTCGAGCATTGGACGGGTCAACAGGAAATCATCATCCGCCGCCACACCCGCTGAACAGTCGATCACGCAAGCGGGGGCCAGCATGGAGGCCAGCCGCATCGTATCCACCGTTCCCTGTGCATGGTCGCGGCCGGTGAACCAATGCGCCGGCGCATCTAGATGCGTGCCGGTATGCTCGCCAAAACTCAGGTTGTTCCAATACCAAGCCGGCCCCGCCGCGTCATAGTGCGAGAGGCGCTCGATCCGCACCGGCGCGGACGGGGCGAACTCGGGCGGCAGGACGATGGTCGGGAAATCCTCGGTCAGGGTCTGGGTCAGATCGACCAGTCGCACCGTGCCCCGGTCCAGCGCATGGGCGAGGGAGGCCAGAACGCCGCTCATGGCAAAACCCCGGTCATGCCAGCCCCCCGCGGGCCAGATCACGCTCCACCGCCTTGGGGTTCTTCTCCAGCCGCGCCACCAGATCGCGCGCCACGTCGCCGACGACCACCTCCTCCAGCCCGCGCCGCAACGCGTTCAGGATCGCATCGGCCACCGCCCGCCCCGTCACATGCGGCGGGTCCAGCGTCTGGAATGCGTCATCCTCGGTCGGCCCGGTCAGCACGGTCACCACCCGCACGCCGCCCGACGCAAGGTCGGCCCGCAGCGCCTGCGCCATCGACAGTCCGGCGGCATGGGCGGCAGCGTAGCCCGCCCAGCCCGGCGGATGCGCGCGGGCAAGGACCGACAGCAGGTTGACCCAGGCTACCGCTCCCCGCTCACCATCCGCCCCCCGCGCCGCCATCGCCGGACCAAAGGCCCGCGCCAGCCGCAGCATCCCCAGGGCCACGCTGTCGTGCATCGCCCGCGCATCCCCCTGCGCGGCCGGGGCCATCAGACCCCCGGGACGGGGCAGGTCGGTGGTGTTCACCACGATCTCGACCCGGCCCGCGAGATCGGCGGCCAGATCGGTGACCGAGCGGTCCGAGGTTACATCCAGCCCCACCAGCCGCACGCCCGGCAGTGCTTCGAAGGCCGCGCGCGCGGGCAGCGGCTTCCACGCCTCGGGCACGCCCAGATGGATCGCCGCCGCCCCCGCCCCGGCCAGCGCCCGCGCCAGCGGCAGCACCGCCACATGCCGGGCATCGGTGATCAGCACGCGTCGCCCTGCCGGGTCTGCCGTCATCTCGCGCCACTGGGGATCGGCCTGCATGTCGCCTCCTTCCGGACCTGCGTGCAGCACGGCCTGCCCGGCCCGGTCCAACACCAGAGTCATCCGCACGGCATCGCCCGCGCCGGCCCCGGGATCCAGATGCACCAGCGCCTGCGGGCCGCAGTCCATCGCGACCAGCCCCACCCGCCACGGCGCGCGTTGCCGGAAATAGGGGTCGGCCGGCACCTCGGCCGTGGTCGCCGCAATCACCCGCGCCCCGCGCGGCGCAGGGGACAGCGCGACCGTCGCCAGACAGTCCGGGCAGGCCTCGGGGATCGGCCAGGCGAACCGGCCGCAGCCGGTGCAGCAGGGCAACTCGAACACCCCACGCGCCGCTGCCGCCGTCAGAAGATGCGCGGCCCGGCTGCGCGCGCCGGGCGGCAGCAGGGGCGACCGCGTCCGCCACAGGGGGTTCGCGGGGGGGCGGGCGGCGCCTGTCATGCGGCCTCCAGCACGGCGGCGCCCGACCCGAGCCCCCGGTCGAACACGATCATCCCGAAGCCAGACACCAGCGCCCGCCGCGCCCGCGCCACCTGACGCGTGCCGGCGACGCGCATCAGCTGCCGCATCGCCTCGACCAGCCCCAGAAATCCGCCTGCGCACCCCGCCTGCCCCGCCGACAGCTGCCCGCCCGATGTGTTGTGCGGTAGATCGCCCGCCACCGTCAGGTCACGCTGTGCCAGGAACGCCGGCAACTCGCGCCGGTCGCAGAACCCCAGATCGGCGAGCTGCATCGCGCAGACAAAGGGATAGTCGTCATAGGTCTGCACCAGATCGACCGCCCCCGGCGCCACCCCCGCTTGTGACCACAGCGTGCCCACATCCCGCACCCAGCCGCCGCGCAGCATCACCTGATCGTCGGGAAAGCCGTTGTGCCGCTCGATGGCCGCCGTCAGCCGCACGAACGGCAGGCCCTGCGCCCGCGCGGTTTCCTCGCGCAGCACCAGAAACGCCTCGGCCCCGGCGCAGGGCATCACGCAATCGAACAGGTGGATCGGCGGCGCGATGGGCCGCGCCCCGAGGTATCCGTCCAGCGTCATCGGCCCGCGCAGCAAGGCAGCGGGGTTCAGCGCACCATTCGTTCGCTGCGCCACGGCGATGCGACCCACATCGGCACGGCTCAACCCCGCATCCGCCATGAAAGCCTGCGCGATCAGCGCAAAGCTGACATTCGGCCCCCCCGCACCATAGGGATAGACCGCATCCTGCGACGCGCGGGAAAACTGCTCTAGCGAGCGACGAAAGCTTTGCGGGCCGTTGGCATCGGCGGCAATGCAGGCCACCACATCGGCATCCCCCGCCTGCACCGCCCGTGCCGCCCGCCGCAGGGCCGCGATGCCCGAAACACCCCCCAGCGGCAGAAAATCCACATAGCGCGGCGACAGGCCGAAATGCTGCGTCAGCCCGATGGTGGTGTCGGGCCCCAGCGTGAAGCTCGCCACCGACAGCCCGTCGAAATCCCGGTGCGACAGGCCCGCACCCCGCGCCAGCGCCGCCAGCGCCTGCCCCACCCACCACTGCGCCGGCCGGGGCGAATGGCGGACATAGGGCACCGTCACCGGAACCGCCAGAACCACCCCGTCATAGCCGCGCGGCAGGCCCATCAGACCACCGTCAGCCGCACATCGACATTGCCGCGCGTCGCGTGGGAATAGGGGCAGCGCTGATGCGCACTCTCGACCACCTCGGCCGCCAGCGCCGCATTCAAACCCGGCAACGACACCGCCAGCTCGACCGCCAGCGCATAGCCCACCGCCACCGGGCCGATCCCCACCGTGGCCGTCACCGTGGCATCGACGGGCAGGGTCAGCCCGCGCTGCCGCGCCACCAGACCCACCGCCCCCATGAAGCACGCGGCATAGCCTGCGGCGAACAGCTGCTCGGGGTTCGACCCCTCGCCGCCCGGGCCGCCCAGCCCGTTGGGCACCGACAGCGCCAGCGACAGGCTGCCGTCACCGGCCTCGACCCGGCCCGCTCGGCCCCCGGTGGCAGTCACCGATGTCTCATACAGGATCTTGTCGGGTGTCATGGCATCTCCTTTGCGAAAGCGGTGCGCAGCGAGCCTTTGGTGCGGCGCAGGTCCGACGCGCGGCCCTCGGCCACGGCGGCCTCGGCCAGCGTACGCACCGCCCCGCGCTGCAGCTTCTGGGTGGAACTGACCGGCAGATCCTCCGTCACCATCATCCAGCCCGGAAGCTTGTGATAGGACAGCCGCTGCGCCAGCCGATCGAGGATCGCCTCCGGCCTTGCATCCCCGCGCAGGACGACAAAGGCAAATACCTCTTCCTCGCGCAGCGCATCCGCCACCGGCGTCACGGCCGCCGACCGGACGGCGGGATCGGCGAGCAGCGCCGTCTCGACCTCCAGAGCCGAGATGTTCTCGCCCGACCGGCGGATGATGCTTTTCCGGCGGTCGACGAAATAGAGCAGCCCCCCCGCATCCGCGCGCATCACGTCGCCCGTATGGAAAAAGCCGCCCGCCCAGGCAGCCTCGGTCGCCGCATCCTCACCCAGATATCCAGAAAAGAACCCGTGCCGCGGATCGGGCCCCGTACTGCGCACCAGCAACTCGCCCGCCGCGCCGGGTGGCACGTCATGGCCCGCTTCGTCAACGATCCGCCACGCCATCCCCGCGCGCGGCCGCCCGATGCACCGCCCCGCCGGGATCGCCGCCAGACCGGAGGTGTCGGTCATCCCAGTGCCCCCCGTCTCGGTCATTGCCCAGCCATCTACCACCGTCACGCCATAGCGCGCCTCGAATGCCTCGCGTTGGGCCGCATCAACCCCGGGCGCAAATACGAATCGCGCGCGGTGGCGCCGGTCATCCGGCGAGGGGGGGCGTTGGAGCACGATGGCCGGGATCACCCCCAAGGCATGCACCACCGTCGCCCCGCTGTCGGCAATGGTTGCCCACCAACGATCGGGGTGAAAGCGGTCAAGCGGCACGATCGCTCCGCCGATGCGAATCATGCCAAGCGCGGTGCAGCCAAGTGCGTTCATGTGAAAGAACGGCAAGGGCGTCAGCGCCACCTCTCCGTCGGGCCGCATCGCGCCCACGCCGTCCATCGACACGTACCAGTCGGCCAGGTGCAGGAAATATGCGTTCGACAGCACGCAGGCTTTGGGCTTGCCCGTGCTGCCCGAGGTGAACAGCAACGCCGCCTCGTCTGAAGGCTGCCCGTCGCCGGGCTTGCAGGGGGTCCGGGCCGGGGGCGGGGGGAAATCCAGTTCCGCCATCGCCACATCCGAAGGCAATCCCGTCGTCAGCAGAGACGTGAAGCCGGGCGCTGCGATGACGGTCTTTGCCTCCGACACGACCATCTGGTGCAACAACTCATCGGGGCGCATGTCGCCATTCAACGGCACGATCGACGCCCCGATCCCGTTCAACGCCATCCAGTGCAACAGCATCTCGGGACGGTTCTGCAGCAGCAATGCCACCCGCGACCCGCGCCCATAACCCGCCGCGACATAAGCGGCCCGCAGCGCGTCAACCCGGTCTGCCGCCTCGGCATAAGGAATGTGGAACCCGTCCGGCGCCCAAGGAAGCCGTGCCGAGGCAGGGGCGAGGGCGAACGGCCGATCCGGGCACCGTCTGGCCGTCGCCGTGAACACCTGTGCTGGGGATGATCCGTTCGCCATCAGCCTCTGACCCGTTGCCCCCCAAGGCTACTCCCGAGCCGTCCGATACTTCCAATTCAAAGTTTTTGCGAAACCGATATCAATCTGGTATCAGTCTCCATGGAGTTGAGACGAATCCTTTATTTCGTGGCGATTGCCGAAGTCGAGCATTTCGGCCGCGCGTCAGAGCGGCTCCGCATCGCCCAGCCTGCACTCTCGCGGCAGATCCGGCTGCTCGAGGCAGAGCTGCAGGTCAGCCTGTTCGAACGCCTGCCGCGCGGAGTGCGCTTGACGGCGGCGGGACGGACGTTCCTATCGAGGATGCGCGGCGTCCAACAGCAGATCACGCAGGCGACCGAGGCGGCGCGGGCGGCAGCGCAGGGGCGGCACGGCACCTTGCGATTGGGCTTCATCGAGGCGGTCGCCTGGCATGGCCTGATCCCCGACGCGCTGCGCAGGTTCCGCGAGGCTCATCCGGATGTGGAACTGGGACTGGTGGCCGCGCCCACGTCCGAACAGCTCGCCGCCCTCCGGCGGGGGGATTCGGATGCGGCGTTGGTCTACAATCCGCAACCGGCGGTCGACCTCACGATCACCCCGCTGGTGCGCCACCCTGTCGTCCTTGCGGTTCCGGTCGGCTCGTCGCTGGCCGAGCGCGAGACGGCGTGCCTGCACGACCTGCGGGACCAGCCGTTGATCGGGTTTCAGCGCCGCGCAAGCCCCCGGTTCCACGACGACGTGCACGCCCGGTTCCGCGACGCCGGCATGATCCCGCGCTATGTCGTGGAACTCATGGCTGAAACCGAGATCCTCGCGCTAGTGAGTGCCGGGGCCGGCATGGCTCTGGCGAACTCCTGCCAGATGCATCGGCCCCCGACCGGTGTGCGGTTCGTGCCGGTGCGCGACCTGCAAGTATCGCTGGAACTTTGCATCGTGTCCCGGACCGATGCCTGGTCCCCGGCACTGGAAAGGTTCATGGACATCCTGCGTGACATGGCCAAGGATCCGGACGTCAGGGAGTAGACCGATGGAAACCATGTTGGCCGCCGTATATCGCCGCCACGGCGAACCCGAAGAGATAAGGTTGGAAACCGTGCCGATGCCCGTGCCCGGGCCTCGTCAGGTGCTTGTGCAACTGGTTGCCGCGGGGGTCGCCCCGCTGGACTGGAAACTGCGGGCAGGCCTGTTGCAGCGACACTTCACGCTGCAATTCCCCAAGATTCCGGGCCGCGACGGAGCTGGCGAGGTGGTAGCGGTCGGCGCCGGGGTTACGACGGTCTTCCCCGGAGATCGCGTAGCCGTCATGGCGCCCCCCGCTGCGCAGGCCGGCACCCATGCCGAAGCGATTGCCGCCGACGCCGCTTTGTGTGTGCCGATCCCCGACACCCTGCCGACGCTCGAGGCGGCAGCACTCGTCAACGCCGGGCTCTCGGCATGGACGGCCATCCGGCGCACGGCCGATGTTCAGGCAGGGCAAAGGGTACTGGTGCAGTCCGGTGCGGGGGCTGTCGGAGGGTTGATGGTACAGATGGCGGCCGACCTTGGTGCCATTGTCACGGCAACCTGCCGCGCTTCGAACTGTGCCTATGTGACGGGCCTCGGGGCCTGTCGCGCCATCGCCTATGACGCCCCGTTTCCCGACGACCTGCCGCCGCAGGATGTAGTGTTCGATCTGATGGGCGGCACGGTGCACGATGCGTGCTATAACATGCTGGCATCGGGCGGTCATCTGGTCTGGCTGACCGCCGCACCCATCACCGACCGGAGCGTCGAATACGGCGTTCGGGTGACCCGGGCCATGATCACCGACGACGCCACTGCGGTAGCCGCTACGCTGGAGATGGCCGCGGCGGGACGGTTGACGGCCCAGATCGCAGGAACTCTGCCGCTGGCCGAAGCGGCCAAAGCACAACGCCTCCTCGCGGCGGGTTTGATCACCCGCGGGCGGCTGCTGCTGGTGCCATGATTGATCTGCATTCCGAAGGGACGACCGGGGTCCAGCAGATGGAGGCTGGTGCGGCGACCGGCCGCTGGGAGTGGGCAAAAGCTGGTGGTCAGGCAGCGAGGTGCGATACGGAAAGTCTTCCGTCGAGGACGGCGGCTCTGGTGACTGCGACGCGATGAGCACCTCTTGGTGACCACCTCATGCGACGTCTTTTGCCCATACGGGCGTTGCCGATGTCATCGACACATCCCTCCGCACGGGACGACGAAATCGGAAGTTCGTTTCGATATCGATGACCATAGTTTATCAACGCATCGAAGTTGTTGGAAAGGTATGTGTAGAGCTCTTGGCACCGGGCAACGACGCGTGCGGCAGCTGCGCGCTGTTCTTTGCTTGCTGCGCGCAAACGGTCACAGTCGATGACGAGCACCTTGAGGTTTGTGGCGGCAGTCATCACCTTGCCATGCCACAGGTTCCAACGCAGGGTTTTTGCCGGGCGCTCGAAGAGCTGCGTCAACCCCGGGAAGTCCCGTGTTTGCAAAAGTCCCTTCACTGCATTCTCGATATGCTGAACCCGCATCGAAATATGCCACCAGTCAAGAATGTGGGTGACCGGCCCCTTGACGGCGCGCCGCACCAGATTTGGCAGGGCGGGCTCACCATCTGAGATCACCGTCACTTTGCTCTCGCCGTCCCAACCTTGCGCCTTCAAACCATTTCGCAACTGCCTGGCTGGAGACTTCGCAGCTTGTTGTACGAGACCAAAGCGCCGGCTCATGTTGCGGTTTTCGATCTTGCCGACCACAACATCGAGGTGGCGCTTCTGGTATTCCGGCCGACACCGGATATGGGCACCGTCCAAGAAAACAGTAAGTGGAAACGATTTGGTATCGGCGCTTGTGTCGATATGTGCAGCCTCGGTCGTTTCAAGGGTCTCGGCAATGCGCCCCAAACGATTGCGGACTGTCGTGTTAGGGAACGTCTGATCAAGCGTTTGGCTGCGCCGAGATGCCCGCCTGATTGGCTTGGTGGGCGCGACACGGGTATCTGGCGTGCTTTTTCATGGCTTCAGACCCGCCATTGAGGCGGCCAGGCAGATTTCGGGCAGACTCTCCTCATGCCATCAGCTTGTCTTATCCTGAACGCGGCTCTTGGGGTATTAGGGAGCCACTGCCCGCCACTCCATTTATGGCGGGCAGTGGCGGCGGTTGGATCGCAAGCAGCTGGGTCGTGATGGACCGTTCGGAAGT